>MTEU01002533.1_pt1 | contig 21013 bp, 17 predicted proteins | sample 1042701 | NCBI WGS metagenome assembly MTEU01 (sample SAMN06185813, study PRJNA358809) | soil metagenome | isolation source: naturally attenuated soil | place: India | collected 2015-05-23
CACAGGTGTGCCGTCTCCTCAGGCCTTGTGATAACTCTGTGGGAGCGGGTTCACCCGCGAAGAGGCCGGCACAGGTTATAGAAGATCAATATCCGAACCCGCTTGAGGCCACCTGCCACATCTCCCCACCGCCCCTGCCTTTGTGATAACATCCGGCAGTTTCCAAGACCGCCCACCACGGCGGCCTTCATTGCGCAGATCCATGGCACAACTCATTGATTTGTCGTAAGTCGTCGCACCCTTATGCGTTGCGGCGGCGAGCTTCGTTCGGCCCTTGATGGAGCTGCGAAGTTTCACCAGAAAAAGGAATCAGGCTTCTCATGGGCGAACTGGCCAAAGAAATCCTCCCGGTCAATATCGAAGACGAACTGAGACAGTCCTACCTCGACTACGCGATGAGCGTGATTGTCGGGCGAGCGCTGCCCGATGCGCGTGACGGCTTGAAGCCCGTGCATCGTCGCGTTCTCTATGCGATGAGCGAACTGGGCAACGACTGGAACAAGCCGTACAAGAAATCCGCCCGTGTGGTCGGTGACGTGATCGGTAAGTACCACCCGCACGGCGACACCGCGGTCTACGACACCATCGTGCGTATGGCCCAGCCGTTCTCGCTGCGCTACCTGCTGGTCGACGGCCAGGGCAACTTCGGTTCGGTGGACGGCGACAACGCCGCCGCCATGCGATACACCGAAGTGCGCATGGCCAAGCTGGCCCACGAGCTGCTGGCCGACCTGCACAAGGAGACCGTCGACTGGGTGCCCAACTATGACGGCACCGAACAGATCCCGGCGGTCATGCCGACCCGTATTCCCAACCTGCTGGTCAACGGCTCCAGCGGTATCGCCGTGGGCATGGCGACCAACATCCCGCCGCACAACCTCGGCGAGGTCATCGATGGCTGCCTGGCGCTCATCGACAACCCCGAAGTCACCATCGATGAGCTCATGCAGCACATCCCTGGCCCGGACTTCCCGACTGCAGGCCTGATCAACGGCCGTCAGGGCATCATCGAGGCCTATCGTACCGGACGGGGTCGCATCTACATGCGTGCCCGCTCCGAGGTCGAAGACATCGACAAGGTCGGTGGCCGCCAGCAGATCGTGGTTACCGAGCTGCCGTACCAGCTGAACAAGGCTCGCCTGATCGAGAAGATCGCCGAGCTGGTCAAAGAGAAGAAGATCGAAGGCATCACCGAGCTGCGCGACGAGTCCGACAAGGACGGCATGCGCATCGTCATCGAGCTGCGCCGTGGCGAGGTGCCGGAGGTGGTGCTCAACAACCTCTACCAGCAAACCCAGCTGCAGAGCGTATTCGGCATCAACGTGGTGGCCCTGGTCGACGGCCGTCCGCGCCTGCTCAACCTCAAGGACCTGCTCGAAGCGTTCGTGCGTCACCGCCGTGAAGTGGTGACCCGCCGTACCGTGTTCGAGCTGCGCAAGGCCCGCGAACGCGGCCATATCCTTGAAGGCCAGGCGGTCGCGCTGTCCAACATCGACCCGGTCATCGCCCTGATCAAGGCCTCGCCGACCCCGTCCGAAGCCAAGGAAGCCCTGGTTTCCACTGCCTGGGAATCCAGTGCCGTGCAGGTCATGGTCGAGCGTGCCGGCGCCGATTCCTGCCGCCCCGAGGACCTGCCGGAGCAGTACGGCCTGCGTGAAGGCAAGTACTACCTGTCGCCGGAACAGGCCCAGGCCATTCTCGACCTGCGCCTGCACCGCCTGACCGGCCTGGAGCACGAGAAGCTGCTGGCCGAGTACCAGGAAATCCTCGAGCAGATCGGCGAACTGATCCGCATCCTCAGCAGCGCCGAGCGCCTGATGGAAGTGATCCGCGAAGAGCTGGAAGCTATCCGCGCCGAATATGGCGATGCCCGCCGTACCGAAATCCTCGATGCGCGCCACGACCTCAACTACGGCGACATGATCCCGGAAGAAGAGCGCGTGGTGACCATCTCCCACGGCGGCTACGCCAAGACCCAGCCGCTGTCCGCCTACCAGGCCCAGCGCCGGGGCGGCAAAGGCAAGTCGGCTACCGGTGTGAAGGACGAGGACTACGTCGAGCACCTGCTGGTTGCCAACAGCCACGCCACCCTGCTGTTGTTCTCCAGCAAGGGCAAGGTGTACTGGCTGAAGACCTACGACATCCCTGAAGCGTCCCGCGCCGCCCGCGGTCGCCCGCTGGTCAACCTGTTGCCGCTGGAGGAAGGTGAGCGCATCACCGCCATGCTGCAGATCGACCTCGAGGCCCTGCAGCAGAATGCTGACGCCGACGAAGAGCTGGAGGACGCGGAAGACACCGTGCTCGAAGGCGAAGTGGTCGAGGCCGAGGAAGTGGACGAGGAAGACGGCGATACCCCTGAGTGGGTGGCCGAGCCGACCGGCGCCTACATCTTCATGGCCACCGCTTCGGGTACCGTGAAGAAGACCCCGCTGGTGCAGTTCGCCCGTCCGCGCTCCAACGGCCTGATCGCCCTGAAGCTGAAGGAAGGTGACACCCTGATCGCTGCGGCCATCACCGACGGTGCCAAGGAAGTCATGATGTTCTCCGACGCTGGCAAGGTGATCCGCTTCGCTGAAAGCGTGGTGCGCGAGATGGGCCGTAACGCCCGTGGCGTGCGCGGCATGAAGCTGGGCAAGGGCCAGCAGATCATCTCCATGCTGATCCCGGAATCCGGCGCGCAGATCCTCACTGCCTCCGAGCGTGGCTTTGGCAAGCGCACCCCGCTGTCCAAGTTCCCGCGTCGCGGCCGTGGTGGCCAGGGCGTGATAGCCATGGGCACAAAGGGGCGCAATGGCCTGCTGATCGGCGCCATCCAGGTGCAGGAAGGCGAAGAGATCATGCTGATTTCCGACCAGGGCACGCTGGTGCGTACCCGCGTTGGTGAAGTGTCCAGCCTGGGCCGTAACACCCAGGGCGTGACCTTGATCAAGCTGGCTGCCGACGAGACGCTGGTGGGCCTGGAGCGTATCCAGGAGCCTTCCGAGGACGAACTCGATGATGTGATCGAGGCGGACGAAGAGGGCGTCGAGGCTGAAGCGCCAGACAACGAAGAAGCTGCTGGCGCCGAAGAGGCCCCGCAGGAGTAAGCAAGCGTAAAACCCGAACGGGGCGACCAAGGTCGCCCCGTTTGACTGATCAGGCCAGGTCATTGGGGCCGCTGTGCGGCCCATCGCCGGCAAGCCGGGCTCCCACAGGTCCGGCGCGAGCTTTGAGGTTTGTGCGGTCCCTGTGGGAGCTGGCTTGCCGGCGATGGCCTGCAAAGCAGGCCCATGGCAGGCGACACAGTCTTGACGGGTCGGCACCGAATTAAGATTTTGTACCATTTGGCAGAGCGAGAGTGGATGTGAGCAAACGAGCCTTTAACTTCTGCGCAGGCCCTGCTGCGCTTCCTGACGCTGTTCTGCAGCGCGCTCAGGCCGAGATGCTGGATTGGCGTGGCAAGGGCTTGTCGGTGATGGAAATGAGCCATCGCAGCGACGACTACGTGGCCATCGCCGAAAAGGCCGAGCAGGACCTGCGTGACCTGCTGTCCGTCCCCTCCAACTACAAGGTGCTGTTCCTGCAGGGTGGCGCCAGCCAGCAGTTCGCCGAAATCCCGCTGAACCTGCTGCCGGAAAACGGCACCGCCGACTACATCGAGACCGGCATCTGGTCGAAAAAGGCCATCGAGGAAGGGCGCCGCTTCGGCAACGTCAACGTCGCCGCCAGCGCCAAGCCCTACGACTACCTGGCCATCCCGGGCCAGAACGAGTGGAAGCTGACCAAGAACGCCGCCTACGTGCACTATGCGTCCAACGAGACCATCGGTGGCCTGCAGTTCGACTGGGTGCCGGAAGCCGGTGACGTGCCGCTGGTGGTCGACATGTCGTCCGACATCCTCTCGCGCCCGATCGACGTGTCGCAGTACGGCCTGATCTACGCCGGCGCGCAGAAGAACATCGGCCCGAGCGGCCTGGTAGTGGTGATCGTGCGCGAAGACCTGCTGGGCCGCGCCCGCAGCAGCTGCCCGACCATGCTCGACTACAAGGTCTCGGCCGACAACGGCTCGATGTACAACACCCCGGCCACCTACTCCTGGTACCTCTCGGGCCTGGTGTTCGAATGGCTGAAAGAGCAGGGCGGCGTCGATGCCATGGAGCAGCGCAACCGCGCCAAGAAAGACCGCCTGTACGGTTTCATCGACAGCAGCGAGTTCTACACCAACCCGATCAGCCACAACGCCCGTTCGTGGATGAACGTGCCGTTCCGCCTGGCTGACGAGCGCCTGGACAAGGCCTTCCTCGCCGGCGCCGACGCCCGTGGCCTGCTCAACCTCAAGGGCCATCGTTCGGTAGGCGGCATGCGCGCCTCCATCTACAACGCCCTGGGCCTTGAAGCAGTCGAAGCCCTGGTGGCCTACATGGCCGAATTCGAGAAGGAGCACGGCTGATGTCCGAGCACGAACTGAAGGCGCTGCGCGTTCGCATCGACAGCCTCGACGAGAAGATCCTCGAGCTGATCAGCGAGCGCGCCCGCTGCGCCCAGGAAGTGGCCAAGGTCAAGACCGCCTCGCTGGCGGAAGGCGAAAAGCCGGTGTTCTACCGCCCCGAGCGTGAAGCCGCCGTGCTCAAGCGCGTGATGGAGCGCAACAAGGGCCCGCTGGACAACGAAGAGATGGCGCGGCTGTTCCGCGAAATCATGTCGTCGTGCCTGGCCCTGGAAGAGCCTCTGAAAATCGCCTACCTCGGCCCTGAAGGCACCTTCACCCAGGCCGCGGCCATGAAGCACTTCGGCCACGCGGTGATCAGCCGGCCGATGGCGGCCATCGACGAAGTGTTCCGCGAAGTGGCGGCCGGTGCCGTCAACTTTGGCGTGGTGCCGGTGGAAAACTCCACCGAAGGCGCGGTCAGCCACACCCTGGACAGCTTCCTCGAGCACGACATGGTGATTTGCGGCGAGGTCGAGTTGCGCATCCACCACCACCTGCTGGTGGGCGAGAACACCAAGACCGACAGCATCACCCGCATCTACTCCCACGCCCAGTCGCTGGCCCAGTGCCGCAAGTGGCTGGATGCGCATTACCCGAATGTGGAGCGCGTGGCAGTATCGAGCAATGCCGAGGCGGCCAAGCGGGTCAAGGGCGAGTGGAATTCGGCGGCGATCGCCGGTGACATGGCGGCCAACCTGTACGGGTTGACTCGCCTGGCCGAAAAGATCGAAGACCGCCCGGACAACTCCACACGCTTCCTGATGATCGGCAACCAGGAAGTGCCGCCGACCGGCGACGACAAGACCTCGATCATCGTATCGATGAGCAACAAGCCGGGTGCCTTGCACGAGCTGCTGGTACCGTTCCACCAGAACGGCATCGACCTGACTCGCATCGAGACCCGCCCGTCGCGCAGCGGCAAGTGGACCTACGTGTTCTTCATCGACTTCGTCGGCCACCACCGCGACCCGCTGATCAAGGCGGTGCTCGAGCAGATCAGCCAGGAGGCTGTGGCGCTGAAGGTGCTGGGTTCGTATCCGAAGGCGGTGCTTTGATTCAAGGCCTTTGGGGCTGCTTTGCAGCCCTTCGCGGGCACGCCCGCTCCCACAGTGACAGCGTGATGTCGAACTCTGTGGGAGCGGGCGTGCCCGCGAAGGGCCGCACAGCGGCCCCAATGGGTCCAGCAGGCTGTCTAGATTTCTGAACAGGGTTCGCACCAGTGGTAAAAGCAGTAACAACCAAACCCGCGCCAATCATCAACCGCCTGGTCGTGGTCGGCCTTGGCCTGATCGGTGGCTCGTTCGCCAAGGGCCTGCGTGAAAGCGGCCTGTGCCGCGAAGTGGTCGGTGTCGATCTGGATGCCCCTTCGCGCAAGCAGGCCGTGGCCCTGGGCGTGGTCGATCGCTGCGAGCAAGACCTTGCCGCCGCCTGTGTCGGTGCCGATGTCATCCAGTTGGCCGTGCCTATCCTGGCCATGGAAAAAGTCCTGGCCCGCCTGGCCATGCTCGACCTTGGCGATGCCGTCATCACCGACGTCGGCAGCGCCAAGGGCAATGTCGTGCGTGAGGCGCGCGCCGTCTTTGGAGAGCGCCTGCCACGCTTCGTCCCCGGCCACCCCATCGCCGGCTCCGAGCAGAGCGGGGTAGAGGCCTCCAATGCCACCCTGTTCCGTCGGCACAAGGTCATCCTCACGCCGCTGGCCGAAACCGACCCGGCCGCCCTGGCCCTGGTCGACCGCCTGTGGCGCGAGCTGGGCGCCGATGTGGAGCACATGTCGGTCGAACGCCACGACGAAGTGCTTGCCGCCACCAGCCACCTGCCGCACCTGCTGGCCTTCGGCCTGGTCGATTCACTGGCCAAGCGCAATGAAAACCTCGAGATCTTCCGGTACGCTGCGGGAGGCTTCCGCGATTTCACGAGAATCGCCGGCAGCGACCCGACCATGTGGCACGACATCTTTCTCGCCAACCGCGATGCTGTCCTGCGCACGCTTGATACATATCGCAGCGATCTCGACGCCTTGCGCGACGCGATCGCTGAAGGGGACGGGCACCAGCTGCTGGGTGTATTCACCCGCGCACGCGTTGCCCGCGAGCATTTCAGTAAAATCCTGGCCCGCCGGGCCTATGTGGACGCTATGAACGCCAACGATCTGATTTTCCTGGCCCAACCGGGTGGCCGCCTGTCCGGGCGAATCCGCGTACCGGGCGACAAGTCGATTTCCCACCGCTCGATCATGCTCGGCTCGCTGGCCGAAGGCACCACCGAGGTCGAAGGCTTCCTCGAGGGTGAGGACGCGCTGGCGACCCTGCAGGCATTCCGTGACATGGGCGTGGTCATCGAAGGCCCCAACCACGGTCGCGTGACCATTCACGGCGTCGGCCTGCACGGCCTCAAGCCGCCACCCGGGCCGCTGTATGTGGGCAACTCGGGTACCTCGATGCGTCTGCTGTCGGGCCTGCTGGCCGGCCAGCCATTCGACGTGACCATGACCGGCGACGCTTCGCTGTCCAAGCGCCCGATGAACCGTGTGGCCAACCCGCTGCGCGAGATGGGTGCCGTGGTCGAGACCGGCCCTGAAGGCCGCCCGCCGTTGACCATCCGCGGTGGCCACAAGCTCAAGGCGCTGACCTACACGCTGCCGATGGCCAGTGCCCAGGTCAAATCCTGCCTGCTGCTGGCCGGCCTGTACGCCGAAGGCAAGACCACCGTCACCGAGCCTGCACCAACCCGTGACCACACCGAGCGCATGCTGCGCGGCTTCGGCTACAGCGTCGACAGCAACGGCCCGGTGGCCTCGCTGCAGTCCGGCGGCAAGCTCACTGCCACCCGTATCGAAGTACCGGCCGACATTTCCTCGGCGGCGTTCTTCCTGGTGGCGGCGTCCATCGCCGAAGGCTCCGAACTGGTGCTGGAGCACGTTGGCATCAACCCGACCCGTACCGGCGTGATCGACATCCTGCGCCTGATGGGCGGTGACATCACCCTGGAAAACCAGCGTGAAGTCGGGGGCGAGCCGGTGGCCGACCTGCGTGTGCGCGGTGCCAAGCTGAAGGGGATCGACATCCCTGAAGAATTGGTGCCACTGGCCATCGACGAATTCCCGGTACTGTTCGTCGCCGCTGCCTGCGCCGAAGGGCGTACCGTGCTGCGTGGTGCCGAAGAGCTGCGGGTGAAGGAATCCGACCGTATCCAGGTCATGGCCGACGGCCTGATCACCCTGGGCATCAAGTGCGAGCCGACCCCGGACGGCATCATCATCGACGGCGGCCAGTTGGGCGGCGGCGAAGTGCATGGCCACGGTGACCACCGTATCGCCATGGCCTTCAGCGTTGCCTCGCTGCGCGCCAGCGCACCGATCCGCATCCACGATTGCGCGAATGTCGCCACCTCGTTCCCCAACTTCCTGGCGCTGTGCGCCGAAGTGGGCATCCGCGTGGCGGAAGAGGGCAAGTCGTGAGTGCCCTGGCGCCGGTCATCACCATCGACGGCCCAAGCGGTTCGGGCAAGGGCACGGTCGCCGGGCTGCTGGCCCGCGAGCTTGGCTGGAGGTTGCTGGACTCTGGCGCGCTGTACCGTCTGCTGGCGTTCAACGCCAACAACCACGGCGTCGACCTGACCAACGAAGAGCTGCTGACCAAGCTTGCCGCCCATCTGGATGTGCAGTTCATCGCCGCCGAGCCCGGTAAGCTGCAACAGATCATCCTCGAGGGTGAAGACGTCAGCAACGTCATCCGCACCGAAACCGTAGGTGCCGGTGCCTCGATGGTTGCTTCGCTGCCGGCAGTGCGTGAAGCGCTGCTGGTGCGCCAGCGCGCATTTCGCGAGGCGCCGGGCCTGATTGCCGACGGCCGCGACATGGGCACCGTGGTGTTCCCGGACGCGCCGCTGAAAGTCTTCCTCACCGCCAGCGCGGAGGAGCGGGCGCGTCGCCGCTACCTGCAGTTGAAGGGCAAGGGTGAAGATGTTAGTCTGTCGAGTCTGCTGGATGAGATTCGTGCGCGTGATGAACGCGACACCCAACGTGCAGTGGCCCCGCTGAAGCCCGCGGTCGATGCCATTCAGTTGGACTCTACCGAGTTGTCCATCGAGCAGGTGTTGCAACGTATCAGGAGCGAGATCGCACTGCGCGACCTTCTCTGATAGCCAGGAAAGCAGGCAGGGGCACCAGTCAACGTCCTGCCGGCTTTCCTTTACTTAAAACAAACCCACATTGTCTGGAATGTGGCTATGGGCGTCTGTTTCGCCCGAATCTACAGGAATTAAAATGAGCGAAAGCTTTGCAGAACTCTTTGAAGAAAGCCTGAAAACCCTCAATCTTCAGCCGGGTGCCATCATCACCGGTATCGTTGTCGACATCGACGGCGACTGGGTTACCGTACACGCTGGCCTGAAGTCCGAGGGCGTCATCCCGCTCGAGCAGTTCTACAACGAAGCTGGCGAGCTGACCATCAAGGTCGGTGACGAAGTTCACGTTGCGCTGGACGCGGTCGAAGACGGCTTTGGCGAAACCAAACTGTCCCGTGAAAAAGCCAAGCGCGCCGAGTGCTGGATTGTTCTGGAAGCAGCTTTCGCCGCCGAAGAAGTGGTCAAGGGCGTTATCAACGGTAAGGTTAAGGGCGGCTTCACTGTCGACGTTAACGGCATCCGTGCGTTCCTGCCGGGCTCCCTGGTTGATGTCCGCCCTGTGCGCGACACCACCCACCTGGAAGGCAAAGAGCTGGAATTCAAGGTCATCAAGCTGGACCAGAAGCGCAACAACGTTGTCGTTTCCCGTCGCAGCGTGCTGGAAGCCGAGAACAGCGCCGAGCGCGAAGCCCTGCTGGAAACCCTGCAGGAAGGCCAACAGGTCAAGGGTATCGTCAAGAACCTCACCGACTACGGCGCCTTCGTGGACCTGGGCGGTATCGACGGCCTGCTGCACATCACCGACATGGCTTGGAAGCGCATCAAGCACCCATCGGAAATCGTTAACGTTGGCGACGAAGTCGACGTACGCGTTCTGAAGTTCGACCGTGAGCGCAACCGCGTTTCGCTGGGTCTGAAGCAGATGGGCGAAGATCCGTGGGTAGCTATCACTGCCCGTTACCCAGAAGGTACTCGCGTACAGGCTCGCGTTACCAACCTGACCGACTACGGCTGCTTCGCTGAGCTGGAAGAAGGCGTTGAAGGTCTGGTACACGTTTCCGAAATGGACTGGACCAACAAGAACATCCACCCGTCGAAAGTCGTTCAGGTTGGCGACGAAGTGGAAGTCATGGTTCTGGACATCGACGAAGAGCGTCGTCGTATCTCCCTGGGCATCAAGCAGTGCAAGTCCAACCCATGGGAAGACTTCTCCGGCCAGTTCAACAAGGGTGACAAGATCACCGGTACCATCAAGTCGATCACCGACTTCGGTATCTTCATCGGCCTGGACGGCGGCATCGACGGTCTGGTTCACCTGTCCGACATCTCCTGGAACGAAACCGGCGAAGAAGCCGTACGTCGTTTCAAGAAGGGCGACGAGCTGGAAACCGTCATCCTGTCGGTCGACCCAGAGCGCGAGCGCATCTCCCTGGGCATCAAGCAGCTGGAAGACGATCCGTTCTCCAACTTCGTTGCTGTCAATGACAAGGGCGCTATCGTCAAGGGCATCGTGAAAGAAGTTGACGCCAAAGGCGCCATCGTCACCCTGGCCGACGATATCGAAGCTACTCTGAAAGCTTCCGAAATCAGCCGTGACCGCGTTGAAGACGCGCGTAACGTCCTGAAGGAAGGCGAAGAGATCGAAGCCAAGATCATCAGCGTTGATCGCAAGTCCCGCGTTATCAGCCTGTCCATCAAGTCGAAGGACGATGCTGAAGAGCGCGAAGCCATCCAGAGCCTGAAAAACGCTCCGGAAGCGGCTGCCGACACCACCATGGCTGCGCTGCTGCGCGAAGCAATGGCCAAGCAGAACTGAGTTCTGTTTGATCGGTAAAAAAAGGCGACCTTCGGGTCGCCTTTTTTTATGCTGAAAGAAGGCCGTGTCGGGGGATTGTGCGATGTTGAGTTTTGGCGACGTCATGGAAGGCCGCGGGCGCGATAACAATTTCCTGATCATCAGGCTGCTGGCAGCAACTGCCGTAGTGGTGGGGCATTCCTTTGCGCTCTCCTATCTGGAGTGCCTGAGTTGCACCGACCCCGGCCTGCTGCTGGGCATGCCGGTGCCCGTTCATAGCTTGGGCGTGGAAGTATTCTTCATGGTCAGCGGTTTTCTGATCGCGGCCAGTGGAGAAAAGAATAGTGCCCGGGATTTCTACCTGGCCCGCACATTGCGGATCTTGCCTGGCTTGCTCGTATGCCTGCTGCTCATGGCCTTTGTGCTAGGGCCTGTCATTACCTCGCTGCCGCTTGATGAGTATCTTTCCCAGCGCCAGGTTTACAGGTATGTCTATAGCCCATTGCTGGTTTTCAAGGATGTCCAGTTTCTCTTGCCAGGGGTGAGCTTTACCCCGCGGTACTATGGGGCTTCGGTCAATGGCAGCCTGTGGACCATCCCCTTGGAAATGCGCATGTACGTGGTGCTGTGGCTATTGGTGCTGGTGGCCAAGGTTTGCCGGTGGCCGATGATGGGGTTGGCGCTTGCCGCGTTGGTGATCGCACTGGGGTTGCATACCCTGCATCCAGCCTTTGCGGAGTACCCGTTCAAGCTGGTGGTGTGCTTCCTGGCAGGGGCGGCGTTCTATTCGTGTCGGGCGGTGATCCCGTATACCAGGTGGCTGTTGCTTGCCTGCGTTGCTTTGTTCATCTTGGCCAAGGGTGGGCGCCTTGAGGTTTTTGCATTTGCGGTTCTGACGGTGTACGGCACGTTGTACGTAGCTTATTGCCCGCAGTTGAAGCTTCCCTCATTTGTGGAGGATTACTCGTATGGCATCTACCTGTATGCATTTCCGATCCAGCAATTGTTGGCGTGGGCGATGCCATGGGCCGGGCCTTACTGGCTGATGTTGGCGGCCGTGCCGGCGTCCTGGCTGGCGGGATATGTGTCTTGGGGGCTGGTGGAGAAGCCTGCCTTGGCGATGCGCAAACGCTTTTCCCGAGCGGGTTCCCGGCAGCAATTGGCATAGGCGTCTGGCTTCCAGCAGCTGGCGTATCCGCCCCCTCTCACAGGCCGGTACCTGGCTTCGAAGCAGGCAGCATCTCTACAGGGCCAGCGACCCAAGCCCGATTTCCAAAAGCTTGCATGATCCCTGTGGGAGCTGGCTTGCCGGCGATGAGGCCGGGCCTGCCAGGCGCCGCCGGCTAGACCATTCCTGTAAAACTTCAATCTTGAATTTTTTTATTAAGTCAAGAACCACCCTGTTCAAATCCCTCCCAGCGTGCTACAAACTGGTTAAGCAATGATCTAGCTGCTTGATAACGAAGGGAAAAATATGACGAAGTCGGAGCTGATCGAACGTATTGTCACCCATCAGGGGCTGCTCTCGTCCAAGGACGTGGAGCTGGCCATCAAGACCATGCTTGAACAGATGTCACAATGCCTTGCCACCGGCGATCGCATCGAGATCCGCGGTTTTGGCAGCTTCTCGCTGCACTATCGCGCCCCTCGCGTAGGCCGTAACCCGAAGACCGGCCAGTCGGTCAGCCTCGAAGGCAAGTTCGTGCCGCATTTCAAGCCCGGCAAAGAGTTGCGCGACCGGGTCAATGAAGAAGAGCATGAGGCCCACACCTGATTCCACAAGGAGCAATCTGATGCGTAACCTCAAGCGCGCCCTGGCGGCGGTGTTCGTGCTGCTGTTGGCGGCTGTGGTGCTGTTCTTCGTGCTGGAGAACCAGCAAACCGTCTCGTTGGTCCTGTTCGGTTGGGCTGCCCCGGCCATGCCGGTCGCCGTGCTGGTTCTGGCCGCCCTGGTCATTGGCCTGGCAGTCGGTCCGCTGCTGGGTGCCTACGGCGTGCAGCGCAGCAAGCGCAAGATCAAGGCTTCTGCCCGTCAGGCAGCATTGAGCGGTAACTAAGGGCATTTCCTACAATCGTTTGGGAAATTGTCACCTATGCCAGCGCCGGCCGTCATGGAGTAATAACGCACTTCATTTTCGGCCCAGGCGAGTGTGCGCAGCATGGAATATCCCGTTCTTTCCCATCATGGTGGCACCCGCGGCGTCACGGGCTCCTGCCATCAACTGCACCTCGACCCGTTCACCAGCCTGCTGATCGATTGCGGCCTGGAGCAGGGCGCCGATGCCGCGCCAGGCGCACCATCGGCGCCACTCGGTTTCGACGTGCAGGGCATCCAGGCCCTGGTCATCACCCATGTGCATCTCGACCACGTAGGTCGCATTCCGGCACTGCTGGCTGCCGGCTACCGTGGTCCCATCCTGTGCAGCGAGCCGTCCGCCCGGCTGCTGCCACTGGTGCTGGAAGACGCCTACAAGCTGAGCATCAGCAGCGAGCCCGCCCAAGTGGCAAGGTACCTGGCGTTCATCCGCGACCTGATCGTGCCTCTGCCGTTCGAACAGTGGCACACCCTGGTCGAGCAAACAGGGCTCACCTGTCGCATTCGCCTGCAGCGCGCCGGGCATCTGCTGGGTTCGGCCTATGTCGAATGCGATGTGCAGCACGCGCAGGCCGGCACCCGCTACGTGTTCTCCGGCGACCTCGGCGCCTGTGGCAACCCCTTGCTGCGCCCAATACAACCCCCGGAGCGAGCCGATGTACTGGTACTGGAAAGCACCTACGGCGACCGTCTGCACCCGCCTGCGGGCGACCGTCAGCAGCGGTTGGAAGCGGCCATCGACCGCGCCCTGGCCGACCAGGGCACGCTGCTCATTCCGGCCTTCAGCCTCGGCCGTACCCAGGAGTTGCTGTACGAGCTCGAAGGCATTCTTCATCGCAAGGCCTTGCTGAACAAGGGCGGACCGGCCCCCGATGACGACCCGCTTGACTGGTCGCAGTTGCCCATCATCCTCGACTCGCCCCTGGCTCAGCGCATCACCAGCGTATATCGGGAACTGCACGACTACTGGAATGCCGAGGCCCGGGCGCGCCTTGCCGAAGGGCGCGACCCGTTGGGTTTCAGCCAGCTTGTCAGCGTGGACACCCACGCTCGCCACCAGCAGGTGGTCAATTACCTGAAGAGCACCGGGCGGCCGGCGATCGTGATTGCCGGCAATGGCATGTGCTCGGGTGGGCGCATCGTCAATTACCTCAAGGCCATGCTGGGGGATCCGAGGCATGAGGTGATGTTTGTCGGCTACCAGGCCAAGGGTACGCCGGGGGCGGTGATTCAGGCCAGTGAAGGGGCGGAAGGGTTTGTGCAGATTGATCTGGATGGGCAGATGTATGAGGTGCGGGCCAAAGTCATGACGTTGCCGGGATATTCCGGGCATGCGGACCAGCAGGGGCTGGTGCGGTTTGCCTTGAGTGGCCAGGTGCGGCCCGCGAAGGTAGTGCTGGTACATGGCGAAATGGGCGCCAAAAAGTCCCTGCAAGGGGCGTTGCGCCAGCAGGCTGAACAGGCGGGTGCCTGCCTGGAGGTCTCGATACCCTGAACCCTTGGTCTGACAATGCATGCTGGCCGACACCACGCGGGAACTAATCCCGCCAGGGTTTATCTACTGCAGCTAACCCCCGACGCTGGACTGGCTAGGTATTGGCATATTGCCGCTACACTGGAGATGGAGCGCGTGTCGCCAGTTTCCATGCAGTCGCTCGTGTTGTTTTGGTATGCCAGAAACCGTGCACAGTCAGACCCAAGGAAAAAACCAAGAAATGCGCAATGACGTCGAGCACCGCAGTAGCAATAGTGAAGAAGTAGATTTGTTGGAGTTTCTGGAGGGGGTATGGCGGCAAAAGCTGTTCATCTTTCTGGTGACGATTGCTGTCACTGCGGTTGCACTGGCTTATGCGCTGTTGGCCAAGCCGGTTTATGAGGCGAAAGTTTTTCTGGCAGCACCTTCCTCCAGCGATATTGCCGATCTGAACTATGGGCGCACCAGTCAGACTGGGCTCGAGCCTTTCACTTCGCGGAAGGTCTTTGACATCTTCGTCGAACATTTGAACGGTGAGACCCTGCGCCGGCAGTTTTTCAAGGAAGTGTACTTGCCCTCCATGCCGCCGGGGCAGGGCGCGCAAGGCGCATTGTATGCTGCGTTCAATGGCTCCTTTGACGTGGTGCAACTGGCCGGTGAGCCGGCGCGGGCCTATGTGGCCTTCCGAGGTCGTGACCCTGCCGTGGCGTCCGAGTGGGCTGCCGCCTATGTCGACAAGGCTGGCGCGGCCGCCAAGGCCGAACTGTTGCACGATGCGACCAAGGAGGCAGAGGTCCGCGCCAGTGCGCTGCAACTGGAGCTCGACAACCTGCGGAAAAACGGTGAGCGGCAACGTGAAGACAAGATTACTCGCTTGCAAGAGGCGCTGCGCATTGCAACTGCCATTGGCCTGGAAAATCCACCGCTGATAGACGGTGAAGTTTCCAAGGCGTTGTCCTCGAAAATGGATGGCGAGTTGACTTACATGCGCGGGAGCAAGGCGCTGGCTGCGGAAATCAGTAATTTGCAACAGCGTAAAAGTGAAGATCCGTTCATTATCGAACTCCGCGATCTACAAACAAGACAGCAGTTTTACGAAGGGCTCGTGGCAGCAAAGCGCGATGTTAGTGTCTATCAGCTTGACGGCACGATAGAGCAACCAGACGTACCAGTTAAACCCAAGCGCAACTTGATAATTGCGCTAGGTGTGATTGTTGGACTAGGCCTGGGTTGCCTGATTGCAACGCTCAGATATACCTTGCAAAATCTGCAAAGACGCCGGGCCTGACCCGGAACATGAACATCAGCGCGCACGCTACATTTAGCGCGAGACATTTGCCGTGCAAACGGTGAAACTGCCGTAATAAAGGGGGCCAGCCTGGCTGGCCCCAACAAAAATTCATGCCAAAGGTTTGCCGATGAAGCTTGTTCAAACGAACATTCCCGATGTAGTCATAGTGGAACCCGCCGTGTACGAGGATGATCGCGGGTGGTTCACGGAAACCTTCAATGAAACCCGTTTTCATGGTGCATTGCTCGAGCTTGGCCTGAGCAAGCCCCGTGCGTTCGTCCAGGATAACCACTCCATGTCCCACCGCGGCGTCTTGCGTGGGCTGCATTTCCAGCGCTCTCCAAATGCCCAGGGCAAGCTGGTGCGTGTGGTGCGTGGTGCGGTCTACGACGTGGCCGTCGATATCCGTCCGGGCTCTCCGACCTTCGGGCAATGGGTAGGGGTGGAGTTGAGCGAGCGCAACAACCGCATGTTGTGGATCCCCGAAGGTTTTGCGCACGGTTTTGTCGCACTCGAGGACGAGACACACTTCCTGTACAAAACCACGGATGTGTACAACAAGGAAGCAGAAGGCAGTATCCACTGGGATGACCCCGACCTGGCGATTGACTGGCCGATGCGCGATGGCCTCATCGTCAGCGAAAAGGACAACCAGGCCCCATCGTTCCGGCATCACTTGAGTTCCGCCGATGAAGGCACCCTGGCCCAGGTCGAGCTTTTCAAGGTGCTGGGCGATCACCGCGGCCAGTTGGTGGCTCTGCAAGCCCTGGACAATGTGCCCTTTGCCATCCAGCGAGTGTACTACCTGACCGAGACGCTGCCCGGGGTTTCCCGCGGCTTCCACGCCCACAAGGAGCTCAACCAGTTGGCCATCTGCGTGTCCGGGCGCTGCCGGATGGTGATGGATGACGGTACCACCCGCACCGACCATTGGCTGGACGCGTTCAACAAAGGCATCCTGATTCCGCCCATGGTCTGGCACGAAATGCATGATTTCAGCCCGGATTGCGTGCTGCTGGTGCTGGCCGATGCGCACTACGACGAGGCCGACTACATTCGTGACTACACCACGTTCAAGGAGCTGAAACGCGATGCCTAGCATTCATCAACTGGCCGATGTGAAAAGCGATGCCATAGGTGAAGGCACCCGGGTCTGGCAATTTGTCGTGATCATGAAAGGTGCGCAGATCGGGCGTAATTGCAACATCTGCGCGCATACCCTGATTGAAGGCGATGTAGTGCTGGGCGATAACGTCACGGTCAAGTCCGGCGTTTACCTCTGGGATGGCACCCGCATAGCCGATGACGTATTCATCGGCCCCAATGCCACCTTTACCAACGATGCGATGCCACGTTCCAAGGTTTATCCGGAACAGTTCAACGGCATTACCCTGGAGCGCGGAGCCAGCATTGGCGCCAATGCCACCTTGCTGCCAGGTGTTGTCGTAGGCGAGTACGCCATGGTGGGAGCAGGGGCGGTGGTGACCAAAGACGTCCCGCCTTATGCCGTTGTCGTAGGGAATCCAGCAAAAATTATCAGGGTGATAGACCGCAATGGTTAAGTTTCTCGATCTACAGGGTGTGAATGCGCAATACCGTCAGGCATTGATTGATGCCTGCACCGAGGTCATCGACTCGGGCTGGTACATCATGGGCGAGAAGCTCAAGCAGTTCGAAGCCCAGTTCGCCAGCTACTGCGGGGTGAAGCACTGCATTGGCGTGGCCAATGGCCTGGATGCGCTGATACTGACCTTGCGTGCCTGGAAACAACTCGGCCGTATCGCCGAGGGCGACGAGGTGCTGGTGCCTGCCAACACCTATATCGCCACCATCCTCGCGATTACCGAGAACAAGCTGGTGCCGGTGCTGGTAGAGCCCGACGAGGCCAGCTTCAACCTGGGTGCACACAACCTCGCGCAAGCGCTGACCCCGCGTACCCGGGTGATCATGCCGGTGCACCTTTACGGGCGCCTGGCCGACATGCCGGCTATCAACGCATTCGCCAGGCAGCATGGCCTGCTGGTGCTGGAGGACTCTGCCCAGTCCCACGCTGCCGAACTGGATGGGCGCCGCGCGGGTGCCTGGGGTGATGCTTCGGGCTTCAGCTTCTACCCGGGCAAGAACCTGGGGGCGCTGGGTGACGCCGGAGCGGTCACCACAAATGACGATGCGCTGGCCGAGACACTGAAATCGCTGCGCAACTATGGCTCGCACGTGAAGTACATGAATATGTATCAGGGCGTGAACAGCCGCCTGGACGAATTGCAGGCTGCGCTGCTGAGCGTGAAGCTGCCGTACCTGGACGAAGAAACACGCTTGCGCCAGCAGGTTGCGCAGCGGTACCTGGCCGGCATCGACAACCCGGCCATCCAGTTACCTGACCCGGGCGTTGCCGGCCAGCATGCCTGGCACCTGTTCGTGGTGCGCAGCGAATGCCGTGAACAGTTGCAGCAGCATCTGGCCCAGCAAGGTGTACAGACCCTGGTGCATTATCCGATTCCACCGCACCGGCAGCAGGCCTATCCGCAACTGGCCGACCTGTCGTTGCCGCTGACCGAGCGGCTGCATGAGCAGGTGCTGAGCCTGCCCATGGATCCGACCTTGACCGAGTCCTCAATCCAGCACGTCATTGACGCCTGCAACAGCTTTTCGCGTCCTTGAGTGCCAGGTATGACCCTGATCAGAACTAGCCTGCTCAATGCCATAGCGGTTGCAGTAAAGATGGCCACCTTGCTTGGCCTCAACAAGGTGCTGGCCCTGTACGTAGGGCCGGCCGGGTATGCGGCCATCGGCCAGCTGCAGAATGCAGTGACCATGTTCACTACCCTGGCCAGCGGTGCCGTCAGCACGGGTGTGACCAAGTACACGGCGGAGTTTGCCGAACAACCCGAAGAGCAACGCAAGGTGTGGAAAACCGCCGGCACATTGTCGGTACTGGTTTCGCTGCTGCTTGCGGTGCTGATCATCGTGCTGCGTAAACCTTTGGCCAGTTGGTTCTTCAATGATGAATCGCTGGCTTCGGTGCTGCTGTGGTTTGCCACCACCCTGGTGTTCTTTGCCTTCAACTCATTGTTGTTGGGGGTACTCAATGGCAAGAAGGATGTGCCCCGTTATGTGCTGGCCAACATCCTGGGCAGCTTGATTTCGCTGGTCGTAACCTGCGCGCTGACTATCCAGCTAGGGCTGTACGGTGCGCTGGTAGCCTTGGCCGTGTACCAGTCGTTGAGCTTTGTGGCCACCTTGCTGATCTGCATGCGCACGCCCTGGTTCCACCTGGCGGACTTTTTTGGTGGCCTGGACCGGCAGGCCCTGGGCCGGCTGTCGAAGTTCGCGCTGATGGCTGTGGTCACGGCCTGCTCCCTGCCGGTTTGCCATGTGTTCCTGCGGGACTACCTGGGCAACACCTTCGGCTGGGAGCAAGCCGGCTACTGGGAGGCCATGTGGCGCCTGAGTTCGGCGTACCTGATGCTGATCACCACCACCCTGGCGGTTTACTACCTGCCGCGGCTGTCCGAACTGGCAGATGCCGGCGAGCTGCGCCGGGAGATCCTGCAGGGCTACAAGCTGATCCTGCCCATGACCATTCTCGCCGGGCTGGTGATCTACCTGCTGCGCGACTTCATCATCCAGGTACTGTTCTCTGAATCGTTCCTGCCAATGCGCGAGCTGTTCGCCTGGCAGATGGTCGGCGACAGCCTGAAGATCGCCAGTTGGCTGATGGCCTACCTGATGCTGGGCAAGGCCCTGACGCGGCTGTACCTGGTGACGGAAATCCTCGCCACCCTGTCGCTGTACGGCTTGACGGTGTACCTCACGCAGCTTTGGGGTTACGAGAAGGTCACGCTGGCCTATGCAGTCAATTACCTGTTGTACGCGATTGTCATGTACTTCACGGTTTTCCGGCGTTTGCCGTCGATTGTTGCTGATTCGGCACGGAGCTGAGCAATGAAGCAAGTGGTGGAGCAGCTGCAGGCTCGGATACTGACGGCAGCGCCGGGACCGGCTTTGACCCAGGCGCAAGTCTATGGCGCGCTGCTCTGGGCCGTGGACCTGGACATCTACGAGGCTGCCGCGCTGGAGCGCCACCTGGTGGCCCGGTGCGCCAGCCAGGTCACGCTGCCGGCTGCCAGCAACGTATCGCGCGGCTGCCTGCATGTGGTCAGCGAACCCTATATGCAAGGCGGGCATACCCGGCTGATGGAGCGCCTGGCGCACATGCACGAGGGGCCTGTGGACCTGCTGGTCGCGCGCAGCGCCAAGCCCCAGGTGCTCGAACGCCTGGCAGGCTATTTCGCCCATATCGAGGTGGCGCGCGGCGATGACCCGTGCGCCCGCCTGCAGTCCATCGTCGACACCCTGGCCCAGTACGACAAGGTGGTGTTGCACATTCACCCGGACGACATCATCACCACCGTCGCCTGCGGCCTGCTGAAGCAACAACGTGGCGCCGCGCTGACAGTGTATTTCGTCAACCATGCCGACCACGTGTTCAGCTTTGGCGCGTCGGTGGCCGACGTGTATTTCGAGATCAGCGCCTACGGGCACCATCTGGACAAGAAAAAGCACCTCACCTGCCAGAAGAGCTTCCTGGCGATCCCGATCGAGACCAGCGGCGCCAAAGTGCCGGATGCCGTGCCAACCCACGAGCGGATCAAGGTGTTCAGCGCTGCCTCGGCGGCCAAGTACAAGCCCCACGGCGGCCTGGACATGCGTCCGTCGATCACGGCGATTCTTCAGCGTTTCCCCAATGCCGAGTGCTGGATCATCGGTGCCAACCCCCTGACCAACACCTGGTGGTGGACAGTGAAGCTGCGCTACCCCAAGCGCTTCTTCATCCGCCGTCACCTGCCGTACAAGGACTACCTGGCCTTTGCGGAAAAAGCCGACTTCTACCTGGACAGCTACCCTATACCCGGTGGCACGGCGTTCGCCGAGCAATTGCTCAAGGGCCGGCGTTGCGTGGGGCTGGTGGCGCCGATTCAGGGCTATTCCCCGGCAGACGGCCTGAAGGTGGCTAGCATCGACCAGCTGCTGGCCAGCATCGAACAACCCCGGCCCAGTGCCTCGGTGGTGGAAGCGGTGCAGCGGGTCAACTCGCTGGAGTCGGTGAAAGCGCGTTACCTGGCTTGCATCGAGCGGGGCGAATTCAGCGAGAACGAACTGGCAGCCATGTTGCCGTGGACGGGCAACCTCGATTTCATGAAACCGACAGGTAAGGTCACTAGCATGATCCCTGCGGATGTCTTCGATGCCCTGTGCCGCATAGACACGAACCTGGCGTTGCGAACGCTGTTTGCCTACGCCTGGGTGCCGAGAATCAAGCTCTTGATCAAGGTAACGCTGTTCCGGCTGGCCAGGCTGACCAGAGCGCGAGGGTGAGTGTGATCAAGATCTTTATCGGCGTGCTGTTCTGCCTGCTGTTCTTCAGCGACTTCGTCGTGTTGACGTTGGGGCTGGGCAGTGTGTTTGCCGGTTGGCGAGAAATGATCAGCCTGCTGATGATCATGTGGCTGCTGCTGCGGGTGCTGGCCAGTGTCTCGGCACGTGGCATGGTCAGCCTCGAAGTCGCACGGTGGTTACTCGTCGTGCTGTTCTTCGTCTTCCTGTATTTGCTGTTCGGCGACCTTAGCGCGTCGTCGGTGCGCATGTTCCGCGCACTGGCCGTGCCGGTGTTCGTCGGCATGGCGGTGGCTATCTGGTCCCAAGCGGTGCCGGCCGAAAAGAAGCTGCGCCATGTGTACTGGTCGGTGCTGGCAATGAGC
>MTEU01001890.1_pt1 | contig 20816 bp, 18 predicted proteins | sample 1042701 | NCBI WGS metagenome assembly MTEU01 (sample SAMN06185813, study PRJNA358809) | soil metagenome | isolation source: naturally attenuated soil | place: India | collected 2015-05-23
AGCGGCTGCGCGCGCTGGCCGAGGCGCCGCCGCTGCGGATCGGCACGGCGCCGCCGCCGCTGCCCGCGGCCGAGCTGGTGTCGCGCCAGGTGGTCGTGCGCGGCAAGTTCGACCCGGCCCACACCGTGCTGCTGGAAAACCGTCCGCACGGCAACGGGCAGGACAGCCGCTCGGGCTTCCTGGTGCTGACGCCGCTGCGGCCCGACGAGTCCGCCAGTGCGAGCGCCAGCGCGGACGCCGGTGCGCCCCGCGCCGTGCTGGTGCTGCGCGGCTGGTTGCCGCGTGATCCACAGGATCGCACCCGCATCGCGCCGTTTCCGACGCCCGCAGGCACGGTGACGCTGCAGGGCGTGGCACTGGCCGACGTGCCCAAGGTCTATCAGCTCGGTGGCGCCGATGCCCAGCGCGGCGCGCCGATCCGGCAGAACCTGGACCTCGACGACTTTGCCGCCGAACTGGGTATGCCGCTGCAGCCGTTCGTGCTGCAGCAGCGCAGCGACAGCGGCGATGGCCTCGCGCGCGACTGGGCGAGCGCCGACCTCGGCGTCGAGCGCCACTACGGCTATGCCTTTCAGTGGTATGGTCTGGCCGCGCTGACGCTGGTATTGCTGGTGGTGCTGACCTGGCGGCGTGCCCGGCGGCTCGCCGACCCGGCCGATGCCGGCCGCGCCACCGGCACGGCCCCCGCGGGCGCCGCCCGCAACGACGATTAATCACTCCAACGACGATCCATGCCTTCCGATCCCGCCACGGCCAAGCCGGCCGCGCCGCAAGACTCCCGCAGCGATCCGCGCATCGATGCCCGCACGCGCCGCGGCCGGATCCAGATGCTGTTGCTGCTGCTGGTCTGCGCGTCGCCGGTCATCGCCTCGTATCTGACCTACTACGTGTTCCGGCCGGCCGGCGGGCAGACCAACTACGGCACGCTGATCGAGCCGCAGCGCCCGGCGCCGGCCGTGCAGGTGACGGACGAGCGCGGCCAGCCGGTGCCGCTGCAGGACTTCAAGGGCAAATGGCTGCTGGTGTCGACCGACAGCGCCGCCTGCGACGAGGCGTGCGCGAAGCGGCTGTTCACGATCCGGCAGATCCGCGCCGGCCAGGGCAAGGAGCGCGAGCGCATCGTGCCGGTCTGGCTGGTGAGCGACGACGGGCCGATCGACCCGCGCCTGACCGCCGCCTACAACGAGCCCTATGCCGGCGTGCGCTTCCTGCGCATGCCCCGCGAGCAGATCCGCGGCTGGCTGCCGCCCGCCGACGGCGAGGCGGTCGAGGCCACGCTGTATCTGGTCGATCCGCTCGGCAACCTGATGATGCGGTTCCCGAAGGACCCGGACCCGAAGAAGGTGCATTCGGACCTCAGCCGCCTGCTCAAGTACAACCGCATCGGCTGATGGAGCGCCCATGCTGACTCAACTCGCCCTGATCGGCCTGCTGCTGGCGCTGCTGCCGCTCAGCTATGTGCTGGCCCGCGGCAGCCGCGACAAATACCGCAAGCTGGTCTGGATCACCGCGTTCCTGACGCTGGACCTGATCATGTTCGGCAGCTTTACCCGGCTGACGGACTCGGGCCTGGGCTGCCCCGACTGGCCAGGCTGCTACGGCCATTCGAACCCCTATGCGGCCGTCGAGCACATTCGTGCGGCCGAAACGGCACTGCCGAGCGGCCCGGTGACCTGGGCCAAGGCCTGGATCGAGATGCTGCACCGGTACTTCGCGATGGCGGTCGGGGTCTTGATCATCGCGCTGGTGGTGCTGGCCTGGAGCAAGCGCCGCGAGCTGAAGCAATCGCCGTGGTTCGCCACCGGCGTGCTGCTGCTGGTCTGCGTGCAGGGCGCGTTCGGCGCCTTCACGGTCACGCTGAAGCTGCAGCCGATCATCGTGGTGACCCATCTGCTGCTGGGCATGGCGCTGCTGGCGGCGCTGATCTGGCTGGGCTCGCGCAGCGACCCGCCGCGCACGATCGCGCCGGCGGCGGCTGGCCTGCGCTGGCCGGGACGGATCGCGCTGGCGCTGCTGACGATCCAGATCTTCCTGGGCGGCTGGGTCAGCACCAACTACGCGGTGCTGGCCTGCACCGATTTCCCGCTGTGCAACGGGCAATGGATTCCCGAGATGGACTTCCGCCATGGCTTCACGCTGTGGCGGCAGCTGGGCATGACGGCGGACGGCGACTACATCCCGCATTCGGCGCTGGTGGCCATCCACTGGGTGCACCGCGGCTTCGCCGTGGTGGTGCTCGGCTATCTGGCCTGGTTCGCGCTGCGTACGCGCCGTTTTGCGCCGCTGGCGCGGGCGTCGCACTGGCTGTTGGCGACGCTGGTGCTGCAGTTGGCAACCGGTTTGTCGAATATCGTGCTCGATTGGCCGCTTTTGCCGGCAGTCGCCCACAATGGCGGCGCGGCGGTGCTGCTGATGCTGTTGGTCAGGCTCAATTACAATATAGGGCTCGCGACCCGCGCCGCCACCGCCGCGGCCCCCGGTTCCTTCGATCGCGCCCCCGCTGCCGCTCATGACGCCCCGGCTCCCGAAGCCGCCGGCGCAAATCGCCCGGCCGACACGGCGCGCGCCTCATGAAAGACAAGACTGCTCCCGTGGCCACCACCGCTACCCAGACCCAGCAACCGCCCAGCCGGCTGCGCCACCTCGCCCGCCAGTACGCCGCGCTGACCAAGCCGCGCGTGACGCAGCTGGCGGTCTTCTGCGCCATCATCGGCATGTTCCTGGCCACGCCCGGCATGGTGCCGTGGCGCGTGCTGATCGGCGGTGCCGCCGGCATCTGGCTGCTGGCCGCCGGCGCCTTCGCGATCAACTGCCTGGTCGAGCAGAAGGTCGACGCGCTGATGCGCCGCACCGCGTGGCGTCCGTCGGCCACCGGCGAGATCGGCACGAGCCAGATCCTGGTGTTCTCGCTGGTGCTGGGCGGGGCCGGCATGTGGCTGCTGCACGTGTTTACCAATGACCTGACGATGTGGCTGACCTTCGCCACCTTTGTCGGCTACGCGGTGGTCTACACGATCCTGCTCAAGCCCGCCACGCCGCAGAACATCGTGATCGGCGGCCTGTCGGGCGCGATGCCGCCGGCGCTGGGCTGGGCCGCGGTGGCCGGCGACGTGCCGGCCGAGGCCTGGTTCCTGGTGCTGATCATCTTCACCTGGACCCCGCCGCACTTCTGGGCGCTGGCGCTGTACCGCCGCGCCGACTATGCCAAGTCGGGCCTGCCGATGCTGCCGATCACGCACGGCGAACGCTTCACGCTGCTGCACATCCTGCTGTACACGCTGGTGATGATCGCGGCGACGCTGCTGCCCTTTGTCTACGGCATGAGCGGCTACATCTACCTGGCGGCGGCGCTGGTGCTGGGCGGCATCTTCCTGGCCTATGCCTGGAAGCTGTACCGGCAATACTCCGACGCGCTGGCGCAGCGCACCTTCCGCTTCTCGATCCTCTATCTGTCGCTGCTGTTCGCCGCGCTGCTGATCGACCACTACTTCAAGTTCGTGCCGCAGGCATGACGGCGCCCGGCCGCGACACGATGTCGCGGCCAGCGCCCGGTGTGCCGCGATCGGCGATACTAGCCGCTGCCGCCGGCGCGCCTGCCGCGCCACTCCTCCCGCCGGCACACGCAGACAAGCCCAAACCGAACCGACACCATGCGCACCGCCTCGTTTCCCTCGTCCGTATTCCCGTCCCTGGCCAATCTGCGCCGCTTCCTGCTGGTCGCGCTGCTGGCGCTCGGCCTGGCCGCCTGCGGCCAGCAGAAGCCGACCTTCCAGAACATCGACGTGACCGGCGGCAGCGAATTCGGCAAGGACTTCAAGCTGACCGACCACACCGGCAAGGAACGCACGCTGGCCGACTTCAAGGGCAAGGCCGTGGTGATGTTCTTCGGCTACACCCATTGCCCCGACGTGTGCCCGACCACGATGGTCGAGTGGAAGACCGTGATGGAGCAGCTCGGCCCGGACGCCGACCGCGTCCAGGTGCTGTTCATCACCGTCGATCCGGAGCGCGACACGCAGGCGCTGCTGGCCCAGTACGTGCCGGCCTTCGATCCGCGCTTCCTCGGCATGCGGCCCGCCGACGAAGCGGCACTGCGCCAGCTGACCAAGGACTTCAAGGTTTTCTACGCCAAGGTGCCCGGCAGCGCGCCGGGCAACTACACGGTCGACCATTCGGCCGGCAGCTATGTGTTCGATCCGGAAGGGCGCCTGCGGCTGTTCATCCGCCACGGCCAGGGCACCGAGCCGATCGTCAACGACATGAAGCAGCTGCTGTCCTGACCTGTCCGGACGGCAGGCCGCCGGGGCTCAGCCCTTGTTGAAGATGCTGTAGAAGTCCGGCGCCCCCACCTCGGTCACGGTCAGGTCCAGCGACCCTTCGATGTGCTCGAGGTGCTCGCGCATCCGCGCGCGGGCCGCGGCTTCGTCGCGCTTCTCGATTGCCGCGATCAGGTCGCGGTGCTCGTGCTCCGCGCAGGCCGGTGCACCCGGCCGGTCATAGAGCGTGATGATCAGGCAGGTCAGCGAGACCATCTCGCGGATGACCTTCTCCAGGATGGCGTTGCCCGCCATTTCCGCCAGCAGGATATGAAACTCCCCCGATAGCCGGATCACCGCGGCGCGGTCGCCGCGTGCGCGCGCCGCGTCCTCTTCCTGCACGTGCCGCTGCAGGCTGCGGACCTTGGCCGGCGTCGCATGGCGCGCCAGCGTGGCGGCCAGCTCGGGCTCGATGACCTGGCGCGTCTGGAACACCTGGTGCGCCTCCTCGACCGACGGGCTGGCGATGAAGGCGCCGCGGTTCGGCACCAGCGTGACCAGCTTTTCGTGCGCCAGCCGGGCGAACACCTGGCGGATGCGCGCGCGGCTGGCGCCGGTCACCTCGCACAGCCGCTCCTCGACCAGTTTGGTGCCGGCCAGCAGCCGGTGTTCCATGATCGCGGACAGCAGGCTCAGATAGATCGCCTCGGTGGCCGAGGCTTCGGCGCTGCCGCTGTCCGCGCTCTCGGCGGCGTTGGCGGCGGTGTTGGCGGCGGCATTGGCGACTGCGTTTGCAGCGGCGGCGCTCATGGTCTGTGCGTCCTCAGCCGGCGCAACGGTGCTGCGGGACGTGGCCTTGCGGGCGGCGGGTTTGCCGGTGGCGGTCTTGCGCGTGGCCGCCGTGGGCGCCGATGCGGCGGCGGTCTTGCCGCCGGCCGGCTTGCGAAGTGATGACATTGTGACGATGCGCGGTGGACTTTGTCACCGCGATTGGCGACGAACGATCCGCATATCGTACACAAAGCGGGCGGCGCCGGCCCGAAACGCCGGTGCGCGCAGGCCGCCGTCCAGCCATCCGAGGCGTTCCTTCAGAGCGCCAGCGACAGATCGCCTTGCACCGCCGCCCTTGGCTCGCGCGCCGATTCGGCATGGGGATGCGTCTCGATCCAGTGCCGGGCGATATCGATGCGTCGTGCGATCCAGACCTTGTCGTGCGACTGCACATAGTCCAGAAAACGCTGCAGCGCGCGGAAGCGGCCCGGGCGTCCGAGCAGCCGGCAATGCATGCCGATCGACAGCATCTTCGGCTGGTTCAGCCCCTGCGGGTCGCCCTCGGCGTACAGCACGTCGAAGGCGTCCTTCAGGTACTGGAAGAACTGCTCGCCGGTGTTGAAGCCCTGCGGCGTGGCAAAGCGCATGTCGTTCGAATCGAGCGTGTAGGGCACCACCAGATGCGGCTTCGTTTCGCCGTTGCTTGTCCGCACCTCGGTCCAGAACGGCAGGTCGTCGCCGTAGTAGTCCGAGTCGTAGACGAAGCCGCCGTGCTCGACCACCAGGCGCCGCGTGTTGGGGCTGTCGCGGCCGGTGTACCAGCCCAGCGGCGCGCTGCCGGTCAGTTCGCGGATGATCTGCATCGCGATGCGCATGTGCTCGCGCTCGGTGGCCTCGTCGATGTTCTGGTAGTGGATCCAGCGCCAGCCGTGGCAGGCGATCTCGTGGCCCAATTCGACGAAGGCGCGGGTCAGCTCGGGATGGCGCTGCAGCGCCATCGACACGCCGAAGATCGTCAGCGGCAGGCCGCGCTGCTCGAACTCGCGCAGGATGCGCCAGACGCCGGCCCGCGAGCCGTATTCGTAGATGCCCTCCATGCTCATGTGGCGGTCGGGGTAGGCCGCCGCGCCGACGATCTCGGACAGGAACTGCTCGGAGGCCGCGTCGCCGTGCAGGACGCAGTTCTCGCCGCCTTCCTCGTAATTGAGCACGAACTGCAGCGCAACGCGGGCGCCGCCGGGCCATCGGGCGTGCGGCGGCTGGCTGCCATAGCCGACCAGGTCGCGCGGATACGATTGGCCGGCATCGGCGCCGGGTTGCGGACGGGAAGGGGAGAGCGGAGAGGACATGATCTGCGGCAAGCGGAAATCGTTGGACGTGGCGAGGGGACGGCGGCGCCTCAGTTGATCGCGAACGGTGCCAGCATGCCGGCGTAGGCCTTCGGCAACGGCCTGGCCCAATCGCCGCGCTTGCTGGTGCGCAGCCGGATCGCGACCAGCGACTCGACCATCTTGACCGCCGACACCACGCCGTCGATGACCGGCGCGCCGATCGCGTCGGCGATCTCCTCGCACAGGTCGGTCATGCCGGCGCAGCCGAGCACGATGCAGTCGCTGCGGTCCTGCGCCAGCGCCTGGCGGCACGATTCGGTGATGATGCGGCGCGCGTCCGAGCCCGGCCGCTCCAGTTCGAGCACCGGCAGGTCGCAGGCGTGCACGTCGCGGCAGAAGCGTTCCATGCCGTAGCGCTCGGCCAGATGCCAGGCGATATTGCAGGTCCGCGCCAGCGTGGTGACGACGCTGAAGCTGGTGCCGATCAGGCTGGCCATGTGCATCGCGGCCTCGGCGATGCCGATCACCGGCCCGCGCGCCATCTCGCGCGCCGCGTACAGCCCCGGATCGCCGAAGCAGGCGATCACGTAGCCCTCGACACCCTCGGCCTCGCCCAGGCGGATCTCCTCGAGGATGCCGGGCACCGACAGCGCCTCGTCATAGTGGCTCTCGATGGAAGCCGGACCCATGCGAGGGCTGACGGCGACGATGCGCGTGTCGGGCGAGGCCACGGTGCGGGCGCATTGGCCGATCTTGTCGGTCATGCTTTGCGTGGTGTTGGGGTTGATGATCTTGAGCTTCATGGCAAACGTCGTGGTCGGGTCAGGTCGTCGGTCGTCGGGTCGTCGGGTTCAGGCCGCGTGTCAGGCGGCGGCGAAGAAATGCGGCATCATGCGGCGCGCCAGCACGCGGTACAGCACCAGCGCGATGCCCATGCCGATGAACCAGCTGTAGTTGGCCAGCCCCTGCCAGGCCGGCACCACCACGCACAGGATCGGAATGATCGCGGCCGGGATCATCGTGGCGATCGCTACCGGGTTGTAGCCGCGGGTGTACCAGTACTTGCCCTGCGGACGCATCGTGTACAGGTCGTCGACGTCGACCTGCTGGCGGCGCACCAGGTAGTAGTCGGAGATCAGGATGCCGAACAGCGGCCCGATGAAGGCGCCCAGCACGTCCAGCGTGTAGTGGATGACCTGCGGGTTGTTGTACAGATTCCAGGGCGTGATGAAGATCGAGCCGACCGCGGCGATCATGCCGCCGGTGCGCCAGCTGATGTGCTTGGGCGACACGTTGGAGAAGTCGAACGCCGGCGACACGAAGTTCGCGACGATGTTGATGCCGATGGTGGCGGTCATGAAGGTCAGCGCGCCCAGCACCATCGCGAAGGTGCTGTCGATATGGCTGACGGTCTCCACCGGATCGGTGATCAGCTTGCCGAACACCGGCAGCGTGGCCGAGGTCGTGATCACGGTCAGCAGCGAGAAGCCAAGGAAGTTGATCGGCAGCCCCCAGAAGTTGCCCTTGCGAACCGCGCCGAAGTTCTTCGCGTAGCGCGAGAAGTCGCCGAAGTTCAGCATCGGGCCGGAGAAGTACGACACCACCAGCGCGATCGCGGTCAGCATCACCGGTACCGCTTCCCAGCCGCTGTACTTGACGAAGCTCAGCGTAAAGCTGACGTTGCTCCAGCCGGCCTTGTTCACCAGCCAGATCGCCAGCAGGATCATCACCACATAGACAGCGGGGCCGGCCCAGTCGATGAACTTGCGAATGGTTTCCATGCCGGTCCAGAACACCAGCGCCTGCAGTACCCACAGCGTCATGAAGGCCGCCCAGCCCAGCGTCGACAGCCCGGCGAAGCCATGCAGCTTGACGTCGGCATAGGGCGCCAGCGACGGGAAGAAATGCAGCGCGAGCACCAGGAAGGCCGACGAGGCCAGATAGGTCTGGATGCCGTACCACGCCACCGCGATCAGGCCGCGGATCACCGCCGGAATATTGGCGCCGAGCACGCCGAACGAGGCCCGGCAGATCACCGGATACGGGGTGCCGGTGACCTGGCTCGGCTTGGCCACCAGATTGCAGAAGAACTGCACGATGACGATGCCGACCAGCAGCGCGACCAGCACCTGCCAGCTGGTCAGGCCCAGCGCGAACAGGCTGCCGGCCGTGATGTAGCCGCCGACGCTGTGCACGTCCGACATCCAGAACGCGAAGATGTTGTAGGTGCTCCAGGTCTGCTTCTTCAGCGGCGCCAGGTCTTCGTTGGTCAGCCGTTCGTCATACGATGGCTTGATCAGCGCGTTGCCATGGTGGACGGACGCGCTGTCCTGCAGCTCGGCGGCGGCAGGCGCGGTGGTGTGCATCATGCTTGTCTCCTCAAGGCGATGCCATGCGGTGGTAGGCGCGCGGAAGGCGCCGGATGGGCGGTGTGGATCGAAGGATCGGGAATCCGCTCTCAGGATTTGTTTTGTAGACAGAATTGTCTACAAAATCGTTTGTAGTTGTGTACGGATTTGTAGATCACGGCCGCGTGATTGTCAACATCACGGCCGCGGGATGCGGGCAAACCCCGAGTCGGAGGGGGCACGCCCAGGTGCGGTGCGGCGCCGAAGCGGCAAAACAAAAGGGCCGGGTCCTTGCGGAACCCGGCCCTTGTCGCCGCCGTCACCCCCGCGCATGCGGGGAGCCAGCGGCTGGCTTGTGGCTTTCGGTTGATGGCCAGCGGGCCGCGCCGATCAGGCGAAGGCCTGCAGCGCGCCCTTCATCTTCTTCATCGCGGCGGACTCGATCTGCCGGATGCGCTCGGCCGACACGCCGAACTCGTCGGCCAGTTCGTGCAGCGTGGCGCCGCCCGAGCCGTCGTCGTTGACCTGCAGCCAGCGCGCCTCGATGATGCGGCGGCTGCGCGGATCGAGCTTGGTCAGCGCCTGTTCCAGGCCCTCGACCTGCATCCGGTCCTGGCGCTTGGCCTCGAGCACGCGCGTCGGCTCGTTGTGGTTGTCGGCCAGATAGGCGATCGGCGCGAACTCCTCCTCGCCGTCGTCGACCTGGCCTTCCAGCGCCAGATCGCCGCCCGACAAGCGGGTTTCCATCTCCATCACTTCTTCCGGCTTGACGTTCAGCTCGCGGGCGACCGCGTCGATCTCGTCCGGCGTGAAGGTATGGGCGCCTTGCTTGTGGCTGCGCAGGTTGAAGAACAGCTTGCGCTGGGCCTTGGTCGTCGCGACCTTGACCATGCGCCAGTTGCGCAGCACGTACTCGTGGATCTCCGCCTTGATCCAGTGGATCGCGTACGACACCAGGCGCACGCCCTGGTCCGGGTCGAAGCGCTTGACGGCCTTCATCAAGCCGATATTGCCTTCCTGGATCAGGTCCGCGTGCGGCAGGCCATAGCCCAGATACTGGCGGGCGATCGACACGACCAGACGCAGGTGCGACATCACCAGGCGGCGGGCCGCCTCGACCGAGTCGTGATCGCGCAGCTCGCGCGCGAGCCGCTGCTCCTCCTCGGCGGTGAGCATCGGAATACGGTGGACAGCCTGGATATAGCTGTCGAGATTGCCCAGCCCGGCGGGCAGGGTCAGGGCCATGCTGTTGGCGCGCTGCGGCACCATCGGCAGGGTGTTGTTCATGGTGATCGAATCGGCAGACAGGACTGCGTTCACTCAGGGCTCCTTTCGCATCCGGCGGGCGGCGTGCCCGCGTGTCGGAAGCATCGACGGCGTCGTGGCCGGCGCTTCCCACACTGCAATGCAACGCATATTAGCACTCCAGCCGGGTGAGTGCTAATTGGAGTCCGGTCCGCTACGATAGTTCCAGAATATCGGAGGAAAAATTCCATAGCGCTCCAGGTTGCTGGGAAGTCGCCCGGAAATCGCTGCGAAGACGGACACAAGTTCATTAGAGGGCCGGCGCCCGTGCCGGTTCTGCTGCAGGGACCATGCCATCGGGCCGCAAAGGCTACACTTGCCAGCATTGCGTCGATCCGCCACGCCCTTGGAGTGTCTGCCATGTCCGCCATTGAACATTTGTTGAAACCGCATGTAAGAGATATCGGCGACTTCTCGGTGCGGCGGGTGCTGCCCTCCGCCGCCGCACAAACCGTTGGGCCGTTCATCTTCTTCGACCACATGGGTCCGGTTCAACTGGAGCCCGGCAAGGGCATGGATGTGCGCCCTCATCCCCATATTGGGCTGGCCACCGTCACCTATCTGTTCGAAGGCGAAATCGTCCATCGCGACAGCGTCGGCAGCGAACAGACCATCCGGCCCGGCGACGTCAACTGGATGACCGCCGGCAGCGGCATCGTCCATTCGGAGCGCTCGCCGCAGGCCGCCCGCGACGCCGGCCCGCGGCTGCACGGCATCCAGACCTGGGTCGCGCTGCCGCGCGAGCACGAGACGGTCGCACCGTCGTTCTTCCACCATCCGGCCGACACGCTGCCGCGGCTGGTCCACGGCGGCGCGCGCATCACCGTGATCGCCGGCGACGCCTTCGGCGCACGCTCGCCGGTGCAGGTGTTCAGCCGCACGCTGTACGCCGCGCTGGAGCTCGACGCCGGCGCCAGCCTGGCGATTCCGCCCGAGCACGAGCAGCGCGGCCTCTATCTGGTCGATGGCGCCGCTGCGATCGACGGCATCGCGCTGCCGGCCGAGCACCTGGCGGTGCTGACGCCCGGCGCCGAGGCGACCGTCACGGCGCTGGAGCCGTCCCGGCTGATGCTGCTTGGCGGAGAACCCGTCGACGGCCGGCGGCATATCTTCTGGAATTTTGTCGCCAGCACCCGCGAGGCGATCGAAGAGGCGGCGCGGCGCTGGGAGAACGACGAGTTCCCGCACGTACCGGGCGAGACCGAGCGGATTCCGCTGCCGCCGCGGCGGGTCTGACAGAGCCAATGACATGAGGGCACTCCTGGCCCACGCTTGACGGCTCTCCTCTCCAGCTTGCGGGAGAGGGGCTGGGGAGAGGGAAAGGCAGTCGCTATGCCGCCGCCGTCCGCCATGGTGACGCCTTTGCCCTCTTCCCCGACCCCGCTCCCCCGCGGACGGGAGAGGGGAGCAAGGATCGAGTGGTGCGTACCCAAGTCGCTACAGCGGACTGACCCAGCTGACCCGCGCGCTGTCGCGCAGGCAACCGCGGATCGTCTCGATCTGCGTCGCGATCGGGGCGGGCACCGGCACGGCCCCCGCCAGCACCTGGCGGATCCACGCGGCTGTCAGCGCCACGTCGGTGCCCGGCGGCAGCGCCGGCACGTCGGCGACCGAGCCCGACATCGGGTCCACCAGTGTGCGCTGATGGCCGTCGTGCAGCCAGTCGATGCGGCTGCCGCGGCGGGCGTCGGCCACGACCTCGCCCTCGGTGCCGCGCGCCAGCAGCACGTTGGCCGGCTCGTGCGAGAAGTAATCGGTCAGCGTCTCGCGGTATTCGGGGTGCGTGTAGCTGTACAGCCGCAGCGCCTCGGCAGGCGTGTGCGCGCCGACCGGCTGCAGCATCTTGACGATCGTGTGCGAGGAATTGCGCAGCCCGATCACGGTGCGCTTGTCGAGCAGCGCCGACAGGGCCGGCGACAGCACGTCGATCGGCAGCACCGCCAGCGGGCCTGGATCGGTATCGCCGCCGCCCGGCTGCGCGAGCCGTCGCGCGGCTTCGTCGACCGTCGCGCACGGCGCGATCCCCAGGGCCTCGAACAGCATGATGCTGGTGACGCGCTGATTGAACTCGCGCGTTCCATGCACCAGCACCGGGATACCCTCCCGCGCGAGCAGCAGCGCCAGCAGCGGTACCAGATTGGGCTGCTTGCGCGCGCCGTTGTAGCTCGGGATGACCACCACCTGACGCTCCGGCGCCGGCAGCGGCAGGCAGTGCGCATGCGCGGCCTCCAGCATGCCGGCCAGCTCGTGCGGCGCCTCGCCCTTGATCCGGTACGCCATCAGCACGGCGCCGAGTTCGAGGTCGGAGACGCGTCCGGACAGCATTGCATCGAACAGCAGGCGCGCATCGTCGCGCGGCAGCGCACGGGCGCCGGCGACGCCGCGGCCAATTTCCTTGATATAGGGGGCCGCAGAGAAGGCGGGCGGAGTGGCGAGGCGGTCAGCGGACATGGCGGTGCGGTGATGCTGTACGGTGAGAGCGGGGCAGCAGGGGTGCAGCAGGGGCGCAACAGGGGTACGTATCGGCCGATGATAGCGCGATACGCCAGGCGGCCCGCGCGGCGGCCGGCCAGCGCCATTCAGGCCTTGATCGCGAAGCCGTCGGCATAAGCCTTCGGGTCGCGCGTGGCGTCCCAGATCACGCCGTCCATCAGCCTCGCCGTGCGGAATTCGCTGGCCGGCAGCGGTACCTGCGCGGCCGTGGCGGCCTGCCGGTAGACGTCGAGCCGATTGACCTGGCGGGCCACCGCCAGATAGTCAGGATGCTCCTTCAGCAATCCCCAACGCTTGTGCTGCGTCAGGAACCACATGCCGTCCGACAGGTAGGGATAGTTCGCCTCGCCGTCCCGATGGAAATGCATCGCATCGGGGTCGTCCCAGGTCCTGCCCAGCCCGTTGGCATAACGGCCCAGCATGCGGTCGAGGATCAGCTCCATGTCGGTGTCGACACAGGATGGCGCGGCGATGGTCTCGGCCGTCCTGCGGCGATTCGACGCCGACGCGTCGATGAAGCGCGATGCCTCCAGCACCGCGGCCACCATCGCGCGCGCCGTGTTCGGATACATCTGCACGAATTCGGCGGTGGTGCCCAGCGTCTTCTCGGGATGGTCGCGCCAGATGCCCTGCGTGGTCTCGGCGGTGAAGCCGATGCCGTCGGCGATCGCGCGCGCGTGCCACGGTTCGCCGGCGCAGAAGCCGTCCATCTGGCCGAGCCGCATATTGGCCACCATTTGCGGCGGCGGCACGGTGATCGCGCGCGCCTCCCGCATCGGATCGATGCCGTGGGCCGCCAGCCAGTAGTACAGCCACATCGCATGCGTGCCGGTGGGGAAGGTCTGCGCGAAGGTGTATTCGCGCTTTTCCCGCGTCATGTAGGCGCGCAGGCTGGCGCCGTCCCGGACGCCCTTGTCGGCCAACTTCGTCGACAGCGAGATCGCCTGGCCGTTGTGGTTCAGGTTCATCAGGACCGCCATGTCCTTCCTTGGTCCGCCGATGCCCAGCTGCACGCCGTAGATGAGCCCGTACAGCACGTGCGCGGCGTCGAGCTCGCCGTTGACCAGCTTGTCGCGCACGCCGGCCCACGAGGCCTCCCTGGCCGGCGTGATGCGGATGCCGTGCTTGCGGTCCAGCCCCAGCGCGGCGGCCATCACGATCGAGGCGCAGTCGGTCAGCGGGATGAAGCCGATCCGGACCTCGGTCTTCTCCGGCGCGTCCGAGCCTGCCGCCCAGGCGCCCGCGCGCACCATCGGATCGACCAGCGTCATCAATGCGGATCCGCTCAGGTTCGTCCGCGCGCGGCCGCGACCCTGGCTGGCGGGTGGCGCGTCGGCGCTGCACCCGAATGCATCGGCAACGACGGCCGGGCGCCGGATTTTGGCGGGACTGGGGCGAGGGGGCATGCAAGACTCCAAAAAAAAGCGCGACGGTCCTAGCCCATCACGTCGATCACGCGCTGGGCGGCGTCGACCAGCTTGATGCCGCGCTCCATCGCCATGGTGCGCAGCCGCTTGTAGGCCTCGTCCTCGCTGAGGCCGCGCGCCTGCATCAGCAGGCCCTTGGCGCGTTCGACCACCTTGCGCTCGGTCAGCTTCAGCCGGGTCGCGTCGAGCTCCGCGCGCAGCGCCTGGTCCAGCTGGAAGCGCGCGTAGGCGACATCGAGCACGGTCTTGACCCGCTCGGCGCGCAGGCCGTCGACGATATAGGCCGTGATGCCGGCCGTCAGCGCGGCCTTGATGCGTTCGGCGTCGTCGTTGTCGGTGAACAGAACGATCGGGCGCGGCGCATGCTGGGTCGAGACGCAGACGTGCTCGACCGTATCGCGCGCCGCCGACTCCGAGGCAATGATGATCAGGTCCGGCTGGCGCGCGGCGATGACGTCCGGCAACGCGAGGTCGGCGTCGACCGTCTCGACCTCGCTGAAGCCGGCGGCCGCCAGGCCGGCGCGGATCGTGTCGACGTTCAGCGGATCGGCGTCGAGCGGATCGCGCACCAGCAGGATCCGCAGCGGCCGCCCGCCCGAAGCCGGGGCGGCGGGCGTGGCGGCCGAGGGCGCGGAACGCGGGGTGGAGGGCGGGGACGGGCGGCGATTCATGGGTTCGGTCAGGCGGTGGCCGACGGTCGGTGGCCGGCTCGCTTGTTGGCTCGCTAGTTGGCTTGTGGCCGGCTTTTCCATGGCCGCCTCGGCGGCCGATGTCTGCCGCCTGCTTCATGCAAGAATCACGCCGGGTTTTGGGGCGCCGCTTGCCCCGCGATGGGGCGGCCGGTGTATGCTGATGCCCTGCCGCGAGGGGTCGGGCACCGCCGATGCCCTCGCCGCGCCGGTCCCGCCCGGCGCTCGTCGCGCCATCCGGACCGCGCTCCGATATCCATTCCAGAAGCCATCCAGTGGAGAGATGCATGACCGAGGAGTTCGTATTCCAACCCCCCGCGCCCACCGGCGTGCCGGTGCGCGGCAGCAGCGCGCGTTTTCCGGTGCGGCGGGTCTACTGCGTCGGGCGCAATTACGCCGCCCACGCACGCGAGATGGGATCGGACCCGGACCGCGAACCGCCGTTCTTCTTCTGCAAGCCGAGCGACGCGGTCAGCCCGGTGGCCGACGGCGCCGAGGGCACGTTCCCGTATCCGCCGGGCTCGAACAACGTGCACTACGAAGTCGAGCTGGTGGTCGCGATCGGCAAGGGCGGCCGTGACATCCCGGTCGAGCAGGCCGCCGCGCATGTGTTCGGCTATGCCGTCGGTCTGGACATGACCCGCCGCGACCTGCAGAACGAATCGAAGAAAACCGGACGTCCGTGGGAGACCGGCAAGGCCTTCGACCAATCGGCGCCGATCGGCCCGATCGTGCCGGTGCAGGCGATCGGCCATCCCGAGCGCGGCGCGGTGACGCTGGCGGTCAATGGCGCCGAGAAGCAGCGTGGCGACCTGTCCGACCTGATCTGGTCGGTGCCCGAGATGGTGTCGTACCTGTCGAAGCTGTTCGAGCTGCAGCCGGGCGATCTGATCTACAGCGGCACGCCCGAGGGCGTGGGCCCGGTGGTCAAGGGCGATCGCATGCAGTGCGCGATCGAAGGCGTGGGCGAACTGACGGTCAAGGTGGTCTGAAGCGATGCTCAAGCTCTACAGCTATTTCCGTAGTTCCGCGGCGTTCCGCGTGCGCATCGCGCTGGCGCTGAAGGGCATGCCCTTCGAATACGTGCCGGTGCATCTGCTCAAGGATGGCGGCCAGCAACTGAGCGAGCAGTACCGCGCGCTGAACGCCAATGCGCTGGTGCCGACGCTGCTGGACGACGACCATGCGCTGTCGCAGTCGATGGCGATCGTCGAATACCTGGACGAGACCCATCCCGAGCCGGCGCTGCTGCCCGGCACGGCGCTGGACCGCGCCTACGTGCGCGCAGTGGCGCAGTCGATCGCCTGCGAGATCCATCCGCTGAACAACCTGCGCGTGCTCAAGTATCTGAAGCACACGCTCGGCGTCAGCGAGGAAGCGAAGGACGCCTGGTATCGGCACTGGATCGAGATCGGCTTTGCCGGACTCGAAGCCACGTTGACGCGCGAGGGCAAGGCCGGCCGCTTCTGCCTGGGCGATACGCCGACGCTGGCCGACATCTGCCTGGTGCCGCAGGTCTTCAACGCGCAGCGCTTCCAGGTCGATCTGGACCCGTATCCGACCATCGTGCGGATCTTCGACGCGTGCATGGAGCTGCCGGCGTTCCAGCAGGCCGCACCGAAGGCGCAGCCCGACGCGGAGTAAGTGAAAGGCCGTCAACGAAAACGGGCGCCGCTGGAAACAGCGGCGCCCGTTTTCTTGCTGTCGTGTCCGGGAACGCGTGCTCAGTCGCCCAGCAGTGCCCGCGCGAATTCGTCGGCCTTGAACGGCTGCAGGTCCTCGACCTTCTCGCCGACGCCGATGAAGTAGACCGGCACCGGACGCTGGCGCGCGATCGCGGCCAGGATGCCGCCCTTGGCAGTGCCGTCGAGCTTCGTCACGATCAGGCCGGTCAACTGCAGCGCATCGTCGAAGGCCTTGACCTGCGCCAGCGCGTTCTGCCCGGTATTGGCGTCGATCACCAGCAGCGCCTCGTGCGGCGCGGAGGGCATCGCCTTGCCGATCACGCGCTTGACCTTCTTCAGCTCTTCCATCAGATGCAGCTGCGTCGGCAGGCGGCCGGCGGTGTCGGCCATCACGATATCGACGCCGCGCGCACGGGCCGCGTTGACCGCGTCGAAGATCACCGCGGCCGGATCGCCGCTCTCCTGCGAGACCACGGTGACGTTATTGCGCTCGCCCCAGATCGTCAGCTGCTCGCGCGCGGCGGCGCGGAAGGTATCGCCCGCGGCCAGCAGCACCGATTGGCCGTAGTGCTGGAAGTGCTTGCACAGCTTGCCGATGCTGGTGGTCTTGCCGGCGCCGTTGACGCCCGCGATCATCATCACCATCGGCTGCTCGCGGCCGAGCTCCATGGTCTTCTCGAGCGGACGCAGCAGCTCGGTCAGCAGATCGCGCAGCGCCAGGCGTACGCCCTCGGCGGTGTCGATGCGCTCGCTCCTGACGCGGCGGCGCAGCTCGCCGAGCAGATATTCGGTGGCCTCGACGCCGGCGTCGGCCATCAGCAGCGCGGTCTCCAGCTCCTCGAACAACGCCTCGTCGACCTTGACGCCGACGAACAGCGTGCTGATGCCGCGGCTGGTCTTGGACAGGCCGGTGCGCAGCCGCTGCATCCAGCCGCGCTTGGCCTCCTCGCTCGGCGGCGGCACCGGGACCAGCACCATTTCGTCGTCATCGCCGTCATCGCCGTCGTCGGTGGCGGCGGGCGCGGGCGGGGACGGCGGCGCGGCCTGCGCGGCGGGGGCCGGCTGCGGTGCCGCTTGCGGTTGGGGGAGCGGTTCGGGCAGCGGTTCGGGTTGCGGTTCCGTTTGCGGCTCGGGCTCGCGTTGTGGCTCGCGTTGTGTCTCCGGCTCGCGCTGCGGCTCTGCCTGTGGCAACACCTGCGGAGCGGCTTCCGCCGCGGGTTGCGAGGAGCGCGTGAACCACGACAGCGGCGACAGTCGGGACGGTGCGGGTTTGGCTTCGGCGGCCGGAGCGGGCGCTTCGATCGGCGCGGGCGGCGCCACCGTTTCCGGCTGCGCCGGTGCGGCGCTGACCGACGGCGCTGTGGCGATCGGTGCCTGCGCCGCCGGGGCCGAGGTTGCCTGCGTCGACGCCTCGGCGGGCGCATCGGTCGGCTCGGCCTTGCGCTTCTTCCAGAAACTAAACATTGGGAAAGGGGTCCATACCCCGGTAGAATCAATCGCCAAAATTCTAGCAGACGGGGTCGCATGAACCATCGCGCAGGGTCGACCGCGGCGTCGACGTGGCAGGGCGCAACGCCCGCCCATCAGCATGTCTCGAACGGTGCCGTCCGGCGCCGGCATTCCCCTTCGCCATCATGGCGCCCCTCTCGCTTGGCCTCGCTCGCGCTGCTCGCTGCCACCGCGTGGCTGCCGCTGGCGCATGCGCAGGGCGTCGCGGTCGACGCGCCGCCGGCCCCCGGGGCGGCGGTACAGGCCGCGGTCCCCGACGGCGGCACCACCGAGTTCAAGCTCGCCAACGGCATGCGCGTGATCGTCAAGGAAGACCATCGCGCGCCCACGGTCGCCCATCAGGTCTGGTATCGCGTCGGCGGTATCGACGAGGTCAGCGGCACCACCGGCGTGGCCCATATGCTCGAACACATGATGTTCAAGGGCACGCCCAAGGTCGGGCCGGGCGAGTTCTCGCGGCAGATCGCCGCGCTCGGCGGCCGCGAGAACGCGATGACCAATCGCGATTTCACGATGTACTTCCAGCAGATCGCCAAGCAGCATCTGCCGCGGATGATGGAGCTCGAAGCGGATCGCATGGCCAACCTGGTGATCCGCGCCGAGGATTTCGAGCGCGAGATGAAGGTCGTGATGGAAGAGCGCCGGCTGCGTACCGACGACTCCCCGCGCGGCACGGTCTACGAACAGCTGCTGGCCACCGTCTATACCAGCGCCGGCTATCGCCATCCGGTGATCGGCTGGATGAACGACCTGGTCAATATGCGCGTCGACGACGTCAGCGCCTGGTATCGCGAGTGGTACGTGCCGAACAACGCGATCCTGGTCGTGGCCGGCGACGTCAATCCCGCCGAGGTCCGGGCGCTGGCCGAGCGGACCTACGGCAAGCTCAAGCCGCGCGCGCTGCCGGTGCGCAAGCCGCAGATCGAGCCGCCGCAGAAGGGCGTCAAGCGGATCTGGGTCAAGGCGCCCGCCGAGAATCCCTATCTGGTGCTGGCCTACAAGGTGCCGCGGCTGCGCGACGTCGAAAAGGACATCGATCCGTATGCGCTCGAGGTGCTGGCCGCCGTGCTCAACGGCTACGACAATGCACGGCTGACGCGCGACCTGGTTCGTACGCAGCGGCTGGCCGACGACGTCAACGTCGGCTACGACGGCATCAATCGCGGCGAGTCGCTGTTCGTGCTCGACGGCACGCCGGCCAACGGCCATACCACCGACGAGATCGAGCGCGCCTTGCGCCAGCAGATCGAACGGATCGCGCGCGAAGGCGTGTCCGACGAGGAGCTGCGGCGCGTCAAGGCGCAGGTCGTGGCAGGACAGATCTACAAGCGCGACTCGGTGTTCGGCCAGGGCATGGAGATCGGCGTGGCGGAGATCGCCGGCATCTCGTGGCAGCAGCTCGACCGCATCCTCGAGCGGATCAAGCAGGTCACGCCGGATCAGGTCAAGACGGTGGCGGGCAAATACTTCAGCGAGGACAACCTGACCGTGGCGACGCTGCTGCCGCAGCCGATCGATCCCAACCAGCCCAAGCCCCAGGCCCCGTCCGGCCTGCGCCACTGAGGACCGCCGATGTTCGCCATCGATTCGCTTCCGTTTTCCCGTCCCGCGGCGCGCGCGCGCCAGGCGCTGACGATCGCCGCCGGCCTGCTGGCGGGCCTTGGCGCCGCTACCGCGCAAGCGGCCATCCCGATCGAACACTGGACCGCGTCGACCGGCGCCCGCGTCTATTTCGTGCGCAGCCCGTCGATTCCGATGCTCGACATCAACGTCGATTTCGATGCCGGCAGCCGCTATGACCCCGCCGGCAAGGCGGGGCTGGCAACGCTGACGGCGGCGTTGCTCGACAAGGGCACGGGCGCCGTGGACGGTCAGCCGGCGCGCGACGAAGCGCAGATCGCCGACGCCTTCGCCGATACCGGCGCCAGCTTCGGCGGCGCGGCCGGCGGCGACCGTGGCGGCATCGGACTGCGCACGCTGACCTCCAATCCGGAGCTGACGCAGTCGGTCGCGCTGGCCGCGCAGCTGATCAAGGCGCCGACTTTCCCCGAGGCCGTGGTCGCACGCGAGAAGGAACGAATGATCGCGGCGATCCGCGAGGGCGATACGCGCCCTGGCGTGATCGCCGACAAGCTGCTGTCCAAGGCCATCTACCCGAACCACCCTTACGGCATGTCGGCCACCGCCGAGTCGGTGGCGTCGGTCACGCGCGCCGACCTGGAGCGCTTCTGGCGCGCCAACTACGCGGCCTCCCGCGCGGTCGTCACGCTGATCGGCGCGATCGATCGCCGCCAGGCCGAACAGATCGCCGAGCTGCTGACGCGCGGGCTGCCCAACGGCGCCGCGCCGCCGGAGATGCCGGCGGTCAAGATGGACATCGGCGCCAGCGTGCAGCGCGTCCCGCATCCCGCGCAGCAGGCCACGGTCGTGCTGGGCCAGCCGGCCATCGCGCGCGGCGACCCCGACTATTTCGCGCTGCTGGTCGGCAACTATGTGCTCGGCGGCGGCGGCTTCAGTTCGCGTCTGACCGAGGAGGTCCGCGAGAAGCGCGGCCTGACCTACGGCGTCGACAGCTATTTCGCGCCGTCCAAGCAGCCGGGACCGTTCGGCATCGGCCTGCAGACCAGCAAGGCGCAGACCGACGAGGCGCTCGCGCTGGTGCGGCAGGTGCTCAAGCGCTTCGTCGAGGAAGGGCCGACGCAGGCCGAGCTGAAGGCGGCCAAGGACAATCTGATCAACGGCTTCCCGCTGCGAATCGACAGCAACCGCAAGCTGCTGACCAATGTCGCGAATATCGGCTGGTACGGCCTGCCGCTGGACTATCTCGATACCTGGACCGCGCAGATCGCCAAGGTCGATCGCCAGCATGTCAGGCAGGCCTTCCAGCGGCATGTGCGCCCTGACGCGATGGCCACCGTGATCGTCGGCGGGCCTACCGGCGGCCCCGCTGGCGCGCCGACCGCGGCCGCTCGATGAGCCTGGCGGCGCCGGCCCGCGCCGCC
>MTEU01000259.1_pt1 | contig 20803 bp, 18 predicted proteins | sample 1042701 | NCBI WGS metagenome assembly MTEU01 (sample SAMN06185813, study PRJNA358809) | soil metagenome | isolation source: naturally attenuated soil | place: India | collected 2015-05-23
GTGAAGTCCCTATACTTGTCCGCTTACCTTTTCTATTCGCAAAAACAGGCACGAGGTGCGTGGTGGATTTCCCTTCCCGTTTTGAAGTGATCGTCATCGGCGGCGGCCATGCCGGTACCGAGGCTGCGCTTGCGTCTGCACGCATGGGTGTGAAAACCCTGCTGCTGACCCATAACGTGGAAACCCTCGGTCACATGAGCTGCAACCCCGCCATTGGCGGTATTGGCAAAAGCCATCTGGTCAAAGAGATCGATGCCCTCGGCGGCGCCATGGCGCTGGCCACCGACAAGAGCGGCATCCAGTTCCGCGTTTTGAACAACCGCAAGGGCCCGGCCGTACGCGCCACCCGTGCACAGGCCGACCGCGCTATCTACAAGGCAGTGGTGCGTGAAATCCTGGAGAACCAGCCGAACCTGTGGATATTCCAGCAGTCCTGCGACGACCTGATCGTCGAGCAGGACCAGGTCAAAGGCGTGGTGACCCAGATGGGCCTGCGTTTCTTCGCCGAATCGGTGGTACTGACCACCGGTACCTTCCTCGGCGGCCTTATCCACATTGGTCTGCAAAACCATTCCGGCGGTCGCGCCGGCGATCCACCTTCGATCGCCCTGGCCCACCGCATGCGTGAATTGCCGTTGCGCGTCGGCCGCCTGAAAACCGGTACTCCGCCGCGTATCGACGGCCGTTCGGTGGACTTCTCGGTGATGACCGAGCAGCCAGGCGATACGCCGATTCCTGTGATGTCCTTCATGGGCAATGCCCAGATGCACCCGCGCCAGGTGAGCTGCTGGATTACCCACACAAATGCGCGCACCCACGAGATCATCGCCTCGAACCTCGACCGTTCGCCGATGTACTCGGGTGTGATCGAAGGTGTCGGCCCGCGCTACTGCCCGTCGATCGAGGACAAGATCCACCGCTTCGCCGACAAGGAAAGCCACCAGGTGTTCATCGAGCCGGAAGGTCTGACCACCCATGAGCTGTACCCCAACGGTATTTCCACTTCGCTACCGTTCGACGTGCAGCTGGAGTTGGTACGGTCGATCCGCGGCATGGAGAACGCCCACATCGTTCGCCCGGGCTATGCCATCGAATACGACTACTTCGACCCGCGTGACCTCAAGTACAGCCTCGAGACCAAAGTCATCGGCGGCCTGTTCTTCGCCGGCCAGATCAACGGCACCACCGGTTACGAAGAAGCCGGCGCTCAGGGTTTGCTGGCCGGGACCAACGCAGCCCTGCGGGCGCTGGGCCGAGACAGCTGGTGCCCGCGCCGCGACGAGGCGTACATCGGCGTACTGGTCGACGACCTGATTACCCTGGGTACCCAGGAGCCGTACCGCATGTTCACTTCGCGTGCCGAGTACCGCCTGATCCTGCGCGAAGACAACGCCGATCTGCGCCTGACCGAAAAGGGCCGCGAGCTCGGCCTGATCGACGACCAGCGTTGGTCTGCCTATTGCGCCAAGCGCGACGGCATCGAACGCGAGGAGCAGCGCCTGAAGTCGACCTGGGTACGCCCGAACACCGAGCAAGGTCAGGCCATTGTGGATAAGTTCGGTACCCCGCTCAGCCACGAGTACAGCCTGCTGAACCTGCTTGCCCGCCCGGAAATCGACTACGCCGGGCTGATCGAGGCAACCGGTGGCGAAGCGATCGATCCACAGGTCGCCGAGCAGGTCGAGATCCGCACCAAGTACGCCGGTTACATCGACCGCCAGCAGGATGAAATCGCACGTCTGCGCGCCAGTGAAGACACTCGCCTGCCTGTGGATATCGATTACTCGACGATTTCCGGCCTGTCCAAGGAAATCCAGGGCAAACTGGGCCAGACCCGTCCGGAAACCCTGGGCCAGGCTTCGCGCATCCCGGGCGTGACCCCGGCAGCGATTTCCTTGTTGCTGATTCACTTGAAAAAACGCGGCGCTGGCCGCGAATTGGAGCAAAGCGCTTGAGTTCCCTGGTCACCCCGCAACACGCTGAAGAGTTGTCCACAGGTGCGCGCCAGCTCGGTGTCGAGCTGAACGCCGAGCATCATGAAAAGCTGCTCGGCTACCTGGCCCTGTTGATCAAATGGAACAAAGCCTACAACCTCACCGCCGTGCGCGACCCCGACGAGATGGTGTCGCGTCACCTGCTCGACAGCCTCAGTGTCATGCCGTTTATCCACAGCGAGCGTGACAACTGGCTGGATGTCGGAAGTGGCGGTGGCATGCCCGGTATCCCGTTGGCTATCCTGCATCCTCACAAGCGCGTGACGGTGCTGGACGCCAATGGCAAGAAGACCCGTTTCCTGACCCAGGTGAAAATGGAACTCAAGCTGGACAACCTCACGGTTATCCACAGCCGGGTCGAAGCCTTCCAGCCTACACAACCGTTCAGCGGAATCATCTCCCGCGCCTTCAGCAGCATGGAGAACTTCACCAACTGGACCCGCCACCTTGGCGACACCGGGACGCAATGGCTTGCAATGAAGGGGCTGCATCCTGCCGATGAACTGGTAGCATTGCCCGCAGACTTCACAGTGGAAAGCGAGCAGGCCCTGACCGTTCCAGGTTGCCAGGGCCAGCGCCATCTGCTGATACTGCGCCGCAAGGCATGACTGGGAACACACGCAACAATGGCTAAGGTATTCGCAATCGCGAACCAGAAAGGTGGTGTGGGCAAGACAACCACCTGTATCAATCTCGCTGCTTCGCTGGCCGCGACCAAGCGTCGTGTGCTGCTGATCGACCTCGATCCGCAGGGCAACGCCACCATGGGCAGCGGTGTGGACAAGCACGAGCTCGAGCACTCGGTCTACGACCTGTTGATCGGGGAATGCGACCTGGCTCAGGCCATGCATTACTCCGAGCACGGGGGTTTCCAGTTGCTGCCAGCCAACCGTGACCTGACCGCCGCCGAAGTGGTGCTGCTGGAAATGCAGGTCAAGGAGAGCCGCCTGCGCAACGCCCTGGCGCCGATCCGCGAGAACTACGACTACATCCTCATCGACTGCCCTCCGTCTTTGTCGATGCTCACGCTCAATGCCCTGGTCGCCTCCGATGGGGTGATCATCCCGATGCAGTGTGAGTACTACGCACTGGAAGGTCTCAGCGACCTTGTGGATAACATCAAACGCATCGCCGCCCGGCTTAACCCGGAGCTGAAGATCGAGGGCCTGCTGCGGACCATGTACGATCCGCGCCTGAGCCTGAACAACGACGTATCGGCGCAGTTGAAGGAGCACTTTGGTCCGCAGCTGTACGACACGGTCATTCCGCGCAACATTCGCCTGGCCGAGGCCCCGAGCTTCGGCATGCCGGCCCTGGCCTACGACAAGCAATCGCGAGGCGCGCTGGCTTATCTGGCCCTGGCCGGGGAACTGGTACGCCGTCAACGCCGTCAATCCCGCACTGCACAAACAACTTAAGGAATCCGTATGGCCGTCAAGAAACGGGGTCTCGGACGTGGGTTGGATGCACTGCTCAGTGGTCCTTCCGTCAGCGCGCTCGAAGAGCAGGCTGTGAAGATCGACCAGAAAGAACTGCAACACCTGCCGGTCGATGTGATCCAGCGTGGCAAGTACCAGCCGCGCCGGGACATGGACCCGGAGGCGCTGGAAGAGCTCGCGCACTCGATTCGCAACCATGGCGTGATGCAACCGATCGTGGTGCGCCCGATCGACGGCAACCGCTACGAGATCATCGCCGGTGAGCGCCGCTGGCGCGCCACCCAGCAGGCTGGCCTGGACAAGATCCCGGCGATGGTCCGCGAAGTGCCCGACGAAGCCGCCATAGCCATGGCGCTGATCGAGAACATCCAGCGCGAAGACCTCAACCCGCTGGAAGAGGCGCTGGCCTTGCAGCGCCTGCAGCAAGAGTTCGAGCTCACCCAGCAACAGGTGGCCGATGCCGTCGGCAAGTCGCGGGTGACCGTGGCGAACCTGCTGCGCCTGATCACCCTGCCCGATGCGATCAAGACCATGCTCGCCCATGGTGACCTGGAGATGGGCCATGCCCGTGCACTGCTCGGGCTGGAAGAACACCGTCAGGAAGAGGGGGCGCGTCATGTTGTCGCACGTGGCCTCACCGTGCGCCAAACCGAGGCACTGGTTCGTCAATGGCTCAGCGACAAACCTGATCCGGTCGAACCGAGCAAACCTGATCCGGATATCGCACGCCTTGAACAGCGGCTCGCAGAGCGCCTGGGCTCGGCCGTGCAGATCCGCCATGGCAACAAGGGCAAAGGCCAATTGGTTATTCGCTACAACTCGCTTGACGAGTTGCAAGGCGTGCTTGCTCACATCCGCTGAAACAATTCCCGTTGTAGCGCGCAGTCGGAAATAACTACCGAATAGTTGAATAGGGGTTAATCCACCCCTATACTCTGCGCGCATTTTGTCGGCACAAATTATGCCAAGTCATAACTGACTTGCTGGTCGACTTCCGAGGAGCAGTTGTGATGGAAATCCGCACGCCAAACCGCCTGCCTTTCCATCGCTGGGCGGTTTTCCCGGTACTGCTGGCTCAATTCGTCGTACTGCTGCTGGCAACGTTGGTGTTGTGGCAGTGGAAAGGGGCGGTCAGTGGATATTCAGGCCTTTGCGGAGGTTTGATTGCCTGGCTACCCAATGTGTATTTCGCCTGGAAGGCTTTTCGCTTCAGCGGGGCCCGGGCGGCACAAGCCATCGTCAAGTCGTTCTACGCTGGCGAGGCAGGCAAGATGATTTTGACGGCAGTGCTTTTTGCACTGACCTTCGCAGGAGTGAAGCCACTGGCGCCGTTAGCAGTATTCGGCGTCTTCGTGTTGACCCTTTTGGTCAGCTGGTTCGCGCCCCTGCTGATGAATAAAAGACTTTCGAGACCTTAGGGCGTTTGAGGCAACCATGGCAGCAGAAACCGCTTCGGGCTATATCCAGCACCACTTGCAGAACCTGACCTACGGTCAACTACCAGACGGCAGCTGGGGCTTCGCCCATTCGGCTGCAGAAGCCAAGGCAATGGGCTTCTGGGCGTTCCACCTGGACACCCTGGGTTGGTCCGTCGCGCTGGGTCTGATCTTCCTGTTCATCTTCCGCATGGCGGCCAAGAAGGCGACTTCGGGCCAACCTGGCGGCCTGCAGAACTTCGTTGAAGTGCTGGTAGACTTCGTCAACGGCAGCGTGAAGGACTCCTTCCACGGCCGTAGCCCGGTAATCGCTCCGCTGGCGCTGACCATTTTCGTCTGGGTGTTCCTGATGAACGCCATCGACCTGGTACCGGTCGACTGGATTCCTCAGCTGGCCATCCTGATCTCCGGTGATCCGCACATTCCGTTCCGCGCCGTGTCTACCACCGACCCGAACGCGACCCTGGCCATGGCCTTCTGTGTGTTCGCCCTGATCATCTTCTACAGCATCAAGGTCAAGGGCCTGGGCGGCTTCATCGGCGAGCTGACCCTGCACCCGTTCGGCAGCAAGAACATCTTCGTTCAGATCCTGCTGATCCCGGTCAACTTCCTGCTGGAATTCGTCACCCTGATCGCCAAGCCGATCTCGCTGGCACTGCGTCTGTTCGGCAACATGTACGCCGGCGAGCTGGTGTTCATCCTGATCGCCGTGATGTTCGGCGCCGGTATCCTCTGGCTCAGCGGCCTGGGTGTGGTGCTGCAGTGGGCGTGGGCTGTGTTCCACATCCTGATCATCACCCTGCAAGCCTTCATCTTCATGATGCTTACCATCGTCTACCTGTCGATGGCTCACGAAGATAACCATTAAGACCGCCTGGCGTGTCTGATAGCCTTCCCCGCTCGTTTGGGGGGAGGGCTTAAAAAGTCCGCAAGGGCATGCTGTACCAAACGATTTGTTTTACCGCTTCAAACTAAAAACCTAACCAATACGACGTAAAAGTCGGGAGGAAAGATGGAAACTGTAGTTGGTCTGACCGCTATCGCTGTTGCTCTGCTGATCGGCCTGGGTGCTCTGGGTACCGCCATTGGTTTCGGCCTGCTGGGCGGCAAGTTCCTGGAAGGCGCTGCTCGTCAGCCTGAGATGGTTCCGATGCTGCAGGTCAAAATGTTCATCGTTGCCGGTCTGCTCGACGCCGTAACCATGATCGGTGTTGGTATCGCTCTGTTCTTCACCTTCGCGAACCCCTTCGTTGGTCAGATCGCCGGCTAATCACTCGTTTCTACGAGTTGATTGGTGTGATGGACAAAGACCGAGCGAGGTGTTGGCGTGAACATTAATGCAACCCTGATTGGCCAATCCGTTGCTTTTCTGATTTTTGTACTCTTCTGCATGAAGTATGTATGGCCTCCGGTCATCACTGCCCTGCAAGAGCGCCAAAAGAAGATTGCCGACGGCTTGGACGCTGCCAACCGCGCAGCTCGCGACCTGGAGCTGGCCCAAGAGAAAGCGGGTCAGCAACTGCGTGAAGCGAAGGCACAGGCAGCCGAAATCATTGAGCAAAGCAAGAAACGCGCTGCTCAGCTTGTCGAGGAAGCCCGTGAACAGGCTCGCGTCGAAGCTGACCGTGTGAAGGCTCAGGCTCAAGCCGAGATCGAACAGGAACTGAACAGCGTCAAAGACGCCCTGCGTGCCCAAGTGGGTGCCCTGGCTGTTGGCGGTGCTGAAAAGATCCTTGGCGCCACAATCGATCAAAACGCGCATGCGGAGCTGGTTAACAAACTGGCCGCTGAAATTTAAGCGAGGGCGATCATGGCAGAACTGACCACGTTGGCCCGACCTTACGCTAAGGCTGCCTTTGAGCATGCCCAGGCCCATCAGCAACTGGCCAATTGGTCAGCCATGCTCGGCCTGGCTGCTGCGGTGTCGGAAGACGACACCATGCAGCGCCTGCTCAAGGCCCCGCGACTGACAAGCGCAGAAAAGGCCGCCGCATTCATTGAAGTGTGCGGTGACAAGTTCGATGCACAGGCACAGAATTTCATTCATGTTGCCGCGGAAAACGACCGTCTCCTGCTTCTGCCGGAGATTGCCGCCCTGTTCGACCTGTACAAGGCCGAGCAAGAGAAATCCGTGGACGTGGAAGTCACCAGTGCTTTTGCGTTGAACCAAGAACAGCAAGACAAACTCGCCAAGGTTCTCAGTGCACGGCTCAGCCGGGAAGTGCGCCTGCACGCGTCGGAGGATGCCAGCCTGATCGGCGGCGTCGTCATCCGCGCCGGCGACCTGGTAATCGATGGCTCGGTTCGCGGCAAGATCGCGAAACTGGCCGAAGCATTGAAATCTTGAGTTTGAAGGGGCAGCAGAGCAATGCAGCAACTCAATCCTTCCGAAATTAGTGAAATCATCAAGGGTCGCATCGAGAAGCTCGATGTCGGCTCCCAAGCCCGTAACGAAGGTACCGTCGTAAGCGTTTCCGACGGTATCGTACGGATCCACGGTCTGGCCGACGCTATGTACGGCGAAATGATCGAGTTCCCGGGCGGCGTATACGGTATGGCACTGAACCTGGAGCAAGACTCCGTAGGTGCGGTGGTACTGGGTGCGTACACCTCCCTCGCCGAGGGCATGAGCGCCAAGTGCACCGGTCGCATCCTGGAAGTTCCGGTCGGCAAAGGCCTGCTGGGCCGCGTCGTTGACGCTCTGGGTAACCCGATCGATGGCAAAGGTCCTCTGGCCACCACCGAAACCGACGCGGTCGAAAAGGTCGCTCCGGGTGTTATCTGGCGTAAATCGGTAGACCAGCCTGTACAGACTGGCTACAAGTCGGTTGACGCCATGATCCCGGTTGGCCGTGGCCAGCGCGAGCTGATCATCGGTGACCGTCAGATCGGTAAGACCGCCATGGCGGTCGACGCGATCATCAACCAGAAAAACAGCGGTATCTTCTGCGTATACGTGGCCGTAGGCCAGAAGCAGTCGACCATCGCCAACGTTGTGCGCAAGCTGGAAGAAGCCGGCGCCCTGGCCAACACCATCGTTGTTGCTGCCAGCGCCTCGGAATCGGCCGCGCTGCAGTTCCTGGCTCCTTATGCCGGCTGCACCATGGGCGAGTACTTCCGTGACCGCGGCGAAGACGCCCTGATCGTTTACGATGACCTGTCCAAGCAGGCCGTTGCCTACCGTCAGATCTCCCTGCTGCTGCGTCGTCCACCAGGACGCGAAGCGTACCCAGGTGACGTGTTCTATCTCCACTCCCGTCTGCTGGAGCGTGCATCGCGCGTTTCGGAAGAGTACGTCGAGAAGTTCACCAACGGCGCAGTCACTGGCAAGACCGGTTCCCTGACCGCCCTGCCGATCATCGAAACCCAGGCTGGCGACGTTTCCGCGTTCGTTCCGACCAACGTGATTTCCATCACCGACGGTCAGATCTTCCTGGAATCGGCCATGTTCAACTCGGGCATCCGCCCTGCAGTGAACGCCGGTGTTTCGGTATCCCGCGTAGGTGGTGCCGCTCAGACCAAGATCATCAAGAAGCTGTCCGGTGGTATCCGTACCGCTCTGGCTCAGTACCGTGAACTGGCTGCATTCGCCCAGTTCGCTTCCGATCTGGACGAAGCGACCCGCAAGCAGTTGGAGCATGGTCAGCGCGTTACCGAGCTGATGAAGCAGAAGCAGTACGCGCCAATGTCCATCGCGGACATGGCTCTGTCGCTGTACGCCGCTGAGCGTGGTTTCCTGACCGACGTAGAAGTCAACAAGGTCGGTAGCTTCGAGCAAGCTCTGATCGCCTACTTCAACCGTGATCACGCCGAACTGATGGCGAAGATCAACGTGAAGGGTGACTTCAACGACGAAATCGACGCTGGCATGAAAGCCGGTATCGAGAAGTTCAAGGCCACCCAGACCTGGTAAGCCGCAGCGGGGGCTGCGGCCCCCGCTTGCTAACCTGATAGGTGATACATGGCAGGCGCAAAAGAGATTCGCAGTAAGATTGCGAGCATCAAAAGCACGCAAAAAATTACCAGCGCCATGGAGAAAGTGGCGGTCAGCAAGATGCGCAAGGCACAACTGCGCATGGCTGCTAGCCGCCCTTACGCGGAGCGTATCCGCCAGGTGATCGGTCATCTGGCCAACGCCAACCCGGAATACCGCCACCCGTTCATGATCGAGCGCCCTGTAAAGCGCGCCGGTTATATCGTGGTGAGCAGTGACCGTGGTCTGTGCGGTGGCTTGAACACCAACCTGTTCAAGGCCCTGGTCAAGGACATGAACGAAAACCGCGAACAGGGCGTGGAAATCGACCTGTGCGTGATCGGCAGCAAGGGTGCGACTTTCTTCCGCATCTTTGGCGGCAACGTCGTAGCCGCGATCAGCCACCTGGGCGAAGAGCCATCGATCAACGATCTGATCGGCTCCGTCAAAGTGATGCTGGACGCCTACCTGGACGGCCGCATCGATCGCCTCTCGGTGGTTTCGAACAAGTTCATCAACACCATGACCCAAAAACCGACGGTCGAGCAATTGGTACCGTTGGTGGCAACCCCGGATCAGGATCTCAAGCATCACTGGGACTACCTGTACGAACCCGACGCAAAAGAGCTGCTGGACGGCTTGATGGTGCGTTACGTGGAGTCGCAGGTGTACCAGGCGGTGGTCGAGAACAACGCTGCTGAACAAGCGGCCCGGATGATCGCCATGAAGAACGCCACAGACAACGCCGGTGATTTGATCAGCGAACTCCAGCTGATCTACAACAAGGCGCGTCAGGCTGCGATCACCCAGGAGATCTCGGAAATCGTCGGCGGCGCTGCCGCGGTTTAACGGTTCAAAAATTCAGAGGATCCAGCTATGAGTAGCGGACGTATCGTTCAAATCATCGGCGCCGTCATCGACGTGGAATTCCCACGCGACGTCGTGCCGAGTGTTTACAACGCGCTGAAAGTACAAGGCGCGGAAACCACCCTGGAAGTTCAGCAGCAGCTGGGCGACGGCGTGGTTCGTACCATTGCGATGGGCTCTACCGAAGGCCTGAAGCGCGGTCTGGATGTCGTCGACACCGGCGCTGCCATTTCCGTTCCTGTTGGTAAGGCCACTCTGGGCCGTATCATGGACGTTCTGGGCAACCCGATCGACGAAGCTGGCCCGATCGGTGAAGAAGAGCGTCGTGGTATCCACCAGAAGGCTCCTTCCTTCGCTGACCAGGCAGGCGGCAACGACCTGCTGGAAACCGGCATCAAGGTTATCGACCTGGTTTGCCCGTTCGCCAAGGGTGGTAAGGTTGGTCTGTTCGGTGGTGCCGGCGTCGGCAAGACCGTTAACATGATGGAACTGATCCGTAACATCGCTATCGAGCACAGCGGTTACTCCGTGTTCGCCGGTGTGGGTGAGCGTACTCGTGAGGGTAACGACTTCTACCACGAGATGAAGGACTCCAACGTTCTCGACAAGGTAGCGCTGGTCTACGGTCAGATGAACGAGCCACCAGGAAACCGTCTGCGCGTAGCGCTGACCGGCCTGACCATGGCTGAGAAGTTCCGTGACGAAGGTAACGACGTTCTGCTGTTCGTCGACAACATCTATCGTTACACCCTGGCCGGTACCGAAGTATCCGCACTGCTGGGCCGTATGCCTTCCGCAGTAGGCTACCAGCCAACCCTGGCCGAAGAGATGGGCGTTCTGCAAGAGCGTATTACTTCGACCAAAGAAGGTTCGATCACCTCGATCCAGGCCGTATACGTACCTGCGGACGACCTGACCGACCCGTCGCCAGCCACTACCTTCGCCCACTTGGACGCCACCGTCGTTCTGTCCCGTGACATCGCCTCCCTGGGTATCTACCCAGCGGTCGATCCACTGGACTCGACTTCGCGCCAGCTGGACCCGAACGTGATCGGCAACGAACACTACGAAACTGCCCGTCAGGTTCAGTATGTTCTGCAGCGCTACAAAGAGCTGAAGGACATCATCGCGATCCTGGGTATGGACGAACTGTCCGAAGCCGACAAGCAACTGGTAGCCCGTGCTCGTAAGATCCAGCGCTTCCTGTCGCAGCCGTTCTTCGTGGCCGAAGTCTTCACCGGTTCGCCAGGCAAGTACGTTTCCCTGAAAGACACCATCGCTGGCTTCAGCGGCATCCTCAAAGGTGACTACGACCACCTGCCAGAACAAGCGTTCTACATGGTCGGCAGCATCGACGAAGCGATCGAGAAAGCCAAGAAACTGTAATTCCTGCGCCCCGCGAGGGGCGCTATCAGGTTGAGGCAAGCAGATGGCTATGACAGTCCATTGCGATATCGTCAGCGCGGAAGGAGAGATCTTCTCCGGCCTGGTCGAGATGGTAGTTGCGCACGGTAACCTGGGTGATCTTGGTATCGCTCCGGGCCACGCGCCGCTGATCACCAATCTCAAGCCTGGTCCGATCACGCTGACCAAGCAGGGTGGCGCCCAAGAGGTGTTCTACATCTCTGGTGGTTTCCTCGAGGTTCAGCCGAACATGGTCAAGGTGCTTGCCGATACCGTGCAACGTGCTGCAGACCTGGATGAAGCTCAGGCTCAGGAAGCCCTCAAGGCTGCCGAGAACGCCCTGAATCTGAAAGGCGCGGACTTCGACTACGGCGCCGCCGCCGCACGTCTGGCCGAAGCCGCAGCTCAGCTGCGTACCGTCCAGCAAATGCGCAGAGGCAAGTAATCGGCCCTCGGCTGATAACTTCTGTTGCGATTGAGTAAAAGGGTAGCCTCGGCTACCCTTTTTCTTTTTCTGATTTCTCCCTCCCGGTCATTTCACTGACCACCCAGGATTGGTAGCCAGTAATGTCACTCGATATCGTTATTCTCGCCGCCGGCCAAGGCACCCGAATGCGCTCGGCGCTGCCCAAGGTGCTGCACCCGGTGGCCGGCAACTCCATGCTCGGCCATGTTATCCACAGCGCGCGCCAGCTGCAGCCGCAAGGTATTCATGTGGTCATTGGCCATGGTGCCGAGCTGGTTCGCGAGCGCCTGGCCGCCGACGACCTGAACTTTGTCATGCAGGACAAGCAGCTGGGTACCGGCCATGCTGTTGCCCAGGCACTACCGGCCTTGACCGCCGAAACCGTACTGGTGCTGTACGGTGATGTTCCGTTGATCGAAGTGGAAACCCTGCAGCGTCTGCTGGCCAAGGCCAACGAGCAGCAGCTGGGCCTGCTCACGGTGACCCTCGACGACCCGACCGGCTATGGCCGCATCGTGCGTGATGAGCAGGGCAAGGTGACGGCCATCGTTGAGCACAAGGACGCCGACGATGCGCAGAGAGCGATCAAGGAAGGCAACACCGGTATCCTGGCACTGCCAGCCGCGCGCCTGGCCGACTGGATGGGCCGCCTGTCGAACAACAACGCCCAGGGCGAGTATTACCTGACCGACGTCATCGCCATGGCTGTGGCCGATGGCCTGGTGGTGGCTACCGAACAGCCGCACGACCCGATGGAAGTGCAAGGCGCCAACGACCGTCGCCAGCTGTCCGAACTGGAGCGCCACTACCAGATGCGCGAAGGCCGTCGCCTGATGGCCCTGGGTGTGACCCTGCGCGACCCGGCGCGCTTCGATGTCCGCGGTGAAGTGACCGTTGGCCGCGACGTGCTGATCGACATCAACGTGATTCTCGAAGGCAAGGTGGTCATCGAGGACGATGTGCAGATCGGCCCTAACTGCGTGATCAAGAACACCACCCTGCGCAAAGGCGCAGTGGTCAAGGCCAACAGCCACCTCGAAGGCGCCGTGATGGGCGAGGGCAGCGATGCCGGCCCGTTCGCCCGCCTGCGCCCGGGCAGTGTGCTGGACGCCAAGGCCCATGTGGGTAATTTCGTCGAACTGAAAAACGCCCACCTCGGGGAAGGCGCCAAGGCCGGTCACCTGACCTACCTGGGCGATACCGAAATCGGTGCACGGACCAACATCGGCGCCGGCACCATCACCTGCAACTACGATGGCGCCAACAAGTTCAAGACAGTGATGGGCGAGGACGTCTTCATCGGCTCGAACAACTCATTGGTAGCGCCTGTGGAAATCAAGGCTGGCGCGACCACTGCTGCCGGTTCGACCATTACCCAGACCGTGGAAGCAGGCGACCTCGCGGTGGCTCGTGCGCGCCAGCGCAACATCTCGGGCTGGAAGCGGCCGGAAAAGATAAAGAAGAGCTGAGTTATACACAGCTGTTTGGATCGAAAGCCGACTTATGTGAATAAGTCGGCTTTTTTTGGCGAATCGTCTCTAAGGGCTGGCACGATCTCTGTGGGAGCGGCTTCAGCCGCGAACACCGGCGAAGCCGGTGCCATATCATTGCGTTGGTTTCTTCGCGGGTGAACCCGCTCCCACAGGGTGCCCATTTTCCGTTGGGGTTTATCCACAACTTGACGAATCGCTCATCTTAGGTTTTGATTGCCATCATTATCTTTCGAATCGAAACTTAAGCGCTCATGTCGAAACGAAACACCCCACAGCGGCGGCACAACATCCTGGCTTTGCTCAGCGAGCAGGGCGAGGTCAGTGTGGACGCGTTGGCCAAGCGTTTCGCTACCTCGGAAGTCACCATCCGCAAGGACCTTGCTGCCCTCGAAACCAACGGCCTGTTGCTACGGCGCTACGGTGGCGCGGTCCCGGTGCCACAAGAGCTGCTCGGTGAACCTGCCCAACCGGTGTCTTCCTATAAAAAGGCTATCGCCCGCGCTGCGGTGGCACGTATCCGCGAACATGCGCGCATCATCATCGACAGTGGCAGCACCACGGCAGCCATGATCCCCGAACTGGGGCGCCACCCTGGTCTGGTGGTGATGACCAATTCGATGAACGTGGCCCGCGCCATCTGCGACCTCGAACACGAGCCGGTGCTGCTGATGACCGGTGGCACCTGGGACCCGCATTCCGAGTCGTTCCAGGGCCAGGTGGCCGAGCAGGTGTTGCGCTCCTACGATTTCGACCAACTGTTCATCGGTGCCGACGGCATCGACCTCGGCCGCGGTACCACCACCTTCAACGAACTCCTTGGGTTGAGCCGGGTCATGGCCGAAGTCGCTCGCGAAGTGATCGTGATGGTCGAATCGGACAAGGTAGGGCGCAAAATCCCCAACCTCGAGCTGCCCTGGGGCAGCGTACACACTCTCATTACTGACGAACGCCTGCCCGCAGCGGCACGCGAACAAATTCAAGCCCGCGGCATCAACCTGATCTGCGCCGCGATCAGCCAGGAGCAATAAACCATGTGTGGAATCGTTGGTGCCGTCGCCGAGCGCAACATCACAGCCATCCTGATCGAAGGTCTCAAGCGCCTTGAGTACCGCGGCTACGACAGCGCCGGCCTGGCTGTCCTCACCCAGAACGGTGAACTGCAGCGCCGTCGTCGTATCGGCAAGGTCAGTGAACTGGAGACCGCTGTTGCCGCCGAGCCACTGGCCGGCCAGCTGGGCATTGCCCACACCCGCTGGGCCACCCACGGTGCGCCGACCGAGGGCAACGCCCACCCGCATTTCTCGGGCAATGAAGTGGCCGTGGTGCACAACGGCATCATCGAGAACCACGAAGAACTGCGCGAAGAGCTGAAGGGCCTTGGCTATGTCTTCACTTCACAGACCGATACCGAAGTCATCGTCCACCTGATCCACCACACCCTGAAAAGCATTCCGGACTTGGCTGATGCCCTGAAGGCCGCGGTAAAGCGCCTGCATGGTGCTTACGGCCTGGCTCTGATCAGTGCCAAGCAGCCTGACCGCCTGGTAGCCGCACGCAGTGGTAGCCCGCTGGTCATCGGCCTGGGCCTGGGCGAGAACTTCCTGGCGTCCGACCAACTGGCCCTGCGCCAGGTCACTGACCGCTTCATGTACCTGGAAGAAGGCGACATCGCTGAAATTCGCCGTGACCAGGTCTCCATCTGGGACCAGGATGGCCATAAGGTCCAGCGCGAAACCGTGCAGTACCACGAAGGTGCCGAAGCTGCCGACAAGGGTGCCTACCGCCACTTCATGCTCAAGGAAATCCACGAGCAGCCAAGCGTGGTGCAGCGCACCCTGGAAGGCCGCCTGGGCAAGGACAACGTGATGGTCCAGGCCTTCGGCCCGCAGGCTGCCGAACTGTTCGCAAAGGTGCGCAACGTGCAGATCGTTGCCTGCGGTACCAGCTACCACGCTGGCATGGTCGCCCGTTACTGGCTGGAAAGCCTGGCTGGCATCCCATGCCAGGTCGAGGTGGCCAGCGAGTTCCGTTACCGCAAGGTGGTAGTGCAGCCGGACACCCTGTTCGTCTCCATCTCGCAGTCTGGCGAAACCGCCGACACCCTGGCCGCGCTGCGCAACGCCAAGGAGCTGGGCTTCCTCGGCAGCCTGGCGATCTGCAACGTCGGTATCAGCTCGCTGGTGCGTGAGTCGGACCTGACCCTGCTGACCCTGGCCGGCCCGGAAATCGGCGTGGCCTCGACCAAGGCTTTCACCACCCAGCTGGTTTCGCTGATGCTGCTGACCCTGGCTCTGGGCCAAGTGCGCGGTACCCTGGAAGCCGGTGTAGAGGCCGAACTGGTCGAAGAACTGCGCCGTCTGCCGGCCCGCCTGGGCGAAGCCCTGGCCATGGACGCCACCGTCGAAAAGATCGCCGAACTGTTCGCCGACAAGCACCACACCCTGTTCCTCGGCCGTGGTGCGCAGTACCCGGTGGCGATGGAAGGTGCACTCAAGCTCAAGGAAATCTCCTACATCCACGCCGAAGCCTATCCGGCAGGCGAGCTGAAGCACGGCCCGCTGGCGCTGGTGGACAGCGACATGCCAGTGGTAACCGTTGCGCCGAACAACGAACTGTTGGAGAAGCTGAAATCCAACCTGCAGGAAGTACGCGCCCGTGGTGGCGAGCTGGTAGTGTTTGCCGATGAGCAGGCCGGCATGACCAATGGCGAAGGTACCCACGTGATCAAGGTGCCGCACATCGCCGACGCCCTGGCGCCGATCCTGTACACCATCCCGCTGCAGTTGCTGTCTTACTACGTGGCGGTGCTCAAGGGCACCGACGTGGACCAGCCGCGTAACCTGGCCAAGTCGGTTACGGTCGAGTAAGCCAGAAGCCAGGGGCGCTTTCCGCGCCCCATCGCGAAAGGCCGCTACGGAATCTCGTTTTCCTGTAGCGGCCTTGTCGCGATGGGCAGTAAGGAAGCCCCCGGCTATCTCGCATCAGATCTGCATCGCCATCCCGTCCACATTCATCGCTGCCTGGCGCAAGGCCTCGGAGCGGGTCGGGTGGGGGTGGCAAGTAAGGGCGATGTCTTCCGCCGAGGCCGAGAACTCCATGGCTACGCAGAACTCGCCGATCATCTCGCTGACACTTGGGCCTACCAGGTGCACACCCAGCACTTCATCGGTCTCGGCATCGGCGATGACCTTGGCGAAGCCTTCGGTCTCATGGTTTATCTTGGCGCGGCTGTTGGCCGTGAACGGGAACTTGCCGACTTTATAGGCACGCCCTTCGGCCTTGAGCTGCTCTTCGGTCTTGCCCACGGTAGCCAGCTCCGGGCGGGTGTAGATCACACCAGGGATAAGGTTGTAGTTGACCTCGTGAGGCTTGCCGGCGATGCGTTCGATGCAGGCAACCGCTTCGTCTTCGGCTTTGTGCGCCAGCATCGGGCCGGAGGTGACGTCGCCAATCACCCAGATACCCGGCACGGAAGTGCGGTGGTGATTGTTGCCGAGCATGCCGCGCTTGTCGGTCTCCAGGCCCACGCTTTCCAGGTTCAGCCCTTTGGTATAGGGGCGGCGGCCGATGGCGACCAGTACATAGTCAGCCTGCAGCGTTTCTGCGGTGCCGCCGGCGGCCGGCTCCAGGGTCAGGCTAACGCCATCGGCGCCGGCGCTGGCCTGTGTCACCTTGTTGCCCAGCTTGAACACCATGCCTTGCTTGGCCAAGGCCTTCTGCAGGGTCTTGGCGGTTTCTTCGTCAGTGCCCGGGCAGATGCGGTCGAGGTATTCGATGACCGTGACCTGGCTGCCCAGGCGGCGCCATACCGAACCCAGCTCGAGGCCGATCACGCCGGCGCCGATGACGACCAGATGCTTGGGCACCTGTGGCAACGATAACGCGCCAGTCGAGTCGATGATGCGCTGGTTGTCGATGATCACGCCCGGCAGGGGCGTAGGTTCGGAGCCGGTGGCAATGACCACATCCTTGGCTTGTAGTGTGGTTTCGCTACCGTCCTCAGCCTTCACCACCACCTTGCCGACGCCGTCCAGGCGACCCCAGCCCTTGACCCAGTCGACCTTGTTCTTGCGGAACAGGTATTCGATGCCCTTGGTCAGGCCGCTCACGCTCTCGTCCTTCTGTTTCATCATCTGGGCGAGGTTGAGGGTAGGTTTGACTTCGATACCGAGGTGGGCGAACTCGTCACCAATGGCGGCTTCGTACAGCTCGGAAGCATGCAACAACGCCTTGGAGGGCATACAACCCACGTTAAGGCAGGTGCCGCCCAAGGTGGAGCGGCCCTCCACGCAGGCTACGCTCAGGCCCAGTTGGCCGGCACGGATGGCTGCGTTATAACCGCCAGGGCCACCGCCGATGATCACCACGTCATAGGATTTCATGGGTTCAACTCCAGGATGAAGAAGCACAAGAGGGGGCACAAGGTTAAGCTGAGATGCAAAAATTGTATACAATCTGATGTGGGGGTAAGATCAGTTGGCTCTAGACCATGGTCTCGTTTAGAGGAAACATCCCACGAATGAACTACTCTGATCCGGCGACGTTCGAAATATGAGGCGTCGTGGCCAAATACGGACAGGAGGGTCGTTCATGCTTGCGCAACTTCCACCGGCACTGCAGAGCCTGCATCTGCCGCTGCGGCTGAAACTGTGGGACGGTAACCAGTTCGATCTGGGGCCTAGCCCGCAGGTCACTATCCTGGTCAAGGAGCCACAGCTGATCAGCCAGTTGAGCCACCCGAGCATGGACCAGCTGGGCACGGCATTCGTCGAGGGCAAGCTGGAGCTGGAGGGCGATATTGGTGAAGCCATCCGCGTATGCGATGAGCTCAGCGAAGCGCTGCTGACCGATGAGGACGAAACCCCACCGCAGCGCCTGGCCCATGACAAGAGCACCGACGCCGAAGCCATTTCCTATCATTACGATGTTTCCAATGCGTTCTACCAGCTATGGCTGGATCAGGACATGGCCTACTCTTGCGCCTACTTCCGCGAGCCGGACAACACGCTGGATCAGGCACAGCAGGACAAATTCGATCATTTGTGTCGCAAGCTGCGCCTGGAAGCGGGTGAATACCTGCTCGACGTAGGCTGCGGCTGGGGCGGGCTGGCGCGTTTCGCTGCTCGTGAGTATGGCGCCAAGGTGTTTGGTATCACCTTGAGCAAGGAGCAGCTCAAGCTCGGCCGTGAGCGGGTTAAGGCCGAGGGGCTGGCTGAGAAGGTCGACCTGCAGATTCTCGACTACCGCGACCTGCCTCAGGATGGCCGCTTCGACAAGGTTGTCAGCGTCGGCATGTTCGAGCATGTCGGGCATGCCAACTTGGCGCTGTATAGCCAGAAGCTGTTCGGTGCCGTGAGGGAAGGCGGCCTGGTGATGAATCACGGTATCACCGCCAAGCACGTCGATGGCCGCCCGGTCGGGCGTGGCGCTGGTGAGTTCATCGATCGCTACGTGTTCCCCCATGGCGAGCTGCCGCACCTGTCGATGATCAGTGCCAGCATCTGTGAGGCGGGGCTGGAGGTGGTAGACGTGGAAAGCCTGCGTTTGCACTACGCCAAGACCTTGCACCACTGGAGCGAGAACCTGGAGAACCAGTTGCACAAGGCGGCGGCGCTGGTGCCCGAGAAGACCTTGCGCATCTGGCGCTTGTATCTGGCCGGGTGTGCCTATGCCTTCCAGAAGGGCTGGATCAACCTGCATCAGATTCTGGCCGTGAAGCCTTACGCGGATGGGCATCATGACTTACCCTGGACGCGCGAGGATCTGTATCGCTGAATTGCGACAAAGCACGCAAGCGCGACACCGAACCCTGTGGGAGCGGGTTGGCCCGCGAATGCGTCGGTACAGCCGCTGACGTCTTCGCGGGTAAACCCGCTCCCACAATGTACGCGACACGTCAGAGAATCGGCGAAATCAGCCGCGCAATCCGCATCCCCAGTTGCTGCAGCCGATGAGTATCGCGGCTGTCCTCCGCAGTAATTTCCCGAGCCTGTTCAAAGTCATTGATCAGCATGCGCTCGACCTGATCGGCGAAGCTGCGGTCGATCGTGAGCAGGGTGATCTCGAAGTTCAGGCGGAACGAGCGGTTGTCCAGGTTGGCACTGCCGATCGCGCTGACATCGTCATCCACCAGAACCACTTTCTGATGCAGGAAGCCCGGTTGGTAGCGGAACATGCGTACACCTGCACGTACCGCTTCGAAGGCGAAAAGGCTGGACGCGGCATAGACGATGCGATGGTCTGGGCGTGACGGAATCAGCACTCGCACATCGACCCCACGCAGTACCGCCAAACGCAACGCGGCGAACACTGCCTCGTCGGGGATGAAGTACGGGCTGGTGATCCACACGCGGCGGGTGGCTGAATGGATCGCCTCAAGGAAGAAAAGCGAGCAGGTTTCCTGTGGGTCGGCCGGGCCGCTGGCCAAGGCTTGGCACAGCACGCCGTTGTCCGGGTAGGCGTCCGGCAGAATCAGGGGGGGTAGCTGGCGTGTGGCCCAGTACCAGTCTTCGGCAAACGACTCCTGCAGGCAGGCCAGCACCGGCCCGCTGATCTGCACATGGGTGTCGCGCCAGGGTGAGAGCTGCGGGTGGCCACCGAGGTACTCATCGCCCACGTTGTGCCCGCCGATGAAACCGAGCAGGCCATCCACCACCACGATCTTGCGGTGGTTACGGAAGTTCACCTGGAAGCGGTTGAACCAGCCACGACGGGTTGCGAAGGCATGAATCTGTACACCGCCGTCGCGCAGCAGTTGGCTGTAGCTTGCCGGCAAGGCATGGCTGCCGACGCGATCATACAGCACGAACACCTGCACCCCCTCGGCGGCCTTGCGCAGCAGCAGTTGTTGCAGCGCTTTGCCAACGCTGTCGTCATGGATGATGAAGAACTGTACCAGCACCACTTCGCGGGCTTTTTCGATGGCTGCGAATATTGCGTCGAATGTGGCCCTGCCATCGATCAGCAGCTTCACCTCGTTATTGGCAAGACAGGGCATGCGCCCGAGCTTGGGCATGGCACGCAACGCCGCATAGCTCTCCGACTCACGGGCGGTAAGTGCTTCTTCTACCCAAGGCCGCCAGTTGAGGTTGGCCATGGCCACATGCATTTCCTGGTTAGCTTGGCGCCGGGCCTTGATGTAGGCATAGAACGAGCGCGCACCGAAGATCAGGTAAGGGATCAGGGTTAGGTAGGGGATGAAAAACAACGGCATTGCCCAGGCGATGGCGCCTTGAGCTGTGCGCACGGTGAACAATGCGTGCAGTGCGGCGACAATACCCAGCAGGTGAACCAGGCCGAGTAGATAACCGAAGAAGTAGGGGCTGTGGTAGTCCATATGCATCCTGCTTGCCGAGTACACTTGAGTAACAGAACACGTTCCCGGTCCGCCTTGCAACCTGCAGGTTGATTTGGCGTCTAAGGCTCAGTCCGGCCCGCTTGGCCGGCTTTTTTCAGGAGCGTTCGTCCATGAAGATTCGTCTGCCACTGTTGGCGTTGGCCCTAGGTGTGAGCAGCCCGCTGGTGCATGCTCAGATGTTGCAGCCTGGCTTGTGGGAGCTGACCACCAGCAACATGCAGGTCGATGGCAAGCCGTTACCTGACATGGAGTTCATGCTCGGCCAGTTGAAGAACCTGCCGCCGGAGCAGCGCGCGATGATGGAAGGGGTGCTGGCCAAACAGGGGGTGACTGTTGGGGGTAAGGGGGTGCGCTCGTGCCTCACGCCAGAACAG
>MTEU01001307.1_pt1 | contig 20660 bp, 16 predicted proteins | sample 1042701 | NCBI WGS metagenome assembly MTEU01 (sample SAMN06185813, study PRJNA358809) | soil metagenome | isolation source: naturally attenuated soil | place: India | collected 2015-05-23
ATACCTGTGGGAGCGGCCTTGTGTCGCGAAAGGGGCGCATAGCGCCCCCAGCGGCTCATCAGAACTGCGCCGCCTCCAAACCATAAAGGCTGCCACTTCCCGCCCGAATACTCGCCTCCAGCCCCAACCCCCGCGGCAGAACACGCTGGAAGAAGAACTCCGCGCACGCAAGCTTGGCCCCATGAAATGCGGCATCTTCGTCACGCCTGGCCAACGCCACCGCGGCCATCCGCGCCCACATGTAGGCATACGCCGTCAGCCCGAACAGCTGCAGGTATTCCACCGCCACTGCGCTGACCAGGTTGGCATCCTCGCTGGCCCGCGCCCGCAGCCAGGCGCTGGTGGCCTCCAGCCGCGCCAGGCTCGCTTGCAGGGCATCACGGTGCAATGGCGCATCCACGCTGAAGGCCCGCACCTCGGCGGCAAAGCTGGCCAGCGCCCGGCCACCGTCAGCCAGCACCTTGCGCCCGAGCAGGTCGAGGGCCTGGATGCCATTGGTGCCTTCATAGATCTGCGCAATGCGTACGTCGCGCACCCGCTGCTCCTGGCCCCATTCGCGGATGTAGCCATGGCCGCCGTACACCTGCTGGCCGAGTACGCAGCTTTCCAGGCCGTTGTCGGTGAAGAACGCCTTGGCCACCGGCGTCAGCAGCGCCACCAGGCGCTGCGCATGTTCGCGCTCGCCAGCGTCTTCAGCGTAGCGCGCCAGGTCCAGTTGCTGGCCGACGTAGGCGGCAAACGCCCGCCCACCTTCGGTGAGGGTGCGCATGGTCAGCAGCATGCGCCGCACATCGCCGTGGTGAATGATCGGGTCGGCAGCCTTGTCCTGTGCCTGCGGGCCGCTGGCGGCGCGGCTTTGCAGGCGTTCGTTGGCGTAGCGGGCGGCGCTCTGGTAGGACGCCTCGGCACAGCCGATGCCCTGGATGCCGATGGACAGGCGCTCGTAGTTCATCATGGTGAACATCGCCGCCAGGCCCTTGTTCGGCTCGCCCACCAGGTAACCGACGGCACTGTCGAAGTTCATCACGCAGGTGGCCGAGGCCTTGATGCCCATCTTGTGTTCGATCGAGCCGCAATGGGCGGCGTTGCGCGCCCCCAGGCGGCCATCGGCCTCGACCAGGTACTTGGGCACCAGGAACAGCGAGATGCCCTTGGCACCGGTGGGTGCATCCGGCAGCTTGGCCAGCACCAGGTGGACGATGTTCTCGGTCAGGTCCTGTTCGCCGCCGGTAATGAAAATCTTGCTGCCGCTGATGCGATAGCTGCCGTCTGCCTGGGGTTCGGCGCGGCTGCGGATCAGCCCCAGGTCGGTGCCAGCATGGGGTTCGGTGAGGCACATGGTGCCGGCCCAGCGGCCCTCGTACAGGGGCGGCAGGTAGGTGGCCTTGAGCGTTTCGCTGGCGTGGGCGTCGATCGCCAGGCAACTGCCGGCGCTCAACGCCGAATACAGGCTGAAGCTGCAGTCGGCGGCATAGAGCATTTCCTCGAACAGCACCCCGAGCATTTTCGGCATGCCCATGCCGCCATGTTCGGGGTTGCCGCCCAGGCCGACCCAACCGCCTTCGCGGTAGGTGTGCCAGGCCTCGCGGAAGCCGTCAGGGGTGGTGACTTCGCCTGCGGCGAAGCGCACGCCTTGCTCGTCACCGTTGCGGCTGAGCGGGGCAATCAGCTGGCCGGTGACTTTGGCTGCTTCCTCGAGGATGGCATCGGCGGTATCGGCGTCGATGCGCTCGGCCAGGGCTGGCAGGCGGGCCCACAGGGCCGGGGCGTTGAACACATCATGCAGGACGAAGCGCATGTCGCGCAGGGGGGCTGTGTAGGTGGTCATCGGGGGCTCTTGGAATAAGGGAAACATGGGCTGGCCTCTTTGCGGGCACGCCCGCTCCCACAGGTCAAGCACAGGGTTCGAGGCCGGTGCGGTCCCTGTGGGAGCGGGCATGCCCGCGAGGAGGCCACCACTGGATCAGAGGGCTTTGGCCCGGTCGCGCAGCACGTACTTCTGGATCTTGCCGGTGGAGGTCTTGGGCAGTTCGCCAAACACCACGGTCTTTGGCACCTTGAACCCGGCCAGGTGTTCGCGGCACCAGCTGGTGATGTCGGCTTCGCGGGTGTCTTCGCGGCCCGGCTTGAGGGCAATGAAGGCGCACGGGGTTTCCCCCCATTTTTCATCCGGACGCGCCACCACCGCGGCTTCCAGTACCGCCGGATGCTTGTACAGGGCATCCTCGACCTCGATGGTGGAGATGTTCTCACCACCGGAAATGATGATGTCCTTGAGCCGGTCCTTGATCTCGACATAGCCGTCGGCGTGCCAAACGGCCAGGTCACCTGTGTGGAACCAGCCGCCACGGAAGGCTTCGACGGTGGCTTCGGGGTTCTTCAGGTAGCCCTTCATCACCGTATTGCCGCGCATGAAGATCTCGCCAAGGGTATTGCCGTCGCGCGGCACCGGCTCGAGGGTTTGCGGGTCGGCGACCATCAGGCCGTCGAGGGTCGGGTAGCGCACGCCCTGGCGGGACTTGATCCGCGCGCGCTCTTCCAGCGCCAGTTCATCCCATTCGTCATGCCAGGCACACACGGTCACCGGGCCGTAGACCTCGGTCAGGCCGTAGGTGTGGGTGACCCGGATGCCCATCTCTTCCACGGCGCCGATGACCTTGGCGGGGGGCGCGGCGCCGGCGACCATGGCCTGCACCGGGTGCTCGATGGCCGCCTTGGCCGCCTCAGGCATGTTGACCAGGGCGTTGAGTACGATCGGCGCGCCGCACAGGTGGCTGACCCGGTGCTCGCGGATCAGGGTCAGGATCTTCTGCGGGTCGACCCGGCGCAGGAACACATGGGTGCCGGCCAGCGCGGTGATGGTCCATGGGTAGCACCAGCCGTTGCAGTGGAACATCGGCAGGGTCCACAGGTACACCGGGCGATGGCCCATGCCCCAGACCATCTGGTTGCCCAGGGCGTTCAGGTAAGCGCCACGGTGGTGGTAGACCACGCCCTTGGGGTTGCCGGTGGTGCCGGAGGTGTAGTTGAGCGAGATCGCCTGCCACTCGTCATCGGGCCACTCCCAGGCAAAGTCCGGGTCGCCCTCGGCGAGGAACGCCTCATAATCCAGTTCGCTGACCGCACGGCCTTCGCCATACTCCGGGTCATCCACATCCACCACCAATGGCGGGTGCTCGAGCAAGGCCAGGGCCGCCTCGATGACCGTGTGGAACTCGCGGTCGGTGATCAGCACCTTGGCCTCGCCATGCTGCAGCATGAAGGCGATGGCTTCGGCATCCAGGCGGACGTTCAGGGTGTTGAGCACGGCGCCGGTCATGGGCACGCCAAAATGGGCTTCGAGCATGGCCGGAATGTTGGGCAGCATCACCGCCACGGTGTCGCCACGACCGATACCCCGGCCCACCAGGGCGCTGGCCAGGCGTCGGCAGCGTTGGTAGGTCTGCTGCCAGTTGCGGCGGATGGCACCATGCACTACCGCCGGATAGTCGCCGTATACGGCAGCGGTGCGTTCGATGAAACTCAGCGGGGTGAGCGCGACATGGTTGACGGCAGCGGGCATCAGGCCCTGGGCATAGATCGACATGCGGTAATCCTGTAGGGGAGGCAGGCACAACCTGTGCGCTTGACCCCCGGTGGCTGATTGTTAGCTCTGTTCAGGGTGCAGGGACGCGGACGGTGGGCCGCTCCCTTGTCGCAGTTTTACGCGAGTCGCTATGGTATTAGGAATATCGACTATAGCAATATAGTAAAACTACTATAACAACGAGCCGCCTACCGTGGACAACACAGCCTATCCCTTGCTCGCCAAGGACCCACAACCCAGCCTGATGCTGGCTGGCGACGCCAGGCCGTTGGCACTCAACCCGGCACTGCAGGCCTGGGTCGATGAAGGCCCGGCACTGGCCAGCTGGCTGCCGGGCAACTGCACCGCCCTTGTGCGCGCCTGCCTGCGCCAGCGCCGGGCGATCGCCGATGTCGAGGTGCAAGTCGGCGAACGCATCGTGCTGTGGAGCTTCATCCCTGACGACCAGGGCCAGCAGGTGCTGGCGCGTTGCCGCGACGCCAGCGACGAGCGCCATGGCGCACGCGAGGCCAGCCGCGCCCGGCGTCTGTACCGGCTGATCATCGAGAACACCACCGACCTGATCTCCCGGCACAGCCCTGACGGCCGTTTCCTCGATGCCTCGCCGGCGGCATTCCGCCTGCTTGGCCTGTGGCCCGAGCAACTGCGCGGCATGGCCGTGCATACCTTGCTGCACCCACGCGAGCGTCGCCAGGTGCTGCGCCAGGCCGCCGCCGCCCTGGACCAGGACGGCTACCACACCATGACCTGCCGCGTGCGCCAGGCCGCAGGCGGCTACCGCTGGTTCGAAATCGCCAGCCGGGCCATCCGCGAAACCTACACCGGCGCGGTGGTCGAGGTGGTCAGCGTGTCTCGCGACATCACCCTGCGCATCGAAGCCCAGGAAAGCCTGGCGCACAGTGCCCGGTTGGCCACCTTGGGCGAGCTGGCTTCGGGCATTGCCCACGAGATCAACCAGCCGTTGGCTGCAGTGGTCAACTACGCCAATGCCAGCCAGCGCTACCTGCAGGGCCTGGAGCGTGACCCGCAGGCCCGCGAGCGGGTGGGACAGGGCCTGCAGCGCATCAGCGAACAGGCCACCCATGCCGCCGAAGTGATCCGCCGCCTGCGCGCCTTCCTGCGCAAGGGGCCACGCCGCCTGCAGGCGCTGGACGTGGCCGAGGTGGCCGGCGAAGCCATGCGCCTGTGCGCCTGGGAGGCCGCACGTGACCAGGTGGTGGTCGAGCTGCGCATGAGCGCGCAGCTGCCCTTGGTGTATGCCGACCGGGTACTGCTGGAGCAGGTGCTGTTGAACCTGCTGCGCAACGCCATCGATGCCAACCGCGAGCAGCATGGCGAGCGGCCGTCACGTATCCTGCTTGGCGCTGCGCGCGATGGCGATGGCGTGCTGGTCGAGGTGGCCGACCAGGGCCCGGGCGTGGCGCCCGAGCGCCTGGATGAAATCTTCACGCCGTTCACCACCAGCAAAGCCGACGGCCTGGGTCTTGGCCTGAGCATGAGCCGCAGCCTGATCGAGGGCTTTGGCGGCAACCTGTGGGCGCGAGCCGGTGACAATGGTGGTCTGGTACTGTGCTGCCGCCTGGCGGTCAGCAGGGGATAAGGGGAGATGGCGGTGCAAGCGAAAGTGTATGTGGTGGATGACGACCAGGGTATGCGGGACTCCACGGTGTGGCTGCTGCAGTCGGTGGGCTTGCAGGCCTTGCCGTTCGCCGGTGGGCAGGCGTTTCTCGACGCCTGCGTCGACGATGGGCCGGCTTGCGTGCTGCTGGATGTGCGCATGCCCGGGCTGGGCGGGTTGGCGGTGCAGCAGGCGATGCGCGAGCGTGGCCTGGGGTTGCCGGTGATCTTCGTCAGCGGCCATGCCGATGTGCCGATCGTGGTGCGGGCATTCAAGGCCGGCGCCTGCGACTTCATCGAAAAGCCCTACAACGACCAGTTGCTGCTCGACAGCGTACAGGCCGCGCTGGAGAACGCCGGGCGGGCACGCCAGGACGACCAGGCGCTGGCCCGGGTGCAGGCGCGCATCGACGGCCTGACCCCGCGCGAGCGCGATGTGTTCGTGCCGTTGGCCCAAGGGTTGAGCAACCGCGAGATTGCCGAGCGGCTGGGCGTGAGCGTGAAGACGGTGGACCTGTACCGGGGGCGAGTGATGAAGCGGTTGCAGGCCGATAGCCTGGCGGAGTTGGTGGGCATGGCCATAGCCTGCGGGGCGGTGGAGGCATTGGGCCTGCGATTGCGGCAGTGACAGCAGTCACAGTTCCCTGTGGGAGCGGGCGTGCCCGCGAAGCAGGCACCGCGGAGGATGGCACGGGCTTCGCCCGTGTTCGCGGGCATGCCCGCTCCCACAAGGGCGCGCAGGTTTTCAGGTGTGCTTAAGCAATTCATGAAATTTTCCATAGCAACCTAATCAAAGCTTTGACATTCACTGCCTAGGCAGTAATATTTTTACACAATTAATCGAGCAGTCTCCGATGGCCCATTTCTCCCCCGAAAACTTCCAGACCTGCGCCATCGGCATGCTGCTTGGCCGTGCGGCGATCCTCAAGGACCGCATTCTCGACTGGCACCTCGAATCGGAAGGCGTCACCGCCGCGCAGTTCAAGGTGCTGATCATCGTCACCCAGTACCAGGTGGACACCCCGGCCGAACTGTGCCGTTACCTGGGCCTGGACAGCGGGTCGATGACCCGCATGCTCGACCGCCTCGAGCAGAAGGAGCTGATCGTGCGCAACCGCTGCGCCGACGACCGCCGCCAGGTGCGTCTGGCCCTTACCGCCGATGGCCAGCGCCTGGCTGACCGCCTGCCGGAAATCGGCGCGGCGGCCATGAACGAGTTGTGCGGCGCGCTGGCAGCCGAAGAGCTCCAGACCCTGGAAGGCCTGCTGGCCAAGGTCCTGCTCGCTGCCGGCGACCCGTTGACGATCCGCCGCTTCGGCGATCGTTGATCCCTGTCACGAATTATCCAAGGTATTGTCATGGCCACTCCCGCAGACACCCCGACTCCCTCCGCCGCGCCCGAACCGTCGCGCAAGCGCAAGGCCTGGCTGCTTGGCCTGCTATTGCTGCTGATCCTTGCCGGCGCCGGTGCCTGGGCCTGGTACAGCCTGGTCGGGCGCTGGCACGAAAGCACCGACGATGCCTACGTCAACGGCAACGTGGTGGAGATCACCCCGCTGGTCACCGGCACCGTCACCAGCATCGGTGCCGATGACGGCGACCTGGTCCACGCCGGCCAGGTACTGCTGCAATTCGACCCGGCCGACAGCCAGGTGGCTTTGCAGTCTGCCGAAGCCAGGCTGGCGCGCAGCGTGCGCCAGGTGCGCGGGTTGTACAGCAACGTCGACGCGCTCAAGGCCCAGCTGGAAACCCGCCAGGCCGAGCTGCGCAAGGCCCGGCAGGACTTCAATCGGCGCAAGGTGCTGGCCGACAGCGGTGCGATTGCTGCCGAAGAGTTGTCCCATGCCCGCGATGACCTGAGCGTGGCCGAGGCCGCCGTCAACAGTGCGCGCCAGCAGCTCAGCACCAGCACCGCGCTGGTCGACGACACCGTGGTGTCCTCGCACCCCGAGGTGATGGCCGCCGCCGCCGACCTGCGCCAGGCCTACCTCGACCACGCCCGCACCACCCTTGTGGCACCGGTCACCGGCTATGTTGCCAAGCGTACCGTGCAGCTGGGCCAGCGCCTGCAACCGGGCACCGCGACCATGGCAGTGATTCCGCTGGACCAGGTGTGGATCGACGCCAACTTCAAGGAAACCCAGCTGCGCGACATGCGTATCGGCCAGCCGGTGCAGATCAGCGCCGACCTGTACGGCAGCGAAGTCAGGTACAGCGGCACGGTCGACAGCCTAGGCGCCGGCACCGGCAGCGCCTTTGCCCTGTTGCCTGCGCAGAATGCCACCGGTAACTGGATCAAGATCGTCCAGCGCGTGCCGGTGCGCATCCACCTCAGCCCCGACCAGCTCAAGGACCACCCACTGCGTATCGGCCTGTCCACCGTGGTCGAGGTCGACCTGCACGACCAGAGCGGCCCGGCCTTGGCCCAGCAGCCACCACAGCAGGCCAGCTACACCACCCAGGTGTATGACCGCCAGCTGGTCGAAGCCGACAACCTGATTGCCCGGTTGATCCACGAAAACAGCGCAACCGGCAAGACGGCCCAGCGATGAGCAACAACGCTGCTGCCCAGTTCACGCCGCCGAGCCTGCTGCTGACCACCATCGGCCTGTCGCTGGCGACGTTCATGCAGGTGCTCGACACCACCATCGCCAACGTGGCCTTGCCGACCATTTCCGGCAACCTGGGGGTGAGCTACGAGCAGGGCACCTGGGTCATCACCTCGTTCGCGGTGAGCAACGCCATCGCCTTGCCGCTGACCGGCTGGCTCAGCCGGCGGTTTGGCGAGGTGAAGCTGTTCATCTGGGCCACGCTGCTGTTCGTGCTGGCCTCGTTCCTGTGCGGTATTGCCCAGTCGATGCCGGAGCTGGTCGGTTTTCGCGTGCTGCAGGGCGTGGTGGCCGGGCCGTTGTACCCGATGACCCAGACCTTGCTGATCGCGGTCTACCCGCCGGCCAAGCGCGGCATGGCCCTGGCGCTGCTGGCGATGGTCACGGTGGTGGCGCCGATTGCCGGGCCGATTCTCGGGGGCTGGATCACCGACAGCTACAGCTGGCCGTGGATCTTCTTCATCAACGTGCCCATCGGCCTGTTCGCCGCCGCCGTGGTGCGCCAGCAGATGCGCACCCGGCCGGTGGTCACCAGCCGCCAGCCGATGGACTACATCGGCCTGCTGACGCTGGTCATCGGCGTTGGTGCGTTGCAGGTGGTGCTGGACAAAGGCAATGACCTGGACTGGTTCGAGTCGTCGTTCATCATTGTCGGCAGCCTGATCTCGCTGGTGTTCCTGGCGGTGTTCGTGATCTGGGAACTGACCGACCGTCACCCGGTGGTCAACCTGCGCCTGTTCGCGCACCGCAACTTCCGCGTCGGCACCATCGTGCTGGTGGGGGGCTATGCCGGGTTCTTCGGCATCAACCTGATCCTGCCGCAGTGGCTGCAGACGCAGATGGGCTACACCGCTACCTGGGCCGGCCTGGCGGTGGCGCCGATCGGCCTGTTGCCGGTGCTGATGTCGCCGTTCGTGGGCAAGTACGCGCACCGCTTCGACCTGCGTGTGCTGGCCGGGCTGGCGTTCCTGGCGATCGGCAGCAGCTGCTACATGCGTGCCGGGTTCACCAGCGAGGTGGACTTCCAGCATGTGGCGCTGGTGCAGCTGTTCATGGGCATTGGCGTGGCGCTGTTCTTCATGCCGACCTTGAGCATCCTGCTGTCCGACCTGCCACCGCAGCAGATTGCCGATGGCTCGGGCCTGGCAACTTTCCTGCGTACCTTGGGCGGCAGTTTCGCAGCGTCGCTGACCACCTGGATCTGGATTCGCCGGGCGGACCAGCACCATGCCTACCTGAGCGAGCACATCAGCCAGTTCGACCCGGCCACGCGGCATACCCTCGAGCAGCTGGGTGGGGCCAGCCCGCAGAGTTATGCGCAGCTGGAGCAGATACTCAACGGGCAGGCGTACATGATGTCGACGGTGGACTACTTCACCCTGATGACCTGGGTGTTTGCCGGGTTGATCCTGCTGGTGTGGTTTGCCAAACCGCCCTTTACAGCCAAGGCCGGGCCGGCGTCGGCAGGGCATTGAGCCGGGCCAGAACAAGGCCCGGGCTCTAGCCCTTGCCAAATGCCATGTCAGGCACTCGCTGCTGTGTACCAGGGCCGCTGCATGCGCAGCACCAACCGGTCTATTTGCGGCACCAGCAGGTTGCCGGCCAGCACGGCGAAGCAGAGGCCATCGGCATACAGCCCGAATTCGCGAATCAGCTCGGTCAGCGTGCCGACGGTGACGCCGAAGAGAATGCGACCGGCGCGGGTATCGGGGCTGGTTACCGGATCGGTGGCGATGAAGAAGGCGGTGAAGAGATAGCCGCCTAGGCTGAGGTTGTACACGGCTTCCTGAAAGCTGTGGCCGGCAGCCATGCACAGCAATACCGTGCTCGCTATCATCGCCAGCGGAATCTCGATCCGAATCACCCGCAGCGAAGCCAGCAGCAAACCGCCGGCAATGTAGCCGAACCCCGACAGGTTGTGGGTGACATGGGTGAACTCGTTCTGCGCCAGCTGAGTGGCGCCGGCGAACGCATCGAGATCCAGGCGCGGCACCAACTGTAGCTGTTGCAGCAGAACCGCCTTGGCATCCAGGGCTGCGGTCCAGGGGGCATGGTTCGATGGCGCGGGGTACAACTGCTGGTAAAAGCAGATGGCAACGATCCCCAGGCCAACCATGGCAGGGTTGAGGCGGTTGCGACCAAGGCCTCCACTGGCGTGCTTGCACAGTGCGAGCGCGGCAAAGCTGGCCAGGGCGATCATCCATAACGGCACCATCAGCGGCAATGCCCGCGCCAGTATCAGGCCCAGCACCAGCCAGCTGAGGTCGCTCAAACCCTCGCGTACGGCATGCCCGCGCAGGCGCAGCAGGGCGGCTTCGAAGCCCAGGGCGAACAGTACGCACCAGAAGGCCTGCACCCAGACCACGACACCGAATTGCCAGGCATACAGGCCGGTGCCCGGCAGCAGGCACAGGACGACCAGCAGCATCACCGTGCGCAGCCGTTGCGGGATGGGGTGGCGCACCAGGCTCATGCGCGGACCTCCGTCTTGCTCTGGCGGAAGCGTTCGCGCAACGGGATATTGCTTGGGCAGATGCTGCTGCAGCTGCCGCATTCGATGCAGGCGTCCAGGCGCAGTTCCTGCAGGCTGGCCTTGTCCTGGCGTTCGGCGGCAGCATAGAGGTCCAGCGGCCTGAGCGACATCGGGCAGACATCCACGCAGCGCGTGCAGCGAATGCAACTGCTGGCGGGGCGAGCCGCTGGCAGGTAGCGCTCGGCGCCGAATATCAGGCAGCTGCTGGTCTTGCTGACGAAGGCGTTGGCGTCTGGTAGTGGCTGGCCCATCATCGGGCCGCCGACCTGGGTCAGCTGCCCAGTGGGGGACGCGCCAGCAATCGCGCGCAGTTCACTGACCGGGTAACCCACTGGCACCCGCACATTGCCTGGGCGCTCGCAGTCACCGGTCAGCGTCAGCACGCGGCTGGTCAGTGGTTCGCCATGGAAGACGGCCCGGCCCAGTGCGTAGAGCGTTGCGACATTCAGCGCCAGCACGCCGATATCGGCAGGCCGGCTCCCCGGGGCCAGATTGCGGCCACTGAGGCTCTTGATCATCAGTGGTTGCCCACCTGCCGGGTAACGCTCCGGAAGTGGACAAATCTCGACCCGGGTACGCGCCTGGCGAGCGGCGGCACGTAGCGTGGCCATCGCTTCCGGCTTGTTGGTTTCTATGCCGAAACGGGTTGCCGTTATCCCAAGCAGTGCGGCGACATAGTCGGCGGCCTCGATCAACGCTTCGGCATTCTCGCGCATGAGGCGGTCATCGCAGGTAAGGAACGGCTCGCACTCGGCACCGTTGATCAGCAGCAGGTCGGGCTGCCGGGCGCCGGCCAGCTTGAGGGCTGTCGGGAAACCCGCACCACCCAGGCCGACTATGCCCATCTGCAATGCACGCTCGACCAGCGCATCTGGCGTTTGCGGCAGGCCCGGTGCCGGGCGTTCGATGCACTCATCCAGGCCATCTGCGTTCAGGATGACGGCCATGACCGGCTCGGCCGAGTCGGCCGCGAAGACGTGGTCGATCCGTTCCACGGTGCCGGAGGTACTGGCATGCACCCAAGCGGTGGTGTTGTCGCCAATACCGATCACTTCGCCCTTGCGCACATGCTGCCCCGGCTGCACGCAAGGCTGGACAAACCGCCGACCCCGCCCGAGCGGGATCGCCAGCTGGATCTTTCCGAGTGCGACCGGGGCAACTGGCGTGGCGTTGGACAGTTCCTTGTATCCCCTGAGCTCGATCCCTCCGTGCCAACTACGCTGAGAAGACGAGGCGATTGCCAGCAGACGGCGCCAGAAAGGCTTCTGTTGCGGCTGACGCTGGGCGCGGATGCGGCTCTGCAGGCGTTCGACGCTCTGCAACGAATGGCTAGACATTGACTGTCCTCCAATTTTTGGGCAAAGGACGCCCCTATGCGCTTATGCACATGATGGTTTTGTAAATTCCGGGACGTTAAGCGGAAAGGGAGGGGGGATGATTGATCACCCGCGCAGATAAGAGTGCTCGAGGAGGATTTTGTTCGGTTTTTGACCAGGTTTGCTGATGAACGGTAGGCCAATTGCCATCTCGCAATTCTGGTGAAATAACCTGCGCCGCGAACGGGCGGCCAGAGTCGGCGAGGTGTCGAATGATGCGCGCGAGTCTGCTGGTCATGCTGGTGACGCTGCTGTGTGGCTGCGGCGAAAGGATCGAACGCTTTGGCGGGCCGACCATGGGCAGCACTTATTCGGTCCAGTACGTACCCACCGCGCAGGCGCCCACCGCGCAGCAGGTAAAGAGTGAAGTCGAGATGATTCTCGAGGCGCTCGACAAGCAGTTTTCCAACTGGCGCGGCGACTCCGTGGTTTCCCGCTTCAACGCTCTGCCGGCCGGCGCCTGTCAGGCAGTGCCGGAAGAGATGCAGCACTTGCTGGCGTACGGTGTTTCTCTGTTCCGCGAAAGCGGCGGGGCCTTTGACCTGACGGTTTTGCCATTGATGAACCTCTGGGGCTTTGGCCCGCAGTCACGAGGCAGGCAAGTGCCAGATGCCAGCACGCTGGCGCGTGAGCAGGCACGGGTAGGCCTGCAGCATTTGCACCTGGATGGAGAAAAGCTGTGCAAGGATGTGGCGGCGCAGTTGGATTTCGACAGCATGCTCGCCGGTTATGCAGTGGACCGGGTAGGTGACAGGCTTGCGGCGTTGGGCATCCAGGCCTATCTGGTCGAGATCACCGGCGAACTCAAGGGGGTCGGCCGCAAGCCGGATGGCGCGCCCTGGCGTATTGCCCTCGAAGTACCAAGTGGCGAGGGCGAGCAGCAAGTGGAGCGCGCCATCGCCCTGGATGGCTACGGTGTTGCCACCGCCGGCGATTACCGCAACTATTTCGAGGAAGGTGGCCAGCGCTATTCGCATACCTTCGATCCACGTGTCGGCAAGCCGGTCAAGCACGCGCTGGCGGCAGTGTCGGTGGTCGACCCTTCCGTGCTGCGTGCCGATGCCCTGGATACGCTGTTGATGGTGCTCGGCCCGGAGGAAGGCTATGCCTTCGCCGAGCGGCATGAAATAGCTGCCTATTTCATCATGCACCAGGGGCTGGGTTTCGTTGCGCGGGCGACACCGCGATTCGAGACGTTGTTTCCCCGGCAGGGCAAGCCCAGGCAGTAAAAGGAAAGGTCATTCCCACGCGCAGCCTTTTCCCCTATTGTCGAAGCTCCCTTTCCAAACGATTGGCAGATCCATGGAGAAAGTCCTCGTCATCACCGGTGCCAGCCGCGGCATCGGCGCCGCCACGGCACTGCTGGCCGCCCGCCAGGGCTATCGCATCTGCATCAACTATCACACCGACGATCAAGCCGCCGATGACATCCTTGAACAGGTCCGCGCCTTGGGCGCCGAGGCTATCGCCGTACGCGCCGACGCCAGTGTCGAGGATGAGGTCATCCGGCTGTTCCAGCGCGTGGACGAAGAACTCGGCCCGGTCACCGCACTGGTCAACAACGCAGGTACCATCGGCCAGCAAAGCCGGGTCGAGGACATGTCCGAATTCCGTCTGCTCAAGGTCATGAAGACCAATGTCGTCGGCCCCATGCTCTGTACCAAGCACGCACTGCTGCGCATGGCGCGCCGGCACGGCGGGCAGGGCGGGGCCATCGTCAACGTGTCGTCGGTGGCCGCACGCCTGGGCTCGCCCAACGAATACGTGGACTATGCCGCTTCCAAGGGCGCCCTCGACACCTTCACCATTGGCCTGGCAAAGGAAGTGGCAGGCGAGGGTGTGCGGGTAAATGGTGTGCGGCCAGGCTACATCCATACCGGGTTCCACGCGCTGTCGGGCGACCCCGACCGGGTAAGCAAGCTGGAGCCCAGCTTGCCCATGGGCCGCGGCGGGCGCCCCGAGGAAGTGGCCGAGGCCATCCTCTGGCTGCTCTCGGACAAAGCCTCGTACTCCACCGGCAGCTTCATCGACCTGGGCGGCGGGCGCTGAGCGCGCCGCTCAATCCTCCAGCAGCGCGCGTATTCGGTCGGCCAGCACTGCCAGCTCGAACGGTTTGGTCAGTACCTGAGTACCTTGCAGCAACTGGCCGTCACTGAGCGCCGCACTTTCGTCGTAGCCGGTGATGAACAGCACCCTGAGGCCGGGGTGGCGCTCGCGGCAACGTTCAGCCAACTGGCGGCCATTCAGGCCGCCGGGCAGGCCGATATCGCTCAACAGCAGGTCTGGCCGCTCGCCATCTTGCAGGTAAGCGAGGGCGGCCGGGCCGTTCTCGAATGCATCGACCCGATAACCCAGTTCTTCCAGCACCTCGCAGACGACCACGCGCAAGGCGGCGTGGTCTTCGACCAGCAGGATACGCTGCGTGGCGCTGCTGCTTTTTTCCAGCAATGTGCGCGCTGGCCTGGTGGCGGGGGCTGCGGGGGGCTGGTGGTGGCGGGGAAGCAGCAGCTCGATGCGGGTGCCTTCGCCAAGTGTCGACAACACCCGTAGCTGCCCGCCCGACTGGCGTACGAAACCGTAGGCCATCGACAAGCCCAGGCCGGTGCCCTGGCCCATCGGCTTGGTGGTAAAGAACGGGTCGACGGCGCGTTCGGCCACCTCCGCCGACATGCCGTTGCCGTTGTCGCTGATGCACAGCCGTACGTATTCACCAGCTGGCAGTTCCAGTGCACGGGCTTGCTGGTCGTCGAGCTGCAGGTTGTCACCGAGGATATCGATCACGCCGCCGGCGGGCATGGCATCGCGGGCATTGATGCACACGTTGAGCAGGGCGCTTTCCAGTTGCGGCGGGTCGATGAAGGTCGGCCACAGCTGGCAGGGGAAATGGCTGGTCAGGGTGATGGAGGGGCCGATGGTGCGGCGCAACAGCTCTTCCATGCCGCCCACCAGCGTGGCCACCTGCGTGGAGCAGGGCTGCAGGGTCTGCTGACGGGAAAATGCCAGCAGCCGGTGTACCAGCGAAGAGGCCCGCTGCGCCGAGTCGCTGGACAGCTTCAGCAACGGCTCCAGGGCGTCGAAACGGGATTGCTCCAGGCGTTGGCGCATCAGCTCCTGGGCACTGAGGATGCCGCCCAGCAGGTTGTTGAAGTCGTGGGCGATGCCGCCACTGAGCTGGCCGATCGCTTCCATCTTCTGTGCCTGGCGCAGGGCCGCCTCTGCCTTGGCCTGTTCTGCCAGTGCCGTGTTGACTCGTTGTTCCAGCTCCTCGTTCAGGCGCCGCAGGGCCTCCTCTGCCCGTCGGCGTGCGGTGACGTCCTTGAACAGTACCGCCACCTGGCGCTTTTCGGCAGGCTCTACGCGGAAGGTGGTCACCGACAACACATGGCCGGTGGCGACCAGCTCCTGCTCGAAATGCAGCGGCTCGCCCGTGCGCAGCACCGCGCCATAACGAGCGACCCAATCGTCGGCCTCATCGGGCACCATCTCGCGCAGTTTCTGCCCGACCACGTTGGGGATGCCGGCGTGCTTGGCATAGGCCGCATTGGCCAGCACATGCACATAGTCGCTCAGTGGGCCGTGCGGGCCGTCGAAGAACTCGATGATGCAGAAGCCTTCGTCCATGGTGTCGAACAGCGAGCGGTAGAAGTTATGGTCGTGTTGCTGATGGCTTGCCAGGCGGGCTTCCAGCAGCGCGTTCTGTTGCTGCAGGGCTTCGACTTGTTGGCGCAGTGAAAGCAGGTCGCGGGAGGGCATGCCGACGTCCGACAGTGGATGAAGCCCAGACTTTAGCGTGTTCGGCAACAGGCGAATAGCCAGTCAACGCGGGTGTGGCGCAATGCCCAGCAGCCGCTCGATCCGTTCGCCAAGGGTGCTCAGGTCGAAGGGTTTGTGCAGCAGTTCGGTGCGCCTGTCGGGCCGGGCAAAGTGCATCGTATCGGCAGCGTCGTAGCCGGTAATCAGCAATACCGGGGCATGCTCCACAAGGTTTTGGTAGGCCTCTGCGAGCTGATAACCGTCAACCCGCCCAGGCAGGCCGACATCGGTAATCAGCAAGTCCGGTGGCGGCCCTTCCTTCAACGATTCAAGCGCCGGGTGGCCGCCCTCGAATGCCTGCACCTGGTGGCCCAGCTCCGTCAGCACTTCGACCAGCACCAGGCGCAAGGCCGGTTGGTCTTCCACCAGCATGATCCGGCACCCGCGCGCCTGCAGGGGCGCGGTGGCGGATGTTGCTGGCTCGTCGTGGCAGGTTGCGGGAGCGCTCCGGTCCCGGGGCAGGTACAGGTGAACGCAAGTGCCTTGCCCGATGACGCTGTCGATCAGCAGCTGGCCCCCGGACTGGCGAACAAAGCCATAGACCATGGACAATCCCAGGCCAGTGCCCTGGCCCAGTGGCTTGGTGGTGAAGAAGGGTTCGAGGGCGCGTTGCAGCACCTCACTGGACATGCCCACGCCAGTGTCCTCGACTCGAATGCGCAGGTAGTGGCCTGGCGGCAGGTCCAGGCGCTTGGCGTCGGCCGCTTCGAGATCGGCGTTTTCGCAGCCGATCCGCAAGGTGCCGCCCAGCGGCATGGCGTCACGGGCGTTGATGCACAGGTTGAGCAGGGCGTTCTCCAGCTGTTGCGGGTCGATGCGGATCGACCATTGTGCAGCCAGCGTGCGATCCTGGAAGTCGATGTGACGGCCGGTCGAGCTGCGGATCAGGTCATGCATGTCGGCAACCAGTCGTTGCACGTCCACCGCCTGTGGCATGAGCGTCTGCTGGCGCGAAAAAGCCAGTAATCGCTGCACCAGGGCTGAGGCGCGCAGTGCGTTGCTACGGCCGAGCCCAAGCATGCGGGCGGTGTCGGCAAGGCGTTGCTGGCTCAGGCGTTGCTCTGCCAGCTCCAGTGCGCCAAGCAGGCTGCCCAGCAAGTTGTTGAAGTCGTGGGCGATGCCACCGGTCAACTGGCCGACCGCCTCCATTTTCTGCGACTGGCGCAGGGCTTCTTCGGCCTGGCGCAGGCGCTCCTGCTCGGCCGTGCGCTCGGTGATGTCATAGGCAAACAGATACCCGCCCTGGACTTGCTGTTGCGCATCGTGCAACGGGTGGTAGCGAATCTCGTAGTGGCGGGGGGCGTCGGGCGGGCCGAGGGTGATGGTGTCGATGAAGGCTTCGCCGGCCAGTACGCGTGGCCACACCGGTGCCAGGCGGCCCATGATGTCAGGCTGGTTGATCAGGAACTGTGGCACGTAATCGCCGATCTGCGGCACGAAGCCACGGTAACGCTCGAAGGTTTCCCGGGCCGTGCGGTTGATCGCTATCAGGCGCATGCTGCGGTCGGCAGCAAACACGTTGGCCAGGCTGTTGTCGAGCAGCTCGCCCAGCAGCTGGATATGGGCCTGTACCGTGTCGTCGCGCTTGGCCAGGCGCGCTTCCAGTTCTGCGACCCGCGCTTGCAGCTGAGCCAATGACGGGAGCGAATCTGCTTGCATGGCGAGGGCCCGGTGAGCGTATCGGGCAACTATAGTCGCCCACCGGGGCACCAGCCATCAGAACGAGCGGATGATCCGCCCCAGGGTTTCCATGGCCCGTTCGGCATCCTCGTGCCAGGGGCTGCCGTAGTTCAGGCGGATGCAGTTGCCGAAGCGCCGGGTGGGCGAGAAGATCGGACCGGGGGCGATGCTGATGCCTTGGGCCAGGGCCATGTGGAACAACTTGAGGGCGTCCATCTGTTCGGGCAGCTCCAGCCACAGGAAGTAGCCGCCGGACGGTTGGCTGACCCGTGTCTGCGCCGGGAAATGCCGGGCAATGGCCGCCAGCATGTTGGCCTGCTGGCCTTCCAGGGCATAACGCAGCTTGCGCAGGTGGCGGTCGTAGCCGCCGTGCTGCAGGTAGTCGGCGATGGCCGCCTGAGCCGGCATCGAGGCACACAGCGAGGTCATCAGCTTGAGCCGTTCGATCCTCTGCGCAAAGCGCCCGGCTGCCACCCAGCCGATGCGGTAGCCGGGTGCCAGGCTCTTGGCGAACGAGCCGCAGTGCATCACCAGGCCCTGGGTGTCGAAGGCCTTGGCCGGTTTGGGGGCCTGTTGCGCGTAGTACAGTTCGGCGTACACGTCGTCTTCGATCAATGGCACCTGATGACGCGTCAGCAGCTCCACCAGTGCCTGCTTTTTCGCCTCCGGCATGCTGGCGCCCACCGGGTTCTGGAAGTTGGTCATGCACCACACGGCCTTGACCGGGTGCTTCTCCAGCGTTTGCGCCAGCACACCCAGGTCCATGCCTTCACGCGGGTGCACAGGGATTTCCACGGCCTTGAGCTTGAGCCGCTCCAGTACCTGCAGGCAGGCATAGAAGGCGGGGGCTTCGATGGCCACCAGGTCGCCGGGCTGGGTGACGGCCTGCAGGCACAGGTTCAAGGCTTCCAGCGCGCCGTTGGTGATCAGCAGCTCCTCCATCGGCAGCATCAGCCCGCCGACCATGTAGCGCAGGGCAATCTGCCTGCGCAGCTGCGGGTTGCCGGGTGACAGGTCGGTCACCACCATGCGCGGGTCCATGCTGCGGCTGGCGCTGGCCAGCGAGCGCGCCAGGCGTTGCAGCGGAAACAGCTCGGGGCTGGGGAAGGCCGAGCCGAACGGCACGGTGTTTGGGTCCTTGATCGAGTCGAGGATCGAGAACACCAGCGCGCTGACGTCGACGTCGGTGGATTCGCTGACCGGCTGCAAGGCCTGCGGCTCGCTGAACTGGCGCGGGGCGTGGGCGTTGACGAAATAGCCCGAGCGCGGCCGGGCACGGATCAACCCGCGCCGCTCCAGCAGGTAGTAGGCCTGGAACACCGTGGACGGGCTGACCCCGTGGGTCTGGCTGGCATAGCGCACCGAGGGTACGCGCTGGCCGGGGCCCAGAACCCCGGAGCGGATCAGTTCGGCGATGTCGTCGGCAAAGCGTTCGTAGCGTTTCATTCTGGCCTTCTGTCGAAGCCTGGCAGGCAAGGTGGAATCAGTGTAAGGGATCAACGGTTCATCGGTGCGACGAAGCGGCTGTGGGCCACGCTGCGGATGCTGGGGTCGTCGCGCTCGCTGATTTCAAAGCTCAGCGTCTGCGAGCTGCTGGCCGGGCGCTCGGCGAGCATCGCCACCGACACCGGCAGTTCACTCATTTCACCGGCCGGGATCATGAATGAGGTCTTGCCTTGCAGGCTGAAGCCGTCGGCGTCCAGCAGGCGCAGCTCGTAGTGCCGGGTGCTTTCGGTCTTGTTGATGACCTTGAGCAGGTAGATGTTCTCGATCTGGCCCTGGGCATTCTCGCGGAACAGGCCGCGGTCCTTGATCACGTCCAGCGACACCATCGGGCGCAGCTGCAAGGCCACCACCAGCGCCGCGATCATCACCCCCAGCGCGGCAGCGTAGCCCAGCAGGCGCGGGCGCAGCCAATGGGTGGTGCCACCTTGCAGGCTGCGTTCGGACTTGTAGCCGATCAGGCCACGGGCGTAGCCCATCTTGTCCATTACCCCGTCACAGGCATCGATGCATGCCGCGCAACCGATGCACGCCATTTGCAGGCCATCGCGGATATCGATGCCGGTGGGGCATACCTGCACGCACAAGGTGCAGTCGATGCAGTCGCCCAGGCCCTGGGCGCGGAGGTCACTGCCTTTCTTGCGCGGGCCACGGGCTTCGCCGCGACGCGGGTCATAGGCGACCGCCAGGGTGTCCTTGTCGAACATCACGCTCTGGAAGCGCGCATAGGGGCACATGTGCAGGCACACCGCTTCGCGCAGCAGGCCGGCATTGACGTAGGTGGCGGCGGTGAAGAACAGCACCCAGAACAGCGCCACGCCGCCCAGTTGCAAGGTGAACAGTTCTGCCGCCAGGGGGCGGATCGGGGTGAAGTAGCCGACGAAGGTCAGCCCGGTGAGCACGCCAATGCCCAACCACAGGCTGTGCTTCAGCGTGCGACGAGCCAGTTTGTTCAGGCTCCAGGGCGCGGCGGCCAGCTTGATGCGCTGGTTGCGGTCGCCCTCGGTGACCTTTTCGCACCACATGAACAGCCAGGTCCAGGTGCTTTGCGGGCAACTGTAGCCGCACCACACGCGGCCGGCATACACGGTGATGGCGAACAGGCCGAAGGCGCAGATGATCAGCAGCGCCGACAGCAGGATGAAGTCCTGCGGCCAGAAGGTGGCGCCGAAGATGTGGAACTTGCTGTTGCCAAGGTCCCACAGCACGGCCTGGCGGCCGTTCCAGTTCAGCCAGGCGGTGCCGAAGAACAGTACGAACAGGGCGCCGGCGAAGCCGATGCGCAGGTTGCGGTACAGCCCGGTGAAGCTGCGGGTATGGATACCATTGTCGGCGCGTCGCGGCAGGGGGCTGGCTGGGGCGGTGGCGATCTCTGTGAAAGGGATTCTATCGTTCATGGCTCGGTGCTCATCAGGCCTCGATCAGGCATGAGCACTATGGCCCTGAGGCTGTTATCAGCACAGGCTCAGATTTCGCGATAAAAGCCGTATCAGATTTCCGGGCGGGCCCCGCCAGGCCTCAGATTACCGAGCCTGGAGTGCTGGCCTTCAGATGCCTGCGGCTATCCACCGCACCCGCCACGGTCAGTGCATCGGCCTCGGCTTCAGTGATGGGCACACGCTGGCCGGCGAGCAAGGCCACGGACATGCGCAGCTGTTCGTCGGTGACGATTTCGATGGACGGGCCATCACCCTCGATGCGCAGGTCTTCGCTGATGAGGGTGCAGCGGCGGGTGGTTTCATCGATTTCAACGGGCATGGGGTGGTCCTCCTGGGGGTGGTTACAGGGTGGACCACAGGGGGACGGCGGTTTCTGCATCAGGAAGCTGAGCGGCACTTTGCGCTGTGTTCATAGGTCAGTCTTTGTAGATGGCAGGCCGGCCTCTTCGCGGGTAAACCCGCCCCCACAGGTGTTCCGATCCCTGTGGGAGCGGGTTTACCCGC
>MTEU01004853.1_pt1 | contig 20612 bp, 14 predicted proteins | sample 1042701 | NCBI WGS metagenome assembly MTEU01 (sample SAMN06185813, study PRJNA358809) | soil metagenome | isolation source: naturally attenuated soil | place: India | collected 2015-05-23
GGCCACCACGGCGGTCCAGCGGTGCAGCGGGACGACCGCCCCGCCCCCCGCTCCGGGACATCGATGCCGGCGGGCGGCACGCTGCGCGAAGCCACCGACGACTTCCAGCGCCGCTGGATCGAAGCCGCGCTGGCCCGGCACGGCGGCGCCTATGCGGCCGCCGCGCGCGAGGCCGGCATGGACCGCAGCAACTTCCATCGGCTGGCGCGCCGGCTCGGCATCGCACCAGAGACGCCGAAGGCCGGGGCGGGCCATGGCGCGGCCCGGCGTTAGCGCATCCCGGCCTGCGCCCCCCGCGCTTCACCACAAGCGACGGCCAAGGCATACTTGGCCCTGCGAGCCGATCGCCTGCCTGCATTCGCCGATCTCGACGGCCCGGCCAGAAAATTTTCTGTCGGCTGTCCCTGTGCAAACGCCGACTAGCGCCAATACTAGAGATCGGAGGCGCGCGGCCCGTAGTGCGCAATGACGCTTCGATCGACCACCCATAGCACCGGAAGCGAACCGTGTCGCGTCGTGTCTGGCCTATCGTTGTCCTGCTGGTCCTGGTTGGCGGCGCCTGCTATTTCGCCGCCCATCTGATCGCTGACGAGGTTCGCACCTCGCGGTGGCAGGCGCGCTATTTCCACGATTGGGGCCAGCGCCTGACCTACACGATCGCGCCGGGCGCCAGCGACCGCATCCGCTTTCCCGACGCCGGGCCCTACGACATGCGGCTCGGTTACGCGCGGATTCCGCACTACACCGAGATGCTCGAAGCGCGAGGCTTCGTGCGCGAGCATCAGGCGCGGATGTCCCAGGCGATGCTCGAATACCTCGATCTCGGCCTGTACGCGCCCTATCGCGAGAAGACCCGCGCCGGGCTGGCGCTGCTCGATTGCAACGACCGCAGCGTGTCGGTGCAGCGCTTTCCCGAACGCCAGTACCAGGACTACCGCGAAGTCCCGCAGGTGCTGGCCAACTCGCTGCTGTTCGTCGAGAACCAGGGGCTGCTCAATCCCGAATATCCCACCCGCAATCCGGCGCTCGACTGGCGCCGGTTGTCGCGCGCGGGCGTCGACCAGCTGTTCGCCATCGTCGACCGCGAGCGCGATACGCCAGGCGGCAGCACGCTGGCCACGCAGATCGAGAAATATCGCCATTCGCCGAATGGACGCACGGCTTCGATCTCGGAGAAGCTGCGGCAGATGGGCTCGGCCTCGGTGCGCGCCTATCTCGACGGCCGCGACACCGTGCGGGCGCGCGAGCGCATCGTGGTGGACTACCTGAACACCGTACCGCTGTCGGCGCGCAATGGCCGCGGCGAAATCCACGGCATCGGCGATGGCATGTACTACTGGTACGGCGAGGACTTCGACGAAGCCAACCGGATGCTGCACGAGATCGAGCAAAAACAGCCGACGCCGCGCGAGGCGCAGGTCTTCAAGCAGGCGCTGTCGCTGATCATCGCGCAGCGCCGCCCCTCGTACCATCTGCGCCGCTACGACACCAACCTGGAGCCGCTGACCGACAGCTATCTGCGCCTGCTCGCCGGCGCCGGCGTGATCTCGCCCCGGCTGCGCGACGCGGCGCTCGCCGCGCGGCTGGACAAGGCGCCGATTCCCTCGCTGCCGCCCGCCGACCCGTTCGTCACGCGCAAGGCCATCAACCAGGTACGTGCCGACCTGTCGCGCCTGCTCGGCGTGTGGAGCCGCTACGATCTGGACCGGCTCGACCTGACGGTCGCCAGCACGATCAATACCGAAGCGCAGCGCCAGATCACGGCGACGCTGATGAAGTTGCGCGACAAGCAGGGCGCGCGCGAGCTCGGCCTCTATGGCCACAACATGCTGCGCGACCATGACGATCCGTCGAAGCTGGTGGCCAGCTTCACGCTGTTCGAGCGGGTCGGTAATGCCAGCTATCTGCGCGTGCAGGCCGACAACATCGACCAGCCGTTCGACCTGAACAGCGGCGCGCGGCTCAATCTGGGCTCGACCGCCAAGCTGCGCACGCTGGTCACCTATCTGGAAATCCTGGCCGAACTGCACGACCGCTACGCCGGCATGACGCGCGCCGAGCTGCAGCGCGTCCCCGTTTCGCCGCAGGATGGACTGACGCGCTGGACGATCGACTGGCTGCTGAAGAACCCCAACGGCGATCGCCGCGCGATGCTCGAGGCCGCGCTCGAACGCAAGTACGCCGGCGGCGCCGGCGAAGCGTTTTTCACCGGCGGCGGGCTGCAGACCTTCACCAACTTCGAGCGCTCGGCCAGCGTGCAGAACCTGACGGTGCGCCGGGCCTTCCAGCACTCGGTCAATCTGGTCTTCATCCGCATGATGCGCGACATCGTCCGCTACGAGGTTCACCGCGCGCATCCCGATGCCAGCGAGCTGCTGGCCGATCGCGATGCGCCCGGCCGGCGCAAATGGCTTGAGCGCTTCGCCGACGAGGAAGGCAGCCAGTACCTGAGCGGCTTCTATCGCAAGTACAACGCGCTCGACAAGGACGGCCGCATCGCGCTGCTGCTGCAACGCGTGAAGCCTGTCGCGGTGCGCGTGGCGGTTGCCTTGCGCAGCGCCGATCCGGCCATGGACGAGGCCACCTTCGCGCGGCATCTGCGCGCGAAGCTCGGCACGAAGCTGGACGACGAGGATGTGTATGCGCTCTACGACAAGTACGGCAAGGACAAATTCTCGCTGAACGACCGCGGCTACCTGTCGCGTATCCATCCGCTCGAACTGTGGCTGATCGACTATCTGGACCACCACTCCGAGGCCGACCTGAAGCAGGTGCTGGAGGCCAGCGCCGACGTTCGCCAGGAGGTCTACACCTGGCTGTTCCGCACGCGCAGCAAGGCCGGGCAGGACAACCGCATCCGCATCCTGCTCGAGCGCGATGCGTTCGTACGCATCGGCGAGCGCTGGCGCCGGCTGGGCTATCCGTTCGAAACGCTGACGCCGTCCTATGGCAGCGCGGTGGGTGCCTCCGGCGATCGTCCCGCGGCGCTGTCGGAACTGGCCGGCATCCTGCTCAGCGGCGGCGTGCAGCCGTACACCGAGACCGTGCGCTGGCTCGACTTTGCCGCCGGCACGCCGTACGAGACACGCTTCGTGCTGAAGCCGGGGCAACTGAAGCGGCTGCTGCCGGAGGACGTCGCGGAACTCGCGCGGCGCTCGCTGCTGGACGTGGTCGAGGGCGGCACCGCGCGCTCGGCGCAGGGCGTCTTTCCGGCCGAGCGCGGCATGGCGCTCGGCGGCAAGACCGGAACCGGCGATCACCGGCACATGGTGTTCGGCCGCGGCGGCTACGTGATCGCATCGCGCGCCGTCAGCCGCTCCGCGACCTTCGTGTTCACCATCGGCGAGCGCTACTTCGGCACGGTCACGCTGCATGTGCGTGGGCCCCACGCGGCGCGCTACAACTTCACCAGCGCGTTGTCGGTCAAGCTGCTGCGCGGGCTGGCGCCGACCATCGTCGCGATGGAGCCGCAGGCCGGACCGGCGATGCTTGCCTGCACCGGCGGTTGAACGCCGCGGGCCCGGACCCGCCTTGCCAGGGGCGCGGAGCTCGGCCCCCTCTTCGCGCGCGGTTGACGCGATCTGTTCGCTGCCCCACCAATTCCCCGCTGCCCCGCGCCCGAAACGTCGCGCCGCGACTTTGCCCGCCCCGCCCCTGCGCTTACCATCAAGCAAACGACGAGCATCGGCACCCGCCGAGACGCAGTCAGAAAATACGTCGCTGTGGAACGGGGGCACCTTGGGCAGCTATATCGAAGACTACTGCGCGCGCATCCGGCAGGGCGGCGCCAACGCCGTCATCGCGCATCCGGTCGTCGTCGACAACGACGGCACCTACGTGATGCATTACGTGCCGTTCGAGCACGTCAACGCGACGGCCCGCCTCGTGCTGGTCAGCACGACACCGGGACACATGCACCTTCGGCTCGCCGCCGAACTGACCGAGGCGCTGCTGCGCGCGCATGCGCCGGGCCGCATCGTGCAGCTGGAAAACAAGCGCCAGATCGAACTGGGCGGGCCACTGGTCAGGCCCAACCTGATCCGCATGCTCGATCATTACGGCATCCCGGCGCTGGTCGGCGCCGAACGCGCGACCGCGCTGTGGGAAGACGGCTTCCACCTGTTGCAGCCGCTGGCCCTGCTGCCGCAGGCGACGATGCGCCGCGGACTGGCCTTCGATGGCACGCTGGAAGCGCTGCTGGCCATACCGATGCTGCGCCGCGCGTTCGAGGCGCAGTTCCTCGAGCGGCTGACGCGCGTCCGCGACGATGCCCTGTTTCTGGCGCTGGGCCGCACCGCGTGGGCGGGGCTGTGCCACGCCGCGCAAACGGGCGTGATCGGGGCCGGCCAGCTGCTCGGCATGATGCCGGTGCCGGCGCGCGCCGGCAGCATGGTGCGCTATTTCCTTGGCGAGATCAGCGCGGCGAAGCTCTCGCCCAGGGATCCGGTCAGGCATCGCACCGCCTGGCTGGACGCGGCGCGGCGCGAATTGATCGAGAACGTGCGCCGCCATCGGCAGGCGCAGAGCGGCGCGATGACAGGGGCCACCACCGGGACCACTACCGGGACCACTACCGCGGCGGCATAGGCCGCGGACCGCTGGATACCCCGGCCGCTACAGCGTCTGCGTGCCGCTGACCGGCCGCAGGTCACGCGCGGCCTGCGCGGCCAGCTCGAAGGAACGCAGCCGCGCCTGGTGATCGTAGATCTGCGCGGTCAGCATCAGCTCGTCCGGACGCAGATCGTCGACGAAGCGCTGCATGCCCTCGCGCACCGTATCGAGGCCGCCGACCACCGAACAGGACAGCGAGCGGCGGATATGGGCGGCCTCGGTCTCGTTCCACATCGATTCGATATCGTCGACCGGCGGACGAATGCGCCCCGGCGTGCCGCGCACCAATGCCAGGAACTGCTGCTGCAGCGAACTGAACAGCCGCGTCGCCTCGGCGTCGCTGTCGGCGGCGAACACGTTCAGGCCCAGCATCACGTACGGCCGGGACAGCGCCTCGGACGGCCGGAAGGTCTGGCGATACAGATCCACCGCCTGGCGCATGAAGCCCGGCGCGAAATGCGAGGCAAACGCGAACGGCAGGCCCATCGAGGCCGCCAGTTGCGCGCTGAACAGGCTCGAGCCCAACAGCCACAACGGCACCTTCAGGCCCGCGCCGGGTACCGCGCGCAGCCGCTGGCCGGGCCGCGGCTCGTCGAAATAGGCCTGCAGCTCCTCGACGTCCTGCGGGAAGGTGTCGGCGGTGTCGTGGGTCGCGCTGCGGCGCAGGGCGCGGGCGGTCAGCTGGTCAGTGCCCGGCGCCCGGCCCAGTCCCAGGTCGATACGGCCCGGAAACAGCGAGGCCAGCGTGCCGAACTGCTCGGCGACCACCAGCGGCGAATGGTTGGGCAGCATGATGCCGCCCGAGCCGACCCGGATGGTCGAGGTGCCGTTGGCAACGTAGCCGATCAGCACCGCGGTGGCGGCACTGGCGATGCCGGGCATGTTGTGGTGCTCGGCCAGCCAGAAGCGGCGATAGCCCCAGCGCTCGGCGTGCTGCGCGAGGTCCAGCGAATGGCGCATCGACTGTGCGGCGTCGCTTCCCTCGGGAATCGGCGAAAGATCGAGCAGGGAATAGGCAGTGGTGGAAGCGGTCATGCGGAAATGCGATGCGGGACGATGCGGGAACGGTTGTGGCCGGACGCGACGCCATCGAAGGCCGGTCGGCACATCGACGCGTCGGTACGTCGCGGCGCCGCCAGGGCGTGGGCCGTGGCGGCGATCGAGTTGGAACGGCAACTATAGCCGTTCTCTTCCCGCGTTGTCGGAAGGGTCTCCCGCCTCGACCGGTGCCGCGCCTGCCCCGTCAGGCCTCCGGCACAGGCTCCCCATGCAGCTGCTTCCATGCATCGATGCCGCCCAGCAGCGCCCAGGTATTGGCATAGCCGGCCGCGCGCAGCCGCTCGGCCAGCATCGCGGCGGACAGCTCGTTGGGGCAGGCGCAATAGACGACGATCTCCACGGCCGGGGAATGTTCGGCCAGCAGGTCCAGCGGCGCATCGGGATCGACCGGCAGCGCGCCGGGAATGCGCTCGAGCGCCGCGCTGCCCGGCGCGCGCACGTCCAGCACCAGCGGCAGGCGGCCGTCCTGGCGCCGCGCCTCCAGTTCGTCGACGCTCATGCGCGGAATCAGCCGGGTGCGGCGCAGCAGCCGGACCCGCTTCCACCAGCGCCAGACGATGAACAGCGCGAGCGCCAGCAGCGCCAGCATCAGCGCCAGATGGCCATAGGTGCCGAAGGCGTCCAGCACGGCGTCGATGGCATCGCTGAACGCGGCGCCGATCATCAGCGCCCCGCCGGCCCAGACCACCGCGCCGATCGCGTCGTAGAACAGGAAGACCGCGAACGGCGTGGCGGTCATGCCCGCCATCGCGGTCGACAGCGCGCCGGCGCCCGGCAGCAGCTTGGAGAAGATCAGCGAGCGCGGGCCCAGCCGCAGATACAGCGACTGCGTCTGCCGGATGCAGCTGTCCTGCGACAGCGACACCTTGCAGATGGTGCGCAGCATCGGCTGGCCCAGCCGCCGGCCCGCCACGTACCACAGCGAATCGGCAATCAGGCAGGCCACCACCACGGCGCCCAGCACCGCGCCGATCGAGGGGCCCGTCTCCCGCATGCCCAGCGCCCCGGCCACCAGCAGCAGCGGATAGGCGGGCACCGGCAGGCCGGCCTGCTCGATCAGCACGTTCAGAAATACCAGCGTCAGTCCATGCTGTTCCAGCAGGACCTGCAATTCCCCCACGGCGGTCTCCCGTTCAATGATCGAAGGCGCGATGATTCGCGATATGGGCGAAGTTTGCCAGCATCGCGGCCAGCGCGGCCGGTCCTGGCCTGGACGATCGTTTCAAAATCTCTGAATGCCGGATGCCCTGGAGCGCTCGCCCTGAGCCCCAAGCCATGGCAAGATGGCGCCGAAGCGGCTCGGACCCGCCGGCCGCTCCTAACTGGGAGATGCGTATGCTGTCATTCCTCGGTACGGTGATCGTCGGCCTGATCGTGGGGCTGATCGCCAGGGCCATCAAGCCTGGCGACGACAAGATGGGCTGGATCTTGACCATATTGCTCGGCATAGGCGGTTCGCTGATCGCCGGATATGTCGGCCAGGCGCTCGGCTGGTATCGCCCCGGGGAGCCGGCCGGCTGGATCGCCTCGGTGATCGGCGCGATCGTGCTGCTGGTGATCTACGGGCTGGTGCGGCGCAGAGCCTGACACCCGCCCAACGGGCGGGGCCATCGGCGGCCCCGCCCATCTTTCCCTCTTTCCCATCCTTCTTTCGCGCCCCGGCCCCGCTGCCGGACTCGCGCTCTGCTGCTCCTCGTACGCTGCGTTCGCACGACAGTGCCGACGCTAGCAGGACGTTCCCATCCGCCGCAGCGCCTCTTCAATCCCCGCCAGTGCGGCCAGCATGCCCGCACCGATCGCCTCCTTGCGCAGCGCCATCAATTCGGCCTGCAGGCCGGTCCGGCCGACGTCCCCCGCGCTGCGGCCCAGCGCCGCCAGCACGCGGGCGCGGCGAATCTGGAACTGCGCCCACGGAAACGGCTCCGCGCGCGTATAGGCCTGCAGCGCGTCGGCATAGCGATCCGCATCGTCCCAGCGGCCGTTGCGCAGCGAGACCTCCATCGCGGCTTCGTAGAGATCGAGATGGCAATGGCTGACACAGCTTTGCGCGAGGATCGCCTCGCCTTGGGCCAACGCACGGCGCTGCTTGTCCGGATCGCGCGAGGTGCGGGCGAGGAAGCCCAGGATCATCGGGCCGGAGTAGCGCATGCCGGTGTCGCGGCTGAGCGCCAGCGCTTCGTCGAGCAGCTGTTCGGCGGCCTCGGGATGCCCCTGGTTGCCGATGGCCAGCGCCCGCCGTCCGGCCAGTTCCGCCTCGAAGCGACGCGCGCCCAGGCGCCGGGCCAGCGCCAGCGCCCGTTCGGCATGCGCCTGCGATTTGGCCCATTCGCCGGTCTGCTGTTCGCTGGACGCCATCACGTCGTAGGCCAGCAGTTCGATGCGCGCATCGCCGATGCGGCGAGCGATGCGCAGCGCCTCCTCGCAACGCGCCAGCGCGGACGACAGCGCATGGCACAGGCTGTCGACCGCACCCACCATCGGCAGGTTCGCCCCTTCGATCCGCACGAAGCCGCGGGCTCGGGCCAACTCGACGCAGCGGACGAAGTGCGCGCGGGCGGTGACCATGCGGCCCTGCTGGTAGTAGGCGTCGCCGAGGCCACCAAGCGCGCGCGCCTCGCCCAGCGCGGAACCCGCCGCGCCGGCGTGCCGCAGCGCGCGCTGGTGCGCGCCCAGGCAGGCCTCGATGTCCCCCATCGGAAAATGGACGTTGCCGCGCAGCGATTCGATCTGCGCCAGCATGTCCTCGTCGCCGATCGCCGCGGCGCCGCGCTGCGCGTGCTGCAGCGCGATCAACGCGCGCTCGTAGCGGTCCAGCAGCCGCAGCGCCGAGGCCACGCCGAACCACGCATGGGCGCGCTGGCCGTGGTCGTCGGCCAGTGCGACCGCGTGCTCGAAGGCCTTCAATGCTTCGGCGGGCTGCCCGAGGTTCAGCGTCAGCTCGCCGCGCAAGCAGGCCAGCGACTGCCGGATGGCGCCATCGCCGACGATCTGCTGCGCGCGTTCGACCAGCCGCAGCGCCCGCTCGTTGCGGAAGTGGCCCGCCTCGTGCCGCGCCGCCGCTTCGTAGGCCGCCGGAGCACCGGCATCGCTGGCCGCGTCCAGATGCTCGGCATGCAGCATCGGATCGCGGCTTTGATACCAGTCGGCGGCGCGCCGATGCAGCGCGAGCCGGCGCGACTTGAGCAGCGACGCGTAGACGGCCTGATGAATCAGCGCATGCATGAACAGGAAGTCTTCGCCCTCGGGCCGCAGCAGCGCATGCCGCACCAGCGCATCGCAGGGGTCGTCGGCCGTGCCGAGCAGGTGGCGCAGCGCCGCAGGAGAGAAGCGCTGGCCCAGCACCGCGGCCGCCTGCAGCGCCTGGCGATGCGGCTCGGGCAAACGGTCCATGCGCGCCAGCACGATGCTCTGCAGCGTGCCGGGCAGCGCGTCGGCGTCCGTATCGGGCGCCGCGTTGCGCAGCAACTGGTCGAGAAACAGCGGATTGCCTTCGGCGCGGCGGATGCAGGAGTCCGCCAGTTGCTCGTCGACATGGCGATAGCGCGTGGCCAGTTCGCGCGCCTCGGCATCGTTCAGCGGCCCCAGGTCGATCGTGGTCAGCGATGCGCTGCCGGCGGCTGCGCGCCAGCCGCTGTCGAGCGGATCCTGCTCGGGCCGTACGGTCATCGCCAGCACCAGCCGGCAGGTTCGCGTGGCGGCCGCAAGCCGGGCCAGGCAATCGAGCAGTGCGCGCTCGGCCCAATGCACGTCCTCGACCACGATCAGCAGCGGCTTGAGCGCGCTGCGGCGGGCCACCTGCGCCAGCACGAAGCGCTGCACGCCGCGCTGGCGCGCGCCCGCATCCATCGCCGCCAGCGCCGCGGCCTGCGCCTCGGGTTGGGGGACGTCGAGCAGATCGAAGGCGAACGGCACATCGTCATCGTCGATGCGGCCGCCAGCGATAGCTTGCGCAATGACCTCTGCACGCGCATCGACGCTGGCGCCCGCATCGATACCGAACACTCCCCGTACCAGCACGCGCAGCGGGTCGCCCGACGTACCGACGCCGAAGTCGAGCACCAGAGCGCGCAGCGCTTCCATGCCATGCTCGCGTGCCAGCGCGACGAAGCGCTCGGCGAGCCGGCTCTTGCCGATCCCGGCCTCCCCGCGGATCACCACCACCCGCCCCTGTCCGGAGCGCAGGCAATTGCCGGCGACGCCGGCCAGTTGCACCAGCTCGGCCTGCCGCCCGACGAAGGCGTGCTGCGGCGGCGTCTCGGCGGCATCGAGAAACCGGTGCACGCGCCATAGCGGTATCGGCTCGGGGATGCCCGGCATCGACACATCGGTCAGGTGCTCGACCTCCAGGCGCCCGGGCAAGGCCAGAAAGACCCGATTCGACACCACGGTCTCCCCCGCCTGCGCGTGCTCCATCACGCGCGCCGCAACGTTGACCGGCGGACCGGTCAGCGTCATGGCGCCCGCGCTCGAGGACGCAGCGGCGAACAGCACCTGTCCGCTGGCGACGCCGACCCGCACCGCCGGCGGCGTCGCGCACTCGGGGCACAGGCGCCGCGCGCCCTCGTGCAGGCCGACGGCGACGTGCATCGCGCGTTCGGCATCGTTGCCATGGGCCACCGGCACGCCGAACACGACGGTCAGCCGCGCGCCGATCTCGTCGGTCACGGCGCCGCCACAGGCTGCCGCGAGGGCGCGCGCACGTTCGCGCCAGCGCATCAGCAGGCCGTGGATCTGCTCGGCGTCGAGGCCGGCGGCATCGGCACCGATATCGTCGACGCTGGCGACGACGACCACGGCATGGCGAGGCTCCGGTGTCCTAGTCGTGGGCGCGGCGGTGGCGCCGGCGGGATCTGGCGGCGGTGGGGTCACGGGGCCGGTATCGGCGGGCGCGTCCTGCGCTGCCAGCGAGGTGGGCACCGTCGGCGGTACCGTCGCCGACTGCCGCCGCGCCCGCAGGATCCGCTGATGCAGCGCCTCGGTTTCCGCCTCGGGCGACACGCCCAGTTCGCGCTGCAGCGCAGTCCGGCACAGCCGGTATTGCTTGAGCGCCAGCGCCTGCCGCCCCTGCCGGTCATACAGCCGCATCAGCGCCCGGTGCACCGACTCCTGCAGGGCATCGAGCGTCAGCAGGCGCGTCGCATACGCGATTGCGCGGTCCAGCTCGCCCGCTTGCTCGTGCCGATCCACCAGCCGCCCCAGCGCCTGCAGCGCCAGGCCGCGCAGCCGCTCGCGTTCGACCGCGAGCCAATGGTCGAAGGTCGGCGCGGCGGCGTCGAACCCTTCGAGCAGATCGCCGCGATACAGCGCGACCGCGGCCTCGAGCGCGTCCGGGGTGGCGGTGCGCAGATGCTCTTCGAAGGCCACCACGTCGACCGCGACACCGCACAGCGCCACCCGGTCGGCGTCGGACAGCACCACCGGATAGCCTTCGACCGCCCGGCGCACCGCGCTGAGCGCCTGACGCAGGCTGGTGCGCGCCTGTTCGGCATGGCTGTCGGGCCAGAGCAGCGCCGCCAGCTTGTCGCGGGACTGCGGCCTGCCGTCGGCCAGCGCAAGATAGGCCAGCACCGCACGCGCCTTGCGCGCGGATAGGGGAAGGGGAGTGCCGTCCGGCGAACTCAGCGTGAAGCCGCCGAACAGATCGAGGTGGACCGCCGCCATCGCTTGGTGTGCTTGCTGTGGCCGATGTCAGAGGCAGGCGCGGCGGCATCGGCTTGTGAAGCTGCCCTGAAAGCTCTTTTATAGGCCACGGATTGACGCAGCGCGGTACTGCTGCCTGAGAACTTTCACGCTTCTTTCACGCCGGCGCGCACGGCCATATCACGCCGGCCCCCTAACCTCGCTACTGCCCCGCTTTCCAAGACACTCCAATGGCGAGGCCAGCCGCGACGCCCGCCGGCCGCATGATGCGGCGCAGACAGCGACATGACCACCGGGCTGCTGGATTGCGCATTAGAAACAAGGATGACTTCCATGGCACACACCGATTCCCGGCACCTGCAGGTTTCGTCGGGCAATAGCCGTTCGATGGAGCGCTTCGAATCCGCCCTCGAACTGTTGCAGGGCTACTACGGCGATCCGCTGACGATGATCGACGAGACCCTGGCCGAAGACCCCGAATTCGTGATGGGGCACGCACTACGCGCGGGGATGCTGATCACCGCGGGCGATGGCGCGGTGGCGCCGCTGCTGCGCCAGACCGTCGAGGCCGCCGAGGCGCTGCACGGCATCGCCAACGAGCGCGAGCGCCGGCACATCGCCGCCGCCCGCGCTTGGCTCGACGGCCAGTTCTCCCGCGCGAACCAAATGTATGGCGACATCGTGATCGATTACCCGCGCGATGCGCTGGCGTTGCAGGTCGCGCATATCACCGACTTCCTGCTCGGCCAGTCGAGCATGCTGCGCGATCGCATCGCGCAAGTACTGCCGAACTGGAATGCGCGCGTGCCCGGCTTCAGCCATGTGCTCGGCATGCACGCCTTCGGCCTGGAGGAGACCCATCTGTACGAACAGGCCGAGGAGCGCGGGCGCTTCGCGCTGGAGCTCGATCCGCGCGATCCCTGGGCGATTCATGCGGTCGCGCACGTGATGGAGATGCAGGGTCGGCCGGACCAGGGCATCGGCTGGCTGCAGTCGCACCAGCAGGACTGGGCCATCGACAACATGATGGCCGTCCATAACTGGTGGCATCTGGCGCTGTTCCACCTCGAGCTCGGCCATGCCGGCCAGGTGCTCGCCCTGTACGACCAGCACATCCGTGCCACGCGTTCCGCGGTGGCGCTGGAGGTGGTCGACGCCACCGCGATGCTGTGGCGGCTGCAGCTGCGCGGCATCGACGTGGGCTCGCGCTGGGCCGAACTGGCCGATACCTGCGAGGCGCGCGGCGCGGAAGGGACCTACGCCTTCAACGACGTGCACGCGGGCATCGCCTATCTGGGCGACGACCGCCCGGCGTCCTTCGCCAGGCTGATGGCCAACATGCGGCAAGCGGCGGCGGGATCGGGTACCAACGCGGCGATGACGCGCGAGGTCGGCTTGCCGGTGATCGAGGCGCTGTACGCCTTCGAGGCCTGCGACTACGACCATGCAATCGAACTGCTGATGCCGGTCCGGCTGATCGCGCATCGCTTCGGCGGCAGCCACGCGCAGCGCGACATCCTGAACCTGACGCTGATCGAGGCGGCCTTGCGCGGCGGCCGGGCCAACCTGGCCTGCGCGCTCGCGGCCGAGCGGATGGAACTGAAGCCGATGACGCCCAGCCTCAGCACGCTGGTGCAACGCGCCTCGACCCTGTATCGGGAGAGCGCCGAGGCGGACGCCCGCACGCCGGCAGCGCGGGCTGCCTGAGCCCGCGCGCAAGGCGCCTGCGTATCGCGGTATCGCCGATGCGCGGGCATGCCATCACCGCAGGCGGCCTGCTGCCGCCTGCGGTTTTTTTGGCGCGGCCCCAGGGCTGGCGGTATCCTTTGCGTCATCCCAGCCCGGAGCTTCAACATGACGAACCCCACGGAACCGGTGCACGGTACCGAGGCCGCGGCCAACGCGGAAGGCACGCCCAAGCAGCTGGAAGCCAAATATCGCGCCCTGGTCGAAGCCATTCAGGACTACGCGATCTTCACGCTCGACGTGTCGGGCAATATCACCAGCTGGAATCGCGGCGTGGCCAAGATCAAGGGCTACGCCGCCCACGAGATCATCGGCAAGCATTTCTCGGTCTTCTACACGCCGGATGCCGTCGCCCGCGGCTGGCCGACGTACGAACTGGGCCGCGCCGCGCAGGACGGCCGTTTCGAGGACGAAGGCTGGCGCGTGCGCAAGGACGGCACGCTGTTCTGGGCCAACGTGATCATCACGGCGATGTTCGACGAGCAGAACGTGCTGCAGGGCTTCGCCAAGGTCACGCGCGACATGACCGAGCGCAAGCGGCTGGAGGAGCTGGAACAGTCCAGCCGCCGCATGAGCGAGTTCCTCGCCACGCTGTCGCACGAGCTGCGCAATCCGCTCGCGCCGATGCGCAACGCGGTCAACCTGATGCGGCTCGAGACGCTGGGCTCGGGCGACCAGCGCGCGCCGCGCGACAGCGCGACGCTGCGCCAGTGCCAGAGCGTGCTGGACCGCCAGCTGTCGCATATGACGCGGCTGGTCGACGACCTGCTCGACATGGGCCGCATCACCTCGGGCAAGGTCGAGCTGCAATACAGCCGCGTGGACCTGTCGGACATCGTCGCGCGGGCGGCCGAGGCCGCCCGGCCGACGCTGGAGCGCCGGCGGCAACGGCTGGACCTGCAGGTGCCCGAGCGGGTCGCGATGCGGGCGGACCCGACCCGCCTGATCCAGGTGCTGCAGAATCTGCTGCTGAACGCGTCGAAGTTCTCGCCCCCGGGCAGCCGGATCACGATCCAGGCCGAGCCGCAGCAGCAGGTGGTGGAACTGCGCGTCAGCGACGAGGGGATCGGCATCCCCGCCAGCGAGATCGACAGCATCTTCGACCTGTTCGTGCAGCACAAGCACGGCAAGGTGTCGGACGAAGGTGGCCTGGGCATCGGCCTGTCGCTGTGCCGTTCGCTGGTGGAGCTGCACGGCGGCTCGATTCGCGCCAGCAGCCCCGGCGAAGGCATGGGCAGCACCTTTACGCTGCGCCTGCCGCTGGCCCTGGAGAGCGCCGACGAGAAACGCGATGCGCCGGTGCCGCTGCCGGCCGGTGCGCTGCGCGTGATGGTGGTCGACGACAACCGCGATTCCGCGGACAGCCTGGGCATGCTGCTGCAGGCGATGGGACACGAGGTCCATATCGCCTATGACGCCGAGGGCGCCATCGAGATCGCCGGCGGCTTCGTGCCGCAACTGGCGCTGATCGATATCGCGATGCCCGTGGTCGATGGCTTCGCGCTGCTGCGCGGATTGAAGAGCATGCGGGGCTGGTCCGGCACCGTGTTCGCCGCGATGACCGGCTTCGGCCAGCCGAGCGACCGGGCCGAAACCAAGACCGCCGGCTTTCATTTCCATATCGTCAAGCCGGTCGAGCTGCCGAAGCTGCAGATGCTGCTGGCGATGGTCGAGCAGGGCACCGTCGCGGGGACGGGCCCTGCCGGCAATGCGCCGCCGGCATAGTCCTTCCCGGCTGCGCTTTCCGCTTCTCTTCGCCCTTCCCTCTTCCTTTCCTCTTTTCCTTTCCCGCTTCGACGCCTGCGCACCGACCTGCGGTCGGTCGGCGCGGCGTCGTTTTGCCGTGCGCCTGCCTCGGCGCGGTAGGCGTAAACCCGCGGCCACCGACAAATCGCTTGACCAATCAATTCATGGATATAAACTCCAATTCATCATAATGAATTCGAGACATTGCCCGTGCCCGACCACCCCACCTATTTCGTGTCGCTCGACGACGTCCCCGGTTATCACCCTGCCAACCATGTCGGCACGCTGAACCGCCGCCTGATCGGCCCGGAAACGGTCGGCGCGCGCCATCTGGAGGTGGTGCACGGCACCATCGAAAAGGGCAAGGGCGCGCTGCCGCATGCGCACCCGGGCATCGAGCAGGTCTGCTACCTGCTCGAGGGCCGTGCGCTGGCGGAAGTCGGCGGGCAGCGCCGCGAGCTCGGTCCGGGCGACTGCTGCTTCTTTCCCGCCGACCAGATGCATGTGTTCACGGTGATCAGCGACGAACCGGTCAAGGTACTGGTCATCTATTCGCCGCCGTACGAGGAATCGCCCGAACGCGTGGTGCGGCCCGACTGAGCGGCACCCAACCCCGAGCCCGCGCCAGTCGGGCCATCCCACCATAACGAGGAGACAGACGATGAACATGCTGACGAGGCAGGGCCTGGGCCGATGCCTGGGCCGACGCTTGGGCCGACTATTGACGGGCGCCGCGGCGGCGCTGACGCTGGCCGCCCCCGCGGCGCAGGCCGACACCTTTCCTTCGAAGCCGGTCAAGCTGGTCGTGCCGTTCGCCGCCGGCAGCGGCACCGATGCGGTGGCCCGGCTGACCGCGAAATACCTGGGCGAGGCGCTCGGCCAGTCGGTCGTGGTCGAGAACAAGCCGGGCGCGAACGGCACCATTGCCGCCGAATACGTGGCCAAGGCCGCGCCGGACGGCTACACGCTGTTCATGACGACCAACACCACGCATTCGGCCAATCCGTCGCTGATGAAGCAGCTGCGCTACGACCCGGTCAAGGACTTCACCCCGGTCGCGCGCATGGGCAACCTGCCGTTCATGCTGGTCGTCAGCCCGTCGCTGCCGGTCAAGACGCTGCCGGAGTTCATCGCCTACGCGAAGTCGCACCCGGGCCTGTCCTATGGCAGCGGCAACAGCACAGGCATCGTCGCCGGCGCGACGCTGGCACGGATGGCGGGCCTGAAGATGCTGCACGTGCCCTACAAGAGCACGCCGCCCGCGATGACCGACGTGATCGGCGGCCAGATCCAGATGATGTTCGTCGACTTCGCCGCCGGCATCGCCAACGTCAAGGCCGGCAAGCTGCGCGCGCTCGGCGTGACCACCGCACAGCGCAGCGAACTGCTGCCGGACGTGCCGCCGCTGGCCAGCGTGCCCGAGCTCAAGGGCTTCGATATCACGTCGTGGAACGGCGTGTTCGCGCCGGCCGGCACGCCCGCGCCTGTGGTCGAGCGGCTCAATCGCGAACTGGTGGCGATCGTCTCCAACAAGCAGCACGCCGCGCAGTACTACGCCTTCGGCTTCGAACCGTTCGGCAGCACGCCGGCCGAGCTGGGCAACTTCGTCACGGCGGAGCTGCGCAAATGGTCCAAGCTGGTCAAGGACGCGGGCATCCAGCCCGAATGATCCGGCGCCCGCCAATGAACAACCGCCGCAACACGAGGACAGCGACGTGAACTTCGAACTCTCGGACCAGCAGACCGCCATTGTCGAAGCGGTGCGCACGGTCTGCTCCCGCTTCGACATGGAGTATTGGGACCGGCTCGACCGCGACCACACCTTCCCGCACGATTTCCACGCGGCGATGTGCGAGGGCGGCTGGCTTGGCGTGGCAATGCCGGAAGCGCTCGGCGGCGCCGGTCTCGGCATCCTCGAGGCGGCGCTGGTGATGCAGGCGATCTCGGAGTCGGGTGCCGGCATGAGCGGCGCCTCGGCGGTCCATATGAACGTATTCGGCCTGAACCCGGTGGTCGTGTTCGGCTCGCCCGAGCAGCAGGCCCGCTTCCTGCCGCCGCTGATCGCGGGCCGCGAGAAGGCCTGCTTTGCCGTGACCGAGCCCGATGCGGGACTCGACACCACGCGCCTGAAAACGTTCGCGCGCAAGGTCGACGGCGGCTACCAGGTCAGCGGCCGCAAGATCTGGATCTCGACCGCGCAGGTCGCCGACCGCATGCTGCTGCTGGCCCGCACGCAGACCCTGGAGTCGGTCGGCAAGCCGACCGAGGGCCTGTCGCTGTTCTACACCGCGCTGGACCGCAACCGCATCGAGGTGCGCGAGATCGACAAGATGGGCCGCGCCGCCGTCGACTCCAACATGCTGTTCATCGACGAGCTGTTCGTTCCCGACGAGGACCTGATCGGCGAGGAGGGGCGCGGCTTCGAATACATCCTGCACGGACTGAATCCCGAGCGCATCCTGATCGCCGCCGAAGCGGTGGGGCTGGGCCGCGCGGCGCTGGCGATCGCCACGCAGTACGCGAAGGACCGCGTGGTGTTCGGCCGGCCGATCGGCGCCAACCAGGGCGTACAGCATCCGCTGGCACAAGCCTGGATGCAGCTGGAGGCGGCCAACCTGATGGTGATGAAGGCCGCGGCGCGCTACGACGCGGGCCTGCCCTGCGGCGCCGAGGCCAACACGGCGAAATACCTGGCCGCCGAAGCCGGCCACAATGCCTGCCAGACCGCAATCCTGACGCTCGGCGGCATGGGCTATTCGCGCGAGTACCGCGTCGAGCGGCTGCTGCGCGAATCGTATATCCCGCGCATCGCGCCGGTCAGCCCGCAGCTGATCCAGTGCTTCATCGCCGAGCGCGTGCTCGGGCTGCCGAAATCGTATTGAGCGCCGGAGGACATCGCGTGATCAGTCACGGCATGACAAATTCGCCTTGGGACGCCCCGGATGCCGCCGCCACCGGTCCGCTGGCCGGCGTGCGCGTGGTCGACATGACCTCGGTCGGCATGGGCCCGTATGCGACGCAGATCCTTGGCGACATGGGCGCGCAGGTGATCAAGGTGGAGTCCCCGGAAGGGGACGTCTTCCGCCATGCGGAGCCGGCGCGTCATCCCAACATGGGCGCTGCCTTCCTGAACCTGAACCGCAACAAGCGCTTCGTCGTGCTGGACCTGAAGCGGGCAGAAGACCTCGCTGCGCTCAAACGCCTGCTCGCCGAGGCGGACGTGTTCGTCTCCAACGTTCGGCCCGCCTCGCTGCGCAAGCTCGGGCTCGACTACGCGTCGCTGCGCGAAGACCATCCGCGCCTGATCTATTGCGGCGCCTATGGCTATGCCGAGGACGGCCCGTACGCGGGGCAGCCAGCATTCGACGACATCATCCAGGCGCGCAGCGGCCTGGCGCAGTTCCAGGGGGCCAATGGCGACCAGGGCCCGCGCTACGTCAACACGATCCTGGCAGACAAGGTGGCCGGCCTGACGGTTGCCTACGCGATTCCGATGGCGCTCTATGAACGAGAGCTCTCCGGCCAGGGCCAGGCGATCGAGGTGCCGATGTTCGAGACGCTGGTGTCCTTCCTGGCGGTCGAGCAGCTGGCCGGGCGCACCTTCGTGCCGCCGCTGGGCGACGCGGGCTATGGCCGCGTGATGTCGCCCCATCGGAAGCCCTACCGGACCGCCGACGGCTATCTGGCGCTGCTGCCCTACACCAGCGCCCAGTGGGCGCGCTTCTTCGCGGTGGCCGGACGTCCGGAGCTGGCGGCCGATCCGCGCTACGCCACACCCGCGGGCCGCAGCGCGCATATCGACGCGCTGTATGAAACGCTGGCCGACATCGTGCTGACGAAGACCACCGCCGAATGGCTGGACCGGCTGCGCGACGCCGACATTCCGCACAGCGAGGTGCCGCGCTTCGACAGCGTGCTCGACGACGCCCACCTGCGCGCGACCGGCATGGTGTTCGAATACGCGCATCCGACCGAAGGGCAGCTGCGCGCCGTCGGCATTCCCACCCGCTTCTCGCGCACGCCGGGCAATATCCGGCATTGGCCGGAGCCGCTGCCCAAGCGCGGCACGGATGCCGCTGCCGAAGCGGCCAACGATCCGGCCTAGCCTCGGCGCGAGCCGCGGCGGCGCCCGCCGAGGCCTTACACTGTCGGCCTTGCGCAGCATGCCCCCCGACCAACAGGCCGACAGGAAACCAGCCGATGCCCGACGTGGAGCCCGCCCCGGAACCCGCCGATAAAGCCGCCGACAAAGCAGCCGACAAAGCCGCGGACAAAGCAGCCGAGAAGGCCGCAAGCGCGAACGTCAAGACCGCGCTGCGCGTGGTCGAGATCATGGAGATCTACGCGCGCGAAGGCCGCTCGCTGACGCTGACCGAGCTGGCCAAACTGCTGGGCGCGCCGATGTCGAGCTGCCTCGGCCTGATCCGCACGCTGGCGGCGCTCGGCTATCTGTACGAGACTGGACGGCGCCAGGGCTACTACCCGACCGGCCGGTTGCTGGCGATCGCGCAACGGATTGCCGCCAACGACCCGCTGCTCGAGCGGGTGCAGCCGGTGCTCGAATCGCTGCGCGACGAGACCGGCGAGACCGTGATCTTCGGCAAGCTGCAGGACGACGGCCGCGTGGTCTATCTCGATGTGGTCGAGTCGAGCAATCCGGTGCGCTACATCGCCACCGCCGGCGAACTGCGGCAGGCCCATACCAACTCGATCGGCCGCGCGATCCTGTCCGCACTGCCCGCCGCCGACCGTGACGCGCTGCTGGCGCGCGCCTCGTTCGCGCCGCTGACCGCGCGCACGCTCGCCTCGCGCGAAGCGCTGGAGGCGGAACTCGACATATCGCGCGAACGCGGCTGGGCCCAGAACTTCGGCGAGTCGCTGGCCGACCTCGGCGCGGTCGCGGTGCCGCTGACGCTGGCCGGGGTGGTCTACGGCGTGTCGGTGGCCGGCCCGATCCACCGCGTCGAATCGCGCGCGGCCGACATCGCGATGCCGCTGCGGACGGCGATACGCGCGCTGCAGGGCTAGACGCTCCGGCTTCCGCCGCCTTCCGCCGCCTCCTGCGGCCTCTCTGCCTGCGACACCTGTCGCATTCCGGACGCGACACCTGTCGCATGCCGCGACGGCGCCGCGACGCACCGGGCGCCATCGCATCGCCTCCGAGCGCCCCACGCGGCCCCTGATCCACCCTTGCCCGATTCGCCGCAAAGCCGCGCCACGCAAGGCTTTACGGCCCGCCGCTCGATCGGGGCGCCCTACTTCCATCGCCCTGTCTCCCCGCACTGGCATCGCGCTTGCAATGACATCGCAGCCGCGGCGCCCACCGCACCCGCGCTTCCCCGACGCGGACGCGGGCGCCACGCCAAGCGAAAGAAACAGGAGACACGACGATGGAACCGACCACGGACCAGTTGCTGTGGATGTACGAAAAGATGGTCGAGATTCGCCATTACGAGGAGACGATGGCGAAGGTGTATCTCGAAGGGAAGCTGCCGCCGAAGATCCAGAAGGGTCTGGCCTTCGATATCGGTGCCGGCCCGGTGCCCGGCGAAATGCACCTGGCCGCGGGCCAGGAGCCGGTGGCGGTCGGCGTCTGCGCGCACCTGCGTACCGAGGACACCGTGGTCGGCGCCCACCGCCCACACCACTTCGCGATCGCCAAGGGCGTTCCCCTCGACGAGATGACCGCCGAGATGTTCGGCAAGGTCACGGGCCTCGGCCGCGGCAAGGGCGGCCACATGCATCTGTTCCATCCCGAGACGAAGTTCTCCTGCAGCGGCATCGTCGGCGCGGGCGCGCCGCCGGCCTGC
>MTEU01002078.1_pt1 | contig 20499 bp, 24 predicted proteins | sample 1042701 | NCBI WGS metagenome assembly MTEU01 (sample SAMN06185813, study PRJNA358809) | soil metagenome | isolation source: naturally attenuated soil | place: India | collected 2015-05-23
GGTCCCGGGCGCGCGGTGGTCGTGATGTGTCTTCTGTCGGCTCTCCTCGGCCCGGTCAGCGACGCGCTGGCCGCCCCGCCGGCCGCCCAGTCCAGCGCGCAGCCCACCGCGCAGCCCACCGCGCCTTCCGCCGCGCCATCGGGCGCCACCGGGCGCTCCGCCTCGATGTCGTTCCCCGCCCGTCCGCTGCGGCTGGTCGTGCCGTTTCCGGCCGGCGGCGTGCCGGACGCCATCGCGCGCACGCTGGCCGAGAAGCTGACCGCCAAGCTCGGCGTGCCTGTCGAGGTCGACAATCGCCCCAGCGCCAACGGCACCACCGCCGGCGACGTCGTGGCCAAGGCCAGTTCCGACGGCCATACGCTGCTGCTGCACCAGTCGACGATGCTGATCCAGTCCGGCGTCGAGCCGCTGCCTTACGACGTGGTGCGCGATTTCACGCCGGTGGCGCGCGTGGCGGCGATGCCGCTGTTCCTGGTGATCGACGCCCGGCTGCCGATCCGCACGCCGCAGCAATGGATCGCGGCGGTGCGCGCCAATCCCGGCGCCTACAGCGTGGGCACGGCCCAGGCCGGCACGCCGGCGCACCTGTATGCGGAATACGCGGTGCGCGGCATTCCCAACGGCGTGCCGCTGGTCACCGCCAAGGGCGAGGCGGCACTGGTGCAGGAGATGCTGGCGGGCCGGATCAGCGCCTGCTTCTGCAATTTCGCGCCGGTCCAGCAGCATGTGCGGGAAGGTACGCTGCGGCTGCTCGGCGTGGCCGGATCGGCCCGTTCGCCGCTGGCGCCGGGTGTGCCGACTCTTCATGAGAGTGGACTCGACGGCTACGGCGCGGGTCCGTGGCTGGGCGTGCTGGCGCCGGCCAAGACGCCGCGAGCCATCGTCGCCAGGCTGGCCACGGTGCTGGACGAGGTCGTGCGCGAGGGCGACGTCGCGCGCCGGCTGGAATCGGTCGGGCTGACGCCGCTGCGCGACTCGCCCGAGGCCTTCGCCACCTCGATCCGCTCGGAATCGATCCAGTGGCAGGTGATCCTGCGCCAGGCCGGCCGGCCGGTCGAACCTTGAGTCGGGTGAGGCGTCCGCGGGCGAGTCCGCCGGGTCTCCACCGGGGTGTCCGCCCCTTCGTCGCTCGATAGTGCACGTCGCGCTGCCCTGCAGCATTTCATCGCGGGCGCATTGCCCGGCACGCGAACGGACGAGTATAGGTATTAGCACTTATAATACCGACCGTCTCTAGCGCGATGCCAACGTGACCCAAACCACACCCAACCTCGTCGAGCTGCAAGCGGTCGACTTCGCCTATGCGGCGGGCGGCAAGCCCATCCTGTCGGGCCTGTCCATGCGGATTCCGCGCGGCAAGGTCGTCGCGGTCATGGGCGGCTCCGGCTGCGGCAAGACCACCGTGCTGCGGCTGATCGGCGGCCAGGTGCGGCCGCAGCGCGGCCACGTCCGCTTTGACGGCGCCGATATCCCGGCGCTGGACCGCGCGGGCCTGTATGCGGCGCGGCGGCAGATGGGGATGCTGTTCCAGTTCGGCGCGCTGTTTACCGACCTGTCGGTGTTTGACAACGTCGCCTTTCCGCTGCGCGAACACACCGACCTGCCCGAGTCGATGATCCGCGACCTGGTGCTGATGAAGCTCAACGCGGTGGGCCTGCGCGGCGCGCGCGACCTGATGCCGGCGCAGATCTCCGGAGGCATGGCGCGGCGCGTGGCGCTGGCGCGCGCGATCGCCCTCGATCCCTCGCTGCTGATGTACGACGAGCCCTTTGCCGGGCTCGATCCGATTTCGCTGGGCCTGACCGCGCGCCTGATCCGCACGCTGAACGACGCGCTCGGCGCCACCACGATCATCGTGTCGCACGACGTGCACGAGACCTTCCAGATCGCCGACTACGTGTATTTCATCGCCGAAGGCCGCATCGCGGCGGAAGGGGAGCCCGAGGCGCTGCGCGCGTCGACCGACCCCTTCGTCCACCAGTTCGTGCATGCCGAGGCCGACGGCCCGGTGCCGTTCCACTACGGCGGGCCCTCGCTCGCCGAGGACTTCGTCGGCGGGGCGGGACGGTAATGGGCGCGCTCTACAACGTCATCGCGATGATCGGCTCGGCGGTGCGCCAGACCGTCGAGGGCCTGGGCATGGCCACGCGGATGTTCTTCGCGATGCTGGCGATGTCGCCGTCGATGCTGCGGCGCTTCCGGCTGGTATCGGACCAGATCTTTTTCGTCGGCAACCTGTCGCTGGTGATCATCGCGGTGTCGGGACTGTTCGTCGGCTTCGTGCTGGGACTGCAGGGCTACTACACGCTGAACCGCTACGGCTCCGAACAGGCGCTGGGGCTGCTGGTCGCGCTGTCATTGGTACGCGAGCTCGGGCCGGTGGTGACCGCGCTGCTGTTCGCCGGCCGCGCCGGCACCTCGCTGACCGCCGAGATCGGCCTGATGAAGGCGGGCGAGCAGCTGACCGCGATGGAAATGATGGCGGTGAACCCGCTGCAGCGCGTGGTCGCGCCCCGCTTCTGGGCGGGCGTGATCGCGATGCCGGTGCTGGCGGCGATTTTCAGCGCGGTCGGCATCCTCGGCGGCTACATCGTCGGCGTGCAGCTGATCGGCGTCGACGCCGGCGCGTTCTGGTCGCAGATGCAGGGCGGCGTCGATGTGCGCGACGACGTGCTGAACGGCGTCATCAAGAGCTTTATCTTCGGCATTGCCGTGACGTTTATCGCCTTGTACCAGGGCTACGAGGCCAAGCCGACGCCCGAGGGCGTGTCGCGCGCCACCACCCGCACCGTGGTGATCGCGTCGCTCGCCGTGCTGGGGCTCGATTTCCTGCTGACGGCGCTGATGTTCAGTACCTGAGCCCCGCATGGGCGCCGTCGCATCCCGCTGGTTGAACTAGAGAATTCCGATGAGAAAGAACGCACTCGATTTCTGGGTGGGGCTGTTCGTGGTGGCCGGCTTCGTGGCCCTGCTGTTCCTCGCGCTGAAGGCCGGCAACATGAGCGCCTTCACCTTCGAGGACACCTACACCGTGCAGGCCCGCTTCGACAATATCGGCGGGCTGAAGGCGCGCGCGCCGGTCAAGAGCGCCGGCGTGGTGGTCGGCCGCGTCGCCCAGATCAGCTTCGACGACAAGAACTACCAGGCCACGGTGACGATGCACCTGGAGCAGCGCTACCAGTTTCCCAAGGACACGTCGGCCAAGATCCTGACGTCGGGGCTGCTGGGCGAGCAATACATCGGCCTCGAAGCGGGCGGCGACACCGCAATGCTGGCCGACGGCGCACGGATCACGATGACCCAGTCGGCCGTGGTGCTGGAGAATTTGATCGGGCAGTTCCTATACAACAAGGCGGCCGATGCAGGCGGCACGGGAGCGGAGAAATGAGGGGTTTGGGAGTACACGGGCGCTGGCTGCTGGCCGGCGCGATGGCGGTCGCCCTGGCGGGCTGCGCGACGGGGCCGGACGCCAATCCGCGCGACCCGCTCGAGCCGTTCAACCGCGAAGTCAACAAGATCAACGAGGACTTCGACAAGGGCGTGATGCGCCCGATCGCCGAGGTCTATGCAGACTACGTGCCGTCGCCGGTCCGCACCGCGGTCAGCAACGTGTTCTCCAACGTCAGCGATGTCTACTCGGCGCTGAACAACCTGCTGCAGGGCAAGCCGACGCGCTTCGCCGAGGACACCATGCGGGTGGCGATCAACACGGTGCTGGGCATCGGCGGCCTGATCGACATCGCCACGCCGGCCGGCCTGCCGAAGTACAAGGAAGACTTCGGCCAGACGCTGGGCGTGTGGGGCGTACCGCCCGGGCCGTACCTGGTGCTGCCGCTGTTCGGCCCAAGCACGGTGCGCGACACCGGCGGCATGCTGGTGGACCGGCAGGCCGACCCGACCGCCTACCTGCATCCGGTCTGGATGCGCAATACGCTGATCGGCGTGCGCGTGGTCAGCGCCCGCGCCGAACTGCTGGGCGCCAGCAGCCTGGTCGAGATGGCCGCGCTGGACCGCTACTCGTTCATGCGTGACGCCTATTTGCAGCGCCGCGAGTACCTGGTCTACGACGGCAATCCGCCGGACCGCGACGACGATGACGTCGACAGCGACGCCGAGCCCAAGCCGCCGAGCTCGGGTTCGGGCGAAAGCCTGCCGGGTCAGACCATGCCGGTGCCGCCGGTGGCGCCGTCGCTGACGCCCGGCCGGCTCGGCCTGTGAGTGCCGGCGCCGCGAGGCTTGTGCGCCACTGCGGTCGACCGGCTTTGTCAGTGGCCGGTCACCGCTGCAACAAACTGTGATAACGGGTGCCAGCGCCACGCGCGCCCGGCACCATGAACTTGCCCGGGGTGCGCGCTCTCCAACGTACGCACCCCCCGCCGCCCCCGGCGGAACAAGATAGACAAGGAAAAACCATGTTCAAGCGACTGTTGCTTCCCTTCATCGCCGCCTTCGCCATGGCGGGCGCGGCCATGGCCCAGAGCGCGGATACCTCCACGCCGGACGGGCTGATCAAGGCCCTGGTGGACGACGTGATGGCCACCGTCAAGGCCGACAAGGAAATGCAGGCCGGCAGCATTCCGAAGATCACTGCGCTGGTCGAGCAGAAGATCCTGCCGAACGCCAACTTCCAGAAGACCACGCAGATCGCGATGGGCCGCAACTGGGCCAAGGCGACGCCGGAGCAGCAGAAGCAGATCGTCGAGGAGTTCAAGATGCTGCTGATCCGCACCTACGCGGGCGCCGTCTCGCAGATCCGGGACCAGACCGTGCAGTTCCGTCCGTTCCGCGCCGCGCCCGAGGACACCGAGGTGACCGTGCGCACCCAGGTGATCAACAAGGGTGAGCCGATCCAGATGGACTACCGCCTGGAAAAGACGGCGCAGGGCTGGAAGGTCTACGACATCAACGTGCTGGGCGCCTGGCTGACCGAGGCCTACAAGGGCAGCTTCAACACGATTGCCAGCCAGCAGGGCATCGAAGGCGTGATCAAGACGCTGCAGGACCGCAACCGCCAGCTGGCCAGCGCGAAGGGTTAAGACCCGTTGCGGCGCAGCACGTGGATGCTGCGCCGCGTTACAATGCCGGCTCGGTGCACGCTTTTCGCGCACCGGCCGCTAAATCCAATCGGATCCGATCCGATCCGACCCGATTCCTTACCGACCGCCTCGATGCTTTCACTCGGAACCTCGCTGACCAACCGCAACGCCGCCGCCGTGCTGCGCGACGCGGCCGCGCGCGTGGCCCAGGGGGAAGCGCAGGTCGACTGCAGCGCGCTCGGGCAGGTCGACTCCTCGGCGGTGGCCGTGATGCTGGCGCTGCATCGCGACGCCAGCGCGCGCGGCCGGACGCTGTCTTTCGTCGGCGTGCCGCAGCAACTGGCCGCACTGGCCAGCCTGTACGGCGTCGATACGCTGCTGGCCCTGTCGCCGCAGAGCACCGCATCGGTACCGGCGCAAGCGGTTGCCGCAACGGAGGCGGAACCCGCCGCCGAATCGGCTTCGGCATCCGGCGCCGTACCCCTCGAGCAAGCCGCCTTGCATCGACATTGAACCGGCATCCGCGGTGAGGGCAGGGCCAAGGCCTGGGCCGACACCGTCGCGATGCCTCGGCGCCGGCCGCCAGCCCGCGCCGCGTCCCAAGCGGGGACTTCCCCGCATCCCCTATAATTCCGGGTTATTCGTTCGTCAGCACCGCCGCGCGCCAACGCGCGATGCGCCTGCCACGCCGGCAGCCGGCACGCCAGGCGGGCGACCAGTCCGGCTGCTGTCACACCCCCAGGCGGTCCCCGCCATTTCCAGGAGCCCGGCGCGGCAGCGCGACGTTCGCACGCCCGCCAGACGATATCGGCCATGAAAGCCATCGAAATCCAGGATGTCCGCAAGCGCTACCGCAATCTGCAGGCGCTCAAGGGCGTCAGCTTCAGCGTCGAGCGCGGCGAATTCTTCGGCCTGCTCGGCCCCAACGGCGCGGGCAAGACTACGCTGATCTCGATCCTCGCGGGACTGAACCGCGCCGACTCGGGCCAGGTACGCGTGCACGGCCACGACGTGGTCGGCGATTACCGGCTGGCGCGCCGCATGCTGGGCGTGGTGCCGCAGGAGCTGGTATTCGATCCGTTCTTCACGGTGCGCGAGACGCTGCGCCTGCAGTCGGGCTATTTCGGCCTGACCCGCAACGACGACTGGATCGACGAGATCATGGCCAACCTGGACCTGACCGACAAGGCCGACGCCAACATGCGCCAGCTGTCGGGCGGCATGAAGCGCCGCGTGCTGGTCGCGCAGGCGCTGGTGCATCGTCCGCCGGTGATCGTGCTCGATGAACCCACCGCAGGCGTCGACGTTGAACTGCGCCAGACGCTGTGGAAATTCATCTCCCGGCTGAACCGCGAAGGTCATACCATCATCCTGACCACCCACTATCTGGAAGAGGCCGAGGCTTTGTGCGATCGCATCGCGATGCTCAAGTTCGGCGAGGTGGTGGCGCTGGACCGCACCAGCAGCCTGCTGAGCCAGTTCGCCGGCCTGCAGCTGGTGCTGACGCTGTCGGCCGGACGCCTGCCGGCCTCGCTGGAGCCGCTGCGGATGCCCTCCAATCCGGGCGAGCGCGCGATCCGGCTGCGGCTGTCCGGCTACCAGGTAGTCGAACCGATCCTCGCGGCCTGCCGCGAGGCGGGCTGCGAAATCGAAGACATGGAAATCAACAAGGCGGACCTCGAGGACGTATTCGTGCAGATCATGGGCAGGGAAGGGCGCAAGCCGGCTTCCGGTGACCCGGGCGCAGGCGAAGGTGCGGACGGACAAGGCAAGGGCGACGGCGGCAAGCGCGCCACGGACCCGGCCGAACCGGTCAATACCACCCCTTCCTCGCTGGAGAGCCCGGTATGAAACATCCTGCCGGACTCGATCACGCGCAACAGGACGCGCGCAACGGCGGCGGCGACGACAGCCGGCACCTGGCGCCGATGGCGGTGGGCGGCCTGGTCGGCTTTCGCACGCTGCTGTACAAGGAAGTGCTGCGCTTCTGGAAGGTCAGCTTCCAGACCGTGGCCGCGCCGGTGCTCACCGCGATCCTCTATCTGCTGATCTTCGGCCATGTGCTGGAGGACCGCGTCCAGGTCTACGACCAGATCAGCTACACCGCCTTCCTGGTGCCCGGGCTGGTGATGATGAGCATCCTGCAGAACGCGTTTGCCAACAGTTCGTCGTCGCTGATCCAGTCCAAGATCACCGGCAACCTGGTGTTCGTGCTGCTGCCGCCGCTGTCGCACTGGGAGATGTTCGGGGCCTACGTGACCGCGGCCATCGTGCGCGGGCTCGCGGTGGGACTCGGCGTGCTGCTGGTGACGGTGTGGTTCGCCGACCTGCATGTAGCCAACGTGGCGTGGATCGTCGTATTCGCGCTGCTCGGCGCCGGCATGCTGGGCACGCTGGGGCTGATCGCCGGCATCTGGGCCGAGAAGTTCGACCAGCTGGCCGCCTTCCAGAACTTCCTGATCATGCCGGCGACCTTCCTGTCCGGCGTGTTCTATTCGATTCACTCGCTGCCCGCGTTCTGGCAGAAGGTATCGCACGCCAATCCGTTCTTCTACATGATCGACGGGTTCCGGCATGGCTTCTTCGGCGTCTCCGACGTGTCGCCGTGGTTCAGCCTGGCCGTGGTGGCGAGCGCCTTCGCGGTGGTCGCGACGATCGCGCTGCGGCTGCTGCAGAGCGGCTACAAGCTGCGGCACTGATCTTGCGAGACCAGGCCAGACCGACACGCGCGACAGCGGGGACGCACACAGACGAAACGAGATTCACCATGCTGCCTACACCGGAACAAGTCAGGGACTACATCGCCCAGGGGCTGCCCTGCGAACACCTCGAAGTGGAGGGCGACGGCCAGCACTTCTTCGCCACGATCGTCAGCGCCGAGTTCGAGGGCAAGCGGCTGATCCAGCGCCATCAGCGCGTCTATGCCGCGCTTGGCGACCGCATGCGGGCCGAGATCCACGCGCTGTCGATGAAGACACTGACGCCCGCCGAATGGCAAGGCGGGCAGGGCGACCAGGGCGGCCAGCCGGGCCGCGGCTGAGCCGCCGCGTACCTGCGTATCCCTCATGGATCAACTGCAAATACACGGCAACGGCCCGCTGCGCGGCGAGATCCGGGTGTCGGGCGCGAAGAACGCCGCGCTGCCGATCCTGTGCGCCAGCCTGCTGACGGCCGACACGCTGACGCTGCGCAATGTCCCCGGTCTGCACGACGTGCGCACCATGCTGGCGCTGCTGCGCCAGATGGGCGTGCGCATCGAACAGGACGGCACGCAGCTGGCGCTGGACGCGCGCGAGATCACCTCGCCCGAGGCGCCGTATGAAATGGTCAAGACCATGCGCGCGTCGATCCTGGTGCTCGGACCGCTGGTCGCGCGCCTGGGCGAGGCGCGGGTGTCGCTTCCCGGCGGCTGCGCCATCGGCGCGCGGCCGGTGGACCAGCACATCAAGGGCCTGCAGGCGATGGGCGCCGAGATCGCCATCGAGCACGGTTTCATCCACGCCCGCGCGCGCCGGCTCAAGGGCGCGCGCATCGTCACCGACATGATCACGGTGACGGGCACCGAGAACCTGCTGATGGCCGCCACGCTGGCCGACGGCGAGACCGTGCTGGAGAACGCCGCACGCGAGCCCGAGGTGACCGACCTGGCCAATCTTCTGGTCGCCATGGGCGCACGGATCGAAGGTATCGGCACCGACCGGCTGGTGATCCAGGGCGTCGAGCGGCTGCACGGCGCCGAGCATGCGGTGATCGCAGACCGCATCGAGGCTGGCACCTTCCTGTGTGCAGCCGCGGCGACACTGGGCGAGGTCGTGGTACGCGATGTCTCGCCTGGCATCCTCGACGCGGTGCTCGACAAGCTGGTCGAAGCCGGCGCAACGATCGAGCGCGGCGCCGACTGGGTGCGGCTGTCGATGCGCCAGCGCCCGCGCGCGGTCAGCTTCCGGACCTCCGAATATCCGGCCTTTCCGACCGACATGCAGGCGCAGTTCATGGCGCTCGATTGCGTGGCCGATGGCGCCGCGCGCGTCACCGAGACGATCTTCGAGAACCGCTTCATGCACGTGCAGGAGCTGAACCGGCTCGGCGCCAATATCGCGGTCGAAGGCAATACCGCGGTGGTGACCGGCGTGCCGCGCCTGTCCGGCGCCCGCGTGATGGCGACCGACCTGCGCGCCTCGGCCAGCCTGGTGATTGCCGGCCTGATCGCCGACGGCGAAACGGTGATCGACCGCATCTATCATCTGGACCGCGGCTACGACCGCATGGAAGACAAGCTGTCGGCAGTCGGTGCGCGCATTCGGCGCATCGCCGGCTGACCCAGCGACGAACAAGACGATGAGCCCATCTCCGAACCAGCTGACCCTGGCCCTTTCCAAGGGCCGGATCTTTACCGAAACCATGCCGCTGCTGGCGGCCGCGGGCATCGAGGTCACCGAAGACCCGGAAACCTCCCGCAAGCTGATCCTGCCGACCACCGACCCGGACGTGCGCGTGATCATCGTGCGCGCCTCCGACGTGCCGACCTATGTGCAGTACGGCGCCGCCGACTTCGGCGTGGCCGGCAAGGACGTGCTGATGGAACACGGCATGGCCGGCCTGTATGCGCCGATCGACCTGAATATCGCGCGCTGCCGCATGTCGGTGGCGGTGCCGGCGGGCTTCGACTATGCCCGCGCGGTGCGCCAGGGCGCGCGGCTGGCGGTGGCGACCAAGTATGTGCAGACCGCGCGCGAGCACTTCGCCAAGAAGGGCGTCCACGTCGATCTGATCAAGCTGTACGGTTCGATGGAGCTCGGTCCGCTGGTTGGACTGGCCGATGCGATCGTCGACCTGGTCAGCACCGGCGGCACGCTGCGCGCCAACAATCTGGTGGAAGTCGAGGAGATCGTGCAGATCTCGTCGCGGCTGGTGATCAACCAGGCCGCGCTCAAGCTCAAGCGCGAGCGGCTGGCGCCGATCCTCGAAGCGTTTGAACGGGCCTCCGCGGCCGTGGCGTGATGCCATGGCCGACGGCCCGGGGAAGGGAATCATGAACGAACAAAGCCTGAACATTCGCCGACTGGATTCGGCCAGCGCGGACTTCCCCGTGCGGCTGCGCCAGCTGCTGGCCTTCGAGGCCGGCGAGGACGAGGCCATCGAGCGCGCCGTTGCGCAGATCCTGGCCGACGTCAAGGTGCGCGGCGATGCCGCGGTGCTGGAATACACACTGCGCTTCGATCGCGTCGAGGCGGAGTCGCTGGCCGCGCTGGAACTGTCACCGGCCGAGATGGACGCCGCGCTCGAGGAACTCGAGCCCAAGCGCCGCGCCGCGCTCGAGGCGGCCGCGGCGCGCGTGCGCGCCTACCACGAGAAGCAGAAGATCGAATGCGGCAGCCATAGCTGGGAATACGCGGAGGCCGACGGCACCGTGCTGGGCCAGAAGGTGACGCCACTCGATCGCGTCGGCCTCTATGTGCCGGGCGGCAAGGCGGCCTATCCGTCGTCGGTGCTGATGAACGCGATTCCGGCCCGCGTCGCCGGCGTCAAGGAAGTGATCATGGTGGTGCCGACCCCGGGCGGCGTGCGCAATCCGCTGGTGCTGGCCGCCGCGGCGATCGCCGGCGTCGACCGCGTGTTCACGATCGGCGGCGCGCAGGCCGTCGGCGCGCTGGCCTACGGCACCGAGACGCTGCCGCAGGTCGACAAGATCGTCGGCCCGGGCAACGCCTATGTCGCCGCGGCCAAGCGGCGCGTGTTCGGCACGGTCGGCATCGACATGATTGCCGGCCCGTCCGAGATCCTGGTGATCTGCGACGGCAGCACCGACCCGGACTGGGTGGCGATGGACCTGTTCTCGCAGGCCGAGCACGACGAGATGGCGCAGTCGATCCTGCTGTGCCCGGATGCCGGCTATCTGCTGAAGGTCGAGGACAGCATCCGCCGTCTGCTCGACGACATGCCGCGCCGCGACGTGATCGCGGCCTCGATCGGCGGCCGCGGCGCGCTGATCAAGGTCCGCGACATGGACGAGGCCTGCGACATCGCCAATGCGATCGCGCCCGAGCACCTGGAGATCTCCGCGCTCAATCCGCGCCAGTGGGCCGAGAAGATCCGCCACGCCGGCGCAATCTTCCTGGGCCAGTTCACCAGCGAATCGCTGGGCGACTACTGCGCTGGGCCGAACCACGTGTTGCCGACCTCGCGCACCGCGCGCTTCTCGTCGCCGCTGGGCGTCTATGACTTCCAGAAGCGCTCGAGCCTGATCGAGGTCAGCGAAACGGGCGCGCAGATGCTGGGCCAGATCGCGGCGGAACTGGCCTATGGCGAAGGCCTGCAGGCGCATGCCCGCAGCGCCGAATACCGCCTCAAGCGCAGTTGAATTGCCGGGGCGTGCGTGCCGCGCCGGTGCGCCGCCCCCCGTGTGCCGCCCCGGTGTGCCGCCCCCTCACTTCCAACCGAAGAGGAAACCATGTCAGCAGTCGAGCCTTCCCTGATCGAGCGAATCATCCGTGACGACGTCCGCGCCATGGGCGCCTATCACGTGGCCGATTCGCACGGTCTGATCAAGCTCGACGCGATGGAGAACCCGTACCGGCTGCCGGCCGAGTTGCGCGAACAGTTGGGCAAGCGGCTCGCCGAGGTCGCGCTGAACCGCTATCCGGTGCCGACCAGCGAGGCGCTGCGCGCGCGGCTCAAGAGCGTGATGGACGTGCCCGCCGGCATGGAGATCCTCCTCGGCAACGGCTCGGACGAGATCATCAGCATGCTGGCGCTCGCGGTCGCACGGCCCGGCGCCAAGGTGATGGCGCCGGTGCCCGGCTTCGTGATGTATGCGATGTCGGCGCAGTTCACCGGCCTCGAATTCGTCGGCGTGCCGCTGCGCGCGGACTTCACGCTGGACCGCGAGGCGATGCTGGCCGCGATGGCCGAGCACAAGCCGGCGGTGATCTATCTGGCCTATCCGAACAATCCGACCGGCACGCTGTTCGACGAGCAGGATATGGAGGCGATCGTGCGCGCCGCGCAGGGCGAGGTCTGCCACAGCGTGGTGGTCGTCGACGAGGCCTACCAGCCGTTCGCGCAGCACAGCTGGATGCCGCGGCTGCCGGAGTTCGGCAACCTGCTGGTGATGCGTACCGTGTCGAAACTGGGCCTGGCCGGCATCCGGCTCGGCTACCTGGCCGGCGATCCGGCCTGGCTCGCGCAGATCGACAAGGTCCGCCCGCCATACAACGTCAACGTGCTGACCGAGGCGACCGCGCTGTTCGTGCTCGAGCATGTCGACGTGCTCGACGAACAGGCCGCGCAGCTGCGCGCCGAGCGCGCCAGCGTGGCCGCGGCGATGGCGGCGCACCCCGGCGTGACGGTGTTTCCGAGTGCCGGCAATTTTCTGCTGGTGCGCGTGCCCGATGCCGCGCGAATCTTCGATCGGCTGCTCGCGCGCAAGGTGCTGATCAAGAACGTGAGTAAAATGCACCCATTGCTGGCCAACTGTCTGCGCGTGACGGTCAGCACCCCCGAAGAAAATGCGCAGTTTCTCGAGGCGTTTGCCGCCTCGCTGCAGGATTAGCACCATGCGTGTTGCCGAGGTCACCCGCAATACCTCCGAGACCCAGATCCGCGTCGCGTTGAATCTGGACGGCACCGGACGCCAGCTGCTGGCTTCCGGCGTTCCCTTCCTGGACCACATGCTGGACCAGATCGCCCGCCATGGCATGTTCGACCTCGAGGTCGAGGCCAAGGGCGATACCCATATCGACGACCACCATACGGTCGAGGATGTCGGCATCACGCTGGGGCAGGCGGTGGCCAAGGCCATCGGCGACAAGAAAGGCATCACCCGCTACGGGCACAGCTACGTGCCGCTGGATGAATGCCTGTCGCGCGTGGTCATCGATTTCTCGGGCCGCCCGGGGCTGGAGTTCCACGTGCCGTTCACCCGGGCACGCGTGGGCAGCTTCGATGTCGACCTGACCATCGAGTTCTTCCGCGGCTTCGTCAATCATGCCGGCGTGACGCTGCATATCGACAATCTGCGCGGCATCAATGCCCACCATCAATGCGAAACGGTGTTCAAGGCCTTCGGCCGGGCGCTGCGCATGGCGGTGGAGCTGGACCCGCGCGCGGCCAACACGATTCCGTCGACCAAGGGCACGCTCTGATATCGCTACCGGCGTGATCGAGGGCCGGACAGCCCTGCCGCCGACGATCACGCGGACCGATCTCTATCGATCTCTACCGGACTCCACCACCTCCACCGTTTCCTAGGGGACGGCCGCGCGATGCCACGGCCGTTTCCAACATCATGACTACGATTGCAATTGTGGATTACGGCATGGGCAACCTGCGCTCGGTGGCGCAGGCGCTGCGCCGTGCGGCGCCGGACGCCGATGTGCGTGTCGTCGATGCGCCCGAGGGCATCCGTGCCGCCGAGCGCGTGGTGCTGCCCGGCCAGGGCGCGATGCCCGACTGCATGGCGGCGCTGAACGCCTCCGGGCTGCGCGAGGCCGTGCTCGAGGCCGCGGACAGCAAGCCGCTGCTGGGCGTGTGCGTTGGCGAACAGATGCTGTTCGAAGCGAGCAGGGAAAGTAGGGCCGGTGCGGACAGCACGCCATGCCTGGGCCTGATGCCGGGCGAGGTGGTGCGCTTCGAGCTCGACGGCATGACGCAGCCCGACGGCTCGCGCTACAAGGTGCCGCAGATGGGCTGGAACCGCGTTCGCCAGACCCGGCCGCATCCGCTGTGGCAGGGTATTCCCGATCAGAGCTGGTTCTATTTCGTACACAGCTACTATGTGCAGCAGCGCGATTCCGCCCATACTGCCGGGGAAACCGAATATGGCGTCGTGTTTACCAGCGCGGTGGCCCGGGATAATATTTTTGCCACGCAGTTCCACCCCGAGAAGAGCGCGGCGCTTGGCTTGCAGCTCTACCGGAACTTCGTGGACTGGAAGCCCTGATTCACCAAGCCGTTCGACGCAGGCAAGGCCGGGCCGGCAGCGCCGGTCACGCCAGGACAACCTTTTTACTTCAACACGCTCGTCACGCTTATGTTGCTCATTCCGGCCATCGACCTGAAGGACGGTCAGTGTGTACGCCTCAAACAAGGCGATATGGACCAGGCCACCGTCTTCTCCGAAGAGCCCGCCGCCATGGCACGACATTGGGTGGAACAGGGCGCGCGCCGTCTGCACCTGGTCGACCTGAACGGCGCCTTCGTCGGCAAGCCCCGCAATGAGGCGGCCATCAAGGCCATCATTGCCGAGGTCGGCGAAGAGATCCCGGTCCAGCTCGGCGGAGGCATCCGCGACCTGAACACCATCGAGCGCTGGCTGGACGACGGCCTGTCGTACATCATCATCGGCACAGCCGCGGTCAAGAACCCGGGCTTCCTGAAGGACGCGTGCTCGGCGTTCGGCGGCCACATCATCGTCGGCCTCGATGCGCGCGACGGCAAGGTCGCCACCGACGGCTGGAGCAAGCTGACCGGCCACGAGGTCATCGACCTGGCGCGCAAGTACGAGGACTACGGCGTCGAGGCGATCATCTATACCGACATCGGCCGCGACGGCATGCTGCAGGGCATCAACATCGATGCGACGGTCAAGCTGGCCCAGTCGGTGTCGATCCCGGTGATCGCCAGCGGCGGCCTGTCGAACATGAGCGATATCGACCGGTTGTGCTCGGTCGAGAGCGAAGGCGTCGAAGGGGTGATCTGCGGCCGCGCGATCTACTCCGGCGACCTGAATTTCGCGGACGCGCAGGCGCTCGCGGACAAACTGGGCGCGGACAAGTAAGCCGTCGCCATTGCGCCCGGGGGGCGCTGCTGCCCGCGTCGTGCCGCACTGGCGCGCCGCGTGGCAAGGATTCCGATGCTAGCCAAACGTATCATCCCCTGCCTGGACGTGACCAATGGGCGGGTGGTCAAAGGGGTCAACTTCGTCGAATTGCGCGACGCGGGCGATCCGGTCGAGATCGCGCGCCGTTATGACGAACAGGGCGCGGACGAAATCACGTTCCTGGACATCACCGCGACCAGCGACGGCCGCGACCTGATGCTGAACATCATCGAGGCGGTGGCCTCGCAGGTCTTCATTCCGCTGACGGTCGGCGGCGGCGTGCGCACCGTCGAGGACGTGCGCCGGCTGCTCAATGCCGGCGCGGACAAGATCAGCGTCAATTCGTCGGCGATCAGCAATCCGCAGCTGGTGTCCGATGCCACCGCGCGCTACGGTTCGCAGTGCATCGTGGTGGCGATCGACGCCAAGCGCAGCTCGGCACCGGGCGAGCCGCCGCGCTGGGAGGTGTTCACCCACGGCGGGCGCAAGGCGACCGGGCTCGACGCGGTCGAGTGGGCGCGCGAAATGGCGCGCCGCGGCGCCGGCGAGCTGCTGCTGACCAGCATGGACCGCGACGGCACCAGGAGCGGTTTCGATCTGGAGCTGACCCGCGCGGTCAGCGACGCGGTCGGCGTGCCGGTGATCGCCTCGGGCGGCGTCGGCGGACTGCAGGACCTGGCCGACGGCATCCGCATTGGCCATGCCGACGCGGTGCTGGCGGCGAGCATCTTCCACTACGGCCAGCACACGGTGGCCGAGGCGAAGGCATTCATGGCCCGCGAGGGCATTCCGATGCGGGTTTGACGATGCAAAAGAAGTGGCTCAACAAGGTCAAGTGGGACGATCACGGCCTGGTGCCGGTGATCGTGCAGGAAGTCGGTTCCAACGACGTGCTGATGTTCGCCTTCATGAATCGCGAGGCGCTGCAGCGCACCGTCGAGCTCGGCGAGGCGGTGTTCTGGTCGCGCTCGCGCAAGCGGCTGTGGCACAAGGGCGAGGAATCGGGCCATGTGCAGAAGGTGCACGAGATCCGGCTGGACTGCGACGAGGACGTGGTACTGCTGAAGGTAACGCAGGCCGGCGACATCGCGTGTCATACCGGCCGCCATTCCTGCTTCTTCCAGAAATTCGAGGGCGACGTCGAGGACGGCGACTGGCAGACCGTCGAACCGGTGCTGAAGGACCCCTCGTCCATCTACGGCGGCAATCACTGATGAGCGACGCTTCTGCAAACCAGGCGGACGCGCTGGCCGACGTGCTGGCACGGGTGGCCGCGGTACTCGAATCGCGCAAGCCGGAACACGGCGGCGATCCCGACCAGTCCTATGTGGCGCGGCTGTTCCACAAGGGCGACGACGCGATCCTGAAGAAGATCGGCGAGGAAGCCACCGAAACCGTGATGGCGGCCAAGGACGCGCGCGCCGAGGGTCTCGCCGCGCCTGCGCTCGATAAGGTCGTCTACGAGGTCGCGGACCTGTGGTTCCACAGCATGGTGCTGCTGGCCCGCTTCGGCCTGAGCCCGGCCGACGTGGTCGCCGAACTGGCGCGCCGCGAAGGGCTGTCGGGACTGGCCGAAAAGGCGGCGCGCACGCCCGGGTCGAAGTGATCGTCGGCGCTCCTCGGCGGGCCGCGGTGTATCGTGTGGCACAGTATCGTCTGGACCGAACCGTGCGCACATGCAAGGAGGCGCAATGAGCAACGACTATCCCGGCCGCGATTATCCGGGCCAGGTGGTGCCGAGCAGCGGCGGCGCGCAGCTCGACAGCCTGCGCAAGCTGACCCACATCCTGTACGGGCTGTATGCGATTTTCTGGCTGACCGGCGGCATCACCGCGCTGATCGCGATCATCATCAACTACGTCAAGCGCGACGATGCGCGCGGCACGCTCTATGCATCGCACTTTGCGTGGCAGATCCGATCGTTCTGGTGGTCGGTCGCGTGGACCGTGCTCGGCGGCGTGCTGTTCGCCACCGTGGTCGGCATCGCGCTGGCCTTCATCGTCTGGGGCCTGTTGTCGCTGTGGATTCTTTACCGTATTGTCAAAGGCTGGTTGTATTTGAACGACAGCAAGCCGATGTACCCGGAGCAGCGTTTCTAGACGGCGCGAACTGGGCCAGGGTCGAATCAGGCTTGCCGGTGTCCTTCACTTCGCAATGAAACTTTCATGAACGCACACGAGAATTGCATCTTCTGCAAGATCGTCGCCGGCCAGATACCGTCGCGCAAGGTGTACGAGGACGCCGACATGCTGGCGTTCCACGATATCCATCCGAAGGCGCCGGTGCACTTCCTGATCATTCCGAAGGTGCATGTGAACTCGCTCGCCGACTGTGGCCCGGGCGAAGGCGACGTGCTTGCTAAAATGCTGCTCAAGGCGCCGCAGCTGGCCCAGGAACTGGGTTGCGGCAATGGCTTTCGCACCGTGATCAACACCGGTCCGGATGGCGGCCAGGAGGTCTATCACCTGCATCTGCATGTGATGGGCGGGCCGCGGACCGAATGGAAGGTCGCGCTGCCGTAGCCGCGGCAAGCCTTCAGTAGAGAATCACGTCTGGCCGCTTGCGGCGGACGAAACAGCGCCGGCTACCGTCGCCCGGCGTGCGAGCTCGGACGGAACAACGGGTCCGCGTGGCAAGGTGCCCCGCGGGGCTTCATCAGGAGCAGGAAAATGGGTTCGTTTAGCATTTGGCATTGGCTGATCGTGCTGGTGATCGTCATGCTGGTCTTCGGTACGAAGAAGCTGCGCAACATCGGCCAGGATCTGGGCGGCGCGGTCAAGGGCTTCAAGGACGGCATGAAGGACCCCAACGCCCCGGCGGGCGAGGACACTGCCACCGGTACGCCGAAGGAACTGCGCGATTCGACCACGATCGACGTGGACGCCAAGGAAAAGTCGCGCCAGCAGCAGTAATCCGACCATGCAGTCAGTCGGCGTCCGGCCCGCACGGCCCCGCATCGGCCCGGCCGTGCCCCGGTACACTGATTTCCTCCTTCCTCCCGGCAGCGGCGTGCGGCATTGCGCCCGCCCGCTGTCGGCACTGGCATTGAATCCCGCATGATCGATCTGGGCATTTCCAAGCTGGCGCTGATCGGCGCGGTCGCGCTGATCGTGATCGGGCCCGAGCGGCTGCCCAAGGTTGCCCGCACCGTCGGCGCGCTGGTCGGCCGCGCGCAACGCTATATCAGCGATGTGAAGGCGGAGGTCAGCCGCGAAGTCGAACTCGATGAGTTGCGTCGGATGCGTACCGAGTTCGAGGACGCCGCGCGCGACGTCGAGCGGACCATCCATAAAGAGGTCAACGAGCAGACGCAGTCGCTGAACGAGGCGTTGTCGGATGCGATCGCCGAGCCCGGCGCGCCCGGCGCCGGCTCGGGCGATGCAACGGCGCCGTATGTGCCGAGCTGGGATACCGCGCACAAGATGCACAACGGCCGCAAGAGCTGGCGCGTCAAGCAGGCCGCCGTGCCGAAGTGGTACAAGCGCCAGAACAATGTCCGCGGCTGGGCGCAGTCCGGCGCTGCCCGCGTCAAGCGGCACCGCCCGGCAACGCGCCCCGCGCGTTCTTTCTTCGAGTGACCATGCGGCAGTCCGCCCCGATGCCGGCGGCCGACCGGTCCGCACGTATGTCGCGCGCCTTGCCGCGCGCGACGTCGCTTTTCTCTTCCCTGTTGTCCGCCCACCGCTGCTGAGCGGCTGCCGCCATGAGCGAATCGCGTTCTCCCGAACCCCAAGACGAATTCCAGCAGGAAACCTTCATCTCGCATCTGGTGGAGCTGCGCGAGCGCATCGTCAAGGCCGTCGCCGGCGTGCTGGTGGTATTCGTCAGCCTGGTGTACTGGGCGCCGGATATCTTCAATCTGTTTGCGCGGCCGCTGATGGAGTCGCTGCCCAAGGGCGGCAAGATGATCGTCACCGACGTGACCGGCTCGTTCTTCGTGCCGATGAAGGTCACGTTGCTGGTCGCCTTCCTGATCGCGCTGCCATGGGTGCTGTACCAGGTCTGGCAATTCGTCGCGCCCGGTCTCTATCAGCATGAGAAGCGGTTGATCATGCCGCTGGTCACCAGCAGCTATCTGCTGTTCCTGTTCGGCGTGGCGTTCGCGTACTTCCTGGTGTTTCCCACGGTGTTCCATTTCATGGCGCACTACAACGCGCCGCTGGGCGCCGAGATGTCGACCGACATCGACAAGTATCTCGGCTTCGCCATGACAACGTTCCTCGCCTTCGGCATCACGTTCGAAGTGCCGGTGGTCGTCATCGTGCTGGTGCGCTTCGGCGTGGTGGAACTGGAGAAGCTCAAGCAGATTCGCCCGTATGTGATCGTTGGCGCCTTCATCATCGCGGCCATTGTCACGCCGCCCGATGTGCTGTCGCAGCTGCTGCTGGCGATTCCGCTGATCCTGCTCTACGAGCTTGGCCTGCTGATGGCCAAGGTCATCGGCCGTCCGTTGCCCAATGACGGCGCGGCAAAGGAGTCGCAAGCCGACTGATTGGTGCTACGGGGCGCAAACATTGCGTCCTTTTTGCACCAAAATGGGGAAAATCACCGTTTCTCCTGTTGCTGTTCAGCAACAAAAGCCGCCCTCAGGAACGGTTTACGACGAAAAAGCCTTCTGAGCGCGCGGGAGCCTGACACATAATACGCAGCAGACGTGATGGTGAATGCGTCGCCCAAGCACTTGGGCAACCCAAGATTTCCCAATCAGTTGACAAGGAAAGTGTCGATATGAAGATGAAACTGTTTGCAGCTGCAGTCGCCGCCCTGGCCGCTGGTGGTGCCTACGCCCAGTCGAGCGTGACCCTGTACGGCGTGGTCGACGCTGGTATCGAGTACAACAACAACGCTGGTCAGACGGGCGAAAACCTGTTCAAGATGACGTCCGGCGGCCAGTCGGGCTCGCGTTGGGGCCTGCGTGGCGTGGAAGACCTGGGCGGTGGCCTGAAGGGTCTGTTCGTGCTGGAAAGCGGTTTCGATCTCGACACCGGCCGTTCGGGCCAAGGTGGCCGTCTGTTCGGTCGTAGCGCCTACGTCGGTCTGCAGAACCAGTTCGGCACCCTGACCCTGGGCCGTCAACAGACCCCGTTCTACGACTTCGGTCTGCAGTTCGACCCGATGGCGATCGCTCCGCGTTACTCGATCACCTCGCAAGCTGTCGAGTTCCAATCGCGTGCTGACAACGCCGTCAAGTACGTCGGCAAGTTCGGCGGCCTGACCGCGTCGGCAATGTACTCGTTCCGCGCTGACGGCCAAGAAGTTGCTGGCCGCAACGTGTTCGGCCGCGAAATGGGCGCCATGCTGTCGTACGCAGCTGGTCCGTTCGCGATCGGTGCTGCCTACGACGACCTGCACGTCGGTACCGAAGCTAACCAGGCTCCGGTGATCCGCCGCGCTACGGTTGCTGGTACCTACGCTTTCGGTCCGGCCAAGGCGTTCGTTGGCTACCGTTGGGCGAAGGCTTCGGACGGCGCTGTTCTGCCGGGCGCTGTTGGTGCTGACACCACGACGTCGAACCTGTACTGGGCTGGCCTGGCGTACCAAATGACCCCGGCCTTCTCGGTCACGGGTGCTGCGTACTACCAGGACTTCCGCCGCAGCGGTGCTGATCCGTGGCAATTCGTGCTGACCGGCGACTACGCTCTG
>MTEU01001033.1_pt2 | contig 20335 bp, 13 predicted proteins | sample 1042701 | NCBI WGS metagenome assembly MTEU01 (sample SAMN06185813, study PRJNA358809) | soil metagenome | isolation source: naturally attenuated soil | place: India | collected 2015-05-23
TCCTCGCGCTCGGCCTCGGCGGCCAGCGGCTCGGCGACCTCCTCTTCCTTGGGCGCCGCCGTGGCCAGCAGCTGGCCGCGGATCTGGCTCTCGATCTCCTCCATCACCGCCGGGTTGTCCTCGAGGAACTGCGCGGCGTTGGCCTTGCCCTGACCGATCTTGTTGCCCTTGTAGCTGTACCAGGCGCCGGCCTTGTCGACCAGGTTGCACTGTACGCCAAGATCGATCACCTCACCGGCGTGGTAGATGCCCTTGCCGTAGAGAATCTGGAACTCGGCCTGACGGAACGGCGGTGCCACCTTGTTCTTCACTACCTTGACGCGGGTCTCGTTGCCGGTCACCTCGTCGCCCTGCTTGACCGAACCGGTGCGACGGATGTCGAGGCGCACGCTGGCGTAGAACTTCAGTGCGTTGCCGCCGGTGGTGGTCTCGGGGCTGCCGAACATCACGCCGATCTTCATGCGGATCTGGTTGATGAACACCACCAGACAATTGGCGTTCTTGATATGGCCGGTGATCTTACGCAGCGCCTGGGACATCAGGCGCGCCTGCAGGCCGACGTGAGAGTCGCCCATCTCGCCCTCGATCTCGGCCCGCGGGGTGAGCGCCGCCACCGAGTCGATGATGATCACGTCGACGCCGCCGGAGCGCACCAGCATGTCGCAGATCTCCAGCGCCTGCTCGCCGGTGTCCGGCTGCGATACCAGCAGGTCGTCGAGGTTGACGCCGAGCTTCTCGGCGTAGCTTGGGTCGAGGGCGTGCTCGGCATCGATGAAGGCGCAGGTCTTGCCCTGCTTCTGGGCCTGGGCGATCACCGACAGGGTCAGGGTGGTCTTGCCCGAGGATTCCGGACCGAAGATCTCCACCACGCGGCCAAAGGGCAGGCCGCCGATGCCCAGGGCGATGTCCAGCCCCAGCGAACCGGTGGACACCGAGGGCATCGCTACCCGCGGCGCATCGCCCAGGCGCATCACGGTACCCTTGCCGAACTGCCGCTCGATCTGGGAAAGGGCGGCATTCAATGCCTTGGAACGATTTTCATCCTGTGCCATGAGGCTCTCCTCGCAGAACTCGCAGACGCTGCAAATGCAATGCTGCAAATACAATGATGAATGGTGGGCCGCCAAGGGGAGCACGCCCGGACACTGTATGGTTGGACAGTAGTATGACGAAAAAAACGCCGCGCGCCTAGTCACTCGTTCAACGTGCCTGCCCCGGCGGGTTCTCCAGGTAGCGAATCAGCCCGACGATGGCCTCGCGCACCGCCCGCTCGCGCACCGCCCGGCGGTCACCGGGAAAGTGGAAGCGCTCGGCGCGCTGCTCGTGCTCACTGCCCCAGGCCAGCCATACGGTACCCACCGGCTTCTCCGGCGTACCGCCATCGGGCCCGGCCACGCCGCTGATCGCCACTCCCAGCTTGGCGCCGCTGTCGCGACAAGCGCCCGCCACCATCGCCTCCACCACCTCGCGGCTGACGGCACCGTGTTGGGCGATCAGCGCCTCGGCAACGCCCAGCAGGCGGGCCTTGGCCGCATTGGAATAGGTCACGTAGCCGGTCTCGAAGTAGTCCGAACTGCCCGCCACCGCGGTGATGGCACTGGCCACCCCGCCGCCGGTGCACGATTCGGCCGCAGTCACGCTGACGCCCTGCTCGCGGCAGCGCCGCCCGAGGCGCTCGGCCAGCGTGGTGAGATCGAGGTTGGCCAGGCTGGAAGCACTATGCGGCATGGTATCGCTCCTGATCGAATGGGACTGCCTGCCACCATAGCGCATCCTTCCCGAAGCGACAGGCCATCCTCTGCGCAGATTCCCGCCGGCCCCGAGCGTGTCGGCTCCGGGCCGTGCATGTTAACCTTGCCCTCCCACGCCCCATACAATCGACGAGCCAGCCGAGAACGCATGAACGACGCGGTCCAGACGGCCATGCCGGCCCACACCCCGATGATGGCCCAGTACCTGAAGATCAAGCGCGAGCATCCCGACGTGCTGCTCTTCTATCGCATGGGCGATTTCTACGAGCTGTTCTTCGACGACGCCAGGCGCGCCGCCGCCCTGCTCGACATCACCCTGACCCAGCGCGGCCAGTCCGCCGGTAAGCCGATCCCCATGGCCGGCGTACCCTACCACAGCGCCGAGGGCTACCTGGCGCGCCTGGTCAAGGCCGGCGAATCGGTGGCGATCTGCGAGCAGATCGGCGACCCGGCGACGAGCAAGGGACCGGTGGAGCGCCGCGTGGTGCGCATCGTCACCCCCGGCACGCTGCACGACGAGGCGCTGCTCGACGCCCGCCGCGACAACCTGCTGGTGGCCGTGCACCCGGCCGGCGACTGCTGGGGCATCGCCTGGCTGGAGCTCTCCAGTGGACGCTTCAGCGTGCTCGAGGTGGAGGGCGAGGGCGACATGCTCGCCGAGCTTCAGCGTCTCGACCCCGCCGAGCTGCTCATCGCCGAGAGCCTGTCGCTGCCGCCCGCCCTGGAAGGGCGACCGGGCCTGCGCCGCCAGAGCGACTGGCTGTTCGATCTCGAATCGGCCACGCGCCTGCTGTGCGACCAGTTCCAGGTGCAGGACCTGCGCGGCTTCGGCTGTGCCCATCTCGAGGCCGCGCTGACCGCCGCCGGGGTGCTGGTCGAATACGCCCGCGACACCCAGCGCTCGCCGCTGCCCCACGTCACCGCGCTGGGGGTGGAGAACCGCGACGACGCCGTGGTGATCGACGCCGCCAGCCGGCGCAATCTGGAGATCGACATCAATCTCGGCGGCGGTGGCGACAATACGCTGGCCAGCGTGCTCGACACCACCGCCACCGCCATGGGCTCGCGGCTGCTCAAGCGCTGGCTCAACCGCCCGCTGCGCGACCGCGACCAGGTGCAGGGGCGCCAGGCGGCGGTCGCCCTGCTGCTCGAGCAGGAAGGTTTCGTCGCCCTGCGCGAGCTGCTCAAGGCGATCGGCGACGTGGAGCGCATTCTCGCGCGGGTGGCGCTCTACAGCGCCCGGCCGCGGGATCTGGCCCGCCTGCGCGACGCTCTGCTCGCCCTGCCGGAGCTCCAGCGCGAGCTGCAGGACTACAGCGAAGGCACTGCGCTGGACGAACTGGCCCACCATATCCGCCCCTATCCTGAGCTGGCCGACATGCTCGCCCGGGGGCTGTTCGACAACCCCCCGGTGGTGATCCGCGACGGCGGCGTGATTCGTGACGGCTTCGACGCCGAACTCGACGACTACCGCGGCCTGGCCGAGCACGCCGGCCACTATCTGGTGAAGCTCGAGGCCCGCGAGCGCGAGCGCACCGGACTGGCCGGCCTCAAGGTGGGCTACAACCGCGTACACGGCTACTACATCGAGATTCCCCGCGCCCAGGCCCGCGAGGTGCCGGTGGACTACGTGCGCCGCCAGACCCTGAAGAACGCCGAGCGCTTCATCATCCCCGAACTCAAGGAGTTCGAGGACAAGGCGCTGTCGGCCAAGTCGCGCGCCCTGGCCCGCGAAAAGCTGCTCTACGACGGCCTGCTCGATTCGCTCAACGCCGAGCTTGCCCCCCTGCAGGGCACCGGCCGCGCGCTGGCCGCCCTCGACGTGCTCTGCGCCTTCGCCGAGCGCGCCCAGGCGCTGGGCTTCTCGCGGCCCCGGCTCGCCGAGGCGCCGGGCATCGAGATTCGCGGCGGACGCCATCCGGTGGTGGAGCACGTCAGCGACGCCCCCTTCGTGCCCAACGACCTGGTGCTCGACGACAGCCGCCGCATGCTTGTGATCACCGGCCCCAACATGGGCGGTAAATCGACCTACATGCGCCAGGCGGCGCTGATCGTGCTGCTCGCCCATACCGGCAGCTTCGTGCCGGCGGACGAGGCCTGCATCGGCCCGGTGGACCGCATCTTCACCCGTATCGGCTCGTCGGACGACCTGGCCGGCGGACGCTCCACCTTCATGGTGGAGATGACCGAGACCGCCAGCATCCTGCACAACGCCACCGACCACAGCCTGGTGCTGATGGACGAGATCGGCCGCGGTACCAGCACCTTCGACGGCCTGTCGCTGGCCTGGGCCAGCGCCGAGCACCTGACCCGCACCCGCGCCTTCACCCTGTTCGCCACCCACTACTTCGAGATGACCGCGCTGGCCGAGCAGGCCGAAGGGGTGGCCAACGTGCACCTCACCGCCGCCGAGCATCGCGACGGCATCGTCTTCATGCACCGGGTGGAAGAGGGCCCCGCCAGCCAGAGCTACGGCCTGCAGGTGGCTCAGCTGGCCGGCGTGCCGCAGTCGGTCATCGCGCGGGCGCGGGACAAGCTGGCCCAGCTCGAGCAGCAGGAGGTCGACCAGAGCAGTCGCGGCGGCGGCATGCCTCGGGGCGACGATGCCAAGCCGATGCAGAGCGACCTGTTCGCCAGCGCACCGCACCCGCTGCTCGACGCCCTGGCCGATCTGGACCCGGATGAGCTGACGCCGCGCCGGGCGCTGGAGTTGATCTATACCTGGCGAGAGCAGCTGTAGGGAAGCGCTGAACAAATCGGCGAGCGAGATGAAGCGGCTAGGTTCGTTCCCGACGAACCAACGCACTTCCCACACCCCTGTGGGTCGCAAGGCGCACGGAGCACAGTACCGAGCGAAGCGACAAACAGCCGCAGGCTGGCCCCGAAGGGGCGAGAAGCCGAAGGCTGCGAGTCAACCGGAGCATATGGGGTATATGTGAGGGTTTCGAGCACCGCGCAACGAAGCGATTCGCTCGCGCAGGCATTTGCGCAGTGTTTCCCTAGGTGCCGTGTCGCTTGCTCAGGCAGGCCACCATGTCTAGAATGAAGCGTCCAATTTTTCCGCCATTATAAGAAGTTAGTTTTTTATAACTTTTAGGCTTAAGAAAGATACCGAACATCACCATCCGGGCAAAGCACGGTCCGGCTGAGAATGAGGGAGACAGGCATGACCTTTGTCGTCACCGAAAACTGCATCAAGTGCAAGTACACCGACTGCGTCGAGGTCTGCCCGGTGGACTGCTTCTATGAGGGGCCCAACTTCCTGGTGATCCATCCGGACGAGTGCATCGACTGCGCCCTGTGCGAGCCGGAGTGCCCCGCCGAAGCGATCTTCTCGGAGGACGAGCTGCCGGAAGGCCAGGAGGAGTTCATCGCGCTCAACGCCGAACTCTCCGAGGTGTGGCCGAACATTGCCGAGAAGAAGGATCCGCCGGCCGACGCCGAGGAGTGGGATGGCAAGCCGGGCAAGCTGCAGTACCTGGAGCGCTGAGCGCCCTCTTCCCGACCTGCGCGCCAACCATCCCTTCAGACCTGGCGACATGTGCCGAGGGCCAAGCGGCCTTCGGCATCGTTCATGAGCAAGCCTTGCTCATGAAAGAGACATGATTGACAGGCAAAAAAAAGGCGGCCCTAAGGCCGCCCGGCTCCCAGCATTTCCTTGGGCGGCTCCTTCCGCCCTCTCTCCAGTGGCAGCTTCCCTGCCCGGAGGCGACTTCCTGTCACACCGGGCGTGCCACGAATCAAGCATCCCGTTGCATCCTGCTGGAGAGCCTCCCGCTCTGCCTTGTCCCACACGCATTCTGGCATTTCCGCCAAAAGACGCAAACGCGCTCCTGCGCGCCCCTGGCAACCTCGCCAAATCTGGTCGGTTGACAGCGAAAACATCAAATCCTTTAAAAACAATCAGATAAAGAAAAACCGACACTCAAGGCATCGGTTTTTCCTAGTAGGATTAGGCTTGGATCGTCGCCTCTTTGTAGGTAATTTCCTACAAAATTGTCAGCGATATCGTCGGTTCAGTGCCCAATCACTGCCCTTTGATGGCCGCTCGTCCGGGGTAGCTCACCCGCTCGCCGAGCTGCTGCTCGATCACCAACAGGCGGTTGTACTTGGCCACGCGGTCGGAACGGCACAGGGAACCGGTCTTGATCTGACCGGCCGAGGTGCCCACTGCCAGATCGGCGATGGTGGTGTCCTCGGTCTCGCCGGAGCGGTGAGAGATGACGGCGGTGAAGCCGGCGTCCTGGGCCATCTTGATGGCGTCCAGCGTCTCGGAGAGAGAGCCGATCTGGTTGAACTTGATCAGGATGGAGTTGCCGATCTTCTCGTCGATACCGCGCTTGAGGATCTTGGTGTTGGTGACGAACAGATCGTCGCCGACCAGCTGCACCTTGTCGCCGAGCTTGTCGGTCAGCGCCTTCCAGCCGTCCCAGTCGGACTCGTCCATGCCGTCTTCGATGGAGACGATGGGGTACTGGTCGCACAGCTCGGCCAGGTAGTCGACGAAGCCATTGGCATCGAAGCTCTTGCCCTCACCGGAGAGGTTGTACTGGCCGTCCTTGTAGAACTCGGAGGAGGCGCAGTCCAGCGCCAGGGTCACGTCACGGCCAAGCTCGTAGCCGGCATCGGCGACGGCCTGCTTGATCACGGCGAGCGCCTCGGCGTTGGACTCCAGGTTGGGCGCGAAGCCACCCTCGTCGCCCACGGCGGTGGAGAGGCCCTTGGCCGACAGCACCTTCTTCAGCGCGTGGAAGATCTCGGCGCCGACCCGCAGGGCCTCGCGGAAGTTCGCGGCACCCACCGGCTGCACCATGAACTCCTGGATGTCGACGTTGTTGTCGGCATGCTCGCCGCCGTTGAGGATGTTCATCATCGGCACCGGCATGCTGTACTGGCCCGGCTGGCCGTAGAGTTCGGCGATGTGGGCGTACAGCGGCATACCCTTGGCGTTGGCCGCCGCCTTGGCCGCCGCCAGCGATACGGCGAGGATGGCATTGGCGCCCAGCTTGGCCTTGTTGTCGGTGCCGTCGAGTTCGAGCATGGCATTGTCGAGACCGCGCTGGTCGCGGGCATCCATCCCCACGAGCCGCTCGCGGATGGCGCCGTTGACGGCTTCCACCGCCTTCAGTACGCCCTTGCCCAGGTAGCGCGACTTGTCACCGTCGCGCAGCTCCAGCGCCTCGCGGGAGCCGGTGGAGGCGCCACTCGGGGCGCAGGCCACGCCCACGGCACCGCTCTCCAGGCGCACCTCGGCCTGCACGGTGGGGTTGCCGCGGGAGTCGAGCACCTCGAGGGCCTGGATATCGACAATCTTGGTCATCTCTATCGTCCTTTCATTCAGTCAGCGTTGATTGAGTCGTGGGTACCGCTTTCTCTCTCGGCCTCAAGAGGGTGCTTACAAACTACTGCGCTCGCCCATGCTGTGTTGAAATCAGTCTCAAAATGCTCATTTACAAGCCTGTAAACTCCGCTTTTTCGGCTGATTTCGCCTTGCCTGGCCATCGCTCGTGACTTTTGTAAACACCCTCTTGGAGCTGCCTGGGTAGCCGTTATTCGATTTTCAGCGCCGGGAAGCCCTTGACCAGATCGTCGAGTGCTTTCGCCTGGGTCAGGAAGGGTTCGAGCTGGTCCAGCGGCAGCGCGCAGGGGCCGTCGCACAGGGCGCTGTCGGGGTCCGGATGCGCCTCGAGGAACAGCCCGGCCAGCCCCACGGCAATGCCGGCGCGCGCCAGCTCGGCCACCTGCTGGCGACGCCCACCGGCGCTGTCGGCGCGCCCGCCCGGACGTTGCAAGGAGTGGGTGACATCGAAGAATACCGGGCAGCCGGTCTGCTTCATATCACCAAAACCGAGCATATCGACGATCAGATTATTATACCCGAAGCTCGACCCACGTTCGCAAAGCAACACGCGATCGTTGCCTGCCTCTTCGCACTTGCGAATGATGTGGCGCATCTCGTGGGGCGCCAGGAACTGCGGCTTCTTGATGTTGATCACCGCGCCGGTTTTGGCCATGGCCACCACCAGGTCGGTCTGGCGCGCCAGAAAGGCCGGCAGTTGGATGATGTCGGCCACCTCGGCCACCGGCTCGGCCTGCCATGGTTCGTGCACGTCGGTGATCACCGACACGCCGAAGCGCTGCTTGATCTCGGCCAGTATCTCCAGCCCCTTCTCCAGGCCGGGACCGCGGAAGGAGTGGATGGAGCTGCGGTTGGCCTTGTCGAAGCTGGCCTTGAACACATAGGGCATGCCGAGCCGACCGGTCACCTCGACATAGGTCTCGGCCACCTCGAGGGCCAGCTCACGGGACTCCAGCACGTTCATGCCGCCGAGCAGCATCAGCGGCAAAGAATTGCCGGCGGTAAGGCCGGCAAAGGAGATATGACGTTCGGGTGTAGACGGGGTCATGGCAGACATGGTCTCACTCCTGATGCGAGGAGAGCGCGCGAGCGCGCGCCGCCTTGTGCTCCAGCGCCGCATTGACGAAGCCGGTGAACAGCGGATGGCCGTCGCGCGGCGTGGAGGTGAACTCGGGATGGAACTGGCAGGCCACGAACCAGGGGTGGTCGGGCAGCTCGATCATCTCCACCAGCGAGTTGTCGACGCTCTTGCCGGAGACCACCAGACCGGCCTTCTCCAGTTGCTCTATGAACTGGTTGTTGACCTCGAACCGGTGGCGATGGCGCTCGACGATCTCGTCGCTGCCGTAGGCCTCGCGCGCCTTGGTGCCCGCCGCGAGGTGGCACACCTGGCCGCCCAGACGCATGGTGCCGCCCAGGTCGGAGGCCTCGTCACGCAGCTCGATCTTGCCCTCGGCGTTGATCCACTCGGTGATCAGGCCGACCACCGGGTGCTGGGTGTCGTGGGTGAACTCGGTGGAGTTGGCATCTTCCCAGCCGGCCACGTGGCGGGCGAACTCGATCACCGCCACCTGCATGCCGAGGCAGATGCCGAGGTAGGGAATGCCGTTCTCGCGAGCGTAGCGGGCGGTCGCGATCTTGCCCTCCACGCCGCGCTCGCCGAAGCCGCCGGGCACCAGGATCGCATCCTTGCCGGCCAGGCGATCGGTGCCCTGACGCTCGATGATCTCGGAGTCGATGTAGTCGACATTGACCTTGACCCGGGTCTGGATGCCGGCGTGGATCAACGCCTCGTTGAGCGACTTGTAGGCGTCGAGCAGCTCCATGTACTTGCCGACCATGGCGATGTTGATCGACTTCAGCGGATTGAGCTTGGCGTCGAGCACCCGGACCCACTCATCGAGGTCGGCCGGCGCCGCCTCGAGGCGCAGCTTGTCGCAGACGATCTCGTCGAGGCCGTGCTCGTGGAGCATCAGCGGGATACGGTAGATGGTGTCGGCATCCTGCAGCGGCACCACGGCGCGCTCTTCGACGTTGGTGAACAGCGCGATCTTGCGCCGCTCGGTCTCCTCCAGCTCGACTTCGCTGCGACAGATCAGGATGTCGGGCTGGATACCGATGGAGCGGAGCTCCTTGACGCTGTGCTGTGTCGGCTTGGTCTTGGTCTCGCCGGCGGTCTTGATGTAGGGCACCAGGGTGAGGTGCATGAAGATCGCCCGGCTGGCGCCCAGCTCGCTTCTGATCTGGCGGATCGACTCGAGGAACGGCAGCGACTCGATGTCGCCCACGGTACCGCCGATCTCCACCAGGGCCACGTCGAAGCCCTCGCCGCCGGCATACACGCGACGCTTGATCTCGTCGGTGATGTGCGGGATCACCTGCACGGTGCCGCCCAGGTAGTCGCCGCGGCGCTCGCGACGCAGCACGTGCTCGTAGACGCGGCCGGTGGTGAAGTTGTTGCCCTGGGTCATCTTGGTGCGGATGAAGCGCTCGTAGTGGCCCAGGTCGAGGTCGGTCTCGGCGCCATCTTCGGTGACGAACACCTCGCCGTGCTGGAAGGGGCTCATGGTGCCCGGATCCACGTTGATGTAGGGATCGAGCTTGAGCATGGTGACCTTGAGGCCACGCGCCTCGAGAATCGCCGCCAGCGAGGCCGACGCGATGCCCTTGCCGAGAGAGGACACAACGCCGCCGGTCACGAAGATATATCGTGTCATGGAGAACCTGTCGAAACGTGATCGGTAGGCCCGGCAGAAAGCCGCGCCAGGATGGGACGACAGCGTAGCAGATTACGACCAATGGCTCAATTTCGCCGCAGCTACGCCGAGATTCACGCCTGAGCCGCTCAGCCCCACCAGCGCGCGCTGTCGCCTCCCAGCGGATCGCGAGGCGGTAACGAAACCTGGGCGATGCGCGCCACGGCGGCATCGTGAGCCTCCGGGTCGGCGCCTATCAGGTCGAGTTGACGCTGATCCTCGGGATAGGCGGCGAGCAGCAAGAAGTCCTCGCTGGCTTCCAGGTGACAGTGACCGGTGCCCGCCGGCAGTACCAGAACATCGCCGACCTGCAGGGTGAAATCCTCACCCCGTTCTCCGCCCAGGCGCAGCCTGCCCCGGCCCGAGAGCACGCCGAAGGTTTCGTGAGCAATGGAGTGGTAGTGGTGGTAATCGTAGACCCCACCGCGCCAGCTCGGCTGCCAGCCGTTGGCGCAAAAAAGCCGCTCGAAGCGCGCCGCGATGGCCTCGCGGTCGAGCGCGCCAGCGACCCCGTGAGAGCGGAACAGCAGTGTAGGCAGAGGGCTGTTGGGAATGCGGCCGTCGTCGTTGAAGCGCTGGCACTCGGGGGCTACGGAACCGCCATGGGCCTCGGCCAAGCCCAGCATTTCGAGCGAATCGTCCATGATCGTCTCCTTGAATGAGTGAGCTCGTGTCGACCTGAGTCTAGAAAATATCGGCCGAAACGAAAACGCCCCGGCACCTGGCCGGGGCGGAGCACATGGGGAGCGGTGCGCTTACACGCCGAGGTAGTCGAGGATGCCCTCGGCGGCCTGACGGCCCTCGAACACGGCGGTGACCACCAGATCGGAGCCGCGCACCATGTCGCCGCCGGCGAAGATCTTCTCGTTGGTGGTCTGAAAGGCGTAGGCGCCCTTCTCGGGTGCCAGCACACGGTCACGCTCGTCGAGTTCGATACCGAACTTCTCGAACCAGGGCGCCGGGCTCGGCTGGAAGCCGAAGGCGATGACCACGGCGTCGGCCGGCAGGATCTCCTCGGAGCCGGGCACCACCTCGGGGCGACGACGACCGTTCTCGTCGGGCTCGCCCAGGCGCGTGCGCACTACCTTCACGCCCTCGACCTTGCCTTCGCCGACCACCGCCACCGGCTGACGGTTGAACAGGAACTCCACGCCCTCCTCGCGGGCGTTGGCCACCTCGCGCTTGGAACCGGGCATGTTCTCCTCGTCGCGACGATAGGCACAGGTGACCGAGCTGGCCCCCTGGCGAATCGCCGTGCGGTTGCAGTCCATGGCGGTGTCGCCGCCGCCCAGCACCACCACCTTCTGGCCTTCCAGCGAGACGTAGTCGGCAGGGTCGGCCTCGAAGCCGAGGCAGTGATTGACGTTGGCGATCAGATAGTCGAGCGCCTTGTGCACGCCGGGCAGGTCCTCACCCGGGAAGCCGCCGGTCATGTACTTGTAGGTGCCCATACCGAGGAACACCGCGTCGTACTCCTCGAGCAGCGACTCGAAGGGGATGTCCTTGCCGATCTCAACGCCCAGGCGGAACTCGATACCCATCTCCTCGAACACCGCCCGGCGGCGCTCCATCACCGTCTTGTCGAGCTTGAACTCGGGGATGCCGAAGGTCAGCAGGCCGCCGATCTCGGGGTACTTGTCGAACACCACCGGCTTGACGCCGTTGCGCACCAGGATGTCGGCGCAGCCGAGCCCCGCCGGCCCGGCGCCGACGATGGCGACCTTCTTGTCGGTCCAGGTGACCTGGGACATGTCGGGACGCCAGCCCATGGCGAAGGCGGTATCGGTGATGTACTTCTCCACCGAGCCGATGGTCACCGCACCGAAGCCGTCGTTGAGGGTGCAGGCACCCTCGCACAGGCGGTCCTGCGGGCACACCCGGCCGCACACCTCGGGCAGCGAGTTGGTCTTGTGTGACAGCTCGGCGGCCTCGATGATGTTGCCCTCGGCCACCAGCTGCAGCCAGTTGGGAATGTAGTTGTGCACCGGGCACTTCCACTCGCAGTACGGGTTGCCGCAGTGCAGGCAGCGGTGCGACTGGCTGGCCGCCTCCTGGGGCTTGTACGGCTCGTAGATCTCGGCGAACTCGCGCGAGCGGGTCCGGGCATCCTTCTTCTGCGGGTCCTGGCGGCCCACGTCGAGGAACTGAAAGTCGTTTCTGGTCAATCGGTTGGCCATTTGCGTATCTCCTGGAATCCGGCTCACTCGGGACGTCTGCGCGATTCGTCGAGCAGGCTGCCAAGGCTTGCCGCCTTGGGCTTGACCAGCCAGAAATGACGCACGTGTTCGCTGAAGTCGTCGAGAATCTCGCGTCCGCGGGCAGAGTTCGTCTCGCTCACGAACTCCTCGATGATCTCCCGCAAGTGACGCCGGTAGGCCTCCATGGCCTCGGTGTTGATCCGGTGGATCTCCACCAGCTCATGGTTGTAGCGATCGACGAAGGAGCGGTCCTCGTCGAGCACGTAGGCAAAGCCACCGGTCATGCCGGCACCGAAGTTGACACCGGTCTCGCCGAGTACGCAGACCAACCCTCCGGTCATGTACTCGCAGCAGTGGTCGCCGGCCCCCTCGATCACCGCATGGGCGCCGGAGTTGCGCACGGCGAAGCGCTCGCCGGCGGTGCCGGCGGCAAACAGCTTGCCGCCGGTGGCGCCGTACAGGCAGGTGTTGCCGATGATCGCCGTCTTGTGGCTCTCGAAGCGGCTGCCGCGGGGCGGTACCAGCACCACTTTGCCGCCGTTCATGCCCTTGCCGACGTAGTCGTTGGCATCGCCTTCCAGGTAGAGGTGTAGCCCGCGCGCGTTCCACACGCCGAAGCTCTGCCCGGCCACGCCGGTGAAGCGCAGCGTGATGGGAGCGTCCTCGAGGCCGGCTTCGCCGTAGTGCTTAGCCACCGCACCCGAGGAGAGCGCAGGCACCGAACGGTCGCAGTTGGTGATGGTGAAGGCGAACTCACCGCCGCTCTTGTCGGCGATGGCCTGCTCGATGGCGGCCAGCACTTCCTGGTTCTTGGTACCCGGGTCGTGGGGCACGTTGCGGCTGACCTGACAGAACTGCGGCGCATCGGCGGGCACGAAGTCGTTGGCCAGCAGCGGCGTCAGGTCGAGCTTGCGCTGGGAAGCGGTCTCGCCCTCCAGCACCTCGAGCAGGTCGGTGCGACCGATCAGGTCGGTCAGCTTGCGCACTCCCATCATCGCCATCAGCTCGCGCACTTCTTCGGCGATGAAGCGGAAGTAGTTCTTGACCATGTCCACGGTGCCGCGGAAATGCTCGTCGCGCAGGTACTGATGCTGGGTGGCCACGCCGGTGGCACAGTTGTTGAGGTGACAGATACGCAGGTACTTGCAGCCCAGCGCCACCATCGGTGCGGTGCCGAAGCCGAAGCTCTCGGCGCCGAGGATCGCCGCCTTGACCACGTCGAGGCCGGTCTTCAGGCCGCCGTCGGTCTGCAGACGGATCTTGTCGCGCAGGCCGTTGATGCGCAGCGCCTGGTGCACCTCGGGCAGGCCCAGCTCCCACGGCGAGCCGGCGTGCTTGATCGAGGTCAGCGGGCTGGCCGCGGTGCCGCCGTCGTAGCCGGACACGGTGATCAGGTCGGCGTAGGCCTTGGCCACGCCGGTGGCGATGGTGCCGATGCCGGGCTCGGAGACCAGCTTCACCGACACCTGCGCCTCCGGGTTGACCTGCTTGAGGTCGAAGATCAGCTGCGCCAGGTCCTCGATGGAATAGATGTCGTGGTGCGGCGGCGGTGAAATCAGCGTCACGCCGGGCACCGAGTAGCGCAGCCGCGCGATCAGGTCGTTGACCTTGCCGCCGGGCAGCTGTCCGCCCTCGCCGGGCTTGGCGCCCTGGGCCACCTTGATCTGCAGCACTTCGGCGTTGACCAGATAGGTCGGGGTGACGCCGAAGCGTCCGGAGGCGACCTGCTTGATCTTGGAGCTGCGAATGGTGCCGTAGCGCGCCGGATCCTCGCCGCCCTCGCCGGAGTTGGAGCGCCCGCCGGCCTCGTTCATGGCCTGGGCCAGCGCTTCATGAGCCTCGGGGGAGAGCGCGCCCAGCGACATGCCGGCACTGTCGAAGCGCGGAATCAGCTCATCGATCGACTCCACCTCCTCGAGCGGCAGCGCCGCTTCGGCGGCCTTGAGCTTGAACAGGTCGCGGATGGTCGCAGCGGGGCGCTCGTTGACCAGTCGGGCGAATTTCTTCCACTTGGCGTAGTCGCCCTCCTGCACGGCCTCCTGCAACGCCTTCACCACGTCGGGGTTGTAGGCGTGATACTCGTGGTCGTGCACGTACTTGAGCAGGCCGCCCTGGGTGATACCCTTTCGCGGCGTCCAGGCGTCACGGGCCAGCAGCTCCTGCTGCAGCTGCAGCTCGCTGAAGCCGGTGCCCTCGATGCGCGAGGCCATGCCGGTGAAGCACAGCTCGATCACCTCGGAGGAGAGTCCCACCGCCTCGAACAGCTGCGAGCCGCGGTAGGAGGCCAGCGTCGAGATCCCCATCTTGGAGAGGATCTTGTAGAGCCCCTTCTGCATGCCCTTGCGGTAGTTCTCGCGGGCATCGGCCGGGTTGCCGCTGAGCTCGCCGGTGCGGTGCATGTCGGCCATCACTTGGTAGGCCAGCCACGGGAACACCGCGGTGGCGCCGACACCGAACAGCACCGCCATCTGGTGAGCGTCGCGGGCATAGCCGGTCTCGACCACGATGTTGGCGCGCGGGCGCAGGGCCAGCTTGCCCAGATGGTGGTGCACCGCCCCCACCGCCAGCGCGGCGTGGATCGGCAGCTGCCCCTTCTCCAGGTTGGCATCCGACAGCACCAGGATCACCTTGCCCTCGTGCACCGCGGCTTCGGCCTGGCGGCACAGCTCGATGATGGCCGCCTTGAGCCCCACCTGCTCCGGGTCGTAGCCCAGGCAGAGGCGGTGATGAGAGAAGGCCGGGTCGTCCTGCTCGAGCAGCGCGGTGAACTTGCGCGGCGACAGCACCGGCGTGGTCATGATGATGCGGTGGGCGTGCTCGGGGGTGGCCTTGAACACGTTGAGCTCGGCGCCGATGCAGGTCTCCAGCGACATCACGATCGCTTCGCGCAGCGGATCGATGGGCGGATTGGTGACCTGGGCGAACTTCTGACGGAAGTAGTCGGTGAGCAGCCGGCTGCGACGCGACAGCACCGCCATGGGCGTGTCGTCGCCCATGGAGCCCACCGCCTCCTGACCGCTCTCGGCCAGTGGCCGCAGCACCTGGTCACGCTCCTCGAAGCTGACCTGGAACATCTTCTGCCAGGTGTTGACCGCGTCGGAGTCCATGTTCTGGAAGCTGGCCAGCTCGGTCAGCGCCGATTCCAGATAGTGCGCCTCCTCCTTCAGCCAGCGCTTGTAGGGATAGGCGGACTTCAGCCGCTCGTCGATGTCCTCGGTGTGCAGCACTTCGCCGGTGTGGGTGTCCACGGCGAGGATCTGGCCCGGGCCGACACGGCCCTTGGCCACAACATCCTGTGGCTTGTAATCGTAGGTGCCGATCTCCGAGGCCAGGGTGATGTAGCCGTTCTTGGTGATCACCCAGCGCGCCGGACGCAGGCCGTTGCGGTCGAGCATGCAGACCGCCTGGCGGCCGTCGGTCATGACCAGACCGGCAGGGCCGTCCCACGGCTCCATGTGCATGGAGTTGTATTCGTAGAAGGCGCGCAGCTCCGCCCCCATGGTCTCGACGTTCTGCCAGGCCGGCGGCACCATCATGCGCACCGCCCGGTGCAGCTCCATGCCGCCCATCAGCAGCACTTCGAGCATGTTGTCCATGCTCGAGGAGTCGGAGCCCGTGGTATTGACGATCTCGTCGAGCTCGGCGATGTCGGGCAGCCGCTCGTTGACGAAGTTCTCCTTGCGCGAGTTGGCCCAGCCGCGGTTGGCTTCGATGGTGTTGATCTCGCCGTTGTGGGCGAGGAAGCGGAACGGCTGCGCCAGCGGCCAGCGCGGCTCGGTATTGGTGGAGAAGCGCTGGTGGAACACGCAGATCGAGGTCTGCAGCCGCTCATCGCCCAGGTCCTGATAGAAGGTGGGAAGATCCACCGGCATCATCAGGCCCTTATAGGAGATCACCTGGGACGACAGCGAGCTGACGTAGAAGTCCTGCTCGTCGCGCAGCATCTGCTCGGCCCGGCGGCGGGCCATGAACAGATCGACGTCGAAGCGCTCGGGGTCGCTGAGCTTGCCCGGCTCAACGAACAGATGGCGAATGCGCGGCAGGCAGGCGCGGGCGATGGGCCCGCAGTAGGTGGGATCCACCGGCACGTTGCGCCAGCCGCGGATCACCAGGCCGCAGGCACGCAGCTCACCTTCCAGGATGCCGCGGGCGCGAGCCTCCTTGGCGTCGTCGTCGGGCAGAAACACCGCGCCCACGGCGAACAGTTCACCCAGCTCGACGTCGAGCGCCTCGGCGGCGGCCTCGCGCATGAAGGCCTCGGGCATTTTCAGCAGCAGACCGCAGCCGTCACCGGTCTTGCCATCGGCGGCAATACCGCCGCGATGGGTCATGCAGGTGAGAGACTCGATGGCGGTACGCAGCAGATCGTGGCTGGCCTGCCCTTCCATATGTGCGATCAGGCCGAACCCGCAGTTGTCACGGAACTCGCCTGGTTGATGAAGGCCTCGGTTCATGGGCGTGCCTCAGAAAATGACTATTGACCAAACAACAGCAGTTATGTATTTTGATCTGTTTTCTTCTTGTTATGACTGCCAAGAGCAGCCTGCTGCCGTCGTGAGAAAAGGACGCCCAGCATAGACACTTACTGCCCCGCCGCGCAATCTCCCGCCCGCCACACCGCCTCCAAAACTCTCGTCAAATCCGCAACTTGCTGAATGAATCAAAGCAAAAAAAACCACCAGTTCAAAGACTTGCGAAACCCATAAACGGATTTCAAACGATCGAAACCGAGTATGCGACTTTAGTCTAAAAACACCCATTTCCCCCATGCCGATACGGCATGAGGCATACGGATTTGATGCCTGAGATGTAACACGGGTCGCTCAGAACAGTTCAGAACAGCAGCCGACAAACGGCAAGCAGGCCGCACGAATCGCTTCGTGCGGCCTGCTTGCGCTCAAGAGAGGAAAAATGGGCTAAACGTCAGCTTCGCGGAAACGCTGTCAGCAGCTCCTCGAGCAGCTCCCGAGGGGTCTGGTCGTGGATCACCGCCCGGCCCAGCGCCTCGAGCAGGATCAGGCGCAGGCGCTCGTCGACATTCTTCTTGTCCAGACGCATGCGGGTGAGGAAGTCTTCCACGCCCATGTCGGCGGGCGCCTCCAGCGGCAGGCCGGCGGCGGCGATGATGCTGGCGGTGCGCTCGACGTCGCCGGCATTCAGCCAGCCGAGCCGATGCGAGAGCTCGGCCGCCATCAGCATGCCGACCCCCACCGCCTCGCCGTGCAGCCACTGGCCGTAGCCCTGGTGCGCCTCGATGGCATGACCGAAGGTATGCCCGAGGTTGAGCAGCGCGCGTACGCCCTGCTCGGTTTCGTCCTCGGCCACGATCTCGGCCTTGAGCCGACAGCTGCGCTCGATGGCCCAGGCCAGTGCTTCCGGCTGCAAGGCCCTCAGCGCGGTCATTTCGTCTTCCAACCAGGCGAGGAACTCGGCATCGCGGATCAGACCGTACTTGATCACCTCGGCCAGCCCCGCCGAGAGCTCCTTGGCCGGCAGCGTGCGCAGGGTATCGGTGTCGATCAGCACTGCCCGCGGCTGCCAGAAGGCACCGATCATGTTCTTGCCCAGCGGATGATTGACACCGGTCTTGCCGCCTACCGAAGAGTCCACCTGGGAGAGCAACGTGGTGGGCACCTGGATGAACGCCACGCCGCGCTGATAGCAGGCGGCGGCGAAGCCGACCATGTCGCCGATCACCCCGCCACCCAGGGCGATCAGGGTGCAGCGTCGGTTGAAGCCGGCCTCCAGCAGCGCATCCCAGACAAGGCCGACGCTGGCCAGGGTCTTGGTTGCCTCGCCGTCGGGCAGCACCAGTTCGCGCACCATGGCGTCACTCGGCAGCCCCGCCTTGAGGCGCGCCAGGTAATGGGGGGCCACCGCTTCGTTGGTGACGATCATGACCTGGCGCCCGGCCAGGTAGGGCGTCAGCCAGGCCGGATCGCCGAGCAGGCCGGCACCGATGTGGATGGGATAGCTGCGCTCGCCCAGCGCCACCTGAAGCGTGCGCGGGACGGTAGAGGTTTCGCTCTCGGTCATGGTTCAGGCCTTGGCTTGTAGAGGGTCGACCAGCCGCTGCACGCGGCGCACGATCTCGTTGACCACCGCACGGGGGCTGCGCCGGTCGGTGCGCACCACGATATCGGCCGTGGCGCGATAGAGCGGGTCGCGCAGATCGAACATCTCGCGCAGCACCTGCTCACGGTCGGGGCGCTGCAACAAGGGACGGTTGCGATCCTTGGCCACGCGCTTGAGCTGCTGCTCGACGGTGGTGAACAGATAGATCACGGTGCCTCGCTCGCGCAGCCGCCGACGGTTCTCCTCGCGCAGCACCGCCCCGCCGCCGGTGGCAATGACCACCCCTTCGAGCTCGGTCAGCTCTTCGATCATCTGCACTTCGCGCTGGCGAAAGCCCGCCTCGCCCTCGACGTCGAAGATCCAGGGGATATCGGCCCCGCAGCGAGCCTGGATCTCATGGTCGCTGTCGAGGAACTGACGCGAAAGTTCGGCCGCCAGAAGGCGGCCGATAGTGCTCTTTCCCGCCCCCATGGGGCCGATCAATATCAGATTGGGCAAGTCCTGCATCAGCGAATCGCCAGGCCGTCCTCGAGTATGCGTGGAGTGATGAAGACCAGCAGCTCCACCTTCTGATTGCTCGACTCATTGTACCGGAAAAGCCTGCCCAGCACAGGCAGGTCGCCGAAGAAGGGCGTCTTGGCCAGACGGCTCAGCTGTTCGGTGGTGAGAATGCCGCCGAGCACCACCGTCTCGCCGTTGTCGACCAGTACCTGGGTCTCGATGCGATTGGTATCGATGGGCGGCGCCTGACCCGGCAGGGCCTCACGGAAGCTGTCGTTGGTGATCACCAGATCCATGATGATGCGATTGTCCGGGGTGATCTGCGGCGTCACCTCGAGCGACAGCAGCGCCTCCTTGAAGTCGGTCTCGGTACCCCGGTCGCTGATGGTCTGGAAGGCCCGCTCCTCGCCCTGCTGGATGATGGCGGTGCGCTGGTTGGCGGTGATCACCCGCGGCTGCGAGATGGTCTGACTCTTGTTCTCGCTCTCCAGCGCGCGCAGCTCGAGATCGAGCAGGATGTCGCCGGAAAGGTAGCCGAAACCGAAGCTGGTCATGGGGTTGGCGCTGCCCAGATCGACGGCCAGGCCGCCGCGCTGGAAGCGGCTGCCGGACGGGGTATCGAACTCGCCGGTGAACTGGCCGCGCGAGTCGCGCTGCCCGGTGAAACCGTCGCCCGTCACGGCAGTGGGAACGCCGCTGGAGGCGCCCCCCAGGTTGAGGCGGCTGCTGCCGCGCGACGACGCTCCCCAGTTGACCCCGAGCTCCTGGGTCACACCATCGCGGGCGATGACGATACGCGCCTCGATCTGCACCTGACGCACCGCCACATCGAGCTGATCCAGGGTGCGCAGGATCTCCTGGATCTGGTCGGCGGTGTCCTGGATCAGCAGGGTGTTGGTGCGCTGATCCACCGCCACGCGGCCGCGCTCGGTGAGCAGGCCGAAGCCGTCGCCGCCGCGCAGCAGCTGCGCCAGATCCTCGGCGCGGGCATAGCGCACCTGAACGTACTCCGAGACCAACGGCGCCAGGGTCTCGACCTGGGCCCGCGCCTCGAGCTCCTGACGCTCGATGTTGGCCAGCTCGCTGGCCGGGGCCACCATGATCACGTTGCCCTCCTGGCGACTGGCCAGGCCGTGGCTCTTGAGCACCAGGTCGAGCGCCTGATCCCAGGGCACGTCCTGCAGGTTGAGGGTGACCTGGCCGGTCACGCTGTCGCTGGCCACCAGGTTGAGTCCGGTGAAATCGGCGATGATCGCCAGCACCGAGCGCACCTCGATGTCCTGGAAGTTGAGCGTGATGCGCTCGCCGGTATAGGGGAACTGCTGGCGTATCCGCTGTTCGCGCTCCTGCTGGGTGACGGGCTGCGCCTCGATGGTGAGCTGACGCCCGCTCTGGGTGGAGAGCATGGCGAACTCGCCGCTGCCCTCTATCTCGAGGGTCACGCCGTCGCGCCCGACCCGCGGCGTGATGCGCCGCAGCGGCGTGCCGAAGTCGCTGACGTCGAGCACCTGGTTGTGCGCCTCCGGCAGGTCGACGCCGCTTAGCTCGGCGACGATGCGGTTGCGGCCCGATTCGCGCACCCTGGCATCGACCCCGCCCCGATCGAAGGTGACGATCAACCGCCCTGCGCCGCCCTCGCCGCGGCGAAAGTCGATGTCGGCGATACTCGGCATGCCGCTGGGGGCAGCCGATGCC
>MTEU01001090.1_pt3 | contig 20157 bp, 17 predicted proteins | sample 1042701 | NCBI WGS metagenome assembly MTEU01 (sample SAMN06185813, study PRJNA358809) | soil metagenome | isolation source: naturally attenuated soil | place: India | collected 2015-05-23
AATGCCGTTACTCAGCGACCGGCATCCAGTAGCTCGACAAGCAGCGAACTCCCAACGCTTCTTCCAGGAAAATCATCCGCAGCGCCGACGGCTCGTATGCGCTGAAACAGCTCGAGCAAGGTAGTCTGGACAGCAAATGGTTTGAGGCGATATTGGGGCGCACCGGCATCCACCCAGGTTCCGATCAGTTGCAATCGGATCTGGCCGGAGGCGACATCCAGTTTGAGCAAGCGAACATCGCTGACCAACACGCCCTTTCCCATGATCGCCAACAGCTCATTCAAGGGCTGCTGGCCGGGCGTGAACGCGAGGTTTCGAGCAGATTCCCAAGCATGCGTGGAATTACCAGTATTCTGCAGGCCCAGGCGTCTGGCAGATTCGGCATCCAATGCATAGCGCACAAGACGACCGTCCTGCACAAATGGATCGCCACTCGGTACACAACCTTGCCGGTCAAAGGGCATACTGCCAACGCCCTTCTCGAGCATGGGCATTTCAACAATGCCGATGTCGGGGCCAAAGAGAGGTTTGTCCAAATAGCCGCATAGCACGGAGTCGCCGTCGGCCACAGCCTGGCCAGTGACAGCCTTGAGGAAGGTGTTCAGCAGCAGCACGCTTGTGACAGGTGAAAATACATATGCGCAGCGTTCGAGAGGAAGCGGCCGGTCGCCCATTGGCATGCTCGACTGACTCACGACTGATGCCACAAAGTCGTCGGTTGCACCCAGGCCAGCCAAGTCTCGCGCAACCCTGGACACTCCGCGGCCGGGCCGAACGCCGCGGTGGAAGGCATCTGCACGGCAGTTGAGTTCGTAGAGGGTGTCTCGGTATCCGCCAATGAACCCCTGAGTGTTACCCAATACCTGAATCTGGGCTGTAGCCCCGAAGTGGACCTTGATCGGGAAGCTGGAACCGCTATCGTGGATGCGTGTTGTGGCTTTCTCGACTAGATGTTCACTAGAAGCGCACGCTTTACGCCAGTCATGAAACAGGTCCAGATCGCGGTACTCCCAGGCCAGGTCCTGGACGTATGGCAACCCTGCGCAGGGGTGCCGAGGCGACTGGGAGCAAAAGGCAAGCGCATCTTCTACGAATGCATCTGCATCGAAGGCATGTTCCCATCTGGCCCGGTAGCTGGCCACCTTTCCGTGCCGGTACATGACGACGTCTAGTTGATGCTGCTCCTCCAGCTTCAGCAAGCCAAGGTTATCTGCGGTACCTGGCTGTATGACTGTATAACGTCTTGAGGCCACCAATTCGCACTCGCAAGCGCTGCGCAGCTGCAGGATGTTCAGCAACTCCTGCACCATGCCTTGCATCTGCGCCAGATCGGTTGCCTGCAAGCGGTGCTTCTCGACATCAATCAACATCCGCATCACTCCATGAAAAGCATCATCATGGAAGCAATGCGGCAAGCCAGGGCGCTACATATTCAACGCCCCTCAGCTTCCTGCCACTGTCATCCTTTCGATTAGCACAGAGCCGGTGTGAATGTTGCTGCGGGTCTCAAGATCGCTGCCAATCGCGACAATCTGCTGGAACATGTCTTTCATGTTCCCGGCAATGGTCACTTCCTGCACCGCGTGCTGAATCTCGCCATTCTCGACCCAGAACCCCGCCGCGCCACGGGAATAATCCCCCGTCACCATGTTCAGGCCATGCCCCATCAACTCGGTCACCAGCAACCCTCGGCCCATGCGCCGGATCAGCGCCGCCTGGTCTTCGACACCATGGCTGACGAACAGGTTGTGCACACCACCAGCGTTGGCCGTGCTTGGCAAACCCAGCTTGCGCCCGGAATAGGTACCCAGCAGGTACGACACCAACTCACCCTTGTCGACGAACGGCTTGGCATAGGTAGCCAAACCATCGCCGTCGAACGCGGCACTGCCAAGTGCCCGCGGAATGTGCGGGCGCTCGTCGAGGGTCAGCCAGCCAGGGAACAGGCGCTGACCAATGGTCCCCTCCAGGAACGAGGATTTACGGTACAGGTTGCCGCCGGAAATGGCCGACAGGAAGCTGCCGAACAGGCCACCGGCCAGCTCGGCCGAGAACAGCACCGGCACCTCACAGGTCGGCACCGGCCGCGCCCCCAGGCGGCTGGCGGCCCGCTGGGCAGCGCGCACGCCGATGCTACGCGGGTCGGCCAGCAAGTTACCCTGGCGGTTCACGTCGTACCAGTAGTCACGCTGCATCTGGCCGTCGCCTTCGGCGATCATCACGCAGCTAAGGCTGTGCCGGGTCGAGGCGTAGCCGCCGATGAAACCATGGCTGTTGCCATACACGCGGCAGCCCTGGTGGGTATTGAGGGTGGTGCCGTCGGCATTGAGGATACGCGGGTCGGCGTCGAATGCCGCCGCCTCGCAGGCCAGGGCCATCTCGATGGCCTTCTCCGGCTCGAGGTTCCAGTCGTGGTACAGGTCCAGGTCCGGGATCTCGCGAGCCATCAGCGCCGCGTCGGCCAGGCCGGAACATTCATCTTCGGAGGTATGCTTGGCAATCGCCAAAGCGGCGGCGACGGTTTCGCGGATTGCTTCCGGGCCACTGGCCGAAGTGCTGGCCGAGCCTTTGCGCTGGCCCACATACAGGGTGATGCCGAAGCCCTGGTCGCGATTGAACTCGACCGTCTCGACCTCTCGCTGGCGTACCGTGGTGGACAGGCCCTGCTCCAGCGACACCGCCACTTCGCAGGCACTGGCCCCCTGGCGGCGCGCTTCGGCGATGATCGCCTCGACCTGCTCCTGCAATGCTGGCAGGTCTTTCGGACCTACGCTCTGGACTGCACTCATGGTTCTCTCCACTCAAATTCTGCGTTCGGCGAGGGTCATTCTACGACCGGGCCGGACAAGCGGCCCCCGACTGGTTATCATGGCGGCGATTTCTAGCGGACTGCCACCATGGTTGATTCAAACGACGACGCCTTCGACGGCGAAAAAAGCAAAACCCAGATCAAGCGCGAGCTGCATGCGCTGGTCGAACTCGGCGAGCGCCTTACCACGCTCAAGGCCGATACCCTGGCTCGCCTGCCGTTGACCGACGAGCTGCGCAAGGCCCTGGCCGAAGCCAGCAAGCACACCGCTCACGGTGCCCGCAAACGCCACATGTCGTTTGTCGGCAAGCTGATGCGCGTACAGGACCTGGATGCCATCCACGCCTTGCTCGAACAGATGGACAGCTCGACCCGCCAGTACAACGAACGCTTCCACAGCCTGGAGCGCTGGCGTGACCGGTTGATCGACGGTAACGACGAAGACCTCGAGCGCTTCGTCAACGAATACCCCGACACCGACCGCCAGCAACTGCGCTCGCTGGTGCGCCATGCCCAGCACGAGAAGGCGCGGAACAAACCGCCTGCCGCCGCACGCAAGGTGTTCAAGTACATCCGCGATCTCGACGAGCTGCAGCGCGGCTTGCGCTGAATCGCCGGGGCCGCTTTGCGGCCCAATCGCGACACAAGGCCGCTCCCACAGTAAGTGCGCTGCCATTTCTGCACGGCGCGGTCCCTGTGGGAGCGGCCTTGCGTCGCGAAAGGACCGCAAAGCGGTCCCAGATGGCCATCACGCCCCTGTACCGCCCACGGTAATCGCATCCAGCTTCAGGGTCGGCTGCCCGACCCCGACCGGCACCGACTGCCCGTCCTTGCCGCAAGTCCCTACCCCACTGTCCAGCGCCAGGTCGTTACCGACCATCGACACCCGGCTCATCGCTTCCGGGCCATTGCCGATCAGGGTCGCTCCTTTCACCGGCGCGGTAATCTTGCCGTCTTCGATCAGGTAGGCCTCACTGGTCGAGAACACGAACTTACCGCTGGTGATGTCCACCTGGCCACCGCCGAGGTTGGCGCAGTAGATGCCCTTCTTCACCGAAGCGATGATTTCCTGCGGGTCGCTTTCGCCGGCACGCATGTAGGTGTTGGTCATGCGCGGCATCGGCAGGTGCGCGTAGGATTCGCGGCGGCCGTTGCCGGTGACCGCCATGCCCATCAGGCGCGCGTTCAGTTTGTCCTGCATGTAGCCCTTGAGCACACCGTTCTCGATCAGCGTGGTGCACTCGGTCGGGGTGCCTTCGTCATCCACGCTCAGCGAGCCGCGGCGGCCCTCGAGAGTGCCGTCGTCGACGATGGTGCACAGGCTCGATGCCACTTTCTCGCCAATGCGGCCGCTGAACGCCGAACTACCCTTGCGGTTGAAGTCACCTTCCAGACCATGGCCGACAGCCTCGTGCAGCAGCACGCCCGACCAGCCCGAACCCAGCACCACCGGCAGGGTACCAGCCGGTGCCGGGATCGCCTCCAGGTTCACCAGGGCCTGGCGCAGCGCTTCGCGGGCATAGCCCATGACCCGCTCTTCGGTGAAGAAGCGGTAGTCGGTACGCCCGCCACCGCCTTGCCCGCCACGCTCGCGGCGGCCATTCTGCTCGACGATGACGCTGACGTTGAAGCGCACCAGCGGGCGCACGTCGGCGGCCAGGCTGCCATCGGCCGCAGCGATCAGGATGCGCTCCCAGACCCCGGCCATGCTCACACTGACCTGCTGGATACGCGGGTCCAGGACGCGGGTGGCGGCGTCGACACGCTTGAGCAGCTCGACCTTCTCGGCACGACTGAGCACATCCAGCGGGTTGTCCGCCGGATAAAGGGCGGTCACGTCCTGGCTGCGGAAGGCCTGTACCTTGCCGTTCTGCCCGGCACGGGAGATTGAACGGGCGGCACGGGCTGCCGAGGTCAGCGCTTCGAGGTTGATTGCGTTGCTGTAGGCAAAGCCGGTCTTTTCACCGGACTGGGCACGCACGCCCACGCCTTGGTCGAGGTTGAAACTGCCCTCTTTGACGATGCCGTCTTCCAGCGCCCAGGTTTCCGAGATCTGACCCTGGAAATACAGGTCGGCGGCATCGATGCCGGGGCCGGCCAACTCACCCAGCACGCTCTGCAGGCTGTCCAGGGTCAAGCCGCCTGGGGCCAGGAGCTGCTCGCTGACGGTGGATAACATCTGGCTCATAGTCACTCCGAGGTGTGCGCAGGCCGCAACGCGCCCTGCGAGAAAAAGCGCCGGTGCGATACCACCGGCATGCGCGCCCGGATGGACGCTTGTTCGTCAATGTCGCGCTCGGCGAGCAGTACCGCTTCACCTTGCGCCTGTTCCGCGACGATGCGCCCCCAGGGGTCGACGATCGCCGCATGGCCATGGGTTTCCCGTGGCCCCGGGTGAGTTCCGCCTTGTGCCGCAGCCAGCAGGTAGCACTGGGTCTCGATGGCCCGAGCACGCACCAGCACTTCCCAGTGCGCCGCGCCCGTTACCGCAGTGAAAGCGGCCGGCGCAGTGATCAGTTCCGCGCCGGCGGCGCGCAGTGCGCTGTACAGTTCGGGGAAGCGCAGGTCGTAGCACACGCTCAGCCCCAGCCGCCCCACCGGCGTATCGGCCACCACCACCTGGGCGCCGTGGGCGTAGTCGTCGGACTCGCGGTAGCGGCCACGGTTGTCAGCAACGTCCACATCGAACAGGTGCAACTTGTCATAGCGTGCCGCCACTTCACCGTGTTCGTCGATCAACAGCGAGCAGGCATGGGCCTTGGCTTCGGGCTGGCCGACCGGTGGCAATGGCAAGGTACCTGCGACAATCCATAACTTGAGGTCGCGGGCGGTGCGTTTCAACCATGGCAGGATCGGACCTTCACCCAACGCTTCGGCGCGGCCGATGGCAGCGGCGTCCTTGCGGCCCATGGCGGCGAAGTTTTCCGGCAGCACAGCCAGCCTTGCACCGCCAATGGCGGCCTGCTCCAGCAGGGCACCGGCGCGCTGCAGGTTGGCCAGCACATCGTCCTGGCTGACCATCTGTATGACAGCTGCCTTCATGGGCACTCCTAGCGGGATTTCTCGAAAGGTTTCACAAATGTGATTCTAGGCTCTTTCACAGGACCTTCGACACGGTAGTGGACGCTGGCGAAGCGCGACACGCGGTCGCCGATCAGCCGGTCGACCAGGAACAGCGCCCCGCCCACGGCCGGCGCGCCGACAATCAGAGCCGCCAGCGGCAGGTTGTTGGTCACTGGCAGGCTCACCTGCAAGTTGGCATCGACCCGGTCGCTTACCAGGTCCAGGGTACCGTCCAGCTCAAAGTTGCTCGATGGGCCGGTCACGGCGATTGGCTCGCGGGTCACGTAGACACCGTCACTGGCCACCAGCAAGCCTTTGACCCGGTCGTAGGCCAAGCCCTTGTCGAACAGGTCGGAGAAGTCCAGGCGCAAGCGCCGGCCAATGGAGTTGAAGTTCAGCAGGCCGAACACCCGCAGCGCCTGGGCACTGCCTTCGACCTCGACGAACTGACCGGTGCGCAGCGCTGCATCCATGCTGCCGGAGAAGCGCTTGAGGCTCACCGAGGCCGGCGAACCCGGCCAGCGGCCATCCACATCCAGACGGAAGTCGCGGCTGGTCACGGTCGGGGCAAAGCCCCAGGCCTTGAGCACATCCGCCAGGTTCTTGCCGTCCAGGCGCCCTTTGTACCAGCTGCTGGTGCTGCCCGGCTCGCCTTCCCAGCCGCCGCCACCATCGATACGCAGGCCCTTGAAGTCGAGGTCGATGTCGCTGGCGGTCACGCCACGCGCGGTCGGCCGCAACTTGAGCGACGCACTGCCGTACAGGTCGTCACCGCGATAGAGCTTGTCGATGCTCAGGTCCAGCGCCGGCACCTTGCGCGGGTCGAATGAAGCCAATGGGTCCGGGCCCTCCTCGGCCTGCTTTTCAGCATCGGTGGCAGCGGGCAGGCGCAGGGTCTGCATGCGCACGACCATGGGCGCGCCCTTGGCATCCGGCACCCGTGCGTTGCCGATAACCTCCCTGCTATCGAGGCGCAGATCCCAGGCAGCGCCACCACGGGCAAGACGCACCACGGCCTGGTTCAGATCCATGCCGAAGGCTTTCAGTTGGCCAATGCTCAGGTCGACTCCTTGCAGGTTCTGCCGCGCGCTGCCACCCGGATCGCCACCCACCAATTGCGCCGCCCGTTCTTGCCAGGGCGCCAGGTCCAGTGCCTCCAAGCGGCCGCGTACTCGCAGGCCCTGCCCGGCAGGTAGCTGGGCGTCACCTGCGCCCAGCAACAACTCGCCACGGCCCTGGGCCAGTTTGTCGGCCGGAGCGGCGTAGGCAAAGCGGGCAAGGTCGCCATAGGCCGCGTCGAAGCGCCGCTCAGGGCCTTGCAGGCTCATGCTGAAACGGCTATCACGGGCATCCGCCGCAGCCTTGCCGAACGGTGCCGGCAGGTCGATGGCCAGGCCCTTGAGACTGGAGTCGACACGTAGTCGGTTGTCTCGACTACCCAGGCTGACCTGCAACTGGTAGGGCAGGTCGCCCGAAGCCGGCAAGGCCTGCTTGAACTGCAGCCAGTCGGTCAGCGCCTTGAGCGAGACCTGGCCATTGGCGTTGATGCGGGTCTGCATCTGCCCTGGCTGGCCTTCGGCCGTGATTTGCGCCGTCACCGGCTTGCCGAAGGCCTGCAGGCTGATGCCCTTGCCGCTCAGGCCCTTGTCGAAATCGAAACTGAAGTCGCCCTTCAGGCGGCTCAACTCCAGATTCGGCGGTGCCACCTTCAGCCGCGCATCGTCGGTGGCAAAGTCCACCTGCACTTTCGGCCGCTGCCCGTGGGCCAGCGGAATGTCGAGCTTGACCTTGCCCTTGAGCGGCCCCTCGCCCTCCCAGCCTGCGAATATCTCACCAGTGCCGATTGGCGCTTCCTTGAGAACCTTCAGGCCATCGCCCAGACTGCCGTCGAAGTTGCCATCGAGGTACAGGTGGCTTTGCTGGCCCTCGTCGACATGCGGGATGTCGACGCTCACATCGCTGACTTTGGTGTCGAGCAGTACGCCCCGCTCGGCCTTGACGCGCACGCCACTGTCCTCGATGAACACATCGCCATCCACGTGCTGCACCTGCGGCCAGCCCGGCTGGAAGTCCAGGGCGGCATCACGCACCTTGAAGAACAGGCTGATGCTGCGCGCTTCCGGCGCGACGCCATGGTTCAGCGAGCCCTGATACTGGAAGTAGCCTTCGTCCACCGTGCCTTTGACGATCGCACTGCGCAGCCATTCGTCGAGGGCGGGGCTGAGCACCTCGGGCAGGTACTTGGCGGTGTAGCGGCCATCGCCTTCGGTCAGGCCGACGCGCAGGTCCATGTAATCCTCGCGGCCCTCCTCGAACAACAGGCGAATGAGGAAGTCACCGGCGATCTTGCCCTCCTCGCCGAGTACCTTGAGGTAAGGCGCGACCAGGGTGAAACCTTCCTTGTCCAAGGCCCAGGTCAGGCGCGCATTGGCCTTCTGGTAGTGCCAGGGTTTGGCGAAGATCGGGTAAAGGTGCAGCATGAACGCATCGGTATCAAGGCGCAGTTCGCCGTGGCCGAGGTCACCGCTGATGCTGCCGCTGACATTACCGGCTGCCGGGGCATTGTGATAGGCATCGAAACCGACCTTCTCCAGATTGGCTTCGAATTGCAGACGCTGGTCACCTTCGGCCTTGGGCCGCGCCTCCAGGCGCACATTGCGCAGCGCGCCGGTCACTTTCAGGCCATCGATCACGGCCATGACCTTGTCCGGCAGCGGCGCGAGAGCATCGATCAGCGGGGTCAACGGCGTGAGGTCAAGGCGGTCGGCCTGCACTTGCCAGCTTTCCGTGGCAGCGTCCTCGCCTGCACGCTGCTGCAACTGCAGGTGCGACTCCCAACGGGTCTTGCCAACGTCCATGGCCAGGGAGTCGACCACCACATCGAAGCCTTGCTCCCGTCGCTGGAACCAGGCACCCAGCGCCAGGTTGGTCAGCTTGGCCGCCTTTCGCCCGACATAGGCGCCCTGCAGCTCCGGTGCATTGAGGCGTACGACGGCCTGCTGCAACTGCCCCTTGCGCCAATCGACCCAGAACTCGCCGCCGGCCCGCAGGGCGTCGGCATGCCACTGGCCCAGCAGGCGTGGCGGCAGCCAACGCGCCCAGTCACTCTGCGGCAGGCTCAGGTAGGCTTCGACCTGGCCGTCGCGCCAGGTGTTGGCCGTGGCCCGGCCGCGCAGGTTCAGCGACAGGGGTTGGCCATCGGGCAGAGTCGCGCGCAGGTCCAGAGCATGGCGCGAAGCCCCGGCTTGCAGCCCGACGCTCACATAAGTCAGGGTCAACGGGTCGCGCTGCCAGGGGTGCAGGGTGACCTGGCTGTCGAACACATCGATACGGCCCAACTGGCGCAGGCGCTGCAACAACTCGGCAGGATCGAGCGGCGAATCATCTTTCTTCGGCAGGCCTTCGAGGCTCCAGGCGCCCTGCTCGTTCTCGCGCAGGATCAGTTGCAGGCCACCCAACTGAATGCGTGCAAGGCGTACCTCGCGGGCGGTGATGCTGGCCCAGACATCGGGTACTACCTTGACGTCGTCCAGGCGCAGGGCCGTGGCCCCCTCGCCCAGTTGCAGGTCGCGCACCCGCAGCACCGGTGCCAGGCCGCTCCAGCGGCCTTCCAGGGCACCAACGTGCACAGGCAGGCCCAAAGACTGTTCGGCCTTGCTCTCCACATCGGCGCGGTACTCGGCCACCAACGGCACCAGTTCGCGGCCGAGGCTGACATACAGCGCCACCAACACCGCCAACAGGGCGCAAAAGCCCAGCCCCCAGCGGGTCAAGGCGACAAGAACGCGGGTCAGACGTCCCATGGCCATGGCCCTCCAGGTCGTTTATCCATGATGGCCCGTCGTGCCGGTTTTGCCAGCCCGGCCCACCTGCGGCGCGTTTCAGAAGGCCTCAGAGCAGCACCACATCGTATTGTTCCTGCGAATACATCGACTCCACCTGGAAACGAATGGTTCGGCCGATGAAGGCCTCAAGCTCCGCGACGTTACCGGACTCTTCATCCAGCAACCGGTCGACCACCTTCTGGTTGGCCAGCACGCGGTAGCCTTCGGCCTGGTACGCGCGGGCCTCGCGCAGGATCTCGCGGAAGATTTCGTAACAGATAGTCTCGGGGGTTTTCAGCTTGCCACGGCCCTGACAGGCCAGGCAGGGCTCGCACAGCACCTGTTCCAGGCTTTCCCGCGTGCGCTTGCGGGTCATCTGCACCAGGCCCAGCTCGGTGATGCCGATGATGTTGGTCTTGGCGTGATCGCGCTCCAGCTGCTTTTCCAGAGTGCGCAGCACCTGGCGCTGGTGCTCTTCGTCTTCCATGTCGATGAAGTCGATGATGATGATGCCGCCGATGTTGCGCAGGCGCAGCTGCCGGGCGATGGCGGTGGCGGCCTCGAGGTTGGTCTTGAAGATGGTCTCTTCGAGGTTCCGATGGCCGACGAAGGCGCCGGTATTCACATCGATGGTGGTCATCGCTTCAGCCGGGTCGACCACCAGGTAGCCACCGGATTTCAGCGGCACCTTGCGTTCCAGCGCACGCTGGATCTCGTCCTCGACGCCGTACAGGTCGAAAATCGGCCGTTCGCCCGGGTAGTGCTCGAGGCGATCGGCAATTTCCGGCATCAGCTCGCCAACGAACTGCGTGGTCTTCTGGAAGGTTTCCCGCGAGTCGATGCGGATCTTCTCGATCTTCGGGTTGACCAGGTCGCGCAGGGTGCGCAGGGCCAGGCCCAGGTCCTCGTAGATGACCGTGGGCGCGCCGCAGGTCTTGATCTGGGTGCCAATCTGCTCCCACAGGCGGCGCAGGTAGCGAATATCCTGCAGGATCTCTTCAGCGCGTGCGCCTTCGGCAGCGGTACGCAGGATGAAGCCACCGGCGTCCTTGATGTTCTCGCTTTCCATGCAGTCGCTGACCACCTGCTTGAGGCGCTCGCGCTCGGCTTCGTCCTCGATCTTCAGCGAAATGCCGACATGGCTGCTGCGGGGCATGTACACCAGGTAGCGCGACGGGATCGACAGCTGGGTGGTCAGACGCGCGCCCTTGGTGCCGATCGGGTCCTTGGTCACCTGCACCACCAAGGCCTGCCCCTCGTGCACCAGGGCGGTAATGTTTTCTACCGCAGAGCCTTCGCGCTGGGATATTTCCGAGGCATGGATGAATGCCGCGCGCTCCAGGCCGATATCGACGAAAGCCGCCTGCATGCCCGGCAGCACGCGCACCACCTTGCCTTTGTAGATATTGCCGACGATGCCCCGGCGCTGGGTGCGCTCGACATGCACTTCCTGCAGCACCCCGTTTTCCACCACCGCCACGCGCGACTCCATCGGGGTGATGTTGATCAGGATCTCTTCACTCATGGCAGGCTCTCGTCAAAGGTCTTTGGTAATGATGGATGGCGTATGCAGTGCTGGCTACCGCTGGTTTGTTACCTCTGGCGTATGCGCGGGCGATTGCCAGCAGGCAATGCCGAATTGGCCAAGCAGTTCGGCCGTTTCACTGAGGGGCAAGCCGACCACCGCCGAGTAGCTGCCGGAAAGGCCGGTGACGAACACCGCTCCCAAGCCCTGGATGGCATAGCCGCCGGCCTTGTCCGCGGGCTCGCCGCTGGCCCAGTAGCGTTGCGCTTCCTCGGCGCTGATCGCACGGAAGCGCACCTTGCTGGTGACGCACAGGCTTTGCACGCGCGGTCCATCACTCAGGGCGACCGCAGTCAGTACGTGGTGCTCGCGGCCCGAAAGGTCGGCCAGCATGGCCAGAGCATCTTCGCGGTTTTCCGGTTTGCCAAGAATACGACCATCGAGCACCACGGCAGTGTCTGCGCCCAGCACCACAGCCTGGCCTTCGATGCAGGCCAGGCCGGCGGCGGCCTTGGCCCGGGCCAGGCGCTCGACGTAGGCCGGGGCGCTTTCATCGGGCAGCGGAGTTTCATCGATGGGGGCACTGACGACGCTGAACGGCACCCCGATCTGGGTCAGCAGTTCACGACGACGAGGCGAGCCTGAGGCCAGGTATAGCGGGGTCATGCAGACATCTCCCTGTCAGTCGCGGCGGCGCCGTCAGTTGATATGCAAGCGTCGGCGCAGATCGCGCAGGGCGAAACTGATCCACGGCCAGAGCAAGGCGCTGATCACCGCCGACCAGACCAGTGCCAGGGTGGGCAGACGGTTGCCGGTCAGCGCGCTGAGCCACAGCTGGATCAGCTGGGCGATGCCGAAGATCACCAGGATCACCAGGCTCTGCTGCCACATGGGGAACATGCGCAGGCGCTGCTGCAACGACAGCACCAGGAAGGTGATAAGGGTGAGGATCAGCGCGTTCTGCCCCAGCAGGGTTCCGTACAGCACGTCCTCGGCCAGGCCCAGCACGAACGCGGTGGTCATGCCGACCTTGTTCGGTACGGCGAGGGTCCAGAACGACACCAGCAAGGCCAGCCACATGGGCCGGAACACTTCCATGAACTGCGGCATGGGCGAGACGCTGAGCAGCAGGCCGATGGCGAAAGTCAGCCAGATGACCCAGCCGTTGTTGCGGCGTGATGCAGCCATCATTGCCTCCGGGTGTGAGCGGGTGCGGCAGGCGCGGTAGCCGGCGTGGCAGGTGCAGCAGCCGGGGCTGCAGGCTGCGCTGCCGGGGCCGCTGGTGTAGCCGGCGTGGCAGGTGCGCTGCCAGCTGGTGCGCCTTGCTCGACCGTCGCAGCCGGCTGGCCTGCAGCCGAGGTCCCCTTGCGGTCAGCCTCTTCCTGCGCGATGGCGGCATCGGTGGCGCGCTGTTCCGGGCTGCGCCGGTCGCTGAACACCAACAGCATGTAGCGGCTGCGGTTGAGCGCGGCGGTGGGGATGGCACGAACGATGGCGAACGGCTGGCCGGAATCGTGGATCACTTCATTGACCGTGGCCACCGGGTAACCGGCCGGGAACCGTTGACCCATGCCGGAACTGACCAGCAGGTCGCCTTCCTTGATGTCGGCGGTATCGGCCACATGGCGCAGTTCCAGGCGCTCCGGGTTGCCGGTGCCGCTGGCGATGGCGCGCAGGCCGTTGCGGTTGACCTGCACCGGGATGCTATGGGTGGTATCGGTCAGCAACAGTACCCGCGAGGTGTACGGCATCAGCTCGACCACCTGGCCCATCAGGCCACGGGCATCGAGCACCGGCTGGCCAAGGAACACGCCATCACGCTCGCCCTTGTTGATCAGGATGCGGTGGGTGAACGGGTTGGGGTCGACACCGATCAGCTCGGCCACTTCGACTTTTTCGTTGACCAGCGCCGAGGAGTTGAGCAATTCGCGCAAGCGCACGTTCTGCTCGGTCAGGGCCGCCAGCTTCTGCAGGCGCCCCTGCAGCAGCAGGGCTTCGGTCTTGAGCTTTTCGTTTTCGGCAATCAGTTCGGTGCGGCTGCCGAACTGGCCGGCCACACCTTGCCACGCACGTTGCGGCAGGTCGGTGATCCAGTACGACTCCATGAGTACCAGGCCCATCTGGCTGCGCACGGGCTTGAGCACGTCGAAGCGCGCGTCGACAACCATCAACGCGACCGACATCACCACCAGGACGAGCAGGCGAACGCCCAGCGAAGGGCCCTTGGAGAAAAGCGGTTTAATGGGCCGTTCCTCGTGGACGACTCAGGAGGTCATTGGACATGGGACAACGCACCAGCCTGGTTGCGGGTTGATGGATACGGCGCCCCGAACGGGCGCCAGCCCAGCACATACAGGTAGCACTGTGCGTACTACCTGTAAACCGGACGCTCGTGAACAGCGAGCGGGATCACTCGCTGGAGAGCAGGTCCATCGCGTGCTTGTCCATCATCTCCAGGGCGCGACCACCGCCACGGGCGACGCAGGTCAGCGGGTCTTCGGCGACGATCACCGGCAGGCCGGTTTCCTGGGCCAGCAGCTTGTCCAGGTCACGCAGCAGTGCGCCACCACCGGTCAGCACCAGGCCACGCTCGGCGATGTCCGAGGCCAGCTCGGGCGGCGATTGCTCCAGCGCACTCTTGACCGCCTGGACGATGGTCGCCAGGGATTCCTGCAGCGCTTCGAGCACTTCGTTGGAGTTCAGGGTGAAGGCACGCGGTACGCCCTCGGCCAGGTTGCGGCCGCGCACGTCGACTTCACGCACTTCGCCACCCGGGTAGGCGGTACCGATCTCCTGCTTGATGCGCTCGGCGGTGGACTCGCCGATCAGGCTGCCGTAGTTGCGGCGCACGTAGGTGACGATAGCTTCGTCGAAGCGGTCGCCGCCAACGCGCACGGATTCCGCATAGACCACGCCGTTCAGGGAAATGAGCGCGATTTCAGTGGTACCACCACCGATATCGACGACCATCGAACCGCGGGCTTCCTCGACCGGCAGGCCGGCACCGATGGCGGCAGCCATAGGCTCTTCGATCAGGAACACTTCGCGGGCACCGGCACCCAAGGCCGACTCGCGGATGGCGCGGCGCTCTACCTGGGTGGACTTGCACGGCACGCAGATCAGCACGCGCGGGCTCGGCTGCAGGAAGCTGTTCTCGTGAACCTTGTTGATAAAATATTGCAACATTTTTTCGCAGACGCTGAAGTCGGCGATGACGCCGTCCTTCATCGGACGAATGGCAGCAATGTTGCCAGGCGTGCGGCCCAGCATGCGCTTGGCTTCGGTACCGACGGCGACGACGCTTTTCTGGTTGCCATGGGTACGGATGGCAACAACCGAGGGCTCATTCAGGACGATACCGCGCTCACGCACGTAAATAAGGGTGTTGGCAGTACCCAGGTCGATGGACAGATCGCTGGAAAACATGCCACGCAGTTTCTTGAACATGGGAAAGTGACCCTGGGGAAAGCGTGGGTAAAAAAGTGCGGCAAACTCTAACAATGGCAGGGATTTTGGGCAAGGAGCCAATATGTTAAATTGGCTGTTTTTCCGAGCACGCCAGCAGAATTTCGCGGCCGTTAGACCGCCAGAAAGCTGACATGTTCCTCACTGCGGACCCAAATTCCGGTCTTTGTTTCCCCTGGAGATCCCCATGGCGCTTGAACGCTGCGACGTGGAAAAGATCGCCCATCTGGCCCGTCTGGGCCTGAATGATGGCGAACTGCCACGCATTACTGACGCACTGAACAGCATTCTCGGGCTGGTCGACCAGATGCAAGCGGTCGACACTACCGGCATCGAGCCACTGGCCCACCCCCTGGAGGCCAGCCAGCGCCTGCGTCCCGACCAGGTCACCGAGAGCAACCAGCGCGACGCCTACCAGGCCATCGCGCCGTCGACCGAAAGCGGTCTGTACCTGGTTCCCAAAGTCATCGAGTAAGGGATAGAGCCTGCCATGCATCAATTGACCCTGGCCGAGATCGCCCGCGGACTCGCCGACAAGTCGTTTTCCTCCGAAGAGCTGACCGGCGCCCTGCTGGCGCGCATCAAGCAGCTCGACCCGCAGATCAACAGCTTCATCAGTGTCACCGAGGACCTGGCCCTGGGCCAGGCACGTGCCGCCGACGCCCGTCGCGCCGCTGGCGAAACCGGGGCGCTGCTCGGTGCACCGATCGCCCACAAGGACCTGTTCTGCACCAACGGCGTACGCACCAGCTGCGGCTCGAAGATGCTCGACAACTTCAAGGCGCCGTATGACGCCACCGTGGTTGCCAAGCTGGCGGAAGCCGGCATGGTCACCCTGGGCAAGACCAACATGGACGAATTCGCCATGGGTTCGGCCAACGAATCCAGCCACTACGGCGCGGTGAAGAATCCATGGAACCTCGAACACGTCCCGGGCGGCTCGTCGGGCGGTTCGGCCGCGGCAGTGGCTGCACGCCTGCTGCCAGCCACCACCGGCACCGACACCGGCGGTTCGATCCGCCAACCGGCGGCACTGACCAACCTCACCGGCCTCAAGCCGACCTACGGCCGCGTGTCGCGCTGGGGCATGATCGCCTACGCCTCCAGCCTCGACCAGGGTGGCCCGCTGGCCCGTACTGCCGAAGACTGCGCCCTGCTGCTGCAAGGCATGGCCGGTTTCGACGCCAAGGACTCCACCAGCATCGAAGAGCCTGTGCCTGACTACAGCGCCAACCTGAATGCTTCGCTGCAGGGCCTGCGCATCGGCCTGCCGAAGGAGTACTTCGGTGCCGGCCTCGACCCACGCATCGCCGACCTGGTCCAGGCCAGCGTCAAGGAGCTGGAAAAGCTCGGCGCGGTGGTCAAGGAAATCAGCCTGCCGAACATGCAGCACGCCATCCCGGCCTACTACGTGATCGCCCCTGCTGAAGCCTCGTCAAACCTGTCGCGTTTCGACGGCGTGCGCTTCGGCTACCGCTGTGAAAACCCGAAAGACCTCACCGACCTGTACAAGCGTTCGCGTGGCGAAGGCTTCGGTGTCGAAGTGCAGCGCCGCATCATGGTCGGCACCTACGCCCTGTCGGCCGGCTACTACGACGCCTACTACGTGAAGGCGCAGCAGATCCGCCGCCTGATCAAGAACGACTTCATGGCCGCCTTCAACGACGTCGACCTGATCCTCGGCCCGACCACGCCAAACCCGGCCTGGAAGCTCGGCGCCAAGAGCAGCGACCCGGTCGCCGCGTACCTGGAAGACGTCTACACCATCACCGCCAACCTGGCGGGCCTGCCGGGCCTGTCGATGCCGGCCGGCTTCGTCGATGGCCTGCCGGTCGGCGTGCAGCTGCTGGCGCCATACTTCCAGGAAGGCCGCCTGCTCAACGTCGCGCACCGCTACCAGCAAGTGACCGACTGGCACACCCGCGCCCCCAACGGCTTCTGAGGAATTCACACATGCAATGGGAAGTTGTGATCGGGCTGGAAATCCACACTCAGCTCGCCACCCAGTCGAAGATTTTCTCCGGCAGCGCCACCACCTTCGGTTCCGAGCCGAACACCCAGGCCAGCCTGGTTGACCTGGGCATGCCTGGCGTACTGCCAGTACTGAACCAGGAAGCCGTGCGCATGGCGTGCATGTTCGGCCTGGCCATCGATGCCGAGATCGGCAAGCGCAACGTGTTCGCGCGCAAGAACTACTTCTACCCGGACCTGCCCAAAGGCTACCAGATCAGCCAGATGGACCTGCCGATCGTCGGCAAGGGCCACCTGGACATCGCCCTGGAAGACGGCACCATCAAGCGCATCGGGGTAACCCGCGCGCACCTGGAAGAAGACGCCGGCAAGAGCCTGCACGAAGACTTCAGCGGCTCCACCGGCATCGACCTGAACCGCGCCGGCACCCCGCTGCTGGAAATCGTCTCCGAGCCTGACATGCGCAGTGCCAAGGAAGCCGTGGCCTACGTCAAGGCGATCCACGCGCTGGTGCGTTACCTGGGCATCTGCGACGGCAACATGGCCGAAGGCTCGCTGCGTTGCGACTGCAACGTGTCGATTCGCCCGAAAGGCCAGGCCGAGTTCGGCACCCGCTGCGAGATCAAAAACGTCAACTCGTTCCGCTTCATCGAGCGCGCGATCAACAGCGAGATCCAGCGCCAGATCGACCTGATCGAGGACGGCGGCAAGGTGGTACAGGAAACCCGCCTGTACGACCCGAACAAGGACGAGACCCGCTCCATGCGCAGCAAGGAGGAAGCCAACGACTACCGTTACTTCCCCGACCCGGACCTGCTGCCAGTGGTGATCGAGGACAGCTTCCTCGAAACCGTCCGCGCCGGCTTGCCGGAACTGCCGACGCAGAAGGTCGAGCGCTTCCAGAACCAGTACGGCCTGTCGGCCTACGACGCCAACGTGCTGGCTTCCAGCCGCGAACAGGCGGACTACTTCGAGGAAGTGGTGAAGATCGGTGGCGATGCCAAGCTGGCTGCCAACTGGGTCATGGTCGAGCTGGGCAGCCTGCTGAACAAGCTGGGCATCGAGATCGACCAGGCGCCGGTCAGCGCCGCACAGCTGGGCGGCATGCTGTTGCGCATCCGCGACAACACCATCAGCGGCAAGATCGCCAAGACCGTGTTCGAGGCCATGGCCGCCGGTGAAGGCGATGCCGACAGCATCATCGAAAGCAAAGGCCTGAAGCAGGTCACCGATACCGGTGCGATCGACAAGATGCTCGACGAAGTGCTGGCGGCAAACGCCGAGCAGGTCGAACAGTACCGCGCAGCCGACGAGGCCAAGCGTGGCAAGATGTTCGGTTTCTTCGTCGGCCAGGCGATGAAAGCCTCCAAAGGCAAAGCCAACCCGGGGCAAGTGAACCAATTGCTCAAGGCCAAGCTCGAAGGGTGATTGTTTTACCCCTGTAGTCCTGCGAGGGCTTCGCCCTCGTTCGCGGCTGAAGCAGCTCCCACAGGTATAGCGCCGTACCTGTGGGAGCGGCTTTAGCCGCGAATGGCCGCACCGGAGCATTCGAATTGCTAAAGCGATCCCTGAGCACCCTCGCCCTCTTCTCCCTGCTGGCCGGCTGCGCCAGCCAGGACATCGACCCCGACGGTTACGACAAGACCGGCACCGCTTCCTATTACGGCGCGCGTCACCACGGCAAACGCACCGCCAGCGGCGAACCATTCAACCAGCACGGGCTCACCGCCGCCCACCGCAGCCTGCCCTTCGGCACCCGGGTACGGGTGACCAACCTGGCCAACCAGCGCAGCGTCGTGGTGCGCATCAACGACCGTGGCCCGCATACCCGCGGCCGCCTGATCGATCTTTCACGTGCCGCCGCAGAAAAAATCGGCATGATCCGTAGCGGAACCGCGCGCGTGCGAGTACAAGGGCTTAGCGACTGACGCGACAGGAGTCCGACCATTTTCGACCTGGCTATCCTTCCCACCTTCAGCCTCCTGCAACTGGGCATCGCCCTGCTGTTGCTGATCGGCGGCGCCGAACTGCTGGTACGCGCAGCGCTGCGCCTGGCCCAGCGCCTGCACGTACGCCCTCTGATCATCGGCCTGAGCCTGGTGGCCTTCGGCAGCACTGCCCCGCAGATGACCGTGAGCCTGCAGGCCGCCTACCAGGGCGCGCCAGATGTGGCGGTGGGCAGCGTTATCGGCAGCAACATTTTCAACGTACTGGTCATCCTCGGCCTGGCCGCACTGATCATCCCGCTGCGCGTGTCGCGGCAACTGGTGCGCCTGGACATTCCACTGATGATCGTCGCCAGCGGCCTGGTCTACGCGTTATCCGCCAACGGCCACCTGGGCCGGGCCGAAGGGGTGTTGCTGCTGATCGGCCTGGCCGGCTACCTGGCAATGCTTTGGCACCAGTCGCGCCACTACGCCCGCACCTACCCCGCACCGGCCACTGTCACCAGCAGCACCGGGCGTTTCTGGTCAGGCACGCTGCTGCAGGTGCTGGCCGGCCTGGGTCTGCTGAGCCTGGCGGGTCACTTGTTGCTTGAAGCCGCCGTGGAGGTGGCCACCGACCTGGGGCTGTCCGAGCGCATCATCGGCCTTACCGTCGTTGCCATCTGCACTTCCCTGCCAGAACTGGCTGCTGCGCTGATCGCCGCCCTGCGCGGTGAACGAGAAATCGCCGTGGGAACAGTGATAGGCAGCAACCTGTTGAACCTGCTGGCGGTGCTGGGCCTGACAGCACTGGTCGCTCCCGAGCCGCTGTCGATCTCGCCCAACGCCTTGGCCTTCGACCTGCCGGTAATGCTGGGTGTTGCTGCGCTGAGCCTGCCGGTGTTCTATTCCGGTTACCGCATCACCCGCGCCGAAGGCCTGGTGTTCCTTTGCCTGTACCTGGCCTATGGGCTGCACGTGGCGGCGTTCACCATGGGCATGCCACTGGCCGGCCGCCTGGAGCGGTTGATGCTGTTCTACGTACTGCCGGTGCTCGCCATGGTGTTGCTGTACACCACCGCACGAGCCTGGCGCCGCCAACACTAAGGAAAACAACATGGCTGACAGCAAGAAAACCGGCGAACAGATTCGGCGCCAGGTCATGGGCGATGCGTTCGTCGACCGCGCCTTGGGCAATGCCACCGACTTTACCCAACCGCTGCAGGACTTCGTCAACGAACATGCCTGGGGCAGCGTGTGGGCCCGCGACGGGCTGCCGCTGAAAACCCGCAGCCTGATTACCCTGGCTACGCTGACCGCACTCAAGTGCCCGCAGGAGCTCAAGGGGCATGTGCGCGGTGCGTTGAACAATGGCTGTACGGTGGAGGAGATTCGCGAAGCGCTGCTGCATTGCGCGGTGTATGCGGGGGTGCCGGCGGCGATTGACGCGTTCCGTGCGGCACAGGAAGTGATCGACAGTTATCAATAGGTAGCCTGTACCGGCCTCTTCGCGGGCACGCCCGCTCCCACAGGGACCCTACAGGCTCTGAGACCTGTGCAGTACCTGTGGGAGCG
>MTEU01002749.1_pt1 | contig 20155 bp, 17 predicted proteins | sample 1042701 | NCBI WGS metagenome assembly MTEU01 (sample SAMN06185813, study PRJNA358809) | soil metagenome | isolation source: naturally attenuated soil | place: India | collected 2015-05-23
CTGACGACGATCTCCCGGCGATCCATGCGATCTACACCCACCACGTGCTGCACGGCCGAGCCTCGTTCGAGGAAGTCCCGCCGACGCTCGATGAAATGCGCGAACGCCGCGCCGCCGTGCTGTCCAAGGGGCTGCCCTATCTGGTGGCCGAGCTGCAGATCGACGGCCGCCCGGTGATCGCGGGCTACGCCTACGCGTCGAGCTATCGCACGCGCAGCGCCTACCGCCACACCATCGAGGACTCGATCTACCTGGACGAGCGCCACCGCGGCCGCGGCATCGGCGCGGTCCTGCTCGCCGCATTGCTGGCCCGCTGCGAGAACGGTCCCTGGCGCCAGATGGTCGCCGTGATCGCCTGCCCGGCCGGCGGCGAAGGCAACGGCTCGATCGCGCTGCACGAACGCATGGGCTTCCGCATGGCCGGCCGCCTGGAGGCGGTCGGGTTCAAGCATGGACAGTGGATCGATACGGCGCTGATGCAGAGGGCGTTGGGGCCGGGTGCGACGGCGTTGCCGGATGGCCAAGTTTCCGGCCGTTAGCCCGGCCCGCGGTTCCTGGTCGGCATTGCCGCCGCCATGGTCGGCATGTTTCTTGTCGTCCTGACGCAAGGCATCAGAATTCGTCGATTCACGACAGCAAGGGGGAGTATCGCTCGATACGCTGCGGCGACCGACCGGTCCGGCCCCAAGCAGCCTCCTTCCCTGGCGTCGTCATGAATCCACCGTACCACTCAGACAATTTCATTGCGCTTGTTCGCGAGCTTTGCTCCTTGCCGGTCGAAACAGAATGGCTTGAATTCAAGCGCAACCGTGCGGATGCGGAACAGATCGGCGAGTACTTGTCCGCGTTGTCCAACTCTGCTGCGCTCGCGAACAAACCGCACGCCTATCTCATTTGGGGCGTTGACAACGAGACTCACTGCATCGTCGGTACCGACTTTGCCCCTCGGGAAGCAAAGGTAGGAAACGAAGAGCTCGAGAGCTGGTTGCTTCGGTTACTCAATCCCAAAATCTCGTTTCGATTTCTGGAGACCGAAATCGACGGAAAGCGAGTCGTCCTCCTTGAAATCGGTCGCGCGTATCGCCATCCCGTTCAGTTTCGGCATAACGAGTACATCAGGATCGGTTCGATAAAGAAGAAGCTCAGGGACTTCCCGGAGAAAGAGCGCGCGCTCTGGCGCATCTTCGACGATACCCACTTCGAAGTCATGGTCGCGCATGCCGGTGCGACCGACGAAGACGTCCTTACCCTGCTCGACTATCCGATTTATTTCGAACTGACCGGTACACCGCTACCGGATGGTCGAGCTTCGATTCTGGAGCGCTTGAGAGCGGAGGATCTGATCCGACGCAACAATGGTCGATGGGATATCACTCACTTGGGTGGTGTCCTGTTTGCCAGACGAATCGATGACTTTCACAGTCTGCGACGCAAGGCCGTACGAGTCGTCGCGTATCGGGACAATGACCGTATCGCCACGTTGCGCGAGCAGATTGGCGAGAAAGGCTATGCGGCCGGTTTCCAGGCGCTGATCGGCTATATCGGCGCCCTGCTGCCCGGCAAGGAAGTCATCGGTAGCGCGCTGCGAAAAGATGTGCCGATGTATCCAGCACTGGCCATCCGGGAACTGCTTGTCAATGCATTGATTCACCAGGACTTCGCGGTCGGCGGTGCTGGCCCGATGGTGGAGATCTTTCGCGATCGAATTGAGATCACCAATCCCGGTACGCCGCTAGTCGATGTCCAACGCTTTCTGGATACCCCCCCGCGCTCGAGAAACGAGAGGCTCGCGTCCATGATGCGCCGCTTCGGCATTTGCGAGGAACGGGGCAGTGGCGTGGATAAGGTCGTCCATCAATCGGAGGTGTACCAGTTGCCGGCGCCGGAGTTTGCGATCGTGTCCGACCACACACGGGCTACGCTCTTTGCCCATCGGAACCTGTCGAAAATGGATCGGAACGATCGGATACGGGCGTGCTATCTGCATGCCTGCCTTCGATATGTACAGAGAGATTCGATGACAAACGCGTCGCTGCGCGAGCGCTTCGCTATCGAAACACACAACAGCGCAGTGGCGTCGCGGCTCATCAAGGAAGCCGTCGAAGCGGGAATGATCCGCGCCCACGACGAGTCTGCAGGGCGCAAGTACATGAAATATGTGCCTTTCTGGGCGTAACGCTAATTTGATCGCTGCTTGACCCCAGGGCATCCCGGCCGCGCCGCTGCGTTATGTTTCCTATAAAAATCAATGACATAGGTCTGCCATCGTCATTTGATGGTCATTTGACGCAAGACTTCACCGGCCTACCAGGCGCCCGCGGTGGACGATTGCCGGCGGCCGCGGGATGCCACAGAAAAACACCCCAATGTTGGAGCGCGGCCAACATTGGGGTGCAGTCGCCAATTCATACGCTCGGTAGCGCGCTACATCGCTACTCGGCGGATGAACTCGATCAGCTCATCAAATCCGACAACGCCAGCGCCACCACCTTGGTGGCCCGGTTCAGGTCGTTCAGCCGCAGGTTTTCGTCGGAGTTGTGGCCGCGGGCTTCCATCAGCGTGCGGGGGCCGGCGCCGTACAGCACGGTCGGGATGCCGCGGCTGGTGTAGTGGCGGGCGTCGGTGTACAGCGGCACGCCGTGCACCGGGATGTCGACGCCGAACACTTCCTCGGCGCGGCTCTTCAGGGCGCCGATCAGCTTCTCCACGCCCGGCAGTTCGGACAGCGGCTCGGCCAGGATGATGCGCTCGACCTTGACCTCGATGCCCGGGCGGTCCTTGGCGGCCTTCTCGACCACCGCGCGGATCTCGCCTTCCGCGTCGAAGCCGATCTCTTCCGGGATCATCCGGCGGTCGATACGGAACGTCACCAGGTCGGGCACCACGTTGGTGTTGATGCCGCCCTTGATCAGGCCGACGTTCAGCGTCGCGGTGTCGATGCCCGGCACCTTGGACTTGCGCGTCGCCAGTTCGGCGCGCAGGCCGTAGACGGCCTGCAGGATGTGCGTCGCGGCCTCGATCGCATCGACGCCGGTATGCGGCATCGCGGCATGGCCCTGCTTGCCCTTGACGGTGACCTCGACGTGCAGGCAGCCGTTATGGGCCGACGTGATGCCGTACGAGAAGCCGGCCGAGATCGCGTAGTCCGGCTTGGTCAGGCCCTGGTCCAGCAGGAACTTCGGGCCGATGTCGCCGCCGGTTTCCTCGTCGTAGGTGAATTGCAGCTCGACGGTGCCGTTCAGCTTGGCGCCCTGCTTCTCCGCTTCCATCAGCGCCAGCACCGCATAGGTGTAGGTGGCGAAGTCCGACTTCGACACCGCCACGCCGCGGCCGTACATCACCGGGCCGTGTTCGCTGTCGGCGATCTCGCCGCCGTACGGGTCCTTCGTCCAGCCCAGCCCCGGCGGCACCACGTCGCCGTGCGCGTTCATCGCGATGGTCGGGCCGCCATTGCCGAAGGTCTTGCGCACGATCAGGTTGGTGGCGCTGATCATGCCGGCGGCCTTGACCAGTTCGTCGGGCACCTTGTGCGCCTCGACCTGGAAGCCCAGGCCTTCGAGCAGCTGCCGCGCGCGCGCCCCGTGGGCGTCGCAATCTCCCGGCGGGTTGTCCGAGGGCACCTTGACCAGCTCGGCAAGGAAGGCCTCCTGCGCGGGACGATGCGCGTCGATGAAGTTGGTCAGCGTGGTTTGCGTGGGATTCATGTTGTCTCGTGCGGTCATGGCTCTTCGCTTGTCGTTTGTGGGCGCGCTCGGCGCGGGAATGTGTTCGGAATCAGGGCGGCCGGCAAGGGCCGAAGTCAAGGACGGGCGCTGAAGTGTTCGACGAAATCGCTGAACACGCGCGCGGCGAGCGCGGCGTCCTCGACCGTCATGGTCTCGGTCGGATGGTGGCTGATGCCGCCGTTGCCGCAGCGCACGAACAGCATCGCCACGTCGGCGATCGCGGCGATGGCCATCGCGTCGTGGCCGGCGCCCGACGGCAGCAGGCGGACCGGCGCGCCCTGGCGCTCGATCGCCGCCGCCCACTGCTGCTGCAGCCACGGCGCGCACGGCACGCTGGCGGCCTCGTGCGTCTTGCGAACCTGCGCGCGGACCTTGCGGCGCGCGCAGATGCGTTCGATCTCGGCCAGCACGTCCGCGACGGCGGCCTGGCGCACCGCGTCCTCGCCGGCGCGGATATCGATCGAGAACACCGCACGGCCCGGCACGACGTTGGCGGCGCCGTTGGGCACGTTGAACTGGCCGACGGTGCCGACCAGGCCCGGCGAGCCGCTGCAGCGGCGCTCGATGAACAGGCCGATCTCGGCGCCGGCCATCGCGGCGTCCCGCCGCATGTCCATCGGCACGGTGCCTGCGTGGCCGGCCAGGCCGTCGAGTTCGACGATGAAGCGGGTCGCGCCGGAAATCGCGGTCACCACGCCCACCGGCAAGTTCTCGTTCAGCAGCACCGGCCCCTGCTCGATATGCACTTCGACGAAGGCCAGCACCTTGTCAGGCGAATGGGCCGCGGCCGGCAGGCCAGCTGGATCGAAGCCGGCCGCGCGCATCACGTCGCGCATGGTCTTGCCGCTGTCGTCGACGTTGTCCAGCACGTTCTGATCGAAGGTGCCGGCGATCGCGCGGCTGCCGAGCAGCGTGGCCTTGAAGCGCACGCCCTCTTCCTCCGCGAAGCCAACCACTTCGATCGGGAACGGAAAGCGCTTGCCCTGGCGATGCCATTCGGCGACGCAGGCGATCGGCAGGATCACGCCCAGATTGCCGTCGTAACGGCCGGCGTCGCGCACGGTGTCGAAATGCGACCCCGTCAGCAGCGCTGGCGCGTCCGGCTCGGTGCCTTCATAGCGTCCGATCACGTTGCCGGCGGCGTCGCGGCGCACCGTCATGCCGGCCGCTTCCATCCACGCCGCCAGCTGGGCGGCGGCGCCATGGTGCGCGTCGGTCAGATAGGTGCGAGTCAGCATGCCGGGCTGCTCGGTGTGAACGGCAAGGGCGTCGGCCAAGGCCATGATGCGCGCGCCGACTTCGGTGCCGGACACCGAGGAGGGCGTTGTGGATGCTGCCATGCGTGTCTCCTGCTGAACGGATCGTGCCGGCTGTCGGCCGGCACCCGGGCCCCGGACGGGGATGCGATGACTGTAGCGCGCTCGCTCGTGGCTTGGCGAGCCTGTTGGGCTGCCCGCCTGGCGCGGGGGCTGTTGTGCTTGTGTGGTGCGCTGTTTCCCGGCGCAAAGGCGCGCCCCGGGAGCATCGATGCGAACCATGTTAGCACAGTGAATTCAAAAATTGCATACAAAAAAGATATGCACTATATTCCGGTCCAGGTTCCGACAAAGCGCTGCGGACAATCCGGTCCAGACAGTCGTCGGCGTGAATTCCGCCCCAACAGGGGGGCCTTCCACGCGAGCCCATGCCCCGTCCCGGGGAGGTGTGCCGGACCCGAGACACCGTCGCCGACAAGCGGCGCCGGTGGCAGTCCTGAATCGAACAGGGCGAGCCGTCACACCGACACGGACTCGCCCGTCTGGAGACAAGTCATGCAGCAACCCGCCCTGCCCGGCGCCGGCCGGCCGCACACGCCTACCCCGAATTCCTCCCCCCGCCATCCGATCCACCGATTCACGCGCTCGCTGTTCGGCCAGGTGCTGATCGCGCTGGTGCTGGGCACGGTGCTCGGCCTGGCCTTCCCCGAGTTCGCCGCCAAGCTCAAGCCGCTCGGCGACGCGTTCATCAAGCTGATCAAGATGCTGATCGCGCCGATCGTGTTCTGCGTGGTCGTCGCCGGCATCTGCGGCGCCGGCGAGCTGAAGAAGGTCGGCCGCGTCGGCGTCAAGGCGGTGGTCTACTTCGAGATCGTCACCACCATCGCGCTGGCGCTCGGCATCCTGCTGGCCTACGTGTTCCAGCCCGGCGCCGGCATGAACGTCAACCCGGCTTCGCTGGACGCCTCGGCGATGAGCGCCTATGTCGACAACGCAGCCAAGGTGGCCAGCGGCGGCACCGTCGACTTCCTGCTCAAGCTGATTCCGTCGACCATGATCGGCGCCTTCTCGTCGGGCGACGTACTGCAGGTGCTGCTGGTCTCGGTGCTGTTCGGCTGCGCGCTGTCGCTGATCGGCGAGCCGGGCCGGCCGCTGGTCAGGCTGATCGACACCTTCTCGCAGACGCTGTTCAAGATGATGGGCTTCATCATCAAGCTGGCGCCGCTCGGCGTGCTGGGCGCGGTGGCCTTCACCGTCGGCAAGTATGGCATCGGCTCGCTCAAGCAGCTCGGCTTCCTGGTGGTGCTGTTCTACGGCGCGGTCGTCGTGTTCGTCGCCGTGGTGCTGGGCACCGTGATGCGGATGTCGGGCTTCTCGGTGTTCAAGCTGATCAAGTACCTGCGCGCCGAACTGCTGGTGGTGCTCGGTACGGCCTCGTCGGACAGCGTGCTGCCGCAGGTCATGCGCAAGCTCGAGTTCATGGGCATCCGCAAGTCGGTGGTCGGCCTGGTGATCCCGACCGGCTATTCGTTCAACCTCGACGCCTTCTCGATCTATCTGACGCTGGCGGCGGTGTTCATCGCGCAGGCGACCAACACGGCGCTGTCGATGGCCGACCTGCTCGGCATCCTGGCCGTCGCGCTGGTGACCTCTAAGGGCGCGCACGGCATCCCCGGTTCCGCCATCGTGATCCTGGCCGCGACGCTGTCCGCGCATCCGGCAATCCCGGCGATCGGCCTGGTGCTGGTGCTGTCGGTCGACTGGTTCATCGGCATCGCCCGCGCGCTGGGCAACCTGATCGGCAACTGCGTCGCGACCGTGGTGGTGGCGTCCTGGGAAAAGGACATCGACCGCGAACGCGCGCATGCCGTGCTGAACGGCCAGATCCCGGCGGCCGAACTGGACGAAGGGCTCAGCGCGCCGGTGCTCGACGGCCTGGACGGCGTGGAAGGTAGCCAGGCCCCCGGGTATGCGCCGGTGCCGGGTAAAGCCACGGGACGATAGAATTCGGCATTTCCCCCAAGCGCGCCGCCCGCGCTGCGCCCCATGCCCGAGCATATCGACCCTGCCATGACCGCCGAAGCGATTGCCGACGACATCGTCGCGGCGATCGTTTCGCACCGCCTGCCGCCCGGCACCAAGCTGCGCGAGGAGGCTCTGGCGGCGGTCTACCGGGTCAGCCGTACCAAGGTGCGCGCGGCGCTGCTGATGCTGTCCAAGGACAAGGTGATCCAGATCGTGCCCGACAAGGGCGCGTTCGTCGCCAAGCCCAGCGCCGAGGAGGCCCGCGAGGTCTTCGCCGTGCGGCGCATCCTCGAGGCCGCGCTGGCCCGCGAGTTCGTCGCGCGCGCCACCGCCGCCGACTACAAACGCATCGACAAGCATCTGGCCGCGGAGAAGAAGGCGCTGGCCGGCAACGACGCCCAGACCCGCACCCGCCTGCTCAGCGACTTCCATATCCTGCTGGCCGAGGTGGTCGGCAACAAGGTGCTGACCGAGATGCTGCACGAGCTGTCGATGCGCAGCGCGGTGATCACGATGCTGTATCAGTCGCGCCGCGATGCGGCTTGCTCGTCGGACGAGCACCGCGAATTCATCGAAGCGGCGCGCGCCGGCGACGCCGAGCGCGCGGTCGAACTGATGGTCGGCCACCTAAGCCATGTCGAAGGCGCGCTGCACTTCGACGAGGTCCCGGCGCCGGCCGGCAAGGACCTGGTGACGGCGCTGCTGGCCTGACGTCCTCGTCGCCCGTGCATTGCGTCAAAGCCGGGGCCGGCACCGCCGCGACCACCACCACAGCGCGTACACCGCGACATTGATCCCCACCACCAGCGCGCCCAGCCACAGCTGCGTCTCGCGCGTCAGCGCCTGCGGGTACAGCAGCGGCAGCAGATATTGCTCGACGAAGCCGCCGGCATAGCCCTGCTCGCCGGCGGCATGCCGCAACCGATTTTCCAGCGGCGTCAGCGGGCAGATCCAGCCGGTCCATTCGACGGTGGCGCCCCACAGCGCGGCCGGCAGATGCAGCCACGCGACCCGGGGCCAGCGCCACAGCAGCACGCCGCCCGCGACGACAAAGGCGACGAACAGCAGGTGCAGCACCACCACGGCATCGGCCAGCCAGGCAGCCATCGGCCCTCCCCTTCGAAGCCGGCGCCCCGGATGCTTACGCGCCGCCAGCGCGCGCGGTCCAGTAGCCCGGGCGGTTGAACTCGGTCTTCAGATGCTCGATGAAGAAGCGGATCTTCGCGGGTACGGGTCGCTGCTGCGGGTACACCGCCAGGATGTCGTAGTCGGGCAGCGCGTATTCGTCGAGCACCGTGATCAGCTCTCCGCTCTCCAGCTGCGGCAGGATCTCCCACGTCGAGCGCCAGCCCAGCCCCAGGCCTTCGCAGGTCCAGCGGTGCAGCAACTCGCCATCGTTGCAGTCGAGATTGCCGGTCACGCGCACGCTGACGGCCTTGCCGTTGTGGCGGAAGTACCAGCCGCGCTGCTGTCCGCCCTGCAGGTTGAACGCCAGGCAGTTGTGCTGCGCCAGGTCATCCAGCGTACGCGGCACGCCGTGCTTCGCGAAGTAGGCCGGCGTGCCGCACACCACGCGCTTGTTGGTCGCTAGCTTGATTGCGACGAAGTTCGGGTCGATCGCGCCGCCGATGCGGATGCCGACATCGTAGCCCTCGCGCACCAGATCGACGACACGGTCGGTCAGGTTGAACGAGATCTGCACCTCGGGATTGCTGGCGAGGAAGGCCGGCGCGTGCGGGGCCACGTGCTTGCGGCCGAACGCCGCCGGGGCCGAGACAATCAAATGGCCGGTGGCCTTGTGGCGGCCCTCGGCGATCAGCATCTCGGCGCGGTCCAGGTCCGCCAGCGCCTTCTTGCACTGCTCCATGAAGGCGGCGCCCTGCTCGGTCACGACGATGCGGCGCGTGGAGCGGTGCAGCAATTTGACCCCGATGCGCGCCTCGAGCGCGTTGATGCGCCGGCCGATCATCACCGGCGTGACGCCCTGGGTCAGCGCGGCGGCCGCCATGCTGCCCTGCTCCACCACCGAGATGAAGGCTTCGATCTGTTTGAGTTTGTCCACTCTTTGTCTCCTCCCGCGCCCGATTGTGCGCCGCGCCGCGATGCGCCGGCATCCGCCGCGCGCTATGCCGGCAATGCGCCGGAACGCATGACGCCGATGAACGCCAATCAACGCGGACGGTGCGCCGGCGCACGCGCCAGACGACATCATTCCAAACCTCAGGTATGGAATCAACTGATCTCTCTTCCCTTTATCGCAGCGCCAAGGCGGTAATAGGATCGACTCCAACGGAAATTCATCACCATTGGAGACAGACATGCCGAAGATGAGAGCAGTGGACGCGGCGGTGGCCGTGCTGGAAAAGGAAGGCATCACCGTGGCGTTCGGCGTACCGGGCGCGGCCATCAACCCGTTCTATTCGGCGATGCGCAAGACCGGCTCGATCGACCACTACCTGGCGCGCCACGTCGAGGGCGCCTCGCACATGGCCGAGGGCTATACGCGCGCCGAGGCCGGCAATATCGGCGTCTGCATCGGCACCTCGGGCCCGGCCGGCACCGACATGATCACCGGGCTGTATTCGGCCTGGGCCGACTCGATTCCCATCCTCTGCATCACCGGCCAGGCCCCGCGCGCCCGCCTGTACAAGGAGGACTTCCAGGCCGTCGATATCGAATCGATCGCCAAGCCGGTGACCAAGTGGGCCGTGACCGTGCGCGAGCCGGCGCTGGTGCCGCAGGTCTTCCAGCAGGCGTTCCACCTGATGCGTTCGGGCCGTCCGGGTCCGGTGCTGATCGATTTGCCGTTCGACGTGCAGGTCGCCGAGATCGAGTTCGATCCGGAAACCTATCAGCCGCTGCAGCCGTACAAGCCGGCCGCGTCGCGCGCGCAGATCGAGAAGGCGATCGCGATGCTGAACGCCTCGGCCAAGCCGCTGATCGTCTGCGGCGGCGGCGTGATCAACGCCGATGCGGCGGACCTGCTGGTCGAATTCGCCGAGCTGGTCAACGTGCCGGTGGTGCCGACGCTGATGGGCTGGGGCGTGCTGGCCGACGATCATCCGCTGCAGGCCGGCATGGTCGGGCTGCAGACCTCGCACCGCTACGGCAACGCCAACCTGCTCGCGTCGGACTTCGTGATGGGCATCGGCAACCGCTGGGCCAACCGCCATACCGGCAGCGTCGACGTCTACACCAAGGGCCGCAAGTTCGTGCACGTCGATATCGAGCCGACGCAGATCGGCCGCGTGTTCGGTCCGGACCTGGGCATCGTCTCCGATGCGAAGCTGGCGCTGCAGCAGTTCGTCGAGGTCGCCCGTGAAATGAAGCAGGCCGGCCGGCTGCCGTGCCGCAAGGCCTGGGTCGCCGAGGTGCAGAAGCGCCGCCGCACGATGCATCGCAAGAGCGATTTCGACAACGTTCCGGTCAAGCCGCAGCGCGTCTATCGCGAGATGAACCAGTACTTCCCGCGCGACGTGCGCTACGTCAGCACGATCGGCCTGTCGCAGATCGCCGCGGCGCAGTTCCTGTCGGTCAACCAGCCGCGCCACTGGATCAACTGCGGCCAGGCCGGCCCGCTGGGCTGGACCATTCCGGCCGCGATCGGCGTCAAGGTCGCCTCGCCCGAATCGGACGTGGTGGCGATTTCCGGCGACTACGACTTCCAGTTCATGATCGAGGAGCTGGCGGTGGCGGCGCAGTTCAAGGTGCCGTACATCCACGTGCTGGTCAACAACTCCTACCTCGGCCTGATCCGCCAGGCGCAGCGCAATTTCGAGATGGACTACTGCGTGCAGCTGGCCTTCGACAACATCAACGCGCCGGAGCTCGACGGCTATGGCGTCGACCACGTCAAGGTGGTGGAAGGCCTGGGCTGCAAGGCGATCCGCGTGTTCAAACCCGAGGACATCGCCCCGGCCTTCGCCGAGGCGCGCGACCTGATGGCCGAGTTCTCGGTGCCGGTGGTGGTCGAAGTGATCCTGGAGCGCGTGACCAATATCGCGATGGGTACCGAGATCGACAACATCAACGAGTTCGAGCCGATCGACGATCGCGTCGACGAGGAAGCCGACACGGCGATCCTGACGGAAGAAGCGGAAACGGCCTGACGCGCGCGCAGGCGGACGCGGGCCGATTCATCGGCGTGCCGTCCGCCGCCCTCGGGCCGTAACGACATCACCACCCAGACTGTTGGAGACATCCATGCCGAAACTGGCTGCCAACCTGACCATGCTGTTCAACGAGGTCGGTTTCCTCGACCGCTTCGAAGCCGCCGCGCGCGCGGGCTTTCGCGGCGTCGAGTTCCTGTTCCCCTATGCCTTTCATGCCGATCAGATCGCCGATCGGCTCAACCGCTTCCAGCTCGACCTGGTGCTGCACAACCTGCCGGCAGGCAAGTGGGAAGCGGGCGAGCGCGGCATCGCCTGCCATCCGGATCGCGTCGGCGAATTCCAGGACGGCGTCGGCGACGCGATCCAGTACGCCAAGGCGCTGGGCGTGCAGCAGCTGAACTGCCTGGTCGGCATCCTGCCGCAGAACGTCAGGCGCGAGCAGGCGCAGGAGACGCTGGTCGAGAACCTGCGCTTTGCCGCCCGCAAGCTGGCCGCCGAGAAGATCGACCTGCTGATCGAGCCGATCAATACCTTCGACATCCCGGGCTTCTTCCTGTCGCGCACGCAGCAGGCGCTCGATCTGATCGACCAGGTCGGCGAGCCCAATCTGTACGTGCAGTACGACATCTATCACATGCAGCGGATGGAAGGCGAGATCGCCGCGACGCTGAAGGCCAACCTGCCGCGCATCAAGCATGTGCAGCTGGCCGACAACCCGGGCCGCAACGAGCCGGGCACCGGCGAGCTGAACTACGGCTTCCTGTTCTCCTGGCTCGACCAGATCGGCTACACCGGCTGGGTCGGCTGCGAATACAAGCCGCGCACGACCACCGAGGCGGGACTGGGCTGGCGCGCGCAGTTCGGCGTGCAGTAAGTGGGGGCTGGTACGAACCTCCACGGCAGGCCGTAGGGCTCCCCTCTCCCCTCGCGGGAGAGGGGAGAGGGCAAGGGCATTCGCAATAGCGAACGCGGTCGATTGACCACCGCCCCTTCCCTCTCCCCCGGCCCCTCTCCCGCGTTGCGGGAGAGGGGAGAAGCCCCCTGCGAGCGGACGGTCCAAGCACTGCCCCAACAATCGGATCCGATTTCTTCCATCACCAAATCCAAGGAGACTCACCATGGCAAACCAACGCAACGTCGGCTTCATCGGCCTGGGCATCATGGGTGCGCCGATGGCCGGCCACCTGCGCGCGGCCGGCCACACGCTGTTCGTCCATGACGTCAATCCCGCGCCGCAGGCGCTGGTCGACGCTGGCGTCACGGTCTGCACCAGCGCCGAGGAGGTCGCCAAGCGCGCCGACATCGTGATCATCATGGTGCCCGACACCCCGCACGTGGAAAGCGTGCTGTTCAGCGACAAGGGCGTGGCCGCCGCGCTGAAGGCGGCCGGCAAGGAGGCCTCGCACAGCAAGATCGTGGTCGACATGAGCTCGATCTCGCCGATCGCCACCAAGGACTTCGCGGCGCGCATCAACAAGCTGGGCGCGGCGTACCTCGACGCGCCGGTGTCGGGCGGCGAAGTGGGCGCGAAGGCGGCCACGCTGACCATCATGGTCGGCGGCCCGGCCGAGGCCTTCGAGGAGGTCAAGCCGCTGTTCGAGCTGATGGGCAAGAACATCACGCTGGTCGGCGGCAATGGCGATGGCCAGACCACCAAGGTCGCCAACCAGATCATCGTCGCGCTGAACATCCAGGCCGTCGCCGAGGCGCTGCTGTTCGCCTCGAAGGCCGGCGCCGATCCGGCCAAGGTGCGCCAGGCGCTGATGGGCGGCTTCGCCTCGTCGCGCATCCTCGAAGTGCACGGCGAGCGCATGGTCAAGCGCACCTTCGATCCGGGCTTCCGCATCGAGCTGCACCAGAAGGACCTGAACCTGGCGCTGCAGGGTGCCAAGGCGCTGGGCGTGGCGCTGCCGAACACCGCGACCGCGCAGGAGCTGTTCAACACCTGCGCCGCCAATGGCTTCGGCAAGCAGGATCACTCGGCGCTGTGCCGCGCGATCGAGCTGATGTCGAACCATACGATCGCGAAGTAAGCCGCCGGCCGGGGGCGCTACCGGCGCCCTCGTCCTGGCCAACCCTGGCGTCGTCCCCGCGAATGCGGGGACCCAGTGACTTTGGAAGCCGCTGGGTTCCCGCGTACGCGGGAATGACGAGTCGCTCCGCCTACGCTCATCCCGCACCGCCATGTATTCCGATTCCCACGCCGCCCTGCTGACGCCGCCGCGTCGCGACAGTCTTGCCGATCCGCGCGCGCTGCTGCGCGAGCTGTTCGACACAGCGGTTGCCGCGGTCAGTCCGGGCCATTGCCTGCCGCCGCAACTGCCGACACCGCCCAAGGGCCGTACCGTGGTGATCGGCGCGGGAAAGGCCGCCGCGTCGATGGCGCAGGCGGTCGAGGCCAACTGGCAGGGCGAACTGTCGGGACTGGTGGTCACGCGCTACGGGCACGGGGCATCGTGCTCGCGCATCGAGGTCGTCGAGGCCGCGCATCCGGTGCCCGACGCCGCGGGACAGCAGGCCGCGCAGCGCATGGTCGAACTGGTCAAGGGACTGAGCGCCGACGACCTGGTGCTGTGCCTGATCTCGGGCGGCGGCTCGGCGCTGCTGGCCGCGCCCGCGCCGGGGCTGACGCTGGCCGACAAGCAGGCCGTCAACAAGGCGCTGCTGCGCAGCGGCGCCAATATCGGCGAGATGAACTGCGTGCGCAAGCATCTGTCCGCGCTCAAGGGCGGCAGGCTCGCGCTGCAATGCGCGCCCGCGCGCGTCGAGACGCTGCTGATCTCCGACATTCCGGGCGACGATCCGACGCTGATCGCCAGCGGCCCGACGTTGCCCGACGCCACCACCTGCGCCGATGCGCTGGCGGTGATCGACAAATACGGCATCGAGGTGCCGGCGGCCGTGCGCGCGCATCTGGAGAGCGGCGCCGGCGAAACGCCCAAGCCTGGCGACGCGCGCTTCGAAGGCCACCGCAGCGTGACGCTGGCCACCGCGCAGCAGGCGCTGGAAGCCGCCGCCGCGCGTGCCCGTGCGCTCGGCATCGAGGCCCACATTCTTTCGGATTGCATCGAGGGCGAGGCGCGCGAGGTCGCGCTGGTGCATGCGGCGCTGGCGCGCCAGGTGTCGCAGCGCGGCCAGCCGTGGCGCAAGCCCTGCGTGCTGCTGTCAGGCGGGGAGACCACCGTGACCGTGCGCGGCAATGGCCGCGGCGGACGCAACGCGGAATTCCTGCTGTCGCTGGCGGTGGCGCTCGACAGCCTGCCCGGCGTGCATGCGATCGCCGCCGACACCGACGGCATCGACGGCTCGGAGGACAACGCCGGTGCGCTGCTGTCGCCCGACACGCTCGAGCGCGCCGCCGCGCGCGGCGTGTCGGCGCGGGCGCGCCTGGCCGACAACGACGGCTACGGCTTCTTCGCCGCGCTCGACGATCTGATCGTCACCGGGCCGACGCGCACCAACGTCAACGACTTCCGCGCGATGCTGATCCTCTGACGATGGCCCTGCGACGCCGCCGCGCCTGCCGGGAACGACAACCACAACAGCAACGGTATCGAATCGCGATCGGCACGCCGACGTGCCGGATCCCACTGCAACAACGCGAACACCGCACCACTGCAATCACCGCAACAGGAGACACCATGAGACGCCAGCGCAAAGCCAAGATCGTTGCCACGCTGGGACCGGCGAGCACCGATATCGCGGTGATCCGGCAGCTGTTCGAGGCCGGCGCCGACGTGTTCCGGCTGAACTTCAGCCACGGCACGCACGAGGACCATCGCCAGCGCTATGAAGCCGTGCGCCAGGTCGAGGCCGAGACGGGCCGTCCGATCGCGGTGCTGGCCGATCTGCAGGGACCGAAGCTGCGTATCGGCACGTTCGCGGTCGGCAAGGTCGCGGTCAAGGCAGGCGATCCGTTCGTGCTCGACAGCGATCCGACCCCGGGCGATGCGACGCGCGTGCATCTGCCGCATCCGGAGCTGTTCCGCGTCGCCGCGCCCGGCCAGTCGCTGCTGATCGACGACGGCAAGGTGCAGCTGCGGATCGAGTCGGTGTCGGCGGGCAGCATTACCACGCGCGTGGTCAATCACGGCACGCTGTCGGACCGCAAGGGCGTCAACGTGCCCGACGCGGTGATCCCGATTCCCGCGCTGACCGACAAGGACCGCCGCGATCTCGAGTTCGCGCTGTCGCTCGGCGCCGACTGGATCGCGCTGTCGTTCGTGCAGCGTCCGTCGGACATCGTCGAGGCGCGCGAGATCATCGGCACGCGCGCCGGCGTGCTGTCGAAGATCGAGAAGCCGGCCGCGCTGCAGCAGCTCGACGAGATCGTGCGGGTGTCGGACGCGGTGATGGTCGCGCGCGGCGACCTCGGCGTGGAACTGCCACCCGAGCGCGTGCCCGGCGTACAGAAGCGCATCCTGCGCGTGTGCCGGCAGCTCGGCAAGCCGATCGTGATCGCCACGCAGATGCTCGAATCGATGATCGATTCGCCGGTGCCCACGCGTGCCGAGGCGTCCGACGTCGCCAGCGCGATCTACGACGGCGCCGATGCCGTGATGCTGTCGGCCGAGTCGGCCAACGGCCGCCACCCGGTGCCCGCGGTCGCGATGATGAACCGCATCATCACCGAGGTCGAACGCGATCCGCTCTATCGCAATCTGCTCGACGCGCAGCACGAGGCGCCGCTGTCGACTCGGCAGGACGCGATCTGCGCCGCGCTGCGCGAGGTCACGCAGATCATCGGCGCGGCGGCGACGGTGGCCTACACGTCGTCGGGCGCCACCGCCCTTCGCGCCGCGCGCGAGCGGCCGTGCGCGCCGATCGTCAGCATCACGCCGCATGTCGAGATCGCGCGGCGGCTCGCGCTCGCCTGGGGCGTCCATTCGACCGTCAGCCCGGACGTGCAGAGCGTCGACGAGATGGTCGATGCGGCGACGCGCGCGGCGCTGGCCGAGGGCTATGCCCAACCGGGCGACCAGATCACCATCGCGGCGGGCATGCCGTTCGGCCAGGGCGGCACCACCAATCTGCTGCGCGTGGCCGAGGTCGGCGGCACCAGGGTGCCGGCCAGCGTCGCGGCCGAGGCTGCCAGCGCCGTGCCCGCGTAAACGGGCCCGCATAACCTGCCCGCACGAGCCGGGGCGCCCTCCCCGCAATCCCGCGCGGTGCCGCCATTGCTATACTTGGCGGCACTTCGCGGCCGGGCGCCTTTGCCCGTTTCCCGTGGCCGCGACCCTGAACCAGCGGAGCCACCATGCGCCTTGACGACGAAGCCGAAAGCCAACATGTGGAAGACAGGCGAGGCAGCAGAGGCTTCGGCGCCGGCCGCAAGACCATCGGCATCGGCACGATCCTGGTCGCCCTCGCCGCCTCCTACTTCTTCGGCATCGATCCGACCGTGATCATGCAGGGCGCCTCGGTGCTGCAGCAGTCCGAGGCGCCGCAGCAGCAGGCCACCCAAGGCCCGCCCGCCACCGACCCGATGTCCGTGTTCGTCCGGAAGGTGCTCGGCAGCACCGAGCGCACCTGGTCGCGGCTATTCGAAACCGAGCTGAACCGGCGCTACGAGCCGCCGACGCTGGTGCTGTTCACCGGCGCGACGCAGACCGCCTGCGGCACGGGCCAGTCCGCGATGGGCCCGTTCTATTGCCCGGCCGACCAGAAGGTCTATATCGACCTGGCGTTCTACGACGAACTGCGCAAGCGCTTCGGCGCGGCGGGCGACTTCGCCCAGGCCTATGTGATCGCGCATGAGGTCGGCCACCATGTACAGCACCTGCTCGGCGTGGCCGACAAGGTCGACAGCGCGCGCCGCCGCATGGGCGAGGCCCAGGCGAACCAGCTGTCGGTGCGGATGGAACTGCAGGCCGATTGCCTGGCCGGGGTCTGGGCCGCGGCCGCGCAACGCGTCAACCAGCAGCTGCTGGAACCCGGAGATATCGAAGAAGGGCTGCAGGCCGCCGCCGCGATCGGCGACGACCGTCTGCAGCGCCAGTCGCAAGGCTATGTCGTGCCGGAAGCCTTCACGCACGGCACCAGCGAGCAGCGGGTCCGCTGGCTGCGGCGCGGACTCGAATCGGCCGATATCGGCCGCTGCGACGCGTTCGCGGCGCGCCAGCTGTAACGGCCAGCGCGCTCGGCAGGCAACGGACTGCGGAATAAAAAACACCCACCCGGAGAGAGAGAGAAGGAGGAAAGGAGGTCAACCGGGCAGGTGGGAGATAAACCGGTGTGGCCGGCGCGCTTGCCTTGGGGTGGCCTGGGATGGCTACCCGTGGCGCGGCGCCGGCCCGGCGTCAGACGCGATAGCCGTACAGCGAGCCGTCGCCGCTGCGGGCGTTGTCAAGCGAGCTGGCGGCAATCTCGCCGCTCGGCGCACGGGCGCCTTCGCTGAAGCTGTCGAACTGGCCTTGGCGGGTGCCTTCGCTATAGGGATCGAACTTGCCCTGGCGCGCGCCTTCGCTGAAGGTATCGAACTTGCCCTGGCGGGCGCCGTCGGTGAAGGTGTTGAACTTGCCGGCGCGCAGCGCATCGGCGTAGACGTCGAACTTGCCGACCTTGCTCGAGGTGGCGGGTGCGGCCACGGCGACCGCCGAGGTCGCAGCCACGATGACGGCCAATGCGCCGCCGATGATACGGCTGGTGATCATTTGGGACTCCTTCAACTGAGCTTTATTTGTGTGTCAGCTACCTGCTGCCCCTGAGCGATCTATGTCGCCATGTGAGCACGGGTTGAAGGTTAGTCCCTGGCCTTGCGGCCACAAATGGGGCTGCGACGAACGGTGAGTTGTGCGCCGTGAAACGACAACTTGGCGGAATCAGCGGCGCCCCGCGCGAGGCGCCGCCGCCGGGCCGCCGGCGCCTTACAACGCGAAGTACCGCGTCAACTGCAGCGCCAACTACAGCGTCAACTACAGCGCCAACTACAGCGTGAACTGGCCGTTCGCCTCGGGCTGATAGGACAGCTCCAGCACCGTCACCCGCTGCTCGCGGCCGTCCGGCAGCCGATAGCTGACCGTCTCGCCGGCGCGGGCGCCCAGCAGCGCCTGGCCAACCGGCGAGAACACCGAGATCCGGCCCGCCTCAAAGTCGGCGTTGTCCGGGTACACCAGCGTCCACTGGCGCGGCGCCGGGTCGCCTTCCAGCGCGCAGCGCACCGACGAGTTCATCGTCACCACGTCCTGCGGAATCGCCTCGGGCGGCACGATCGCCGCACGGGCCAGGATGTCGTCCAGCATCTCGGCGATGCCGTTGGCGGGGGCCCGGCTGGCGATGCGCTCCAGTCGGGTCACGTCGAGTTCGGTCAGGTACAGCGTGGGCTGCAGCGAAGCGGATGCGGTCATGGCGGCTCCTGTATGGTGCGCGCGCCTGGGCGCGCTTGTCTGGCTTGTCTGTTGGATTCGGCCGGATCGGCGTCCGCGCGGCGATGGTGCCGGTGGACGCCCGGCGTGCGGCTACTGCGAGCGGCGCGCGTGGCGGGAAAACGATCCGGAAAAGGAGGCTCGGGCCCGGTTCGGCTGGCCCGGCGCGACTGCGGTGCGGCTAGGCTGGGAACCGGGCGGGATCAAGCGGGGCGGGGATTCGGCGCGTGATCCGGCGGAAAGGGACGGCGGCCAGACCGGCCGCCATACGCGGTGCGCGCATCAGCGGTGCGCGCATGCGGGCCGCGTTCGCAATCTGCCGCGCCACGCGCACGCCGGCCAGCCGGGCAAGGCGGCGGGCCTGGGCGAACGAGACGAAGCGGCGAGCGAACATCGGCAAGGGGTGCGGTTTGGGAATGCGGCGCCGTGGCCGCGGTCCCGAAAGTTGTAGTTCGGAAGCTAAAACCGGGAGCTCAAAAAAAAAAGCGGGCGCGACGAATCGCGTGACCGGTTAGCGGGATGCTAGCACAGCACCGGCAAAGTGGCGCGGCCGCGACCACCGCGGCTCAATGCGGATGGCCGGCTTCGGTGCGGTGGCACTCGCAAGGTCCGCCGCCGGCCGCCTGCTGCAGGTTCTGCAGGATGCCGCATTCGCTGGCGCGGTGGCCTTCCTCGCAGGTGTGCCGCAGCGCCCGCAACTGGCTCTCCAGCGCCTCCAGCGCGAGCCGCTGCGCGTGGATCTGCTCGATCTGCCGGTCCAGCAGCGAATTGATGCCGTCGCAGGCCGCGCTCGGATCGCGCGCGAAATCGCGCAGCCGGCGCACGTCGGACAGGCTCATGCCGAGCGAGCGGCAGTGACGCACGAAGTTCAGCTGCACCAGATGGGCGTCGCCGTAGCGGCGATAGCCGTTGTCCTCGCGCTGGGGCGCATCGAGCAGCCCTTCGCGCTCGTAGTAGCGGATCGTCTCCGCGTCGCAGCCCGACTGGCGGGCGAGTTCTCCGATTCTCATGATGCTCACCTTGTAGCGATTACAGGGTTTTCAAGGGACAGTGTAGTGCAGCGGTGTGCGCTTTGCCTTTGACCCGGTGCCTGCAATGGTCTCTGGTCCTCGGTGGTACTCCGAAGCCGCTGGGCCCCCGCCTTCGCGGGGGCGACGGGAACGGACCGATTTCCCGCCCGAATGGCGCGTTCGCATCTCGGGTAGAATCGCCCAACCGGGTCGGCCCGAGAAGCTGGCCCGGATCGCTTTCGATACCCCACGCGAACCTCGTGCTGCGCTCCGCCACCTTCGTGCGATCGCTGCAGCGACTGCTCCGGCTGTCGCTGTTGCCGCTGCTGCTTGCCCTGCTGCCGCTGCATGGCTGGGCAGGCGCCGGCATGCCCGCAGGCGGCGCGGCCACGCACGCGACCGAATCGGTCGAGGCCGCCAAGGCGATCGACGTCGTCGCGACCATCGACACGGTACTGGCCGGCGCTTCGGATCTGTTGAGCGCCACCGCCGACCCGGCATCGGACTGCGGCGCGCCCGCGCCCTCCCCGTTCGCCGATGCCGGCGAAGCCGCGCCGTCCGGCGCCGATCTGGCCGAACAGCTGCTGCTTCCCTCGGCGCCCGCCATGACGGACGCCGGCGGCCGCGCCGGCCCGCCCGCCTACGCCGCGCTGCGGCTGCCCG
>MTEU01001878.1_pt1 | contig 19930 bp, 16 predicted proteins | sample 1042701 | NCBI WGS metagenome assembly MTEU01 (sample SAMN06185813, study PRJNA358809) | soil metagenome | isolation source: naturally attenuated soil | place: India | collected 2015-05-23
GCGCTCGACAGGTCGGCCGTGGTCTGCAGCGTGCCGTTGTTCAGCGTCAGGCCTCCGGACGCATCGCCCAGATTGGCATCGTCCGCGATGCTGATCGTGCCGCCTTCGATGCGGGTGCCGCCGGCGTAGCTGTTGGTGCCTTCGAGCACCAGCTTGCCCAGATCGGTCTTGACCAGTTCGCTACCGCCGCTCAGGTTCGACGCCACCGTGGCCGTGTAGCCGGCGCCGACGCTGCTGCCATCGCCCACACGCATGGTCGCCTGCGTGCCGGCGAGCGCAATCTCGTCGCCCTGGATGCGGTAACCGTCGGAGGCGAACTGCATGCCCGAGGCTTGCACGGCGCCATTGCCGCTGTCGACCGTCACCGTGCCGGCGGCGCCGGCGAAGATCGCAAAGCTGCCGTTGGCATAGACGCCGTTGATCGTGCCCGCCTCCCCGGTCCAGTTGCTATCGCCGGTGGCGCGCCATGTCCCGCTGCCGCCGTTGACCGCCGCATTGTTCTTCGGACCGGCATCGCCATCCCAGAAGTTCAGCGACAGCCCGTTGGCGTTGACGAGGTTCACCTGGTTGGCAATAGACGTCTGCAGCGAGAGCCCGCTCGACGGCGACAGCGTCGCGCCCTGGTCGTTCAGCGCGCCCGCATAGCTGATCACGCGATAGATGCCGGGCCCGAAGTTGCCTCCCGAACTTTGCGAGACGTTGATGGTGCCGTCCAGCGTCAGGTTGCCCCCCACGTTGACCAGATCGTTCCACTGGCCGCCGACCACGTTGGCCTCGCCGAAATTGACGTTGAGGTTGGCATTCGGACCCAATTGCAGGCCGCCGTTGATGGAGAGCGTGCCGGGTGCCCCCGCTGCGTTGCCGGGGCTGAGCGTGCCGCCGTCGGCAACGGTCACGGAGCCGCCGACGGTGCCGGTGCCGCCGAGCGTCGCGCCGCTGGCCACCGAAGTCATGCCGGTGGCGCCGGACTGGTTGCCGTTGACCAGCAAGGTGCCCGACTGCACGTTGGTGGCGCCGGTGTAGCTGTTGGTGCCGGTCAGCGTGGTCGTGCCGGTGCCGATCTGGTTCACCGCACCGCTGCCGGAGATCGTGCCGGCGAAGGTGTACGCGTCGGACCGGTTGAACGCCAGCGTGCCGTTGTTGGCGACGTTGCCGGTCAGCGCACCCGTCGTGGTGCCGTTGCCGATCTGCAGCGTACCGGCATCGATGAGCGTGCCGCTGGAATAGGCATGATTGCCGGTCAGCGTCAGCACACCGCTGTTCTGCTTGTTCAGCGTTTCGAATGCGCTGACACGGGCGCCGTCGAGCGTCAGCGCCGCGGCGTTGTTGACGGCCAGCGTATCGGTGCCGGCGCCCCCGCTCACACCGGTGCCCACCAGCGTCGCGCCGTCGTTGAGGCGCAGCGTGTCGTTACCCGCGCCGAGGCTCAATGCCGTCGCGCCGGAATCCAGGGTGCCGGCGACGTTGACGGTATCGGCACCGTCGCCGAGGTCTCCCGTCGCGCGCAACAGGCCGCCGGTGCCGACCGTGATCGTGCTGGCACCGGCATCGCCGGTCAGCGCCGCGGCCGCGCCGGCGGCCCCCGTCATCGTGCCGTTCACCGTCAGCGCCGAGGCGCCGCTCATGCCGATGGTTGCGCTGGCCAGGCTGCCGTCGACCTGCAGCGTGCCGGCGCCGACGCGCGTGGCGCCGATGCTGTTGCCGGTCGAGGCCAGTACCGTGGTGCCCGTGCCGATCTGCGACAGCGCACCGGCGCCGCTCAGCGTGCCGTTGATATTGAAGGTGTCGCTGCGATTGACCGCCAGCGTCGAGGTCCCGGCGAAGACGATCACGTTGCCCGTGCCGACATTGCCGGACGTGCCGCCGTTGCCGACCACCAGCGTGCCATCGTTGACGACGGTATTGCCGGAGTAGGTGTTATTGCCGGTCAGCACCCAGGTACCGGTACCGTTCTTGGCCAGCACGGTCTGGCCGGTGCCGTTGTCGCCAATGGTGCCCCCCATCGTGTTGTTGCCGGTGTTCGTCCCGCCCAGCGCGATGGTGCGGCCGGTATTGGTGCCGGTCAGCGTCACCGGACCGGTGTTGTCGAACACCAGCGCCCCGGTGCCCGAGGACTCGATGAAGGTCGTGCCGACGTCCAGCGTGAACTGGCGGTCGGTGGTATCGCCAGCGCCGGTGTAGCGCAGCGTCGAGCCATTGCCGATCACCAGGTTCGAGGCGGCACTGGACGAGTTCCCGATGCTGCTGGCCTGGTTGCCGTCGGCCAGCTTGGTCACGGCCAGCACGCCGCCGCTGATCGTGGTCGGTCCGCTGTAGTTGCTGTTGGTATTCTCGAGGACCCAGGTTCCGGCGCCGGTTTTGGTCAGCGCGGTCGTGCCCCCGCCACCGTCGCTGATCTGAGCCGCCAGGCCATTGTTGGCGGTGCTGGTGCCACTGAGCGTCAGCGTACGGCTGCCGGTGCCATCGAGGGTGGTCGCTGCCGTACTGGTGAAGCGCAGCGCGCCGCTGCCCGATGCATCCAGCGTGCCGCCTGCGGCGCCGAGCGTGAACTGGCGATTGGTGCTGTCGCCGGTGCCGGCGTACGACAGCGTGCCGCCGTTCAGCACCAGATTGCCGGCGCCCGCCAGCGACGCGCCAATCGAGCTGTTGACGCCGCCGTCCTTCAGCGAAGTGACCACCAGCGTGCCGCCGTCGATCCGCGTCGAGCCGGTATAGCTGCTGGCCGAGCCTGACAACGCTTGCGTACTGCCGGCGCCGGTCTTGACCAGGCCGCCGCTGCCGCTGATCGCACCGCTGAACGTCCTGGACTGGCCATGGCTGATCGCGAGCGTGCCCGAGCCGAGCGTCACATTGCCGGCGCCACCAAGGCTCAGCACCGTGTTGCTGAAGTTCGCAAGATCAGCCGTACCCGCGTTGACGATCAGCGCTCCCGTACCGAAGGCGCTGGTGGAGCCGGCGCGCACGGTGCCCTGCTGGATCGTCGTCCCTCCGCTATAGGTGTTGTTGCCGCTCAGCACCAGCGTGCCAGCGCCCAGCTTGACAAGCTGCCCGCCGCCGATCGCCTGCCCCTGGAACGTCAGCGTCGTGTTGGAATTCGCGACACCGATCCACCCTCCAGTGGTGAAGCCGCGATCCGTGGTGACGCTGTTGCCCGTGTAGTTCAGCGTGCCACCGGCCAGTACCAGGTTGCTGGCGTCGGCGTCGGACGTACCGATATCGCTGACCTCGCCACCGTTGGCCAGGCAGGACACATTGAGCGTGCCCCAGATCGTGGTCGGGCCCGCATAGGTGTTCTTGCATCCGCTGAAGGTTTGCGCGCCGGAGCCGAGCGTTACCCCGCCCGCACCGGCAATGATGCCGCTGAACGTGTTGCCGGTGCCGTCCATGATGTAGCGCGTCGTGGACAGGACACCCAGGTTCAAGGTGCCGTCGCCGGCGAGTCCGCCTGTCCTGACGTTCGCCATATCGGCGATGTCGAGCGTGGCCCCGCTGTTGACCGTCACGGGCCCGGTACCAAAGGGCTTTGCGGAGCCGGCCTGCAGCGTGCCCGCACTGACGGTGGTACCGCCTGTGTAGTCGTTCGTACCCGACAGGATCAGCGTACCGCCCCCGGTCTTCGTCAGCCCGCCGCCGCCTGTCGCGGTGCCGCTCAGGGTCAGCGCCGCCCCGGGGTCCAACACGCCGATGCCGCCGCCATTGGTCAGCGTAAAGCCACGATCCGACGAGGTCGTCCCGCCCGCGTAGGCCAGTCTGCCGCCGTCCTGCAGCACGAGGTTGGACGAGGCGTTCGAGGAGGCGCCAATGCTGCTGTTGCTGCCGCCATTGGCCAGCGTGCCGACCTCGAGCGTGCCGCCATTGATCGTCGTCGGTCCCGTGTAATCGCTGCCGCCATTCGACAGTACCAGCGTACCGGGCCCACTCTTGGTCAGTCCCGCCCCATCCGGGCTTGTCACCACGCCACCGAACTGGAGCCGGGCCGCGGGGTCCGTGACGGCGATGGTTGCGCTGGTAACGGTACCCGAGCGTGCGATGGTAAAGCTGCGGTCGCTGACATCGCCATCGCCGGTATATTCCAGCGTCGCGCCCTGGATGATCAGGTTCGAAGCCGCCGGGCCGGAGGCGCCGATGGAGCTGGCGGCCCCGCCGTTGGCGATCGTGTCGACGGACAGCGTGCCGCCGGCGATGGTGGTTCCACCCGTGTAGCTGTTCGCGCCGTTGTCCAGCGTGACCCGGCCCGTTCCGCCCTTGGTGAATCCGACCGACGCGCCCTGGTTGTCGGTGATCTGCGAAGCAATGGTGAAATTGCCGTCGCTGTTCTGCTGCACGCCGAGGATGCCGCCGCCCGTGGTGCCGGTGATCATGCCGCCGCTGATGGTCTGGTCGTTGGCGCCCACCGAAGGGGCGACGATGATCGTGCCGTCGACGCCGAGCGTCTGGCCGTCGGCGACTGTCACCGTCGTGGACACCGGCTCGGTGTAGCGCAGGCCCGCGAGCTGGACCGTGCTGCCGACGGCGCCGAAGAAGCCGTCGACGTCGGTGATGTACTGCCCCGCGCCCCAGGTGGCGGCGTCGTCCATGTCCGTATAGTCGGACTCGGTGAACGCGACGATGTTGCCCGCATCGACCTTGGCGTAGTCGGTGCCGTTGACGGTCGCCCAGCCGCCTACGGACGCGCTGTCGGTCTTGATATTGCCGCTGGTGGGAACCTGGAAGTCGACCAGGCCGCCATTGTGAGTGATCGTGCCGAGGTCCAGCGTGACGCTGCCACCGGTGCCAGCCACCGCGCCGACCGTGTTGCTGCCACCGTTGACGGTCAGGCCGGCCACTTCCTGGGAATTGCTCTCGCCGTCGTCGCCAGTGACCAGCAGCGAGCCGCCAGACATGGTCACCGTCGAGGTGCTGGCCAGAATGTTGTTGGCCGGCGCGCTGTCAGGTGTGAAATCGAGTGCGAGCGTGCCACCGTTGATCTGCGTGGTGCCGGTGTAGGCGTTGGCGCCGCTGAGTGTCAGCGTGCCGCCGCCATCCTTGATCAGGTTGCCGGCACCCTGGATCGAGCCGGCATAGCTGCTGTTCGCACCCGTCACGATGTTGAGCGAAAGGTCGGCGCCGCCGAGCGCCACGCTGCCGCCGCTGCCGTTGAGCGAGCTGGCGCCGAGGTCATGACCGCCGAGATCCAGCGTGCCGCCATCGATGCGAACGTCCGTGGTCGTGCCGAAGGCGGTGGCGCTGCCCGCGCGCAGCGTGCCGTTGGTAACGGTCAGCTTGCCGGTGCGCGTATTGTTGCCGCTCAGCACCCAGGTCGCCGCGCCGTCGCTGACGAGATCGCCATTGCCTGCGATCGTCCCGCTGATGGTGTTGTCGGCGCCGGTAAAGCTGCCGCCCAACGTCAGCGTATCGGTGGGGGCCGCCGCATCGAAATTGACCGGGCCTGTCAGTGACAGCGCGCCCGTACCATCGTTGCTTATTGTCGCGGCCGTCGTGCCGGCGGTGATCGTCCAGGTACGGTTGGTGGCAGCGCCGGCACCGGTATAGCTGAGGACGCCGGCGTCGGTCAGCAGGACCGTGTTGCCTGTTCCCAACGAGCTGTTGGCACCGGCATTGGCAAGCGTGGAGGCCTTTACCGTGACGTTGCCGATCGAGGCGGGCCCTGCGAAAGTGTTGGCGCCGCCCAGCGTGATGGTGCGATTGCTGCCGCTCCCATCGAAGCGGAACAGGCGGGATGCGCTGCCGCTGCTGATGGTCCCCGTCAGTCCGAGGTCGGCCGTCTGGGCTCGAAACGTCATGGCAACCGGCACGGTGCTGCTGACCGAGATATTGCCGCTGATGTTCAACGCCCCCGTGCCGCCATTGATGAACAGCGTGCCGGATGGGGTAGACCCAGTCGTGAAGTGATCGATCGCCCAATCGCGATTGGAGCTGTCGCCGGTGCCGACGTAAGTGACACTGTCGGAGTACTGCAGCGCCGAGGTGAAGCGGATCGTGCCGTTGGGTCCGGTGCCAGCGCCCAGCGAACTCGCCTGCCCGTAGTCGCGCACGGAGGTGAATGCCACGGCCCCGTTCGACCAGAACCAGGCCTGGCCCGTAAAGTCATTGGTGTCGTCGGTCATCGCGACACCCGTGCCAATCTGGACCCCGCCACTGCCGGTGTAGTGCGCGTCGCCGACTCCCGCCCCCTGCACTGCCACCGAAGCGGACGGCCCGACCAGGTTGATCGTCCGCCCCTGCAGCGATCCGCTGGCGACCAGGCGGCCGGCATTCATGTTGACCACATTGCCGGCGCTGCCCAACGCCGCATTGCTGTTGACGTTCAAGGCGCCGTCATTGACGTTGACGCCCCCCGAGAATGTATTGGTACCGGTCAGAAACAGGGTTCCAGCGCCGGCCTTGGTCAGGCCGGTCGTGCCTGCAATGGCCGCGCCGATGGTGGCCGAGACGCCGGTATCGGTGGTAATCGTCGGTGCAGCGCCGGTCAATGTCAGCGGATTGCTGCCGGTCAGCGAATAGCCGTTGCTGCTGAATGTCAGGTTGTGGACGCTGATCGGCGTACCGATCGTCACCGCGCCGCCGGTCCCGGTGAAGATCGCATCGTCTCCCAGGCCGTTGTTCCATACCGAGTAAGGACCGCTGACACCATCGCTGTTCGGGCTCCAGCGGGATGTGCTCGTATCCCAGATGCCGGCCCCACCGACTCCGACGGCCGTTTGATTCGCGTCCCAATACCGCTGTTCGGCAAGGACGGGCTTCGCCAGCATGCCGAAGGCCGACAGGAACACGGCCAGCATCACGCCAGGGCTCGGCGCATGGAACAGATCAAGGGAAAGCGGCGGACAGCTGACCAGCTGCCCTTTCCAGCGGGTCAGCCGCCCGCCCCGCAGGAAACGCGACAGCGCCATCCTCCGCGTTTCTCCTTTGTGACGGCGCCGCCGCTGGCTCGTACGGAAATGGCGCTCGGCTATGTTTTTTTGTAAGCAACTAGATACAAAGTATGTCAGAGGATTCTCACAACGAATGCGTCACACCGTGATATTCGGGAGACGCTTTGTAAGTAATTGTTACGACACGGACGCGAAGGCGGTCTTTTTCAGATTTCTAAGATGAGATTTAAGCGACACCGAATACCGGGCCCCGGTACGTCGGCTGGCGAGCGTAAACTCCACCCATACCGTCTGGTCCAATTCATCCGTCCGATCTGCTGCTCGCCGTCATGCAACGCGTTCTCGTCATCGCTGGGTTGATCCTCGTGGCCGTGGGTCTGTTGTGGCCATGGGTGTCGCGTCTGCCGTTCGGGCGCCTGCCCGGTGACATCCATATCGTTCGCGATGGATTCAGCTTCCATTTCCCGATCGCGACCTGCCTGCTGATTTCGCTGATCGTCTCCGTCGTGATCTGGCTGGTCCGCCGCTGAGGCAACCGGCGACTTCCGGCGGTCGTTGCACATAAACGCCTCACCGGCGTCATCCCTCTGTCATTCCCTCGCTCCAGAATGCCCCGGTCATTCAGCAAGGGAGTCGACATGACCCATGCAATCGAAGTGCGCGGCGTCAGCAAGTCGTTCCGGGCCGACCGCAAGGCCCTCGACGACGTGACGCTGCAGGTGGCGCCCGGCGAAATGGTGGCGCTGCTGGGGGCCTCCGGCTCCGGCAAATCCACGCTGCTGCGCCATGTGGCAGGCTTCGTGGCCGCCGACAGCGGCGAGATCCTGGTACATGGCCGCGCTGTCCAGCGCGATGGCCGATTGGCTGCCAACGTGCGCAAGGCCCGCGCCGACATCGGCTTCGTGTTCCAGCAATTCAATCTGGTCGGACGTCTGCCGGTGATCACCAACGTGATGATCGGCATGCTGAGCCGCATCCCGAAATGGCGTGGCCTGCTTCGCTATTTCAAGGCCGATGAACTGCGCGCCGGGCTCGATGCGCTCGCGCAAGTTGGTATAGACGACTATGCGTTTCAACGTGCTTCGACGTTGTCGGGCGGCCAGCAGCAGCGCGCCGCGATCGCGCGGACGCTGGTGCAGAACGCCCGCGTGATCCTGGCCGACGAGCCGATCGCCTCGCTCGATCCGGAATCGTCGCGCCGCGTGATGTCGCTGCTGACGCAGATCAATCGCACGCACAAGGTGGCCGTGGTGGTGTCGCTGCACCAGGTCGACATCGCGATGCGCTACTGCCCGCGCGTGGTGGCGCTGCGCCACGGCAAGGTCGTCTACGACGGTCCGTCGCAGGCGCTGACGCAGAGCATGCTGCGCGATCTCTACGGCACCGAAGCGGACGAGCTGCTGCATGACCTGGTGCCCGACCGGATTGCAACGCCGGTCGACGGCGCGCTGGTACCGGCCACCGTCAGGATGGACCTCGCGGCCGCGTGAGCACCCTCCCTGATCCTGCTGCTTCTCGCTGCCGCACCGCATTCCCCACCCCAATTCCGCATCGGAGACCACCATGCTTCGCAGAACCTTCTTCGCGCTGATCGCATCGGCCATCGTCGCCACCCCGGCCCTGGCGCAGGATTCCAGGCCGCTGAGCATCGGCTTCATCTCGACCGAGTCCTCGTCGAACCTGAAGACCGCCTGGCAGCCGCTGATCGACGACCTGAGCAAGACGCTGGGCGTGCCGGTCAAGCCGTTCTTCGCATCGGACTATGCCGGCATCATCGAAGGCATGCGCTTCAACAAGGTGCAGATCGCCTGGTTCGGCAACAAGTCGGCGATGGAGGCGGTCGATCGCGCCAACGGCGAGGTGTTCGCCTCGGTGATCGACAAGGACGGCAACCCGGGCTACTGGTCGTTGCTGATCGTCAGCAAGGACAGCGACCTGAAGTCGGTCGACGACGTGATCAAGCGCGGCAAGGAGCTGTCGTACGGCGCCGGCGATCCGAACTCGACGTCCGGCACGCTGGTTCCCGGCCACTACCTGTGGGCGGCGAACAAGGTCGAGCCGAAGACGCTGTTCAAGGCGGTGCGCATCGGCAACCACGAGGCCAATCTGCTGTCGGTGCTGAACAAGCAGGTCGACGTCGCGGTGAACAATACCGAAAACCTGGGGCGCTATCGCGTCAACACCGGCAAGGACCCGTACGAACAGGTGCGCGTGCTGTGGAAATCGCCGCTGATCCCGGCCGATCCGATGGTGTACCGCAAGGACCTGCCGGCCGAGCTGAAGAAGAAGATCCAGACGTTCTTCGTCAACTACGGCAAGGGCGCCGATGCCGCGCGCGAGAAGCAGGTGCTGGCCACGCTGACCTACCAGGGCTTCCGCCCCTCCAGCGATGCGCAGCTCGTGCCGATCCGGCAGATCGAGCTGGCCAAGGAGAAAGCCCGCATCGAATCGGACGGCACGCTGGGCGCCGCCGACAAGGAAAAGCGGCTGGCCGACGTGTCGCGCCGCCTCGCCGAACTCGACAAGGCCGTCAGCGCGCAGTGACCGCGCAGTGATCAGATTTAACGCAGGGCTCGCGATGTGCGGCGGCCCTGCCCCTGCCTTCTACGGATTGCCCTCATGACCGCCACCGCCAAGCCTGGCCTGCCTTCGCCGAACGCCAACGGCCGGCCGCCGCGCGCCTCCCTGTCCGCCATGCTCGTCTGGGCCATCGTGCTCGCGATGCTGGCGCTTTCCTGGCAGGGCGCCGACATGCGCCCGCTCGACCTGCTGCGCGACTCCGGCAACATGGCGCAGTTCGCCGCCGACTTCTTTCCGCCGGACTTCCGCGACTGGCGCCACTATCTCGACGAAATGGTGGTGACCGTGCAGATCGCGGTCTGGGGCACCGCGCTGGCGGTCGCCGTGGCGGTGCCGCTGGGCCTGCTGTGTTCGGCCAATATCGTGCCGGCCTGGGTCTACCAGCCGGCGCGGCGCCTGATGGACGCTTCGCGCGCCATCAACGAGATGGTGTTCGCGATGCTGTTCATCGTTGCCGTCGGCCTGGGACCGTTCGCCGGCGTGCTGGCGATCTGGATCCACACCACCGGCGTGCTGGCCAAGCTGTTCGCCGAGGCGGTCGAGGCCATCGATCCCCGTCCCGTCGAGGGCGTGCGTGCCACCGGCGCGGGGAGGCTTGAAGAGATCGTCTACGGCGTGATCCCGCAGGTCCTGCCGCTGTGGCTGTCGTTCGCGCTGTACCGCTTCGAGTCGAATGTCCGCTCGGCGTCGGTGGTCGGCATCGTCGGCGCGGGCGGCATCGGCACTGTGCTGTGGGAAATCATTCGCAGCTTCCAGTACGCCCAGACCTGCGCCGTGATGATCCTGATCATCGCGTTTGTCACGGTGATCGACGTGCTGTCGGCGCAGATCCGCAAGGTGCTGGTCTGAGGACGGCCGGCACCGCTTCCGTAGCGGACTTCGGCAATCAGCGTGCTTCGCCCGCCGGCCTGATAGCCGGCGCCATGCCGATCGCCTTTGCCATCGCCTCGGCGGCCGAGTGCAGCGCCCCGCTGTTGTCGATCTCGACAAGCCGGCAACCGGCCGGCACATCGAACGAAGCGGTGGCACGCGCCAGGCGCCGTGCGATCGCCTCCTCCGATTCCCGGCCACGCTGGCGCAAGCGTGCGGCCAGCACTTCCGGCGATACCCGTACATGGAGCGCGCTCAGGTTCGGATAGCGCGCCACCGCTTGGGGCAGGTACTCACGCGAGCCGTTGACGACGACCTTGATGCCCCGTGCCAGCCACTGCTCGATCTCGATACCGATGCCGTAGTGCAGGCCATGGCTGTGCCAGTGCATCGCCATGCAGCCCAGCGCGACGCGGCGCTGGAATTCCTCGATGGTCAGCGAGACCGACGCTTCGTTGGCATCCGCCGGACGCGTGATATAGCGATGCGCGACGACCAGGCGATCATCGCTGCCGTGTCTCGTGTGCAGGGCCCGCAGCAGCGAGTCCTTGCCGCTGCCCGATGGGCCCATCAGATAGAACAGGCCGGCGCCATCCACGGCATGATTTGCCGCGCTCATGCCGACAGGTACGCCGCGCCGGCGCCATCGCGAGATTGTCCATCGAAGCCGTAGTGGCGCGCTGCGACGAACGCGGCGCCGGGCTCGGGCTGCACGAACACGCTGACGCTGTCCACGCGAAGCGGAGTGTCCAGCAGCGCGCCGGCCGCCATCGACAGCTGGGCCAGCGCCGCGGCCTGCCGCTCCGCGTCCAGCATGCCGGTCAGCGTGATATGGAAGGTAAAGGTCTCGAACAGATAGGGATAGCCCCAGTCGAGCAGCATTTGCCGTTCCAACGCTGACAGCCGTTCGGGGTTGCGCCGCGCGATCTCGTCCGGCGTCGGCGGCGCGCGGAACCGGTCCAGTTCGCGCACGCTGGCGTCGGCAAGCTGATGCATCAGTGCCACGGCCTCGCGCCGATCCGCCAGGCACCACGCAACAAAACCGCGCAGCGCGCGCAGTGTCAACGGAACCTCGAACGGCCGCCGACCGCGCGCGAACTGGCGCATGGCCTCGTCCAGCATCGCGGGGGCTGCGCCTCCGGCCAAGCGGAACGGCGGCTTCAGCGTCGCGTGCAGGCCGTAATGGGCTGGCGCCCCGACCCACTCGGCCGGCCGGGCCGCCATTTCGGGAAGCGGGGGCACCGCGGCACCTGTGTCCGCGTCGCGGCCGAGCCAGTGTTGGCCGAAGGTCCGGAACGGCTCGTTGGGGGCAAGGTATATGGCGTATCGATGCGCCGGCATGGTCAGGTTCGTGGGCTTGTCCAATCGGCAGGCTAGCGCGGCAAGGTGACAGACGGATGTCTAGACCAATCGACCAGCATGCCATCGGCTCGCGCCGCGGTTCAGTCGTTATCCGATACGGTGAGCTGAACCCAGTCGCCGGCAAACCGCGTGACGCTGTACTGCACCGGCGCGCCGTCGATATCGACGTTCAACGCCTCGACCTGCAGTACGGGCCTGGTCTTGGGCTGGTTCAGCAGCCGCGCCACCGGCGCGCTGGGCAGCGCCGCCGTGATCCGCGACCACTTGCGAGTGTAGTCGGCGATGCCGCATTGCGCGAGGGCGCGCGAAATCGAGCGCTGCTCGCGCAGCAGGTCCGCCAGCTGCGGGAAACGCTGGTAATCGAAATAGTGCTCGGCCACATCGATGGGACGGCCCTCGGCCTTGCCCACCATCTGCACATGCAGCACCGGCGCCGTGCGCGCCAGGCCAAGATGCCGGGCGACCTCGGGCAGACGGCTGACCTGGCTGCCGACCACTTCGGTATGGCCGCGCATGCCTTGCGCTGCAAGGTTCTGCGAGAAACGGGTACGCCGTGCGATCGCGTAGTCGATCGCATGCTCCTGCACGAAGGTGCCGCGCCCCTGCTCGATCCGCACCAGGCCGCTCTGCTCGAGCTCGCTCATGGCACGCCGCACCGTATGACGATTGACGGCAAACCGCATCGCGAGCTCCGACTCGGGCGGCAGCTGCTCGCCCGGCCCGTACAGCTTCTTGCGGATGTCGTCGGCCAGCGCTTCCCCGATCTGGCGCCATACCGCGACACCCGAGCCCCGTTCGACTTCTCGTTCCGACATCGTTGTTATTCCTCTGGTCGTTGTTCGCTGTCATTCAGCGGCAATCGCATCGTGCGATTGTGCCCGAGCCGCATGCCCTCGTGCGCGGTGTCCGATCACGATCCGGGCTCGTCATCAAACGGTCATCCCGCCGTGGTCTAGTAGTGCCGTGTTGTTGCAGCTCACATCTAAACGTATAGACGTATAGGGATGACGATGACAGGCAAGATCGGCGAAAGCGGCCAGATCGGCGATACCGCCGACGCTTCCCGGGCCGCATGGCTGCGGATTCTGGCGCTGGCGGACACCGACGCGCTGGACGGCGCCTACCGGCAGTTGGGCCAGCAGGCACCGCTGCCGGCCTACCGGCTGCTGCGCAAGCCGGAATCCGGCATGGCGATGGTGCGCGCGCGTACCGGCGGCACCGGCGCGCAGTTCAATCTCGGCGAAATCACGGTCACGCGCTGCGCGGTGGTACTTGAAGCTGAAGCGAGCGCTGCGTCCACCGAAGAGCCAGCGGTCGCCGGCGTGGCCTATGCAATGGGCCGCTGCCCGCGCCATGCCGAACAGGCGGCCGTCCTCGATGCGCTGCTGCAGCGGCCCGAGTGGCATGCCCGCGTACAGCAGATCGTGGTCGAGCCTCTGGCACGCGCGCTGGCCGAACGCGCCGCGACCGAAGCCGCTACCGCCGCGCAGACCCGCGTCGAGTTCTTCACGATGGCCCGCGGAGAGGACTGACATGCCGACCTTGCATACGATGTCCGGCCAGACTACCGCGTCGCTGCTGCCTGGCTTCGACAACCCCGTCGACGACGCGCAACAGGTCTTTCGCGCGACGCTGCAGGCGATCTCGCATCCCGGCCGCATCGAGACGCTGAGCGCCGATTGCGGCGTGCCCGATGGCCTGTCGCCGGCGATGACGGCGCTGCTGCTGACGCTGGCCGACCCCGATACGCCGGTCTGGCTGCCGGCCGACGTCGCCGCATCGATCGGCGGTTTTCTGCGCTTTCACTGCGGCTGCCCGCTGGTCGACGAGGTCGCGGCCGCGCAGTTCGTCTGCGTACCGGCCGGCCATGACATGCCGGCGCTGCACCGCTGCGCGCAGGGCGATCCAGCCTTTCCGGACCGCTCGGCCACGCTGATCGTCGAGGTCGCTTCGCTCGACGCAGGGGACACGCTGACGCTGCGCGGCCCCGGCATCGAGACCACGTGCACGCTGCGTGTCGGCGGCTTGCCGGAAGACTTCCGCCACCAATGGCAAGCGAACCATGCCGACTTTCCGCTGGGCGTGGACCTGCTGCTGACCGCCGGCGCGCGGATTTGCGCGCTACCGCGCACCACACTGGTGGAGGACTGACATGTACGTCGCAGTCAAGGGCGGCGAACGCGCCATCCTCAATTCGTACCGGATGGTCGACGCGTATCGCCGCGGCGATCCCTCGGTGCCGGAACTGACGCTGGCCCAGATCCGCGAACAGATGCCGCTCGCCGTCTCCCGCGTGATGGCCGAGGGTTCGCTGTACGACCCGCATCTCGCCGCGCTGGCATTGAAGCAGGCGGCGGGCGACCAGATCGAGGCGGTGTTCCTGCTGCGGGCCTATCGCACCACGCTCGCGCGCTTCGGCTATACGGTGCCGCTCGATACCGGCGCCATGCGGCTGCGCCGGCGGATTTCGTCGACGTTCAAGGACGTACCCGGCGGCCAGGTCCTGGGGCCGACCTACGACTATACGCAGCGGCTGCTCGACTTCACGCTCGAGGCCGAAGGCGCTGCGCGCCCGGCCATCGCACCGGCCACGGACCCGGGCACCAACGTCCGGCCGATGCCGCGCGTGACCGACCTGCTGCAGGCCGACGAACTGATCGAGGCCGAACCGATTCCGCCGGGCGATCCCGCGCCGACCGATCTGACCCGCGAACCGCTGACCTTCCCGGCCGATCGCGCGTCGCGGCTGCAGAACCTCGCGCGGGCCGACGAAGGCTTCCTGCTGTCGATGGGCTATTCGACCCAACGCGGATATGGCAACTCGCACCCGTTCGCGGCGGAGATCCGCTACGGCGCCGCGGAGGTCGAGCTGTTCGTCGAAGAGCTGGGCTTCGCCGTGACGATCGGCGAGATCGAGCTGACCGAATGCCAGATGATCAACGACTTCGCCGGCAACGCCGAGGAAGCGCCCTGCTTTACCCGCGGCTATGGGCTGGCGTTCGGCTACAACGAGCGCAAGGCGATGTCGATGGCGCTGATCGATCGGGCGATGCGCGCCGCGGAACTCGGCGAGGCAGCGGACAACCCGGCCAACGACATCGAATTCGTGCTGTACCACAGCGACAATGTCGAGGCCTCCGGCTTCGTCCAGCATCTGAAGCTGCCCCACTACGTGGACTTCCAGACCAATCTCGAACTGCTGCGCCGGCTGCGCGCACAGCGGCAAGCAGGCGAAGCGGACACCGACACGCCGGCGGCCGCCCCATCGCCCTGTGCAGACAGCGAAGCTGCGCTGAAATGCCAGCCGCAGGAGGAGAGCGTCGCATGACCGCCGCCATCGCAACACCTCTCCCGGAACGGGCCACGCCGGACGCGCACTACAACTTCGGCTACCTCGACGAATCGACCAAGCGCATGCTGCGCCGGGCGCTGCTGAAGGCGGTGGCGATCCCCGGTTACCAGGTTCCATTCGGCAGCCGCGAGATGCCGCTGCCCTATGGCTGGGGCACCGGCGGCATCCAGGTGACCGCCGCCATCATCGGCCGGCGGGACGTGCTCAAGGTCATCGATCAGGGCTCGGACGACACCACCAACGCCATCAATATCCGCCGCTTCTTCGGCAGGGTGACCGGCGTACGGACCACGGAGCGCACCGCCGAGGCCAGCATCATCCAGACCCGCCATCGCATCCCTGAAACACCGCTGCGCGAAGGCCAGACCATGGTGTTCCAGGTGCCGATTCCCGAGCCGCTGCGCTGGCTCGAACCGAGCGAAACCGAGACACGCACGATGCATGCGCTGGCCGAATACGGCGCGATGCACGTCAAGCTTTACGAAGACATCGCACGCCACGGCCATATCGCCACGACCTACGACTATCCGGTCATCGTCAACCAGCGCTACATGATGCGGCCCTCGCCGATCCCGAAGTTCGACAACCCGAAGCTGCACCGCAATCCGGCGCTGATGCTGTTCGGCGCGGGCCGCGAGAAGCGCGTCTACGCGGTGCCGCCGTACACCTCGGTCAAGAGCCTGGACTTTGTCGACCATCCGTTCACGGTCGAGAAGTGGTCCAGCTGCTGCGCGCAGTGCGGCGCCACCGACAGCTATCTGGACGAGATCATCACCGACGACGCCGGTACGCGGATGTTCGTCTGCTCGGATACCGAGTATTGCGCCGACCGCCAGGCCGCGCAGGCTAACCCCGCCATCGATCCGGCCGCAGGAGGTGCGCGATGAACGCGACGCCCTTGCTGTCGGTGCGCGGGCTGACGCGCACCTGGGACGGCATCCACGGCTGCCATGACGTCAGCTTCGATCTGTATCCCGGCGAAGTGCTGTGCATCGTCGGCGAATCCGGCTCGGGCAAGAGCACCCTGCTGCAGGCCCTGTCGATGCAGGCGCCGGCACAGCGCGGCAGCGTCAGCTACGACATGCGCGAATCCGGGCTGACCGACCTCGCCTCGCTGTCGAGCGCTCGGCTGCGTCTGCTGGCCCGTACCGACTGGGGCTTCGTGCATCAGCACGCGCGCGACGGCCTGCGCATGCAGGTCAGTGCCGGCGCCAATATCGCCGAGCGCCTGATGGCAGTCGGACAGCGCCACTACGGCGAGCTGCGCGAGATCGCCGGCGCCTGGCTGAAGAAAATGGAGATCGGCCTCGCGCGGCTGGACGACACCCCGCACGCCTTTTCCGGCGGCATGCAGCAGCGGCTGCAGATCGCCCGCAACCTGGTCACGCATCCACGCCTGGTCTTCATGGACGAACCCACCGCCTCTCTGGACGTCTCGGTTCAGGCGCGCCTGCTCGACCTGCTGCGCCGGCTGGTAGCGGACCTCGACCTCGCCGCCATCCTGGTCACGCATGACCTCGCCGTCGCCCGGCTGCTGGCCCACCGCGCGCTGGTGATGCAGGGCGGCCGCGTGATTGAGCAGGGCCTGACCGACCAGATTCTCGACGACCCGCAGCATCCCTATACGCAGCTGCTGGTCTCTTCCATTCTGCAGGGTTGAACCATGAACCAAGCACGGCAGGGCGAGCACGCACGGACGCTGATCGAGGTCCGCGGCCTCGGCAAGATGTTTACCTTGCACAACCAGGGCGGCATCCGGCTGCCGGTGCTGCAGTCGATCGATTTCGACGCGGCGCGCGGCGAATGCCTGGTGCTGTCGGGCCGGTCCGGCACCGGCAAGAGCACCTTGCTGCGATGCCTGTACGGCAACTATCTGGCCACCGAAGGCAGCATCCGGCTGCGCGATACCAGTGCGCAAGGCGCGCCCTGGGTCGAGCTGACGGATGCCCCCGAGCAACGCGTGCTGAAGCTGCGCCGCGACGTGATCGGCTACGTCAGCCAGTTCCTGCGCGCGATACCGCGTGTCGGCGCACTGGACGTCGTGGCCGAGCCGCTGCAGCAGCGGGGCATCGACCGCAACGTGGCACGCGAGCGCGCTGCGGCGCTGCTGGAGCGCCTGAACCTGCCGCGCCGGTTGTGGGAGCTGCCGCCGGCAACGTTCTCGGGCGGCGAGCAGCAGCGCGTCAACATCGCCCGCGGGCTGATCGGCGGCCACCCGATCCTGCTGCTGGACGAGCCCACCGCCTCGCTCGACGCCGATAACCGCACCGTGGTGATCGAACTGATCCGCGAGGCGCTGGCCGAGGGCCGCTGCCTGATCGGCATCTTTCACGACGAGGCGGTCCGCGATGCGGTCGCCACGCGCTTGTTGCCGTTGCAGCCGGCGACCGCGGCCGCGTGATGCGCGTTGCGGCCGCCCCTATCCGCACCCTACCTGCACCCTACCCCGCACCAGCCTGAACCGACACGGAGCCGGACATGTCCGCCACTTACCTGACGCACGTCACCCTGGTACTGCCCGACCGCGTACTGCAAGACAGCGCGCTGCTGATCGAGGATGGACGCATCGCCGCCATCGAGCCCGACCCATCCACGGTGCCCGCGCTGGCCAGCGTCGTGGCGCTGCGCGGACACACGGTGATGCCCGGCCTGATCGACGTCCATTGCGACGCGATCGAGAAGGAGGTCGAACCGCGCGCCAACGTGCTGTTCCCGATGGACTTCGCCGTGGCACAGGTCGATCGGCGCAACGCGGCGGCCGGCATCACGACGCCCTACCATGCGCTGTCCTTCGCCAATAACCAGTTCGGCGTACGCAACAACGACACGGCGGCCGAACTGGTGCGCACCGTGGCGGCGTATCGCGACCACAGCCTGGTCGATAACCGAATCCATTGCCGCTACGAAGTGACCGACGCTGCCGCGGTGCCGGTGCTCGAGATGCTGATGCTGGAGGGCGTGGTCGACCTGCTGTCGGTGATGGACCATTCGCCGGGACAGGGCCAGTTCAAGACCCTCGACGCATACCTTGCCTACATGGTCGGCAACCATGGCATGAGCCGCGAGGAAGCCGCGGACGCCGCCGCGAAGAAGGCCGAGCAGCGCGACGGTGCGCACGAGCGGATCCGCCGGCTGCTGTCCCGCGCGCACGAAGTCGGCGTGCCGACCGCCAGCCATGACGACGATTCCCCCCAGCGCATTGCCGCGATGCAGGCCCTCGGCGTGCGCATGAGCGAGTTTCCGATCAACCTCGACACCGCGCAGGCGGCCGCCGCCCACGCGCTACCGACCATCTTCGGTGCGCCGAACGTGCTGCGGGGCCGCAGCCAGAGCGGATCGATGCGCGCGATCGACGCGATCCAGGCGGGCGTCGGCCACATCCTGTGTTCGGACTACCAGCCATCGACGCTGATCGCCGCCGCGTTTGCCGCGGCACGCCTGGCCGACTTGCCGCTGAACGAGGCGGCCGCGCTGGTCACCGCCAATCCGGCGGACGCCTGCCTGTTGCGCGATCGGGGCCGCCTGGCGCCGGGACTGCGCGCGGACGTGATCGCGGTCGCCGACGTGGCCGGGCAAGCGATGGTCACGCACACATGGTCGGCGGGCCGGCTGGTGTTCGCGGCGGGGTATCGGGCGATGCAGGTGGAGAAACCGGGCTTGGCCGGCAGAGAACGGCTGTTCGAAGCGGCCTAGGTTGCCGAGGGATAGAGTTCCGACATCCGTCAGTACCCCGCCTCCTTCTGATGCCGGAATGCGAGGACATAGATCGCGTCATCGGCGGGCTCATGCCGATACAGTGCGACATAGCCCGAGTCGCCAAACGCGATCACCAACTCCCGCAGTTCCTCTTGTTCGGGAAAGGGTCGTCCGATTTCCGGCATGGCTTCCAACTGGAGCAGATGTCGCTCGATTGCCTGAGCCGCACGCCGGGACACATGCGGGGCATTCGCCATCAGAAATTCGCGACAACGCTCCAAACCCATAACGGCGCCTTCCGTGACGATTACTCGTGGCACTTGGGGCTCGCCTTTTCATCTTCAGTGCCCCAGGTGTTTAGCCAGGTTCGTACTTCCTGGCCGCTGAGATGCCGCCCTGTTTGCTGATACGCGGCCCACGACGCCATTGCCTCCTGCCTGAAGCTTTCGCGGGCCTCTTCCCGTTCGACGTACTGCTGGATCGCTTCTCGCATGATCCAATGGGCGGAACGCCGGCGGAGCGCAGCCAAGTGCTGAATACGTTCCTTCAATACTTCGTCGAGCTTAATGGACGTAGCCATCGCAACTCCTTATTAAAAGGTAATACCTCTTAATACTCTAGCGCGTCGCCCCGTCCACTGTCTATCGGATTCGTCCTGGCTCCTTCCAAAAGGCACGCATCGGGCACATCCACACAGGCTACGTCGCGTCGATCGTCATCCGAATGAAATCCACCACCGTGTCCTGGCCGGACGCCAGGCAGGCCGCGCCGACCACCGGCTCCCAGAACGCCTCCGAGCCGTGAGCCATGCGCCATTGATGCAGGCGCCGCGTCAGCAACTGCAGATCGTATTCCTCGGTAATGCCGATCGCGCCGTGCAACGCGTGAGCGGTGGCGGCAATGGTGGCTGCGGCCTCGCTTGTACGAGCCTTGGCAATCGCGGCGGCGATGCGGTCCGGCTGATCGCCATCGCCGGCGAACCCGACCTGCCCGGCGATATGGCAGGCGGCGACCAGTTCGGCCATCACGCTGAGCTGGTGCTGTACGGCCTGGAATTTGCCGATCGCGCGGCCGAACTGGGTCCGGTCATTGCAATACTGCAGCGTCAGATCGAACACGCGACGCGCGGCGCCAGCGATCAGCGCGGCATGCAGCGCCGCGCCCCATGCGCCGACGTCGGCGCCGGGCGCCGCCA
>MTEU01005263.1_pt1 | contig 19797 bp, 18 predicted proteins | sample 1042701 | NCBI WGS metagenome assembly MTEU01 (sample SAMN06185813, study PRJNA358809) | soil metagenome | isolation source: naturally attenuated soil | place: India | collected 2015-05-23
CGATACGCGCCGGGGTGCCGATCGAGGTGCCGACGATTATGCGGACGACATGCTGGACCCGGAATTCCCGCAGAAGCAACGCGCGCGGCGCCGCCTGATCGGCGCGCTGGTGATGACGGTGGCCGCGGTCATCGTGCTGCCGATCGTGTTCGAGACCGAGCCGCGTCCCGCCGCCGACCAGATCGCGGTGCGCCTGAGCGGCGGCCAGGGCGAGGCGCAGGCCAGGCCCGAGCCGCGCAAGGCGGCGCCGCTGGCCCCGCAGCAGCAATCCCGCCTCGATGCGCAGGCGCTCGATGCCGGCGAGGAACTGGTCAGCGCACCGGCAGCCCGTGGGGTCGACAAGCCGGCCGACAAGCCGGCGGAAAAGCCCGCCGAGCGCACCGAAACGGTGGCCAAGGCCGATCCCAGGCCGGAATCGAAGCCCGAATCCAGGGCGGAAGCCAAATCGTCCGGCAGCGGCAAATATGTGATCCTCGTCGGCGCCTTCTCGACCGAGGACAAGGCAAAGCAGTGGATGAGCAAGTTGAAGGCGAACAAGGTGCCCGCATATATCGAACGCAAGGCGCTGGCCGACGGCGAACGCATCCTGCTGCGCGCCGGCCCGTTTTCCGACCGCGATGCCGCCGACGCCGCCGAGAAGCGGGTCCGCGCGGCCGGCCTGACGGCCCGCGTGGTCGAGCTCTGAGCGGCGGCGGACAGCGGTGCTGGCGGGAATGCAGCTGACGTTCTTCGACTACGCGGTCGTGTTCGTGCTGATCGCCTCGGGGCTGGTCGGCGCGCTGCGCGGCCTGATGCGCGAACTGCTGTCGCTGGTGGGCTGGATCGCGGCGTTCTTCGTGGCCTACAACTATGTCGGGGTCGCGGCGCAATGGATGCCCGAGTCGCTGCCCGGCGGAGCGCTCGCGCGCAGCGCCGCGGGATTCGCGGTATTGTTCTTCGGCACCGTGATCGGTGCGGCGCTGGTCGGCGCGGTGATCGGCCAGCTGCTGGAGACCACCGGCCTGAAGCCGGCGGACCGCGGGCTGGGATTGGTGTTCGGGGTGGCGCGCGGCGCGCTGGTGGTGATGCTGCTGGTCACGTTGGCCGGTTTCACCAAATTGCCCGACGAACCTTTCTGGCGCGACGCGGTGTCGCGCCCCTACGTGATCGCCGCGATGGAGTCGCTGCGGCCCTGGTTGCCGCCGGAAATCGCCAGATACGTCAGAACTTGAGGCCGGGCGTACGCCCGGCATGAACTTTTCGCGCCTGGTCTGCCGTCGGCAGCGCGCAGGGCGCGCCGAATCAAAGCCTTTCCTGGGAGCTTGGCATGTGCGGTATCGTCGGTGTGGTGTCTGCCACGCCCGTCAATCAGTTGATTTACGACAGCCTGCTGCTGTTGCAGCACCGCGGTCAGGACGCCGCGGGCATCGCGACCGCCAACGGCAGCACTTTCCACATGCACAAGGCCAACGGCCTGGTGCGCGACGTGTTCCGCACGCGCAATATGCGCGGCCTGCCGGGCGCGGCGGGCATCGGCCAGGTGCGCTACCCGACCGCAGGCTCGGCCTCCAGCGAGGAAGAGGCCCAGCCGTTCTACGTCAATGCGCCGTACGGCATCATCCTCGCGCATAACGGCAACCTGACCAACTGGCAGCAGCTGCGCGAGGAGATGTTCCGGCGCGATCGCCGCCACATCAATACGCATTCGGATACCGAGGTGCTGCTGAACGTGCTGGCCGACGAGCTGCAGCGCGCCAGCAACGGCACTTCGCTCGATCCCGAGATCATCTTCGCCGCGGTGGCCGGCATGCACCGCCGCGTGCGCGGCTCGTATGCGATCGCCGCGCAGATCGCCGGCTACGGCATGCTGGCGGTGCGCGATCCGTTCGGCATCCGTCCGCTGTGCCTGGGCAGCGTCGAGACGCCCCACGGCAAGGAATGGATGGTCGCGTCGGAGTCGGTGGCGCTCGAGGGCATCGGCTACAAGCTCGAGCGTGACGTGGCGCCGGGCGAGGCGATCTTCATCGATCTGGACGGCAAGCTCTACACCAGGCAGTGCGCCGACAATCCGCTGCTGAACTCCTGCATCTTCGAATACGTCTACCTGGCGCGGCCGGATTCGTGCATCGACGGCGTGCCGGTCTACGATGCGCGGCTGCGCATGGGCGACTACCTGGCCGAGAAGATCCGCAGCGAGGTCAGCGCCGGCGATATCGACGTGGTGATGCCGATTCCCGATTCGAGCCGGCCGGCGGCGATGCAGGTTGCCAACAAGCTGGGCCTGAACTATCGCGAGGGCTTCTTCAAGAACCGCTATGTCGGCCGCACGTTCATCATGCCGGGCCAGGCGGTGCGCAAGAAGTCGGTGCGCCAGAAGCTCAACGCGATGGGCGTCGAGTTCAAGGGCAAGAACGTGCTGATCGTCGACGACTCGATCGTGCGCGGCACCACCTCGTTCGAGATCGTGCAGATGGCGCGCGATGCGGGCGCCAACAAGGTGATCTTCGCGTCCGCGGCGCCGCCGGTGAAATTCCCGAACGTCTACGGCATCGACATGCCGACCCGCAGCGAGCTGGTCGCGCATGGCCGCAGCCATGACGAGATCTGCCGCATCATCGGCGCCGACCAGCTGGTCTATCAGGACGTCGAGGCGATGAAGCAGGCGGTGCGCGACATCAACCCCGCGCTGAAGGACTTCGAGGCCTCGTGCTTCGACGGCAAGTACATCACCGGCGATATCGACGAGGCCTATCTGGACCGCCTCGAGACCGCGCGCAGCGAAGCCGACCGCGAGGGCGGCGGCGACACCGAGCGTTCGCAGCTGCATCTGCAGCGCTCGGGCGGCAACGAGTAAGGTTTCACGGCTGTCTTCCCAGGCGCCCACTTTCTCCCCTCTCCCACTGGTGGGAGAGGGGCGGGGGAGAGGGCAGGGCGTTCGTCATGGCAAGGACGTTGGCATGGCGAGCGCTGTTTGCCCTCTCCCCAACCCCTCTCCCGCGAGCGGGAGAGGGGAGCCAGTCCATCACTACCCACGAATTCCCGACCATGAACGATCCGCTCGACCTCGACTCCCTCGGCATTGATACGCTCGGCGTGCGCGCCGGCACGCTGCGCAGCGAGTTCATGGAGCATTCGGAAGCGATGTACCTGACGTCGAGCTTCTGCTTCGGCAGCGCCGCCGAGGCCGCGGAGCGCTTTGCCAACTCGGAACAGGGCTATACGTACTCGCGCTTCACCAATCCGACCGTCAGCATGTTCCAGCAGCGGCTGGCCGCGCTCGAAGGCGCGGAGGCCTGCATGGCGACCGCCTCGGGCATGAGCGCGATCCTGTCGGTGGTGCTGTCGTCGATGCAGGCCGGCGACCACCTGGTCAGCTCGCGCGCGATCTTCGGCTCGACGATGACGCTGTTCTCGAACATCTTCTCGAAGTTCGGCGTCGAGACCACCTTCGTCGACGGCACCGACCTGGCCGGCTGGCGCGCGGCGGTCAGGCCCAATACCAGGCTGTTCTTCCTCGAGACGCCGTCGAATCCGCTGACCGAGGTGTCCGATATCGCGGCGGTGGCCGAGATCGCGCACGATGCCGGCGCGCAGCTGGTGGTCGACAACTGCTTCTGCTCGCCGGCGCTGCAGCAGCCGCTGCGCTTGGGCGCCGACATCGTCGTGCATTCGGCGACCAAGCATATCGATGGCCAGGGCCGCGTGCTCGGCGGCGCGGTGCTGGGCAAGCAGGATTTCATCATGGGCAAGGTGTTCCCCTTCGTGCGGACCGCCGGCCCGACGCTGTCGGCCTTCAACGCCTGGGTCATGCTCAAGGGCATGGAGACGCTGGCGATCCGCATGGAGCGCCATTCGGCCAGTGCGCTGGCACTGGCCCAGTTCCTCGAATCGCATCCGGCGGTGGCGCGCGTCTATCACCCCGCGTTGAAGTCTCACCCGCAGCACGAGATCGCGATGCGCCAGCAGAGCGGCGGCGGTGCGATCGTGTCGTTCGAACTGAAGGGCGCGACGCCGGAACAGCAGCGCGCCAATGCCTGGCGCGTGATCGACAGCACGCGGCTGTGCTCGATCACCGGCAACCTGGGCGACACGCGCACCACGGTGACCCATCCGTACACCACCACGCACGCGCGCGTCAGCCCCGAGGCCAAGGCCGCGGCCGGCATCGGCGAGGGCCTGATCCGCATGGCGGTGGGGCTGGAGTCGGTCGAGGATCTGAAGGCGGATCTGCTGCGCGGGCTGCGCGACTGATCCCGGCTCGCTGGGCCAGCAAGAACAAAAGCCGGCCCCGGGGCCGGCTTTTTGCTTTCAGCCAGTCCGTCGTCCCCGCGCAGGCGAGGGCCCAGTGGCTATCCACGACGCTGGGTTCCCGCCTGCGCGGGAACGACGCCGAAGGTGTCCCGCCTCAGCGCAGCATCCGCCGGCGCAGCAGCATCAGCGCCACGACCAGCGCCACCGCCGCATACGCGGCCAGCACGGCCAGATGCAGTCCCGCTTGCTCGACCGGGCGGTCCAGCATCAGCGGCCGGATCAGCGCCACCGCGTGCGCCAGCGGCAGCGCCTGCGTGGCGGACTGCACGCCGGGCGGCAGCTGTTCCAGCGGGAAGAACACGCCCGACAGCAGCAGCATCGGCGTCATCACGAGCGTCTGGTAGAACATGAAGAAGTCGTAGCTGGGCGCCAGCGCGGTGACGATCATCGCGAGGCTGGCGAAGGCGATGCCCGCCAGCGCGATCACCGGCAGCGCCAGCAGCGCGTTCGGCATCTGCGCATAGCCGAGCGCGCTGGCCACCAGCATGATCGCCACGCCGGACAGCACCGCCTTGCTGGCGGCCCACAGCACCTCGCCGAGCACCACGTCGCCCAGCGTCAGCGGCGCGTGCATGATGGCCTCCCAGGTGCGCTGCACGTGCATGCGGGAGAAGGCCGAATACATCGACTCGAAGCTGGCCGACATCATCACGCTGGAGGCGGTGGTGCCGGCGGCCAGGAAGGCGATGTAAGAGACGCCGTCGACGCGGCCGACCAGCAGTCCCAGCCCCAGCCCGAGGCCGAACAGATAGATCATCGGATCGGCCAGGTTGCCGATCATCGACGGGATCGCCAGCTTGCGCCAGACGCGGTAGTTGCGGTACCAGACCATGGTCCAGTTGCGCAGGTTCAGTGGCCACAGCGGCTGCGGATAGCGCCGCGCGGCAACGGCCGCGCCGCCGGCCGGGGCCGCCGCGGTGGCCAGCTTGCCGTCGTTGCCCGGGTCCGGGTCTCGTTCGCTCATGGTTTCTCTCGATGGTTCGGTGCGTCGCGGGCGGGTTGGTGAATGGCGATCAATCCCGCATCTCGCGGCCGGTCAGCTTCAGGAACACATCCTCCAGATTGGCCGGACGATGCAGATAGCGGATGCCGCCATTGCCGTGCAGCGCGGCCAGCAGCGGCTCGGGCTCGCGCACGTAGCAGAACAGCGTCTCGCCGCTCTTCTCGGTGCGCTCGGCCAGCGGCGCCAGCCGCTCCCGCAGCGCGTCCAGTTCCTCGCCATAGACCTCGACCACGTCGCAGCCGATCTGCCGGTCGATCAGCTCGTGCGGCTTGCCTTCGGCGATCTTGCGGCCGCCGTCGATCACGCACAGATAGTTGCACAGCCGCTCGGCCTCCTCCATGAAATGCGTGGTCAGCAGGATGGTCTTGCCGGCGGCCAGCAGCGACTTGAGCCGGTCCCAGATCAGATGGCGCGCCTGCGGATCGAGCCCGGTGGTCGGCTCGTCCATCACCAGCAGGTCCGGATCGTTGATCAACGCACGCGCCACGGTCAGGCGCCGGCGCATGCCGCCGGACAGGTCACGCACATGCGCGTCGGCGCGGTTTTCCAGGCGGGCGAATTCGAGCAGCATCGGCACGCGCCGTTCGATCTCGGCGGCTGGCAGGCCGAAGTAGCGGCCGAAGATGCGCAGGTTCTCGACCACGGTGAAGTCCGGGTCCAGATTGTCGAACTGCGGCACCACGCCGACGCGCATGCGGGCCTGCGGCGCGCGTGCGGGAACCGGTTCGCCGCACAGCGTCAGCTCGCCGGAGGCCGGCGTGGTCAGCCCCAGCAGCAGGCGCAGCGTGGTGGTCTTGCCGGCGCCGTTGGGGCCCAGCAGGCCGAAGCATTGGCCGCGCTGCACCTGCAGGCTCAGATCGTCGACGACGACGGTATCGCCGTATTGCTTGCGCACGTGGCGCAACTCGAGAATGGCAGTCAACGCAGCGTTCCGGTGAAGCGCGCCTGGCGCAATCCCGCCATTATGCCGATCCGCCTGCGATCGGTCCTTGGCGCGCCGCAGCACAAGCGGCGCGGTGCTGCGTCTGTCTGGCCCGTCGCGGTACCGGTCGCGGCTGCTAGGCCGTGGGTCCGGCCCGCAGGCGGCGCATCAGCGACCGCACCAGCCCGTGCAGCAGCCAGCCCAGCGCCAGGCCGAGCCCGTCGGCCAGCACGTCAATCGCGTCGGCGGAGCGATAGGGCGTCATCGACTGCAGCCACTCGATCAGTCCGCCATAGACCAGCAAGCCGATCGGCACGAGCCAGGGCCGCGACGGATAGGCGCGCCATCCGAGCACGCCGAGCGTGGCGAATGCCAGTAGATGATTGCTCTTGTCCCAGCCGGTGGTCGGCATCGGCGTGGTCGGCGGCATCAGCGCCAGCGTCAGCACGGCGCACAGGCACAGCCAGAACGCAAGGCGCCATGGCGACCGACCGGTCGTCAGGCTGGATGACGGACGGAAAGGCGTGCGGGAAGACATGCGGAAACGGTTCCTGAGGCGAGACAACAGGAACGTAATGTAGCAGCCGGGGCAGGTGCCCGATATCGGCTGGCGGGATGGGTGGCGCAGCGGGTGTCGTCGGCCAGAAGGCTGGACGAGGGGGCGCTCCCAGGCAGGGAAGAGCGGCAGGGGGTCACGCGGTGGGCGATGCGCCGCGCCCGCGGGACTCCCCGGCAGTCGAAGAGGCTCAGTACATCTTCTTCGGCAGCATCTGCATGCGCAGACGCTTGCGCAGGCGCGACTCGGCGGCCTTCTTCTTGCGCTTGCGCTCGGTCGTCGGCTTCTCGTAGGCCGTGCGGCTCTTCAGTTCGACGATCAGGCCATTTTGCAGAATGGCCCGGCGGAATCGCCGCATGGCGACATCAACCGGTTCGCCCGGCTTCAAAACGATCTTGGTCAAAGCGTGTCCTTCGGGGTGCCGCTGCTGCGGCGGGGTGGAACGGTGAGCCTCGGCAGCCTCGAGCCTGCGCTCGCTGCCGATACCCGCGGAGCTGGGTGTTGGCAAAACCCCGCAAGCGTGGCGGGGCAGTGGACCGGAAGGGTGGGCGTGCGAGTCGCGACGACGTCGGTCACGCAAGATGCCAGCGCACCAGTGAAAAGGCCCGCCATCTCGGATGGCGGGCCTTTTATTCTTTGGCTCCCCGACCTGGGCTCGAACCAGGGACCTGCGGATTAACAGTCCGTCGCTCTACCGACTGAGCTATCGGGGAACAGCTGAGAAAAGGATTATAGCCAGTTTCTCGTTACTTCGTCAACAACGTTTCGACATTTTGTTGTCGTTGCGTCATCCGCCAAACGTTGCGCCGAACTTGCCTGCCCATTCGTTGGGTCGGAAGCCGTGGGGCCGATCCGGTGCCGCGAATGTGCGTTGGCGAGGGGCGCATTATAGACGGCGAGCGCCGCGAATGCCAAGAAGAATTTGCGGGGCGCAACAAAAAACCGCCCGAAGGCGGTTTTCTGGTTCGTCATCCGATCGCGAATTCGCTCAGTCGAACACCGGCGATTCGACGCCGAGGATCTTGTGCAGCTTCGGCGAGGTCGTCGTGTACTGCATGTGGATCTTCTTCTCGGGGAAGATGTACGGCGCGGCGCCGAAGGCGGCCAGCGCGGCCTCGTGGAAGCCCGACAGGATCAGCTTCTTCTTGCCCGGATAGGTGTTGATGTCGCCGACCGCGAAGATGCCCGGGATGTTGGTCTCGAACTTCTCGGTATCGACCTTGATCTGCTTGCGCTCCAGGTCCAGGCCCCATTCGGCGATCGGGCCGAGCTTCGGCGACAGGCCGAAGAACACCAGCAGATCGTCCAGCGGCATGCGGCGCGTCACGCCGTCGCCGCCGGTGACCTTGATCTCGGTCAGCACGCCGTCCTTTTCCTCGTAGCCGGTGACCTGGCCGACCATGAACTGCATTTCCATCTGCTCGCACAGTTCCTTCATCTTGGCCACCGAGGCGGGCGCGGCGCGGAAGCCGTCGCGGCGGTGGATCAGCACCACCGACTCGGCCTTGCCGACCAGATCCAGCGTCCAGTCCAGCGCCGAGTCGCCGCCGCCGACGACCACCAGATTGCGGCCGTGGAAGCGGCTCGGATCCTTGACGCGGTAGAACAGCTGCTTGCCGTCGAACTTGTCCAGGCCCTCGACCTTCAGCGTGCGTGGCTGGAACGAACCGACGCCGGCGGCGATGAAGATGGTCTTGGTCAGGAAGCGGGTGCCGAGCGAGGTCTCGACGAAGAAGCGGCCGTCCTCCTGGCGCTCGACCACCGAGACTTCCTGGCCGAGGTGGAAGGTCGGCTCGAACGGCTCGATCTGCTTGAGCAGGTTGTCGGTCAGCTCCTGGCCGGTGCAGATCGGTACCGCGGGGATGTCATAGATCGGCTTGTCCGGATACAGCTCGACGCACTGGCCGCCGACGACCTTCAGCGAGTCGATCACGTGCGCCTTGATCTCGAGCAGGCCGAGTTCGAAGACCTGAAACAGGCCGACCGGACCGGCGCCGACGATCAGCGCGTCGATTTCGAGGGGCTGGCCACCGCCAGCGTTGCCGCCGACCTGGTTGGTGGTGTCCGCGACGGGGTTGGGGATGCTCAAGTCCATATGCGTCCTGATACGTTTGGGGGCACGGTCTGTGCCCGGCATTGCGGGAAAGCGCGTGGGGACGGCTTTCTCTTTGTCGCTATCGGGTGGGTGCGGCTGGCGCGTCGGCTCAGCGCTCCAGGTATTGCAGCTTGCCGGTGGCGTCCTTCCATTCCTCGGCCTCGGGCAGCGGGGCCTTGGTCTTGGTGATCGAAGGCCAGCTGCGCGCCAGTTCGGCGTTCAGTTCGATGAACTGCTGCTGGTCGCCTGGCACGTCTTCCTCGGCATAGATCGCGTTGACCGGACACTCGGCGACGCACACCGCGCAGTCGATGCACTCGTCCGGATCGATCGCGAGGAAGTTCGGGCCCTCGCGGAAACAATCGACCGGACACACGTCAACGCAGTCGGTATAGCGGCAACGGATGCAGGATTCGGTGACAACGTGAGTCATTTCGGTTCCAGGAAAACGGATCGGCTTCGATGGGAGACTGTTTTTGGCCGCTTGTGTCGGTACTGGTGCCCGTACAACGCCCGCACGCGCGGGGACGAGCGTCGACCGCGGCCTTTCAAAGATCGGTATTGTAGCCGACCCGTTCGTCCCGCACAGCGGCCCTATATAGCCGAATCAGATAGTTTTCTTATTTCTTTATGCGAGCCTGTTCGGCATTGGCGCACGGGCATCGGGTGCTGGTTTGCCGGTGCGATCCGCAACGGTCTTGTATTGGCCCCATGCACGACGAGATCGCGCGATGGGGTAGCATGTGGGCCTGATTCGGCACACTTGTGCGGGTTACGCCATGATCATCCAGTCTCTGCTCGACACCGACCTCTACAAATTCACGATGATGCAGGTGGTGCTGCATCATTTCCCGGCGGCCCAGGTCGAGTACCGCTTCAAATGCCGCAATGCCGGCGTGGATTTGACGCCGTACGCCGACGAGATCCGCGCGCAGATCGAACTGCTGTGCCAGTTGCGCTTCACCGAGGACGAACTGGAATACCTGCGCGGCTTTCGCTTCATCAAGAGCGATTTCGTCGATTTCCTCGGGCTGTTCCAGCTCAACGCCAAGTACGTGTCGGTCCGCCCGTCGCCGACGCACCCCGGCGAGATCGACATCACGATCCGCGGCCCGTGGCTCCATACGATCCTGTTCGAGGTGCCGCTGCTGGCGATCGTCAACGAGGTGTACTTCCGCCATACGCAGCCGCAGCCCGATTGGGAGGAGGGGCGCCGCCGCCTGGTCGACAAGCTGGCGCTGCTGCGCATGCCGGGCCGCGACGACTGCGTGATCGCCGACTACGGCACGCGCCGCCGCTTCTCGCGCGACTGGCAGGGCGAGGTGCTGGCCTCGATGCAGCAGCTGCTCGGACCGCAGCTGGCCGGCACCAGCAACGTGCATTTCGCCCGCCAGCACAACCTGACGCCGCTCGGCACGATGGCGCACGAATATCTGCAGGCCTGCCAGTCGCTGGGGCCGCGGCTGCGCGATTCGCAGGTGTTCGCGCTCGAGACCTGGGCGCGCGAATATCGCGGCGACCTCGGCATCGCGCTGTCGGACACCTACGGCTTCGACGCCTTCCTGAACGACTTCGATCTGTACTTCTGCAAGCTGTTCGACGGCGTGCGGCACGACTCCGGCGATCCGGTGGCCTGGGGCGAACGGATGCTGGCGCACTACACCAGGAACCGCGTCGATCCGCGCAGCAAGACGCTGATCTTCAGCGACAACCTCAATATCCCGCGCGTGATCGAGCTGTATGAACGCTTCGGCGGCCGCTGCCGGCTGGCGTTCGGCGTCGGCACCAACCTGACCAACGACCTGGGCTACACGCCGCTGCAGATCGTCATCAAGATGGTCCGCTGCAATGGGCAGCCGGTCGCCAAGCTGTCGGACACGCCGGAGAAGACGATGTGCGACGACCCGGCCTACCTCGGCTATCTGCGCCAGGTGTTCGGCGTGGAGACCGCCTGAGCCAGCCTGATCCTGGCGCCGTTTTGCGTCGAAGGGCGCGGGCAGGGGGACTTATAATGCCCGCTGCTCCCGCCTCCCGACTCCGATCGTCCGAACCATGAACACCGATTCCGCTCGCGACCGCATCTTCGCCCGTATCCGTGCCGCCCAGGGGCGGCCGGCGCAACCGACCCGGGGCGAGCGCGAGGCGGTGGCCGACTATCTGGCGCGCCATCCGCAGGGGCCGCGTCCCGGCGTGGCCGGCGATCTGGTCGAAGCCTTCAGCGTGCAGGCGCGCAAGATGGCCTCGACGGTCGAGCGCGTCGCCACGCTGGCCGACGTGCCGGCGGCGGTGGCGCACTATCTGAGCGGGCTGGCCTTGCCGCCGCGCGCGGTCGCCTGGCCGGCGCTCGGTGCGCTCGACTGGCAGGCACAGGGCATCGCGGTCGAAGCGCGGCCGCCGCTGCGCGATCCGCAGGCCGACCGGGAGCATGGCGACCTGGTCGGCATCACCGGGTGCTTCTGCGCGATCGCCGAGACCGGTTCGCTGATGCTGCTGTCCGGACCGGAGACCTTCGCCTCCGGCGCGCTGCTGCCCGAGACCCATATCGCGGTGGTGCCGGCCGGGCGCATCGTCGCCGACCTCGAGGAAGCCTTCGCGCTGGTGCGCGCCGAGCGCGGCGAGCTGCCGCGCGCGACCAACATCATCAGCGGTCCGTCCCGTACCGGCGATATCGAACAGACCATCGTGCTCGGCGCGCACGGCCCGTATCGCGTGCACGTGGTGCTGGTCGAGCAGGCCTGAGCGAGCCTGCGGCACGGCACGCGGGACGTCGCCGCTGCAGGCCTCGCACCCCATTGCATCTGGCCGCCTTCGCACGGAGGCGGGCATCCCGTTTCGAACAAGACCAATGACAGGAGACCGAACACGATGCAGTCCGCCTTCGCGCCGCGCGTAATCAACGCGCCCCGGCTGGCGCTGCCGGCCATGCTGGCGATGTTCCCCGCGCTGGCCGGCGCCGCCGAGCTCGACGGCGCCACCCTGGGGCCGCTGTGGGCCTTGCCGTTCGCCGGCATCCTGCTGTCGATCGCGCTGTTCCCGCTGCTGGCGCCGCGCTTCTGGCATCACCACTTCGGCAAGGTCGCGGCCGCCTGGGGCCTGCTGTTCCTCGTGCCGTTCGCGCTGGCCTTCGGCACGCATGCCGCGGCGGCCAACGTCGTGCATGCGCTGCTGGCCGAGTACATTCCGTTCATCGTGCTGATCGGCGCGCTGTATATCGTCGCGGGCGGCATCTGCGTGCAGGGCAATCTGCATGGCACGCCGAAGCTGAACACCGGGATCCTGGCGCTCGGCACCTGCCTGGCCAGCGTGATGGGTACCACGGGCGCGGCGATGCTGCTGATCCGGCCGCTGCTGCGCGCCAACGACAACCGGCGCCATGTCGCGCACGTCGTGGTCTTCTTCATCTTCCTGGTCGCCAATGCGGGCGGTTCGCTGACGCCGCTGGGCGATCCGCCGCTGTTCCTCGGCTTCCTGAAGGGGGTCGAGTTCTTCTGGACCACGCGGCACATCTTCCCCGAGACGCTGTTCCTGTGCGGCGCGCTGCTGGCGATCTTCTATTTCGTCGATCGCTACTACTTTCTCAATCGCGAAGAAGAGCTGCCGCCGCGGCTCGATCCGACGCCGGATTCGCCGGGCATCCGCATCGAGGGCAAGGCCAATTTCGCGCTGCTGCTGGCGGTGATGGCGCTGGTGCTGATGAGCGGCCTGTGGAAGCCGGGCATCGAATTCGACGTACTGGGCACGGTGGTGCCGCTGCAGGCGCTGGTGCGCGACGTCGCGCTGGTGGTGGTGGCGCTGGTGTCGCTGGCCATCACGCCGCACAGCGCGCGCGCCGGCAACGAATTCAACTGGGATCCGATTCTCGAAGTCGGCAAGCTGTTCGCCGGCATCTTCCTGACGATCATCCCGGTAATCGCGATGCTGAAGGCGGGCACCGACGGCGCCTTCGCCGGCGTGATCCGCGCGGTCAGCGACAGCAACGGCCAGCCGATCGACGGCATGTATTTCTGGGCCACCGGCCTGCTGTCGTCGTTCCTCGACAACGCGCCGACCTACCTGGTGTTCTTCAATACCGCCGGCGGCGACGCGGCCACGCTGATGACGCGCGACGCCACCACGCTGGCGGCGATCTCGGCCGGCGCGGTGTTCATGGGCGCCAACACCTATATCGGCAATGCGCCGAACCTGATGGTCAAGGCGATCGCCGAGAACCGCGGCGTGCGCATGCCGAGCTTCTTCGGTTATATGCTGTGGTCCTGCGGCATCCTGGTGCCGCTGTTCGGGGTGATGACCCTGCTGTTCTTCCGCGTCTGAGGTACACGATGGCTTCGCAACCGCAACCGCAACCGCAATCCGCTTCCTCGCGCCCCGCCGTGCTGGTCACGCGGGCGATCTTCCCCGATGTGATCGAACGCCTCGCGCAGTATTTCGACGTCGATCACAACCAGCCCGACGTGCCGCTCGACGCCGCCGCGCTGAAGGCGCGCCTGGCCGGCAAGGCCGGCGTGCTCTCCAATGCCGCCGATCGCATCGACGCGGATTTGGTCGGCGCGCTGCCGCAGCTGCGCGCGGTCTGCAACATGGCGGTCGGCTACAACAATCTGGACCTGCCGGCGCTGACGGCGGCGGGCATCGTCGCCACCAACACGCCGGACGTGCTGACCGAGACCACCGCCGACTTCGGCTGGGCGCTGCTGATGGCGACCGCGCGGCGCGTCACCGAGTCCGAGCACTTTTTGCGCGCCGGCAAATGGGAGCGCTGGTCCTACGACATGTTCCTCGGCATGGATCTGCACGGCAGCACGCTGGGCGTCCTCGGCATGGGCCGCATCGGGCAGGCGCTGGCGCGCCGCGCCGCCGGCTTCGGCATGACGGTGCTCTATCACAACCGCAGCCAGCTGCCGGCAGAGATCGAACAGGGGCTGGGCGCGCGCTATGTCAGCAAGGCCGAACTGCTGCGCGAGTCCGACCATCTGATGCTGGTGCTGCCGTACAGCGAGCAGAGCCACCATGCGATCGGCGCGGCCGAACTGGCGCAGATGAAGCGGTCCGCGACGCTGATCAACCTCGCGCGCGGCGGCATCGTCGACGACGCGGCGCTGGCCGAGGCGCTGCGCGAGAAGCGCATCTTCGCCGCCGGTCTCGATGTGTTCGAAGGCGAGCCCAAGGTGCATCCCGCGCTGCTCGAGGTGCCCAACGTCGTGCTGACCCCGCATATCGCCAGCGCCTCGGAGAAGACGCGGCGCGCGATGGCGAATCTGGCGGCCGACAATCTGATCGCGGCGCTCGGCGCTGGCCCCGATGCCGGCAGGCCGCCCTGCGCGCTGAACCCGGAAGTGCTGGCGCTCCGCTAGCGCACCGTCGCCGTCGCGGTTGCCCTGGCCGCGGCGGCGCCTTGTTGACGACCCCGTCCCCGATGTCCTCCTCCTCGCTGATCCTGATCGCCCTGGCGGCAATCCTGCTGCTGTCCCTGCTGACGCTGGTGCTCTTGCTGACGCGCGGGCGCGACGGCGGCCACACGGAATTGCTGCAACGGCTGGCGGACTGGCGCGAACGCGGCGAACGCGACAGCGAACGGCTCGAACGCAGCCTGCGCGGCGAGGTCGCCGAGGCCGCGCGACTCGGGCGCGACGAGACCAGCGAGCAGATGATGCGCTTCCAGCAGACGCTGTCGGCGCAAATGACGCATATCGCCACGCTGCAGAACAACCAGATCGACATGTTCGCGCAGCAGCTGGCCAAGCTGACCGAATCGAACGAGCGGCGCCTGGGCGAGGTGCGTAACACGCTGGAACAGAAGCTCAAGGACATCGAGGCCAACAACGCCGCCAGGCTCGACGAGATGCGCCGCACCGTCGACGAGAAGCTGCACGCGACGCTGGAGCAGCGGCTGGGCGAATCGTTCCGCATGGTGTCGGACCGGCTCGAGCAGGTGCATCGGGGCCTGGGCGAGATGCAGATGCTGGCGCAGGGCGTCGGCGACCTGAAGCGCGTGCTGACCAATGTGAAGACGCGCGGCACCTGGGGCGAGGTCCAGCTCGAGATGCTGCTGCAGCAGATCCTGACGCCCGAGCAATACGCGCGCAACGTCGAGACCGTGCCGAATTCGGGCGCACGGGTCGAGTTCGCGATCCGGCTGCCCGGCAAGGAGGTCGGCGTCGGCAACGCCGCGGGTAATAGCAACGGCAACGGCAACGGCACGGTCTGGCTGCCGATCGACGCCAAGTTTCCGAAAGAGCAGTACGAACGGCTGACCGATGCGCAGGAACATGGCGATGTCGACGGCGTGGCCGCCGCCGGCCGAGAACTCGAAGTCGCGATCAAGCGCGAGGCGCAGACCATCGCCGAGAAGTACCTGTCGCCGCCGGCCACCACCGATTTCGCGATCCTGTTCCTGCCGACCGAGGGACTCTATGCCGAGGTGCTGCGCCGGCCTGGACTGACCGACCTGCTGCAGCGCAATCACCGCGTGACGGTGGCCGGCCCGACCACGCTGACCGCGGTGCTCAACAGCCTGCAGATGGGCTTTCGCACGCTGGCGCTGGAAAAGCGCTCGAGCGAGGTGTGGGAGGTGCTGGGCGCCGTCAAGACCGAGTTCGGCAAGTTCGGCGACGTGCTGGCGCGCACCCGGGACACGCTCGAGCGCGCTGCCCGCAATATCGAGCAGGCCGAGGTGCGCAGCCGCCAGATGGCGCGCAAGCTGCGCAAGGTCGAGGCGCTGCCGTCGGAGGCGGCCGAGCAGCTGCTCGGCTTGCCCGAGCAGGACGACGGCGAAGCTGGCGGGAAGGATGCCGGTCCGGCGCCCTGAGCCCGGCCTGCGGCAGCGTTGGGGCGTGGCCGACAAAAAAAAAGCGCATCCGTCGGGAAGCGCTTTTTTTTTTGCGGGGGAAGGGCCGGGGAGGGCCGGGCCGCCGGAGCCTATTGCCCTTCGTTCGGCAGATTGCGGATCGTCACCTCGATGCCGCCGAAGCGGGCCGCCACCCAGTTGTAGGCCTTGCAGGCCAGCCACAGCAGGCCGAAGCCGACCAGCGCGTTCAGAATCAGCGCGGTGAACACCGTGATGCCGGGCAGATCGCCATAGCGGACAAAGGCCACGAACAACCCCATCGACACGATCGGCACCGAGAAGCACAGATAGACCAGGACGAGCGCGCGTGCGGTCTTGACGGGGTGGAGGTAAGCGATCTCCTGATTCATGACAGCGTGGCAGTGGGGCAGAGTTGGGTTGCGGCAAGTGTAGCGAATGGGTGGCGTGGCGCATAGCCTCGCCCCGCCGGGCCGGCCAAAAGCGGCCGCCGGCACGGCTTCGGTAAGCAAAAAAACGACAGTGGAGCGGGGCGGTGCCGCCGTGCCGCGGTGGAGCGAATGGTGGGGGCGGCGACCTTACAGCAGGCCCTCGAACAGCATGACCTCGACCGGATCGCCGGCCGCGACGCCGCCTTGCTCGTGTGCCAGCACGATGAAGCAGTTGGCCTCGCTCATCGAGCGCAGCACGCCCGAGCCCTGCTGGCCGGTGATGCGCACCTCCCACTGGCCGTCGGCGCCGCGCGCGAGGATGCCGCGCTGGTATTCGGTGCGGCCCGGCTTCTTGCGGATCGCCTGGGCGCTGCGCACGCGCATCAGCGGCGGCGGCGCGATGTCCGCGCCCATCATCCGGTGCAGCGCGGCGCGGACGAAATGGTAGAAGGTCACCATCACCGCGACCGGATTGCCGGGCAGGCCGAACAGCAGCGCCTGATGGCCGTTCGACGCGATGCGGCCGAAGGCCATCGGCCGGCCGGGGCGCATCGCGATCTTCCAGAAGGTCACGTCGCCGAGTTCGGCCATGATCTGCTTGGTGTAGTCGGCCTCGCCGACCGACACGCCGCCGGAGGTGATCACCGCATCCGCGTTTTCGCAGGCGCTGCGCAGCGCGGCCTCGAGCGCGGCGGGATCGTCGCGCACCACGCCCATGTCGATCAGATCGACATGCAGCCGTCGCAGCATGCCGTGCAGCGTGTAGCGGTTCGAGTCGTAGACGCAGCCGGCGTCGAGCGGCTCCCCGATCGAACGCAGCTCGTCGCCGGTCGAGAAGAAGGCCACGCGCAGCCGCCGCCGGACCTTGACCTCGGCGATGCCGAGCGAGGCCAGCAGGCCGAGGTCGGCGGGCTGCAGCACGCGGCCCTGCCTGAGCGCGGGTTTGCCGCGCGCCAGGTCTTCGCCGCGCAGGCGGCGGTTGTCGCCGGCCCGCACCGCGTCGGCGGCAAAGCGTACGGTCTCGCCTGCTGCCTCGCCTGCTGTGTCGCCTGCTGCCTCGCCCGCCCCCTGCGCTACGCGCTGCGTGAATTCCTGCGGGATTACCGTATCGCAGCCGGCCGGCATCACCGCGCCGGTCATGATCCGTACCGCCTCGCCGGCGGCCGGGACCAGGCCGTGCGCCTCGCCGGCCAGCGCGGTGCCGATGACGCGCAGCGTCACCTCGCCGCCGCTTGCAGCCTGCAGCGCGGCGCTGGCGAAGGCATAGCCGTCCATCGCCGAGTTGTCGTGCGCCGGCACGTCGAGCGGCGACACCACGTCCTCGGCCAGCACGCGGTCCAGCGCCGCGCGGATCGCGACCTGCTCGATGCCGCTGACCGGTTCGACCACGTCGGCGATGATCCGGTTGGCCTGCGCCACCGGCAGCGCGGTGGGATCGTAGTCGGACAGGCAGGAGATCACGGATTGCAGGGACGGCATGGCAGGGTTCGGGTAGGGATCAGGTTCGGGGTTGGGTTCGGTTTGGGCGCAGCGGGTGCCGGTCGGAATGCGGAGCCGCGGGCCGGCCGGGGCCGCGCCCTTTGCTCCGCTCAGCGCGCCTCGAAGGTGCGCAGTTCGTCCAGCGTGTTGATATTGGCGAACGGCGCCGCATCGTCGAACGGCACTTCGGCCAGCCGGTGCTGCGAGGCCCACGCCTCGATCTTGCGGCCGCCGCCGTTCAGGAAGGCGACCAGGCTGTCCAGCGCGGTATGCGGCATCAGCAGGAACACCGGCTGCGTCTGGCGGCGGCCCTGCCCGTCGAGGGTGACCGGCATCGCCATCTCGGCCCCTTCACGTTCGATCGCCTGCGCCAGCCGCGCCACCAGATCGGTCGGCAGGAACGGCGAATCGCACGGCGCGGTGACCATCCAGCGCGTCTGGCACTGTTCCAGGCCGGCCAGCATGCCGGCCAGCGGGCCGGCGAAGTCGGGCACCGAGTCGGTGACCACCGGCACGCCGAACGACTCGTAGGCGGCCAGGTTGCGGTTGGCATTGATCAGCAGCGCGCCGGTCTGCGGCGAGAGCCGCATCATCGTGTGCATCGCCATCGGCGCGCCACGCAGCAACTGCAGGCCCTTGTCGGTGCCGCCCATGCGGCTGCCGCGTCCGCCGGCCAGGATCAGGCCGGTAATGTCTTCGCGTTCGATCATCGCGGTGCAGGAGAAAAAGGGGTAAAGCGTTGAAGCGTTGATGGGATCGAAGCCGAGGCGGCGCGCCTAGCCGCCGATATAGGACATCTCGATCTTGCGCGCCGCGCGGGCCGCGCGCACCTGCTCGTCGCCGCGCTGCTCCGAATAGTTGTCGGTGCGCTCGCGCCAGACGCCGGCGATCGCGTTGGCGATCTCGAGGTCGCTGTGCCCGTCGCGCAGCAACGTGCGCAGATCGTAGCCCTCGGTGGCAAACAGGCACAGATAGAGCCGGCCCTCGGTCGACAGCCGGATGCGGCTGCAATCGCCGCAGAAGGCGTGCGTGACGCTGGAGATCACGCCGATCTCGCCGGCGCCGTCGCGGTAGCGCCAGCGCTGCGCGGTCTCGCCGCTGTAGTTGGCCGCGATCGCCTCGAGCGGAAACTCGGCGTCGATGCGTGCGACCACTTCGTCCGACGGCAGCACCTCGTCCATGCGCCAGTGGTTGCTGGCGCCCACGTCCATGAACTCGATATAGCGGACGATGATGCCGCTGCCACGGAAATGGCGCGCCATCGGTACGATCTCGGCGTCGTTGGTGCCGCGCTTGACCACCATGTTGACCTTCAGCGGCGCCAGCCCGACCGCCTGCGCGGTCTCGATGCCCTTGAGCACGTCCGCCACGGCGAAGTCGACGTCGTTCATGCGGCGGAAGGTGGCGTCGTCGATCGCATCGAGGCTGACCGAGACCCGCGTCAGCCCGGCGTCGCGCAGCGCACGCGCCTTGCGGGCCAGCAGCGAGGCATTGGTGGTCAGCGTCAGGTCCAGCGGCTTGCCGGCCGGCGTCTCGATGCGCGCCAGCATTTCGACCAGCTTCTCGATATTTTTGCGCAGCAGCGGCTCGCCGCCGGTCAGCCGGATCTTCTCGACGCCATGGGCGACGAACAGGCGCGCGACGCGCTCGATCTCCTCGAAGCTGAGCAGCTCCGAATGCGGCAGGAAGGTGTAGTCCTTGTCGAACACCTCCTTCGGCATGCAGTAGACACAGCGGAAATTGCAGCGGTCGGTCACCGAGATGCGCAGGTCGTGCAGCGGCCGACCGCGGCGGTCGGCCAGCAGCCCGCTCGGCGTTTCCAGCCGCGCGGGGATCGCGGGCTTCATCGAGTGGTATCGATGCTCGCGCAGATCGAAGATGGGAATGACGGATTCGGTCATGTCGTGATAGGTCGCCGCCAGCCCGGCGCCGTTCTGCCGCCATTCTAGCCGAGCTTGCGTCGAGGGATCGCCGGGACGGCCGGTTGGCGCGAGCGGGCAAAGAAAAAGGGGACGGCGGTGCCGTCCCCTTTCTGCCGTCGTGGCGCCGACAGGCGCCTGTCCGTCGCGCCTTACTGCTGCGCGGCCGACTGCTGCGAGTCCATCGTGACCTCGCGGCCGCCGGGCTCGACCAGCACCATCGGGCCCTGCGGCAGCGGCGGCAGCGGCTTGCGCTCGCGCGGCACGCGCGGCGCCGGCACGATGCGCGCGGCGGCTTCC
>MTEU01001490.1_pt2 | contig 19784 bp, 16 predicted proteins | sample 1042701 | NCBI WGS metagenome assembly MTEU01 (sample SAMN06185813, study PRJNA358809) | soil metagenome | isolation source: naturally attenuated soil | place: India | collected 2015-05-23
GGGACGGCGGCGATTGACTCGCTTGCTGCTCGGCGGAGCCGGCAGAGTCGGCAACCGACGTCCTGATATGATCGGCCGCGCGACAACGAACCATCAGCATCCCCATGTCGAGTACCGACACCGAAACCGACGCCGACTCCGACAAGATCGACCATCGCAGCCAGAAGGAAAGAATGCTTGCCGGCGATCTCTATATCGCCGAAGACCGCGAATTGCAGGCCGCATCGCGCCGCGCGTATCGCCTGTCTCGCGAATACGAGACGCGCTATGCCGTCGATCTCGACAGCGCGCAGCAGGTCCTGCACCAAATGCTTGGCGCCGTCGGACCGGACGTCAATATCAAGCCACCGCTTTACGTCGACTACGGCAAGTACATCACGGTCGGCGCGCGGACCTTCGTCAACTACGGATTGATGGCGCTCGACGTCGCGCCGATCACGATCGGCGAAGACGTGCAGATCGGGCCCAACGTCCAATTGCTGACGCCGACCCATCCGATCGATCCCGAGCTGCGGCGGCAGAAATACGAAGCCGCCAAGCCCATCGTCATCGGCAACAACGTCTGGCTCGGCGGCGGCGCCATCGTGCTGGCGGGCGTCACGATCGGCGAGAACAGCGTGATCGGTGCCGGCGCGGTCGTCACGCGCGATATTCCGCCGAACGTGGTCGCGGTAGGCAATCCGGCGCGCGTGATCCGGGAGATCGCGCAGACGCCGAACGATGGCGCCGGCGCATGATGGCGTCGCGCGCTCGCAGCATGTTCCGGCAATGGCGGCGCTGATCCGGCCCGCAGAGCGCAGCGACGCCGCATCGCTGCCCGAAATCGAACGCTCCGCCGCCGAACTGTTCCGTAGCGTGCCGGCATTGGCGTGGATCGCCGACGACGAGGTGCTATCCCCCGAGGTCCACCTGCGCTTCATTGCCGCCGGCACGGCCTGGGTTGCCGTCGACGACACCGGCAAGGTGCGGGGCTTTCTCAGCGCCGAGCGCTTCGGGCAAGCGCTGCATATCTGGGAGCTTGCCGTTCATCGCGATTGGCAAGGCCAGGGCCGCGGCCGCGCGCTGGTCTCGCAGGCCATCGAACATGCCCGTCGGCAACGGCTGGCGGCCGTCACGCTGACCACGTTCCGCGACCTGCCCTGGAACGAGCCCTTCTACCGCCGGCTGGGCTTCGACGCGATAGAAGGCGATGCACTCGACGAACGGCTCACCGCGGTACTGCAGCACGAACGCGAACTCGGCTTGCCCGTGCATCTGCGCTGCGCGATGCGGCTGGCGCTGGACGTGCCGCGCTCCGGCACCGAGGCCGCCGTGCCGGCGTCGCCGTAGAATCGCCGATATTCCAACCCGACGGGACTTCGTATGGCACGCTTGAACCGACCGCATCGCGCCCTGCTCGCCGCCCTGTCCGCGACCGCGGCCTGCGCCGCCATCGCGCAGGACAACAGCCCGCTGACCGACTCCCAACGTCAGGCACTCGACCGCGCCATCGGCACCCTGCGCACGCCCGCCGACCGCAACGTCGCGAGCCAATGGAGCGACGCCAAGAAAGTCGCCGAGGTGATGTGCCGCCCGCTGGCCCTGCAGGAATTGAAGCGCACCGACGCCAAGGTCGACCGCGTCTTCCTCGGCGACGACACGCCGCAAAGCCTGACGCTCAAAGGCAATACCGTGCTGGAAGGAAAGGGCCAGGCCCGCGGCCGCAAGGGCTGGCGTAATTTCACGTTTACCTGCGCGCTGGACGCGGAGACGGCTCGGGCCAGGTCGTTCGAGGCGAAGTTTGAGAGCACAAAGTAGCGCCGAGGCACGCCCGGCCATAGTGGTTACCTCAACCGTACGCGCTACGCGACGCGAAACGTCCGCCTAAAGCGCCGAGAGGGACACCTGGTCCGGGTGCCACAACGATCGTCGACAACGAAATGCGGTCCTCATGTCGCAGGATTTCCGACAGCCACGCAAGTCGGTGGGAGACCCCGTGGGACGATGGAACCGACGATCACGCCGCCCCCGCTGATTACGTGCGCCGTCGCATGATGCCGCTGACATCACAATTGTTCTCAATCATACGGAATTAGGCGCACGTCGTGCCAAGGGGGGCGCACATTTTTCATTCCCGTATGCATCGTTAAATTGCGGGCCATTATCCTCTGCTAGGATTCGCGAAAAGCAACGAAAAAAAGAGTCCGGCCGTTCGGTCAGTGCGCTGACCCAGTAACGGTAGAAAATGAGACCGATTGCCGGTCCAGGCTTGAGAGGCATGAAAGCAGCCCTTGCTCGTCGACAGGCATCATCACTACGGCAAGATCGTCTCGCGAGTTGCGAGTATGCACGAACGCAATAGTCAATACGCGGAATATGAAGATCCCTTTATTGTCGCTGGTAGTGCCGTTCTTTAACGAGGAAGAGACCATTCCTGAATTCTTCGGGCGTGTCATTCCGTCTCTGGAGGCAATTGATAATCTAGGGTTTGAAATCGTGTGCATAAATGATGGGAGCACCGATCGCACCCTCGAATGCCTGATCTCGGTGGCCGACGAGGATGAACGCGTACGCGTCATCGATCTATCACGGAATTTCGGCAAAGAGGCAGCCATGTCCGCCGGCTTGGCGGAGGCGCAAGGCGACATCATCATACCTTTTGACGCCGACCTGCAAGATCCCCCTGAGGTCATTGGACAGCTTGTAGCAAAATGGCGGGAAGGGTACGACGTGGTACTCGCTAGACGGGTGGACCGTACCACGGATACCTTCCTCAAGCGCTTCTCCGCCTCGAGCTTCTATCGGCTGCACAACAGACTGGCCGACGTCAAGATTCCCGACAACGTCGGCGACTTCCGCCTGATGACGCGGGAGGTAACGGATGCAGTCAACTCGCTTCCGGAATCACGCCGTTTCATGAAGGGACTCTTCGCCTGGGTCGGGTTTCGAACAGCGGTTATACCGTACTCGCGGGATCGGAGAGTGGCCGGCAAGAGCAAATTTTCTGGGTGGAAATTGTGGAATTTTGCGCTAGAAGGGATCACGAGCTTCAGCAGTCTGCCGTTGCGCATCTGGACATATTTCGGCCTTCTGGTGTCTGCATTGTCATTCCTGTATGCGGCGTACCTTGTGGTCCGCACGCTGGTACAAGGTATCGATGTGCCAGGCTACACATCGATCTTCGTGTCCATCCTGTTCTTTAGCGGTATACAGCTGATTGGAATTGGCATCCTAGGCGAATACATCGGGCGTATCTACATGGAATCAAAACGGCGCCCGCTGTACCTGATCCGTGCGCAATACGGCAGGAAGGTCAAGGATGCTGGGTAATCCGGTACTGATACGTCTGATCAAGTACGCGGTCGTCGGCGCGACTGGCACCATCGCGCACTACGGCGTCCTCATTGGAACAGTCGAACTCCACCTGCTTGCCAGTCCTGTGTCGGCCACTTTTGTGGGCGCTGTAGTTGGTGCTGTCGTCAATTATTTCCTCAATTACAGGTTCACCTTCCAATCGCAAGACAGCCATTTGTCCACACTTCCCAAATTCATCATCATTGCCGGATCCGGCGTGGCGCTTAACAGCGTCTTAATGGCCATACTGACGAGTTTTAACAATTGGTTTTACATCGCCAACCAGTTGATCGCCACCGCAATGACGCTGTTGTTCACCTTCGCCGTCAACTCGGCCTGGACCTTCAAAGAAAAAAGACATGGCTAATGTACCGAAAGCAGGAGACTCATGGATTGCCGTGTGCATTGGACTGGCCATCTTCGTGGCCTTCACCGGGGGAAGAATCCTCGACACGGCGAATCTCGACTGGATCATGACAAGCGGTGGGGACCCGATTCAACACTACATTGGCTGGAACTTCTTCCGGCACAGTGATTTGCTGCAATTTCCGATCGGATTGAACACGAAATACGGCGAAGCCATTGGCAGTTCGATTGTATTTTCGGATTCCATCCCGCTTCTGGCGATTCCATTCAAATTTCTCCGCTCGTTGCTGCCGCCCCAATTCCAGTATTTCGGAATCTGGATTGCCCTGTGTTTCGCCTTGCAGGCGTTATTTGGATGGTACATCCTCTCGCTGTTCACTAACGGCATTGTCGTACGCGCCATCGGCGCCGCGTTGCTGACACTTTCGCCCCCCATGCTGTGGCGGCTGCTGGGTCACGAGGCGTTGATAGGTCACTGGATCCTGTTGGCGGGCCTGTATTTGTATCTGCGCAAGTACGCCACCGCCTCCCTGTGGCTTGCGCTGTTATGCATTGCGGCCCTCGTACATCCCTATTTGTTGGCGATGAGTCTCGGCCTCTGGGCCGCGGATCGATGGCGGGCCTACATGGCGCGGGAAGTCACGAAGAGATCGCTGGCGGTCGAGTGCAGCCTTGCGTTGCTGTTGCTGGCTTGCACGATGATTTCGGCCGGATACTTTGCGGTCCGGGGAGTGGGATCCCAGGGATACGGGTATTACCGCTTCAACATCACCTCGCCGCTGCATCCGCTCGACATTTGGTCCATCTGGCGACAGACGCCATATGTTGGCGGCAACTACGAAGGGTTCAGCTACCCAGGCGCGGGCATGTTCGTCCTCGCTGTCCTGGTTGTCGGCCTGCTGGCGATCCGATGGAAGCAGGTCCGCCCGGAGTGGCACGCGATCGGACCTCTTGTCGCAGCATGCGCGATCTTCTATGCGTACGCCCTTTCCAATCGCATCGCATTCGGTGGACACGAACTGATTCAGTTCGAGGTACCGGCAATCTTCGAAAAGGTGGTGTCGACGTTCCGCTCCACTGGCAGATTCATTTGGCCGGTCGTATACGCAGTGGAGGTACTGCTGTTGGTGCTTTTGGTTCGACTGTTGCCTCGGCGATTGCTAGTACCTGCGTTGACCGTGATTTTGCTTTTTCAGGCCACCGATCTCGTCAGGGCGTCGGCGTTCTTCCGCGCCCGATGGGCACAGCATTGGGACAACCCGCTGACCTCCGCGTTCTGGACCGATGTTCCCAAGCAGTACAAACGCATTGCTCTCGTGCTTCCCTTGGACGGTGGGGCGCAGTATGCTCCCATCGCTCTCCTCGCCTCCAACGCACGGATGAGTATCAACGGCGGGTATTTTGCCCGCGTCGATTTCGACAAGTTGAAGACGGAGGAAAACGGGCTGCTGGCCGCCATCCAAACCGGCAACTTCAGAACGGACACGCTCTATGTCTTCAACACTGACGCGCACTGGAACACGGCTCGCAACAAGATGGCCAGCAGTGGCTTCGCCGGCTATGTGGACGGCTATCGCGTCCTTGCCCCTGCATGGCAAGGCTGTACCCGGACATGCGCGTTCCGGACGGAGATCGCCCGTGTCGATCTCACGAATCCCGCCAGCGAGCGCTACCTGAAAGAGGGCTGGTCAACGGCTGGAGAAGGCGGTCGCTGGACCGACGGGCGCCTGGCGCAGTTGTCCATTCCCCTGGACAATAAATCGGCGAAGGAACTCTCAGTTCGCATACGCTTCCACCCCTTCATCAACTCTCGGCAGCAACATCAGCGCGCAATCGTGCTGATCGATGGAAAGGAGGTCCAACGCTGGCAACTTACCAACGAGCAAGTCGGGGCCCGGGAATTCTCCTTGCCCATATCGGCACTGAAATCGGAAACGCACCTTGATGTCGCACTCTATTTTCCCGATGCGCGGTCGCCGGCGGAGCTCGGCATCAGTGACGATAAGCGCGTGCTGGCGATGAATGTCAAATCGATAGAAATCTATGGACGGTAACCGAGGCAGAGTCAGGATGGAGTAACCCTCGCCCTTGAGCCGATCTTCGCTCGCGAACGTCCCCCAATAAAAAAAGCCGAGCCCCGTTCACCACAGGACTCGGCCCTTCCCCTTCCGGGGCAGCGTATCGCTGACGCTTATGCGCTTATGCGCCTTCGCGCGACGCGCGCTTGCGCTCGTGTTCCTTCAGGAAGCGCTTGCGCAGGCGGATGCTCTTCGGCGTGATCTCGACCAGTTCGTCGTCGGCGATGAATTCCACCGCGTATTCGAGCGTCATCTGGATCGGCGGCACCAGGCGCACCGCTTCGTCGGTGCCCGAGGCGCGCACGTTGGTCAGCTGCTTGCCCTTGATCGGGTTGACGACCAGGTCGTTGTCGCGGCTGTGGATGCCGATGATCATGCCTTCGTACAGCGGGTCGCCCGGCTTGACGAACATGCGGCCGCGATCCTGCAGCTTCCACAGCGCGTAGGCCACGGCCTCGCCGTCGTCCTGCGAGATCAGCACGCCGTTGTGGCGCTCGCCCAGGCCGCCCTCGCGCACCGGCGCGTAGTCGTCGAAGATGTGCGAGATCAGGCCGGTACCGCGCGTCAGCGTCAGGAATTCGCCCTGGAAGCCGATCAGGCCGCGCGCCGGAATGCGGTATTCCAGACGGGTACGGCCCTTGCCGTCCGACGCCATGTCGAGCAGTTCGCCCTTGCGGCGGCCCAGCTCTTCCATCACGGCGCCCTGGTGGCCGTCCTCGACGTCCACGGTCAGCAGCTCGTACGGCTCGTGCTTGACGCCGTCGATTTCCTTGAACACCACGCGCGGACGCGACACGGCCAGTTCGTAGCCTTCGCGGCGCATGTTTTCCAGCAGGATGGTCAGGTGCAGCTCGCCGCGGCCCGACACTTCGAACACCGTGTCGTCGCCGGTCTCGGCCACGCGCAGCGCGACGTTGGACTTCAGTTCGCGGTCCAGGCGCTCGCGCAGCTGGCGGCTGGTGACGAACTTGCCTTCGCGGCCGGCCAACGGCGAGGTGTTGACGCAGAAGTTCATCGTCAGCGTCGGTTCGTCGACCTTCAGCATCGGCAGCGCGTCCTGCGCGTCGGGCGCGCAGACGGTGCAGCCGATACCGAGCTCTTCGATGCCGTTGATCAGCACGATGTCGCCGGCCTCGGCCTCGGGCACGATCTCGCGCTCCAGGCCACGGAACTTCAGCACCTGGTTGATGCGGCCCTTGATCGGGTTGCCCTCGGGACCGAACTTGACGACCACGTCCTGCAGCGGACGGGCACGGCCGCGCGAGATGCGGCCGACGCCGATCTTGCCGACATAGCTCGAGTAGTCCAGCGAGATGATCTGCAGCTGCAGCGGGCCATCCGGATCGTCATTGCGGACCGGCACCTTGTCGAGCACGGTCTCGAACAGCGGCTTCATGTCGCCGTCGCGCACGTCCTCGGTCAGGCCGGCGTAGCCGTTCAGGCCCGAGGCGTAGATCACCGGGAAATCGAGCTGTTCGTCGGTCGCGCCCAGCTTGTCGAACAGGTCGAAGGTCTGGTTGATGACCCAGTCCGGACGGGCGCCCGGGCGGTCGATCTTGTTGATCACGACGATCGGCTTCAGGCCCAGCGCCAGCGCCTTGCGCGTGACGAAGCGGGTCTGCGGCATCGGGCCTTCGACGGCGTCGACAAGCAGCAGCACGCCGTCGACCATCGACAGCACGCGCTCGACCTCGCCGCCGAAATCGGCGTGGCCCGGGGTGTCGACGATATTGATATGGGTGCCGTTGTACTCGACCGCGCAGTTCTTCGCCAGGATGGTGATCCCGCGTTCTTTTTCCAGGTCGTTCGAGTCCATCACCCGCTCCGCAACCTGCTGGTTCTCACGGAAGGTGCCTGCCTGGCGCAGGAGTTGGTCCACCAGGGTGGTCTTGCCATGATCGACGTGGGCGATGATGGCGATATTGCGGATTGCGCGGGTCATTGCGGCTCTCGCTTGCAGCTGGGCATCAAAATTTAACCCGGCATTCTAGCATGTTGCGGCGCAAAACTGCGGGACGCGTCTCGGCCTGTCTTTCGTCTTGCTGCAAGGCCTTGCGGCGCACTATTTCGCAATCCGCAATGACAAATTGACGTTCTTGTTGTTTCGTCAATCGCCGCATATATTTGCCACGACAAAGATTGCATAGGCAAATGATGAACGCGCCCGCCACCGACGATACCTATCCTTTCGACCCCGCCTCCTATCGGATCTGCGACAGCGTCGGCTATCTGATGGCACGCGCCAAGGGCGAGCTGTCGCGCGATGTCGAGCAGGAGGTCGGCGCGCTCGATATCACGCACGCCCAGGCTTCTTGCCTGGTGATGCTGGCGCATGACCGCGCCCGCACGGTGACCGATCTGGGCCGCGAACTGAACACCGATATCGGCTCGGTCACGCGGCTGATCAGCCGCATGGAGAAACGCGGCCTGGTCGAGCGCCAACGCAGCGACGCCGATCGGCGCATCGTCGATCTGCAGGTCACGCCGGCCGGCTGGGCGCTGGTCGAGCAGTTGCCGACGATCTTCTGCCGCGTGCTGAACCGGCGCTTTCGCGGCTTCTCGGAGGCGGAAGTGGCGCAGTTCCGCGACATGCTGCGACGGGTGATCGCCAACAACTCCGGGTAGCGCCGCTGCCGCAGTCCCGTACGTCCCGAATCCATCGGCGGCCCGTGCCATCCGGCACCGGACCGCGGCATCCGTTTTTCGTTGTCGCCATCCCATGAACCACCAACTTTCGACTTCCCGCCGTGCCGTGGCACGGCAACCGGCCCGCCGCCTCGGCTCCTTCGCGCTGACTGCGCTGGCCGCCGCCGCACTGGCCGGCTGCGCCGCCTTCGGCAATTCCCACACCACCCAGGTCATGACCGAGCCCGCGCAACTCGCGACGGCGCAGACTCTGCCCGGCCAGCATGGCCAATGGCCGTCGCAGGACTGGGTCGACCAGTTTGGCGATCCGCAACTGCGCGCGCTGGTCGACGAGGCCGTGCAGAGCAGCCCGAATCTGCAGGCAGCGCTGGCGCGGGTGCAGGCCTCGCGGGCGATGGCCGATGCCACCCGCAGCGCGCTGTACCCGCATATCGACTTCGATGCGTCGCTGTCGCGCCAGCGCTTCTCCGAGACCGATCTGTACGAAGGCACGCCGCGCGCCGGCTCCTGGCAGAACCTGTCGCGCATGCAGGCCGGCCTGTCCTGGGACCTCGACTTCTGGGGCAGGAACCGCTCGGCGCTGGAAGCGGCGCTGTCGGACGACCGCGCCGCCGAAGCCGAAAGCCAGGCCTCGCGGCTGCTGCTGACCACCGCAGTGGCGCGCAACTACGCGCGGCTGGCCGCGCTGTTCGCGCAGCGCGATGTGGCCGAGCGCGCGATCGCCCAGCGCGGCGACCTGACCGAGCTGTCGCGCCAGCGCCTGTCGGCCGGTCTCGACACCCAGGTCGAAACCACGCAGGCGCGCGCGACGGTGGCCTCGGCCCGCACCGACCTGCAACGGATCGACGAAGAGATCGCGCTGGCGCGCAACCAGATCGCCGCGCTGCTCGGCAAGGGTCCGGATCGCGGGCTGGCCATCGCGCGCCCGACGCTGCTGGCGCATGCGACGCCGACGCTGCCGGACAACCTGGCGATCGACCTGCTCGGCCGCCGGCCCGACCTGGTGGCGGCGCGCTGGCGCGTCGAGGCCTCGTCGAAGGACATCGACGTCGCGCGCGCCGAGTTTCTGCCCAATGTCACGCTGAGCGCCTTCGCGGGCCTCGCCTCGCTCGATCCGTCCAACCTGCTGCTCGGCATCAGCCGCCAGTTCGGCTTCGGGCCGGCGGTGCGCCTTCCCATCTTCGAGGGCGGCCGGCTGCGCGCGAACCTGAAGGGCAAGCACGCGCAATACGACCTGGCCGTAGCGAACTACAACCAGACGCTGGTCGATGCGCTGCGAGAAACCGCCGATACGGTCACCAGCATCCGCAGCGTCGATCAGCAGATCCAGACGCAGCGCGAGGCGCTGGACCTGGCCGAGCACGCCTATGCGCTGGCGACCACGCGCTACAAGGCTGGCCTGGGCACGCAGCTGACCGTGCTGAATGCCGAGAGCAACGTGCTGCAGCAGCGACGCCTGGCCACCGATCTGCAGGCACGGCGGCTGGATCTGCAGATGGCGCTGGTCAAGGCGCTCGGCGGCGGTTATCAGCAGCCGGACGAGGCCAGCGCTTCCCGGCCGGCACAGGCCGCCAGCCCCGCCACGCCGGCGCACGGCTGAAGCGCCCGACCACCAGCCATACGACATCGAAGAACAACGACAACGTCCGAACCGTTCAAGCGACCGACATCATGAGCGACCAACAACAGAACGCGGCCACCCGCACGCAACCCTCCGACAACAACAACGGCAAGCGCAAGCGCCTGCTGCTCTCGCTGACCGCCGCCGTGGTAGTCGCGGGCCTGGCCTACGGCGGCTACTGGGCCCTGTATGCGCGGCATTTCGAAAGCACCGACGACGCCTACGTGGCGGGCAACGTGGTCCAGGTGACCCCGCTGGTGCCCGGCACCGTGGTGGCGATCGGCGCCGACGACACGCAGCTGGTCAACGCCGGCCAGCCGCTGATCCAGCTCGACCGCGCCGACAGCGAGGTCGCGCTGGCCCAGGCCGAGGCCCAGCTGGCACAGGCGGTGCGCGAGGTGCGCACGCTGTACGTCAACAACGGCTCGCTGGCGGCCAACGTGGCGCTGCGCCAGGCCGATGTCGCGCGGGCGCGCGAGGACCTGAAGCGCCGCCAGGCGATCGCCGGCTCGGGCGCGGTCTCGTCGGAAGAGCTCGCGCATGCGCGCACCACGCTGCAGGCCGCCGAATCGGCGCTGCAGGCGGCGCGCGAACAGCTCGCGTCGAACAAGGCGCTGACCGACCAGACCACCGTCGAGAAGCACCCGAACGTGCAGCGCGCCGCCGCCAACGTGCGGGCCGCCTATCTGAGCTATGCGCGCTCGGCGCTGCCGGCGCCGGTGACCGGCTATGTCGCCAAGCGCTCGGTGCAGGTCGGCCAGCGCGTGGCCGCCGGCGCGCCGCTGATGGCGGTGGTGCCGCTCGACCAGGTCTGGGTCGACGCGAACTTCAAGGAGGTCCAGATCACGCATATGCGGATCGGCCAGCCGGTCACGCTGCATGCGGACGTCTACGGTACCGACGTCGAATACCACGGCAAGGTGGCCGGCTTCTCGGCCGGCACCGGCTCGGCGTTCTCGCTGCTGCCGGCGCAGAACGCGACCGGCAACTGGATCAAGGTGGTGCAGCGCTTGCCCGTGCGCATCGCGCTCGATCCGCAGCAGCTGAAGGACCATCCGCTGCGCATCGGCCTGTCGATGAACGTCACCGTCGACGTGCGCAAGACCGAGGGCGCGGCGATGACGACGACCACCGCCAGCAAGCCGATGCAGACCGATGTCTATGACAAGGTCGGCCACGATGCCGATGCGCTGATCGCCCGCATCATCGCGACCAACAGCGGCCGCCAGGGCGCCGAGCCGGCGGCTCCGGCCTCGGCGGCGCGCGCTTCGACCGCCCGCGCCTCGACCGCGAATTCCACGGCAACCGCCAAGAAAGCGACCACGCACGCCTGATCATGGCCGATACCCTGACCGCCCGCGAGGGCGTCGAACCCACGCCCCCGGCGGCCCCTGCTGCGCCAGCCCGCCCGGCGCACCAGCAGCCGCTGACGGGCGGCAAGCTGATCGTCGGCACGATCGCGCTGTCGCTGGCCACGTTCATGAACGTGCTCGACTCGTCGATCGCCAACGTATCGATTCCCGCGATCTCGGGCGACCTCGGCGTGTCGCCGAACCAGGGCACCTGGGTCATCACCTCGTTTGCGGTGGCCAACGCGATCTCGGTGCCGCTGACCGGCTGGCTGACCACCCGTTTCGGCGCGGTGCGGCTGTTCGTCACGTCGATCCTGCTGTTCGTGCTGTCGTCGTGGCTGTGCGGCGTCGCGCCGAACCTGGAAGTGCTGCTGGCCGCGCGGATCCTGCAGGGCGCGGTGGCCGGTCCGATGATTCCGCTGTCGCAGTCGCTGCTGCTGTCGAGCTACCCGCCGCACAAGAGCACGATGGCGCTGGCGCTATGGGGCATGACCACGCTGGTCGCGCCGATCATGGGCCCGCTGCTGGGCGGCTGGATCTCGGACAACATGACGTGGCCGTGGATCTTCTACATCAATATCCCGGTCGGCATCCTGGCCGCGTACGCGACCTGGGTCATCTATCGCGACCGCGAGACGCCAAAGCGCGTGCTGCCGATCGACACGATCGGGCTGGCGCTGCTGGTGATCTGGGTCGGCGCGATGCAGCTGATGCTGGACAAGGGCAAGGAGCTCGACTGGTTCCATTCGACCGAGATCGTCATGCTGACGGTGGTCGCGGTGGTCGGCTTCCTGTTCTTCCTTGCGTGGGAGCGCTACGAGAAGCATCCGATTGTCGATATCAGCCTGTTCAACGGCCGCAACTTCAGCGCGGGCGTGGTCGCGATCTCGGTCGCCTACGGGCTGTTCTTCGGCAATCTGGTGATCCTGCCGCTATGGCTGCAGACCATCGTCGGCTATACCGCGACCGATGCCGGCATCGTGATGGCGCCGGTGGGCATCTTCGCGATCCTGCTGTCCCCGGTGATCGGGCGCAATCTGCCGAAAATGGACCCGCGCTGGGTCGCCACCGCGGCCTTCGTCACGTTCGGCATCGTCAGCCTGATGCGTTCGCGGTTCACGATCGACGTGGACACCACCACGCTGATGATCCCGACGCTGATCCAGGGCGCGGCGATGGCGATGTTCTTCATCCCGCTGACGTCGATCATCCTGTCGGGACAGCCGCCCGACAAGATCCCGGCGGCCTCGGGCCTGTCGAACTTCGTGCGGATCACGTTCGGCGCGATCGGCGCCTCGGTGTCGACCACCGTGTGGGAAAACCGCTCGGCGATGCACCATGCGCACCTGGTCGAACAGGCCAATCCGTACAACCCGGTCTACAACGCCCAGGTCGAACACCTGATGCAGCAGGGCATGAGCCATCTGCAGGCGGTCGGCATGATCGAGCGCACCATCTCCCAACAGGCGTCGATGCTGGGCGCCAACGATATCTTCTGGATCTCGGGGGTGATGTTCTTCGCGCTGATCGTGTTCGTCTGGCTGACGAAGCCGAAGAGTGGCGGAGGCGGGTCGGCGGATGCGATGGGGGCGCATTGAGGCTCGCGCAATGGCGCACGCCCCCTGCCCTCTCCCCCGCCCCTGTCCCGCAGGCGGGAGAGGGGAGAAAACACGCCGCAATCCGGACGCTTCGCACGCGTAGAGGACCGACGGTGGTTTCCCTCTCCCGTTTGCGGGAGAGGGAGAAAACCCACTGCAATCCAGACTCTTCGCACCAGTAGAGAACCGACGGGGTTCTCCCTCTCCCGCTTGCGGGAGAGGGCCGGGGAGAGGGAGATCCGCCCTGATCAGTCGGCGGGAGTCAATCTGACCAGCCGCTCCGGCCGCAGCGCGCCTTCGCGCCATCTGGCCACGCCCAGCAGCCGCGGCGGTTCGCCGCCATAAACGCGCGCCAGCGCGTCTTGCTGCAATCCAAGCGCTGCGAACGCCTGTGCCGGCAGATCGCGCCCAGCAATCCGTTGGCCCTGCAGAAAGCGCTGCGTCGCGGCGGCATCGAGCGTGACCGGCGCGCAGCGTTGCAGCAGCGCGTCCACCGGTGCCAGCAAGGCCGGACGCGCCGCGTCGTCGTGCTCGCCCAGCTGCTCCAGCGTGACCGCGCCGTCCAGCGTCAGATCGCCGACCGCGGTGCGCCGCAGCGCGGTCAGATGCGCGCCGCAGCCGAGCGCCTCGCCGATGTCCTCGGCCAGCGTCCGGATATAGGTGCCCTTGCTGCAGGTCACGCGCATCGCGAACACTGGCGCGCCGGGCAGCTCGCAGCGGAGCAACGCGATCTCGTGGATCGTCACGCTGCGCGCCGCGCGCTCGACGGTCTGGCCCGCGCGCGCGTACTCGTACAGCGGGCGGCCGTCCTTCTTCAGCGCCGAATGCATCGGCGGCACCTGCTCGATCGCGCCGACGAAACGCGCCAGCGCTTCGTTCAGCGCCGCGGCATCGCAGCGTACCGGACGCTCGGCGATCACCTCGCCTTCCGCATCGCCGGTCGACGTGCGCTGTCCCAGCCGCACGGTCGCCTCATAGGTCTTGTCGGCATCGAGCAGATCCTGCGAGAACTTGGTCGCCTCGCCGAAGCACAGCGGCAGCAGCCCGGTCGCCAGCGGGTCGAGCGTGCCGGTATGGCCGGCCTTGTTGGCGCGCAGCAGCCGCTTGGCGCGGATCAGCGCATCGTTCGACGACAGCCCGAGCGGCTTGTCGAGCAGCAGCACGCCATGCACGTCGCGGCGCGGCAGCCGCGGCGGACGTGGAGCGTTGGAATCGGTCATGGGAGAGGAAACGGCGAGGAGCGGTGCCGTACTTGAGGAGCGATGACGACGCAGGACGCACCGGCGCCGCGGACTTACTCGTCCTTGGCGCGCGTGGCGTTGGCCTGGTCGATCAGCCTGGACATCTCGATCGCGTGTTCGACCGAGGTATCGTGCACGAAGCGCAGCGTCGGCACGGTATGGATATGCAGCCGCTTGAACAGCAGCGAATGCAGGTAGCCGGCCTTCTCGTTGAGGATCGCCTCGGCGTCGGCCGGTTCGGCGCCCAGCACCGTGAAGTGGACCTTCGCGTGCGCGTAGTCGGGCGTCAGCGCCACTGACTGCAGCGTGACCAGGCCCAGGCGCGGGTCGCGCAGTTCGCGCTGGATCATCTCGGCCAGATCCTTCTGGATTTGATCGGACAGGCGCAGGTTACGGGAGGAGATATTGCCTTTCTTGGCCATGCGATACGACTTTGCCAGCGGCGTCGCCGGCTAAGGCGATGGGTCCGACGGCGTGGATGGGCCGGCGGCGGCAAACCGGTGAAGGTTCGCCGCCGCGGCGCGCCGCCTTACAGCGTGCGCGCGACCTCGGTGATTTCATACACTTCGAGCTGGTCGCCTTCCTGAACGTCGTTGAAGTTCTTGATCGACAGACCGCACTCGAAGCCCTGCTTGACTTCCTTGACATCGTCCTTGAAGCGCTTGAGCGAATCGAGCTCGCCCGAGAACACCACGACGTTGTTGCGCAGCACGCGCACGAAGGCGCCACGCTTGACCAGACCGTCGGTGACCATACAGCCGGCCACCGCGCCGATCTTCGGCACGCGGAACACCTGGCGCACCTCGACCTGGCCGATCGTCACTTCGCGCTTCTCCGGCGCCAGCATGCCCGACATCGCCGCCTTGATCTCGTCTACCGCATCGTAAATGATGTTGTAGTAGCGGATGTCGATGCCGTTGCTCTCGGCCAGCTTGCGCGCACCGGCGTCGGCACGCACGTTGAAGCCGATGATGACCGCCTTCGATGCCGTCGCCAGGTTGACGTCCGACTCGGTGATGCCGCCCACCGCGCCGTGCACGATCTGCACCCGCACTTCGTCGGTCGACAGCTTCTGCAGCGACTGCACCAGCGCTTCCTGCGAACCCTGCACGTCGGCCTTGACGATCAACGGCAGCGTCTGCACTTCGCCTTCGGTCATCTGCTCCAGCATGGTCTCGAGCTTGGCCGCCTGCTGCTTGGCCAGCTTGACGTCGCGGAACTTGCCCTGGCGGAACAGCGCGATTTCGCGCGCCTTGCGCTCGTCGGGCAGCACCAGCACTTCCTCGCCGGCCGCCGGCACTTCGGACAGACCCTGGATCTCGACCGGAATCGACGGGCCGGCTTCCTTGGTCGGCTTGCCGTTCTCGTCGAGCATCGCCCGGACACGGCCGTAGGCGCTGCCCGCCAGCACGACGTCGCCGCGCTTGAGCGTGCCGCTGTTGACCAGCACCGTGGCCACCGGGCCCTTGCCCTTGTCCAGCTGCGCTTCGACGACCAGGCCCTTGGCCGGCGCGTCGACCGGCGCCTTCAGCTCCAGGATTTCGGCCTGCAGCGACACCTGCTCCAGCAGTTCTTCGACGCCCGCGCCGGTCTTGGCCGACACCGGCACGAACGGCGAATCGCCGCCGTACTCTTCCGGCACGACCTGCTCGGCCACCAGTTCCTGCTTGACGCGGTCCGGGTTGGCTTCGGGCTTGTCGATCTTGTTGATCGCCACCACGATCGGCACACCGGCCGCCTTGGCGTGGGCGATCGCCTCCTTGGTCTGCGGCATCACGCCGTCATCGGCGGCCACCACCAGGATCACGATATCGGTCGCCTTGGCGCCGCGCGCGCGCATCGCCGTGAAGGCCTCGTGGCCCGGCGTATCGAGGAAGGTGATCACGCCGCGATCGGTTTCCACATGGTAGGCACCGATATGCTGCGTAATGCCGCCCGCTTCGCCGGCCGCGACCTTGGTGCGGCGGATGTAGTCCAGCAGCGAGGTCTTGCCGTGGTCGACGTGACCCATCACGGTGACGACCGGCGGACGCGGCAGCTGCTCGGCGTCCGACTGGTCCTCGCCACCTTCGATCAGCAGCGCTTCCGGGTCGTCCAGCTTGGCCGCCAGCGCCTTGTGGCCCATTTCCTCGACCACGATCATCGCGGTCTCCTGGTCCAGCACCTGGTTGATGGTGACCATCTGGCCGAGCTTCATCATCTGCTTGATGACCTCGGAGGCCTTGACGGCCATCTTGTGGGCCAGGTCCGCGACCGAAATCGTCTCGGGCACATGGACCTCGCGCACCACCGGCTCCATCGGCGCCTGGAAGCCGCTGCGATCGTCCTGCTGATGCTTGCCGCCACGGCCGCGCGGGCCGCCGCGCCAGCCGCCGACACCGCCCGACGAATCGCCGCGGGTCTTCAGGCCACCGCCCTTCTTGCGCGAACCCTCGTCCTGCCAGGTCGACGAGCCCTTGACCACCTTGCCGGTCTTCTTGTCGACCGTCGTGGCAGCCACCGCGGGCTTCTTGTCGTCCTTCTTGGCCTCGACCGTGCCGGCCGGCTTGACCGGCTTGTGCAGCGTGCCGCTCTGCTCGGCCTTCTTTTCCTCGGCCTTGCGCTCGGACGGTGCCTTCAGCACGCGCGCCGGCGCATTGAGCATCTGCTGGATCGCGCGGGCCTCGGCTTCGGCGGCCTCGCGGCGCTTGCGGGCCGCGTCCTGCTCGGCGCGCACCTTGTCGGCGGCGGCCTTCGCATCGTCGGCGGCCTTCTGCGCGGCGGCGCGTTCGGCCGCCAGACGCGTCTTGTCGTCCTCGGCCTTCTTGCGGTCCGCGTCCTCGTTGGCCTCGCTCGCGGCGCGCGTCGCCGCGGCCTCTTCCTCGGCCTTGCGGGCGGCCAGCTCGGCCTGGCGGCGCTCTTCCGCCTCCAGCGCTTCCTGGCGTGCGCGGCGCTCGGCTTCCTCGCGTTCGGCCGCCTCCTGGCGGGCCTTCAGCTCGGCTTCCTGGCGCGCCAGCAATTCAGCCTGGCGGCGTTCCTCTTCGGCGCGGCGCGCCAGCTCGGCCTGGTCGACCACCGGCTCGGACACTTCCTGGCCGTCGGCCGCGCCATCGGCGGGCGTCTCGTCGCGCTTGATCAGCACGCGCTTCTTGCGCACCTCGACCTGCACCGTGCGCGTCTTCCCGGTCGCATCCGCCTGGCGGATCTCCGAGGTTTCGCGCTTGGTCAGCGTGATCTTCTTGCGCGAGCCGTCATCGGCCTGACCGTGCGAACGCTTCAGGTAGTCCAGCAACCTGGCCTTGTCGGTCTCGGTGACCACGTCCTCAGGCTTGGACTTGCCCACCCCAGCTGCCTGCAATTGTTCCAGCAGGGCAGCTGCGCTGCGACTCAGTTCTGCGGCCAGTTGGGCAACTGTTGTGCTTGCCATTCAAACCCTTTCAATGCTCGGTTTCTACGTCGGGACAGTCTTGTGCGGAAAGCGCGCTCTATGCGAACGTGTCCCTCAGTTGAACCAGTGTTCCCGTGCTTTCATGATCAGCGCCTTGGCTTCTTCTTCGCTGACCCCGGTCATCTCGACCAGTTCGTCGACCGCCAGTTCGGCGAGGTCGTCACGCGTGTGGATGTCGCCTTCGGCCAGCTTGCCGATCAGCTCCGGCGTCAGGCCGTCGAGCGAGCGCAGGTCCTGCGACACCGACTCGACCTTCTCTTCGCGGGCCAGCTCCATCGTCAGCAGCGCATCGCGGGCGCGATTGCGCAGCTCGTTGACGGTGTCCTCGTCGAAGGCCTCGATCTCCATCATCTCGCTGATCGGCACATAGGCGACTTCCTCGAGCGAGGAGAAGCCTTCCTCGATCAGGATGTCGGCCACTTCCTGGTCCACGTCCAGCTTGGACATGAACAGGCGCCGCACCACTTCGCTTTCCTCGGCCTGCTTCTGCGCCGATTCTTCCTGCGTCATGATGTTGATCTGCCAGCCGGTCAGCTCGGACGCCAGGCGCACGTTCTGTCCGCTGCGGCCGATCGCGACGGCGAGGTTTTCCTCGTCGACCACGACATCCATGCTGTGCTTCTCTTCATCGACGACGATCGACTGCACTTGCGCGGGCGCCAGCGCGCCGATCACGAACTGCGCCGGATCTTCCGACCACAGCACGATGTCGACCGCTTCGCCGCCGATCTCGTTGCGCACCGCGGTGACGCGGGTGCCGCGCACGCCGACGCAGGTGCCGATCGGATCGATGCGCTTGTCGTGCGCGACCACCGCGATCTTCGCGCGCACGCCCGGGTCGCGGGCGGCCGCCTTGATCTCCAGCAGGCCCTGTTCCATCTCGGGCACTTCGTTCTCGAACAGCTTGATCAGGAACTGTGGCGAGGTGCGCGACAGCTCGATCTGCGGGCCACGCGCGGTGCGGTCCACATTCAGGATATACGCTCGAACGCGGTCGCCGGTACGCAGATTTTCCTTCGGAATGATCTGGTCGCGGCCCAGCAACGCCTCGACGCGGCCGGACTCGACGATCAGGCCCTTCTTGTCGGCGCGCTTGACCGTGCCGGTCATGATCTTCTCGCCGCGCTCCAGGTAATCGTTGAGGATCTGCTCGCGCTCGGCGTCGCGGATCTTCTGCAGGATCACCTGCTTGGCGGCCTGCGCGCCGATGCGGCCGAATTCGACCGACTCGATCTGCTCCTCGACGAATTCGCCCAGTTCGATATTGGCATCCTGCTCACGGGCTTCGAACAGCAAGATCTGCTTGTCCGGCTCCTGCAGGCCCTGCTCGTCGGGCACCACCAGCCAGCGGCGGAAAGTCTCGTGCTCGCCGGATTCCCGATCGATGTGCACGCGGATATCGACGTCTTCCTCGAAACGCTTCTTGGTGGCCGAAGCGAGAGCCGCTTCCAGCGCACCGAATACCACATCCTTGTCGACGTTCTTCTCGCGCGCAAGCGCATCGACGAGCAACAGAACTTCGCGGCTCATTGCTTGTTCCCTTTTCTCTGATTTCCTTTGAAGTCGATTACCGGCACCAGGCGCGCCTTGTCGACATCGGATACGGTAAATTCCAGCAGCGCCGGGCCATCCTTGCCCTCGAATTCCAGGCCGATCTTCTCGGCGCCGGGCTCCCCGGTGGGCGGCTGCAGGATGCCGACGAAGTTCTTGCGGCCGTCGATCGGCAGGCGCAGCGTCACGCGCACCTCCTCGCCGGCAAAGCGAACATAGTCGGCCAGTTTTTTCAGCGGACGGTCCAGTCCCGGCGAGGAGACCTCGAGGCGTTCGTAATCGACGTTCTCGACGGTCAGCACGTGGGTCAGCTGGCGGCTGACCTTTTCGCAATCCTCGATGGCAATGCCGGTGTCAGGCTGATCGATATAGACGCGCAGCAACCCGCCTGGGGCGCGTTCGAGTTCGACCAGCTCATACCCCATGCCGGTCAGTGTGGTTTCGATCAAATCTGCCAGATGCACTGTCGTTCCGAAAAATGGCCATCAAACTACCGGGCGAGGCCGCGGCGAATGGCCGGCTGCCTGCCGTCATCTCCGGCGGAGCCCCACATCGCGATTTTCCGCGTGTT
>MTEU01000153.1_pt1 | contig 19597 bp, 21 predicted proteins | sample 1042701 | NCBI WGS metagenome assembly MTEU01 (sample SAMN06185813, study PRJNA358809) | soil metagenome | isolation source: naturally attenuated soil | place: India | collected 2015-05-23
AGGCACCTCTGGCATTCAGCTTGCCATTCACCGCTCTCACTTCAGATTCTAATCCCCTCTCAAGACACAAGCTGGCTTGCCGGCGATGGGCCGCGTAGCGGCCCCAGCATTCTCTCAGTCCAGCACCTAAACAGGGCCTGAGTGCGCCCCCACTTTGTGCGCCGTCTGCCCGTATGCCCGATGCCAGAGCGGCTGTGGCAAAAGTTTCATCTTCGTTCACCTGCGGAGTTGGCCCGCAACCTGCTATATCCAGCCTGCGAATTTGATCGAGTGGTCAGGCCACGCATGCCGTAGTCATGCGTGCCTGCCTCTCTAAACGGCCAGCAGGCCACGGATTTCAGGGGCCGCAGGATGTCGCTCGCGGAGCAGATCGAACAACAACAAGACGATGCGGGCTGGAGTGCTCACCTGCAGTTGCGCTTCGTCAGGCGCGACGAAGTGACCCGCCTTGGTGCGTGGCGGCATTTTGGACCTCTTTTGGTGCAGCGGCCGTTCTATCCGGAAGGTGCACCGTGCCATGTCTACGTGCTGCACCCGCCCGGTGGGATTGTGGCCGGCGACCGCCTGGAGCTGGATATCCAGCTGGAGCCGGGCAGCCACGCGCTGCTGACCATGCCCGGCGCCAGCAAGTTCTACCGCAGCATCGGCCCGACCGCGCGGCTGGCCCAGCGCTTTCACCTGGCCGCCGGCAGCACCCTGGAGTGGCTGCCGCAGGACAGCATCTTCTTTTCCGGCGCCCGCGCCAGCCTCGACAGCCGTTTCACCCTCGAGCCGGGGGCACGCCTGCTGGCCTGGGAAACCCTGTGCCTGGGGCGCCCGGTGATGAACGAGCGTTTCGACCACGGTGCCCTCGACAGCCGCCTGCATATAGAACTGCCCGACGAAGTGGGCCTGCACGAGCGCCTGCGCGTCGAAGGCGGGCGCCTGGACAAGCTTGGCGGGCATCCGCTGCTGGCCACCTTTTGCGCCGCACCCGCCGACCAGGCCGTGCTGGATCTGGTGCGCCCGCTGCTCGACGAGATGGTCAACCCGGCCGGCGCGACCCTGGTTGGGTCGTTACTGGTGATCCGCGTGCTTGACCATGACAACCAACACCTGCAACGCACCCTGCAACGCCTGTGGCATGTGCTGCGCCCGGCCGTCCTCGGCCTGCCGGCCTGCCCGCCGCGTATCTGGGCCACCTGAGAGAGCGCCATGGAGCTGACCCCGAGAGAGAAAGACAAACTGCTGCTGTTCACCGCCGCGTTGCTGGCGGAGCGGCGCCTGGCCCGTGGACTGAAGCTCAACTACCCGGAAGCGGTAGCGCTGATCAGTGCCGCCGTGCTCGAAGGCGCCCGTGATGGCCGCACCGTCGCCGAGCTGATGAGCCTGGGGCGCGAAGTATTGAGCCGCGAGCAGGTGATGCCTGGCATTGCCGAAATGCTCCACGACGTGCAGGTCGAAGCGACCTTCCCGGATGGGACCAAGCTGGTGACCGTGCATGACCCCATCGTCTGAAACTGCCCAGGAGCCCCGCATGATCCCAGGTGAAATCCAGGTCGCCGCCGGCGACATCGAGCTGAACAGCGGCCGTGCGACGGTCAGCGTCAGCGTGGCCAACCATGGCGACCGCCCGGTGCAGGTCGGCTCGCACTACCACTTCTACGAAGTCAACGAGGCGCTGGTGTTCGAGCGCGCGCCGACCCTGGGCTTTCGCCTGGACATACCCGCCGGTACCGCCGTGCGTTTCGAGCCCGGCCAGGCGCGCACCGTGCAGCTGGTGGCCTACGCCGGCAAGCGCGAGGTCCATGGCTTCCAGGGCAAGGTGATGGGCGCGCTGGAGGGCAGGGCATGAGCCGCATTTCCCGCCAGGCCTATGCCGACATGTTCGGCCCCACGGTAGGTGACCGCGTACGCCTGGCCGACACCGCGCTATGGGTCGAGGTGGAGCGCGACTTCACCATCTATGGCGAAGAGGTAAAGTTCGGTGGCGGCAAGGTCATCCGCGATGGCATGGGGCAGGGCCAGATGCTGGCCGCCGATGCCATGGACCTGGTACTCACCAATGCCCTGATCATCGACCACTGGGGCATCGTCAAGGCCGATATCGGCATCAAGCACGGGCGTATCGCGGTGATCGGCAAGGCTGGCAACCCCGATGTGCAACCGGGCGTGAACGTGCCCGTGGGCCCCGGCACCGAGGTGATCGCGGCCGAGGGCAAGATCGTCACCGCCGGCGGCGTCGACTCGCACATCCACTTCATCTGCCCGCAGCAGGTGGACGAGGCGCTGACCAGCGGTGTCACCACCTTCATCGGCGGCGGCACCGGGCCGGCCACCGGCACCAACGCCACCACCTGCACACCCGGCCCCTGGTACCTGGCGCGCATGCTCCAGGCCGCCGACAGCCTGCCGATCAACATCGGCTTGCTGGGCAAGGGCAACGCCTCGCGGCCGGAAGCGCTGCGCGAGCAGATCGCGGCCGGCGCCGTGGGGCTCAAATTGCACGAAGACTGGGGTTCGACGCCAGCAGCCATCGACTGCTGCCTGGGCGTGGCCGAGGAAATGGACATCCAGGTGGCGATCCACACCGACACCCTCAATGAGTCCGGCTGCATCGAAGACACCCTGGCGGCCATCGGCGACCGCACCATCCACACCTTCCACACCGAAGGGGCTGGTGGCGGCCACGCCCCGGACATCATCCGCGCGGCGGGGCAGGCCAACGTGTTGCCGTCCTCGACCAACCCGACCCTGCCGTACACGATCAACACCGTGGACGAGCACCTGGACATGCTCATGGTCTGCCACCACCTGGACCCGAGCATCGCCGAAGACGTGGCCTTTGCCGAGTCGCGCATCCGCCGCGAAACCATCGCCGCCGAGGACATCCTCCACGACATGGGCGCCTTTGCCATGACCTCGTCCGACTCCCAGGCCATGGGCCGGGTTGGCGAGGTGGTGCTGCGCACCTGGCAGGTGGCCCACCAGATGAAGCTGCGCCGCGGGCCACTGGCGCCGGACACCAGCTACAGCGACAACTTCCGGGTCAAGCGCTACATCGCCAAGTACACCATCAACCCGGCACTGACCCACGGCATCGGCCACGAAGTCGGCTCGGTGGAGGTCGGCAAGCTGGCCGACCTGGTGCTGTGGGCGCCGGCGTTCTTTGCGGTCAAGCCGGCCCTGGTGATCAAGGGCGGAATGATTGTCACCGCGCCGATGGGCGACATCAACGGTTCCATCCCCACGCCGCAACCGGTGCACTACCGCCCTATGTTCGGCGCCCTGGGCGCGGCGCGGCATGCCACGCGCATGACCTTCCTGCCCCAGGCAGCGATGGACCGTGGCCTGGCCGAGGAGTTGAACCTGCGCAGCCTGATCGGCGTGGCCCACGGCTGCCGCAGGGTGCGCAAGCCCGACATGGTCCACAACACCTTGCAGCCGCTGATCGAGGTCGATGCGCAGACCTACCAGGTGCGTGCCGACGGCGAACTGCTGGTCTGCGAACCGGCCCGCGAACTGCCGCTGGCCCAGCGTTACTTCCTGTTCTGAAGGAGCCCCGATGATTGTCTTGACCCGCCGTATCACCGAACCCGGCAAGCTGGGCGAAACCGGCAGCGTTACCCTGGACGTGGACAGCCGCATCAAGAGCCGCCTGCGGGTGACCCTGGATGATGGTCGCGAAGCCGGGCTGATGCTCGAGCGCGGCCACCTGCTGCGCGGGGGCGAACTGCTGGCCGATGCCGAGGGTACTCAGCTGATCCGTGTGCTGGCGGCGCCCGAGGCGGTGTCCACGGTGCGCTGCGCCGACCCGCTCCTGCTGGCCCGCGCGGCCTATCACCTGGGCAACCGCCATGTGCCGCTGCAGATCGAACCCGGCCTGTTGCGTTTCCAGCACGACCACGTGCTGGACGACATGTTGCGTGGCCTGGGCCTGACGGTAGAGGCCGAACAGGCGCCGTTCGAGCCTGAAGCGGGCGCCTACCAAAGTGCACCGCACAGCCACAGCCACAGCCATAGCCACGCCCACGGCCACGATCACCCGTTCGTGCGCCTGCCTGCCCATTCCTGAACTGCCTGGAGCAACCGATGAAAAAGACTTTCGCCCTGTTTCTGCTGATGCTGGCTCTGCCTGCCTTCGCCCACCCTGGGCACGACGCCAACCCGCTGCACGACGGCCTGCTGCACCCGCTGACTGGTCTTGACCACCTGCTGATGCTGCTGGGCACCGGTGTACTCGCCGCTTTGACCCGGCGCAGCCTGACGCTACCCCTGGCAACCTTGGCGGCGATGTTCGGCGGCGCGGTGTGCGGCCACCTGTTCGGCGATGTACTGGGCATGGAAACCCTGATTGCCGTGTCGCTGCTGGTGGCTGCCGGTGCAGTGCTGCTGCCCAGCCGCCAACTGCTGCTGGCCATGGCCATGCCGGTGTTCGCCCTGTTCCATGGCTGGGCCCATGGCGTGGAAGCCACGCCAAGCGCGTTCTGGCAGTTCAGCGCCGGCTTCGTCACGGTGAGCGGCCTGTTGCTGGCGGCCGGTTTCGCGGTTGGTTGCCTGTTGCGCAGGCACAGCGGCCTGCAGAAGGCCTTTGGCGGTGGCCTGCTGGTCGGCGCCGCGCTGGTCCTGGCCGGTTGATGGACAGCGACCTGGCGCTGTTGCGCCTGCTGCAACTGGCCAGCCCTGGCTTGCCGGTGGGTGGTTTTACCTACTCGCAAGGCCTGGAGTGGGCGGTCGAGGCGGGCTGGGTACGGGACGTGGATGGTTTCGCTGCCTGGCAGCGCGAACAGATCGACGACACCCTGGCCTGCCTCGACTGGCCGGTGCTGGCACGCCTGTACCAAGCCTGCCGGGCCGAGGACACCGAGGCCTTCGGCCATTGGAGCCGCTTTCTGCTGGCCAACCGCGAAACGGCCGAGCTGCGTCTGGAAGAACAGCAGCGCGGCGCGGCGTTGTCACGGCTGCTGGACGGCTGGCAACTGGGCCAGGCGCCGGCCTGGCGAGCCAGCCTCGAACTCACCCAGCTGGGCGGTATGGCCTGGCTGGCTGCGCACTGGGCTATCCCACTGCGCCAGTTGGCCCTGGGCCATGGCTTTGCCTGGCTGGAGGGCGCGGTAATGGCTGGGGTCAAGCTGGTGCCGTTCGGCCAGCAGGCTGCCCAGACCTTGCTGCGCGACCTGGGAGCAGAGCTGCCCGCGACGCTCGACCGGGCACTGGCCCTGGGCGATGACCAGCTTGGTGGCGGCCTGCCGTTGCTGGCCATTGCCTCATCGCGTCACGAAACCCAATACACCCGTTTGTTCCGTTCCTGAGGACTGCCTGCATGCAAAGCTATCAACAACCCCTGCGCGTCGGTGTCGGCGGCCCGGTCGGCTCCGGCAAGACGGCGCTGCTCGAAGCCTTGTGCAAGGCCATGCGCGACCACTACCAGATCGCAGTGGTCACCAACGATATCTACACCAAGGAGGACCAGCGCATCCTCACCGAAGCCGGGGCCCTCGAGCCGGAGCGCATCGTCGGCGTGGAGACCGGCGGCTGTCCGCACACGGCGATACGTGAAGACGCCTCGATGAATTTGGCGGCGGTCGAAGCCCTGGCGCGCAAGTTTGGCAACCTCGAGGTGATCTTCGTCGAAAGCGGCGGTGATAACCTGAGTGCGACTTTCAGCCCGGAGCTGGCCGACCTGACCATCTACGTGATCGACGTGGCTGAAGGCGAGAAGATCCCGCGCAAGGGTGGGCCGGGGATTACCAAGTCGGATTTCCTGGTGATCAACAAGACCGACCTGGCGCCTTACGTGGGGGCTTCGCTGGAAGTGATGGAGCGCGATACCCAGCGCATGCGCCCGCAGCGGCCCTGGACCTTCAGCAACCTGAAGAAGGGCGAGGGGCTGCAGGCGGTGATCGACTTCATCGTCGAGCGCGGGATGCTGGGTGTGCGCGGGTGATGTAACGGGTTGAGCGCAGTCTGGACCATGGCGCAATTCCTGTGGGAGCGGGTTTACCCGCGAACACCGGCGCAGCCGGTGCACCCACCGCGTTGGCTTCTTCGCGGCTAAAGCCGCTCCCACAGGGATATATGTTGCCTCACGTCATGTATGGCAGCAGTGAGGTTTATCCGGCTGCCCTTCATAACGGTCATGGTGCCGCACCCAATCCATGGTCCCCCCCTCGTTGCGCCCCAGTGGCGCAATATCGAGAAAGTTGTAGGTATTGACCAGGATGTCCAGCCCGCGGGCATAGGTTGAGTAGGTGTGGTACACGCTGCCATCGGGCTCGCGGTAGAACGCACTCAGCCCGGGAAGCTCGCTTTCATCGCCCTCATATGGCTCATAGTTGTACTGCCGCTGGCCCTCGCTGCCGACGCTGACGCCAAAGTCCTCGTTGAACCCGCTGCCATGTGACGAATACCAGGGGAACTGCCAGCCCATGCGCCGGCGGAAGGCCTGGAACTCGGCATAGGGTGCCCGCGACACCGCCACCAACGACACGTCGTGATGCGCCAGGTGCAAGTTGGCGCCGTCAAAGTGGTCGGCCAGGAACGAGCAGCCGGGGCAACCTTCGCTCCAGCCCTCGGCGAACATGAAGTGGTAAACCAGCAATTGGCTGCGGCCCGCGAACAGGTCGGCCAGGCTCAGTTCGCCGTCCGGCCCCTGGAAGCGATAGTCGTGCTCCACCTTTACCCAAGGCAGGGCGCGACGGGCTGCTGCCAGCGCGTCGCGGTGGTGGGTGAAGGCCTTTTCGTGCAGCCACAGCTGCCGCCTGGCCGCCAGCCACTGGCTGCGGGAAACCACCGGGTGCCTGCTTTCGCTCGTGCTCATGGTGCTGTCTCCACATTGGGGATTCACACACTAGTCGAGCACGGGCGGGTCGGATCGACAGGCCGCGGCGGCCAGGCGATGAGTGGTATTGCTCAGCCCGAATGGGCGATATGCCCTTCGCTCAGTTCATCCGCTGCTTCATCTTCCCCAGGCAGCGCGGTGATCACGCTGAAGTCGCTGATTTCCACCTGGCCACCGCCATAGCCCAGCAAATGGAAGGAAAACGCCTTGCGCGCGGTCGGGTTGTCGAAGCTGAACTCCATCTCCAGCGGCTCGTCGGTAGTGACTTTTACTTCGTCAGGCAAGCCCAGCGGTACGTCCTGCTCCAGCTGCTTTGCCTTGAGCTGGATATAGGCTGCGCGCCTGGGGTCCAGTGAACGTACCTTTACCCGTACGCGGGTATGCGAACCCTCGGGCATTTCCAGGTACTGGGCGCCGATCAGGTTGTCGGCCCAGTCATCTTTGATGCGCTTGCGCAGCCGGATCGGCGATGGGCCACCGAACTGGTAACGCAGGTTGAGCGGTGTTTGCAGCAGGGACTGGTCGAGCACCCCGGCAAGGGCGCCGATCTGCTGGCCGAGCAGGCTATCGCCCGGGCCCAGGTAACGTGCCTGGTCGGCGATGAAGCCCTCGCTGGCGTAGCGCCGGCAGCGCTGCTGGAAGTCGCATTCGGTGAAAACACCCTGGCCGTCGTGATAGCGCAGCATGCCGTTGGTGTAGGAGATCATCTCGCGACCGCTGTCGTAGTCGCGGTACAGCGAGCGACCGCCGAGCGCCATGGGGATGGGCAGGGCAAAGTAGTCGAGCAGGGAGGTGGCCAGGTCGATATGGCCATAGGTACCGCGCTTGATCCGTGGCAACTGCGCCTGCTCGGGTGCCAGGGTGAGGTTGAAGCCCCAGGACGAGGCCAGGCGCACACCGTCGATGCCGTGGGACTCGTCGGAAGTCACCACCACCAGGGTGTCCTTGAGTACGCCCTGGCGTTCGAGGTTGTCGAGGAATGTACCGAGTGCGTCGTCCAGGTAGGCGACTGCCGCCTGTTTCGGCGTGTCGTAGCGCTCCAGGTACTCGGTCGGTGCCGAGTACGGTTGGTGGGTGCCCACGGTGAGCAGGGTCAGCATCCACGGCTTGTCCTGCCTTTGCAGCTGGCCGACGTAATCCAGCGCACCTTCGAAGAAGGCGCGGTCATCCTTGCCCCAGGGGAAGTCCAGGTAGTTCTTGTTGCGGAACCACTCCTGGCCATGCACCGCGTCAAAGCCGATGTGCGGCATGATGCGGTCCTTGGCCATGAAGCGCAGGCCGGCGCCTTGCAGGTAGTGGGTAGTGAAGCCGGCCTGGCGCAACTGCGCCGGCAGGCAGGCCTGGTTGCGTTCGTTCTGGGTCAGCAGTTCCATGCCTTTGGGCGTGCCGTTGGCCAACTTGTCGTAATCACCGCACAGCATTGCGTACAGGCCACGGATGGTCTGGTGGGTGTGCAGTACGTAGTCCGGGGTGTTCATGCCGCGCTCGGCCCACTGGCTGAGCTTGGGCATCAGCTCTTCGTCGAAGCGGCTGTGCAAGGCCTGGCGGTTGGGCCGCAAATAGGCCCCGGGGATGCCTTCCACGGTGATGACCAGCAGGTTGCGGGCGTTGCCTGGCCCGGCGAGCAGGCGCTGGCCATGCAGGTCGGACTGGGTCAGACCAGTGCTGGCCATAGGGGTGAAAGTTTGTGTCCGGCCCATCCAGTCTTCGACCTGGCGCTGCAGGTTGCCGGCTCCGGCCGACAGCAGCTGGTGGGTGAGGTTGTATTGCCGCCATTGGTCGGCGTCGGAAGGTACCAGTTGCTGGCTGCCCCAATGGGCGCCGAACAGCAGCAGCGGAATGGCCCAGGCCGTGCGTGGCAGCGGCTGGCTGGGGTGGGTACGGCTGCGCCAGGCGCTGGCCAGCCAGGCCAACAGGCCGGCGCCCATGGCCCAGGGCAGCCAGGCATGGGCCAGGCCGCCACCGGTCGAGTTTTCCATGAACTGCGGGTCGACCAGGTAGGTCAGGTCGGCGCTGGTAGGCAAACGGCCCACCGCGCTCACCAGTTCGGCCGAAGCCACCCAAAGGGCCGACCAGGCCAGCAATACGGGGAGCGCCAGCCACCACGGCCGACGGTGCAACAGCAAGACCAGCAAGCTGCCGAGGGCGAGGTCGGACAGGTAACCGAGCGGGTTGGACCAACCCAGCATGGCGCGCGTACCCAGTGGGATCACCAGTACCAGGGCCGCCAGGGCGACAAGCCGGGTACGTGGGTGGTCTGACAGGTTCTTCACAAAAACATCCCTTTTGCCATTAAATCGTCATGCAACTGTGCTTGATGATAACAGGCCGCGGCAGGGAAGGCGGGCCGGGGCAGGGGTGGTAACCAGGCGCGGGGCCCGTTCGCGCAGGCCCGGCCGATGGCAAGTATCAGAAGTAGTAGGGGAATTTCAGGCTGAAGGAAAAGTCCGGTGCGTCATCGGTCAGACCAATGGCCAGGTTGGGCACGATGGTCAGGTTGTCGGTGGCGGCGAAGGTCATGCCGATGTTGAAGTTGGCTGCGTTGTAGTCGCTGTTGGAGATCGACTGCCAGTCGCCGCCATCCGGTTTTATCTTGCTCTTGCGGGCGAACTGGTCGGACACCGAGAACGACATGCTCATCTTCTCGTTCAGGGCAAAGGCGATACCGCCGCCGATCTGCCACGAGTCGCCCAGCTTCACATCGCCGGGCACCTTGCTGTTGACCTGTGGGCTGATGTCACTGAACGAGTCCTCCATGTTGTAGGTGTAGGACAGGCTGCCGAACAACACGGCCGGGTCGAACGTCTTGACCAGCGAGATGCCCGGCGTGATCGACCAGACGCCGTTGCCGGTCGGCAGGCTTTCCGGTACCGACAGGTTGTCGTTGCCTTCGACCTGGCGCAGTTTGATGCCATAAGGGTCTTTGCCGGTCGGCGCCTTGATGCGCAAGGTAGCGACGGCGTCAGGCCAGGTCTCGTCTTCGTCGAGGAACTTGTAGGCGATGCCGACGTTGACGTCGCCGATCTCTGGGTCGCGGGTTACGGTTTCGTCCGAGGTGCTCGCCCCGGCGCCCCCTGCACCGCCGGAAGAGTAGGTGGATTCGCGGTACACCACCGGGACGTTGATATCGAACTGCCAGCGCTGGGCGAGGTTGTAGCGGGCAGTCATGTCCAGGGTCCAGTTATCTGCCTTCACCCGGTCAAGGTTGATACTGCCGAGGAAGATCGAGTCCAGTGCCAGGAAGCCGTTGAGCACCAGCGCCCGGGTATCGTAATGGGTATAGGTGACACCGGTCTCGAAGCTGAACTTGCCGCCGCCGAAAAAGCCGCTGGCCTCGTCGTACAGGTTGGACACGCTCTGAGCCGGTTCAGCGTCAGCGGTGAGCGCCTGGCCATAGGAGCTGCCGGTGGTACCCGGTGCGCCCGAAGCCACCGTCTGTGCGCCCTTGACCCCTTCAGCCGGGGACTTGACCAGGCGTTTGGGCGGTGGTGCTGTCGGGGTTTCCTCTACCTGGCGCACGCGCTGCTCCAGCACCATCAGCGCTTGCTGCTGGGCTTCGTAGCGGCGTTTCAGTTCCATCAGTTCCTGCTTGAGAGCCTCGACCTGAGGGTCGGCTGCGGCGTAGAGCAATGTGGCCGGGGCCAAGGTGGTCAAACACACAAAAGCTTTGAGCGATAAAGATCGGTGCATGGAATTGCCGTCCCTGCCGACTACTTTTGATGAGACTGAGCGTAGATCAGTATCCAAATGTGCGAAGACCTTTGAGCTGATCGAGGCTACCGTTCAGCGACGCGGCGGTTGGCACGCTTTCGCGCATCACCACATTGAGGGTGGTGACGTTATTGACCCGGTTGCCGTTGCCCAGCAGCGTCGAGTTCTGCATCAGGCCACCCTGCGCCAGGCGCTGCATGCTGCTGCCCTGGTTGTTGCTGGCACTGATGTTGAACTGCACCCCTGCGCCGCTGGCGGACACGCTCAGTGCACCTGCGCCGTTTGCCCCCGTCAGCGTCTGGCCGTTGGCCAGCGCCTGGCCCTGTGGCTGCCCGGTGGGCGCCTGGTCGGCCTTGGAGACATTGATCGCAACATTGTTGTAGGCGGTATTGTTGTCGCCAGCTGCGCGTACCACCTGGGTCACACCCTCTGTGGTGTTGAGGCCGGCACCGCCTGTAACGGTACCGGTACCCGGTGCCGTGGTTCCAGCAGACGCCGTGCCAGTGCCGCTTTCGTCAACCAACGACACATAGAATTGCGGTTTGATGGTCGACTGCTGAATCTGCATCGTGCTCGTCGCACCGATCATGTCCCCTTTGGCATTCTGCCAGGTGCTGGACATGACGATACCGAAACTCACGATCCGCCCGGGCATCACGTAGCGGCCACGCAGGCTCGCCAGCTCGTGGTCCTTCAACTCGATGGGCTTGAACGTTTCGGCATGGGTAGGAAGGCTGACGGTCAGGCATGCAATTGCAAGCCAGAATGCATTCTTCATTGGGGTACTCCCCGGAGCCTCGTGCTCCTTGTCGTTGCAAGAAGTTAGAAGAAGTCGCTTTTGATGAACCCGAAATCCAGCAGTTCTGCATCACGTACCGGAGTGAAGTTGCTCACCCGGCCCTTGGCAGTCAGGGGTAGCGGCGGGTCGAGCAGGACATTGTTCTTGTCGTAGCCCTGGCCGATGACGGCGAAGATGATGCCGTTCCAGCCCTTGAGAAAATCGTCGACCTTGTAGCGTTTGTGGCCCAGTACTGGGTCACCGATGTACACCCAGCCCTTGTCGACCTTCTGCATGACCACGAAGTGCTTGTAGCCGCGCACCTCCATCAGCACCACGACCGGAATCCGCACGCTGTGCAGGGTCTCGGGTGCCACCCGGTAGCCACGGGCACGCATCCCCAGGCTTTCCACGTAGCGTTTCATGTCGAGCATCGAGAAGCCTTGCGTGCGCACCAGGTCCTGGTCGGCGTGGGCCAGCATGCCTTCGATGATCTGTTGTTCGTCCACGTCCAGCCAGTAGGCCTGGCGCAGGATGGTGGCCAGCGCGGCTGCGCCGCAGCTGAAGTCGGTCTTCTGTTGCACCAGGTCGGCGAACTTGCGCTCGCGTATGCTCTGGATGGGCTTGAACACCACGGCGCCGCCCGGCAGGACGGACAGCGGCATTTGTGCCGCTTCGCTCACGCTGGCCAGGCACAGCAAAAACGCCAGGGCAATGATGCGCATGATCGGATGCCTTCCGGGTCTGTTGAAGAAAGGCCCCCCGAAGGGGGCCTCAAGCACAGCGATCAGAACGAGGTGTTGGAGATGGCCAGCGAGTTGCTCTGCTGGTTGCCCACACCGGCCGCCACGTTCACGCCCAGGTTGCCGCTGCCACCGTTCACCGAACCGCTAAGGGTTGCAGTGTTGGTAACAGGGTTGGCCCAGCCGGTCGGGGTCAGCACTTGGAAGGACACGGTATTGCTCAAGTCGTAGGCACTGCTTTCGCTGTAGCTCTTCGACACGTCGTTCGACGATTGAGACGATTTCTCGCCAGACTTTTCAAACGCCGATTCCGATGCATTGGCATAGGACGACTCGTGAGCCTTCTCATACGAGGAGTCGCGAGACTTCTCGTAGCTCGATTGGCGGGCCTTGTCGTACGACGAGTCGAACGCCTTCTCGAACGACGCGTCGTGCGAGCTTTCCCGCGAACGGTCGACATCCACATTGAGCGAGGCATTGAGCGAGGCATCGAAGCTGTCGGTGCGGGTACGTTCGCGACGGCCGTCATCGGTGGTCACGGTACGGGTCGCATCGGCAGCAGCGGCCAGGGTGGCGTTCAGGCTGGAGCTGCTGGACGAACTGGCGTTGCTGGCCATGGAACCACTGGCATTCCAGCTATTGGAGCCGCTGGCAGTGGAACTGCGCGAACCACTGGCGTTCATGCTGCTCGAACCGCTGGAGTTCCAGCCACTGGACCCGCTGGAGCTGGCGCTTTGCGAGCCGGCCACGCTGAAGCTCGAGGACGAGCTGCGGTCGTCAGTCGAATTGAACGTGCCCTCACGCGAGCTGGAGCCGCTCTTGGTAGTGGTGATGGTCAGCGTATCCACCCGGTAGGTGCGGTCGGCGCCGTTGTTCACCGTCAGGCCTGGGCCGTTCTGGTCGGCAGTGGCGGTGGCAGTGGCATTACCCAGCGGGGCGCCGGTGTTGGCGATGGCCATGGTGTTCTTCTGCTGGTTCAGGTCGCCGCCAGCGATGTTGATGCCGACGTTACCCTCCGCACCATCGGCCGAGCCGGTCATGACTGCCGAGTTCTGGGTGGACCAGTTGTCGACACGGTTATTGTTGCTGAACTGGCGCACATCAGCGGTGGCTTCGGCGGTGCCGAACACGAAGCTGTTGTCCAGGCTGGACTCGGACGATGCATTGGCAATGGCCGCAGCATTGTCCTGCTGGTTGCCGTTACCGGCTGCCACGTTGACACCCACGTTGCCGCTTGCGCCCGTGGCCGAGCTGCTCATTTCGGCTTCGTTGATGGTGCCTTGGTTGGTGATGGTATTACCCGTGCTGCTTTGGCTGTCCATGGCGTTGGCTGTGGCATACACAGGGATCCTGGTGGGAGGAGGGGTGTGATGCCCGTTATTGTGGTGACCATTGTGGTGCCCGCCACGCCGGTCGTTCTGATCAGCTTGTACAGCAACAGCCATGACCGCAGCAATTGCGAAAACCAGAGGCTTGATTGCCATCGAGGGTTTCATGGTGATTCTCCGTACGATTAGGTTAAGTGTCGTTCTTGACTGGAAGGGTCAATCCGCGACCCGGATGCTCAGGGTGTTGGCCATGCGGTTTCCCACCCCGGCACTCTGGTTCAACTGAATCACTCCACGGCTACCGGTGAAGGCCTGGTCACTGGTGGTGACCTGGCGATGGCCAGTTGAAGTGTCAATCGGACCGGAGTTGTTGAGCAGCGCCACGTTCTGTTGCATGAGGACGCTGTCGTCGATGGTTTGCGGCTGGGCACCGATACTGATGCTCAGTGCGTTGGCTTGCTGGGTGTTGGCACCGGCGCTCTGGTTGACCCCCAGTGCGCCGCTACCGTTGCTGAAGGCGTCGCCCTGTATGGTCGAGCGTGCGTTCATTGTGGGGGCTGCGGGGGTGTTCAGGCGCTGGCGAATCTGCGTGGTGGCGCTGGCCTCGGGCCCCACCGCGAAGGCGCGCGCGTTGGCCTGTTGCTGTTGGTCACCGGCCGCCTGGTTGACCGACAGGTTGCCCTGGTAACGGCTGCCCGAGCTGTCGACGTCGGCGTTGTTGATCACGGGAACCGGGGATTGCGCGAAGGTCGATGTACTGCACAGCGTGACCAGGATCAGCAGCGTGTGCTTCATCTCACTTGCCTCCGGTCAGGATCTGCAGCGGTGCCAGGCCGCGCTGTACGCTCGAATTGACCATGTTCGAGATGCCATTGCCCGAGCCCGTGCCGCGGCCTCCGGCCAGGTTGGGCAGTTGGGACTGGTTGTTGAGGTTGCCGCCCAGGTTGTTGGTCTGCTGGGTAATCAAGGTGCTGATACCCGCACCGCTGCTGATGTTGGCGAAGTCGCCATCACTCAGTTCGTTGGTTTGCTTGAGGATGTGCGCGGAAGGGTTGGCATTGACGGTGGTGGGGTTGGGGTCGGGTCGTAACGGCGGGACAACGGCGTTGCGTGTCTGCACGTCACGGGTTATCACGATGATGCCGTTGTCGGCCTGGGCCGTAAGGCTCAACGAGCCCAGCACAGAGCCCATCAGCAACAGGTAATAGAGGCGTTTGTCAGTTTTCCTCACGACGGCAACTCCTTCAATGAGCGCTGGCCTTGATCAGCGATGTGAACGAGGGAGCAGAAGGTGTGCCGCTTTTGAGAAGCGTTTGCAGATCAAAAGGTTAAGGTGAGTACCATGACAAGCTGCGGCGTATTCTGTCTCAGGATTGAAACAGGCAGCCGCTGGCGGTGCGGGCAAAGCCAGTGTCGGCCTTGATTGGAAGGGTTTTTGCAGGAGTGTTTCAGCGCCTTGACACTACTTTCGAGGCCCCGCGAGGGCCCATGTTTTCAGGGGCTTCGCCCCTTGGGGGTGTGTCAGTGGGTTAACACTCGGTGGGGCAGGATGGCGTATCGCTACCAACGAGCTTAGCCACTGTTTGTAGTGCCAGCAACTGGCGTTGCGGCCAATTGCCTTCAATTATCTTGTACGCCTGATCATGCCGTTGCAGCCAGTGCAGGCTGTCGTCGAAAAAGCGCTGGCGGTCGCGCAGTTCGGGCTGGCTGCGCTGGCCATCGGCGACCCAATCCACGCCTTGCGGGCTCAGCAGCAGGTGCAAGTGGTAATGCCGTGCCAGCAGCGCCTGTTCCAGCCAGGCCGGGCAGTCGCCGAACAGAGCATGGCTCCAGAGCATGTTGCTGAGCAGGTTGGTGTCGAGAATCAGCAGCGACGGTGCCTGCTCGCGTGCGCGGTCCTCCCACGCCAACTGGCCGCGGGCGATGGTGGGGATATCGGCATAGCACGTATCGCGGCATTCCTGGTCGATGAAGTGGCGCACATATTCGCCAACCACCACGCCGCCAAAATATGCCTGGATCACGCCGCTGAGCCAGCTCTTGCCGCTGGACTCCGGGCCGCACAGCACCAGTACTTTCATGGATTGCGCCGCGCTCATGGCTGCACCAACGCTGGGTCACGGCGCCATTCCAGCCAGCCGCGCACGGCAATCAGGGTAAGCACGGCGAAGAACCCTGCGGTGAAGTACAGCTGCTGGTGCAGGTACTGGCCCACGTAGACGATATCGACCACTACCCACAGCGGCCAGCACTGCAGGCGCTTCTGCGCCATCCACAGTTGTGCCACCAGGCTGAAGCCGGTGAGGGTCGCGTCCAGCCAGGGCAGGGCGGCGTCGGTCCAGGTGGCCATGGCTGCGCCAAGGGTGGCGCTCAGCAGTACCCCACCGGCCAGGCCGACGAGCAATGCCGGGCGCCGCAGGCGAGTGACCTGGCGGGCGTCTTCAGCATGGCCCGGGCGCTTCCATTGCCACCAGCCGTAGACCTGCAGGATGGCGTAGGCCAGTTGCAGCAGCATGCCCGAGTACAGCTTCACCTCGTAGAACAGCCAGCCATAGATCAGCACCATGACCAGGCCGATGGGCCAGCACCAGGCATTCTGCTTGACCGTGAGCCAGACAGCGGTGACGCCGAGTACGGCGGCGATAAGTTCAAGGCCGGACATCGGCGATCCTTGGAGGCTACGGGGAGGGGCGCGATTGTAGCGGGTCGGCCGGGGAAGGTGTAGGGCGTTGGCCTTTGGGGCCACTCCCATAGGACTGCACATAGCTTTGAGTCAGCAGGGATACTGTGGGAGCGGCTTTAGCCGCGAACACCGGCGCAGCCGGTGCCAAGCACCGCGCTGGGTTCTTCGCGGCTAAAGCCGCTCCCACAAGGTATGCGGATTGCCTGCAATTTCAGTTATCTACGCGACAGCACAGCTCAAAGGGCTTGGCCATCTCCCACAGGGGCCTGGTCTTATACCCGGAACTGCCGCAACAACTGCTCCAGCTCTTCGCTCAGCTGCCCCAGCGCCATCCCGGCATCGCTGGACTGCCGCGCCGCATCGGCAGTCTGCTGCGACAACCCGGCAGTATCCAGCACGTTGCGGTTGATCTCCTCTACCACGTGCGACTGCTGCAAGGTGGCGCTGGCGATGGAGGCATTCAACGCCGTGAGGTTGTTCAGCGATTGGTTGATGGCATCCAGGCTTGCACCGGCCTCGCGGGCCTGCTCGACAGTCTGGCGCGAGGCCTCGCTGCTGGTGTCGATGGCCCTGACCGCAGCGTCCGACTGACTTTGCAGGTGCTCGATCATGGTATGGATCTCGGCCGTCGACTGCGCCGTGCGCTGGGCCAGCAGGCGCACCTCGTCGGCGACCACGGCAAAGCCACGGCCTTGCTCGCCGGCCCTCGCTGCCTCGATGGCTGCGTTCAGCGCCAGCAGGTTGGTCTGTTCGGCGATGGAGCGGATCACGTCCAGCACACCACCGATGCGCGTGCTGTGCCCGGCCAGGTCGCGTATCACCTGCACGGCCTGGTCGATGGTCAGCGACAGCCGGTCGATCTGTGCCAGGCTGCCGTGAATGGCCTCCTGGCCTTGGGCCACCTGTTGTTGCGCAGTGCGCATTTCACCAGCGGCCTGTTCGGCAGTCTTGGCCACGTCCTGCACGGCGTAGGTCACTTCGTTGACCGCGGTGGCCACCTGGTCCATCTGCAGCGATTGCTGGGCGCTGTGCTGTTGCGCGGCACCGGCATTGTCGCCGACATGCCCGGCGGACCGAGCCAGGGCATGGGCCGCGCCTTGCAACTGGCCGACCACGCCTTGCAGCTTGCCGTTGAAGCGGTTGAAGTGTTCGCCCAGGTGGGTGATTTCGTCACGGCCATGAGTGTCCAGGCGGCGGGTCAGGTCGCTTTCGCCGCTGGCGATGTTGCCCATGGCCTGCACCGCTTCCTGCAACGGGCGGGCGATGCTGCGGGCAATCAGCATGACCACCAGCGCCATCAGCAGGGCAATGGCCACGCCTACCAGCGAGGCGTCGCGCAACTGGCGGGTGAATTCGGCCTGCACATCGTCGACATACACGCCTGAACCAATGATCCAGCCCCAGGGCTTGAACAGTTGAATGTAGGAGGTCTTGGCCACCGGCTCGCTGGCCCCAGGCTTGGGCCAGCGGTAATTGACCGGCCCGCCCTCCTGCTGCCGGGCCAGGGCGACCATCTCGTTGAACACGGCAAAGCCGTCGGGGTCGCGGATGGCTGACAAGTCCTGGCCGTCGAGCTTGGGGTTGGCCGGATGCATGATCATCTTCGGCCCCAGGTCGTTGATCCAGAAGTAGTCGTTCTGGTCGTAGCGCAGCGCGCGTACCACTTGCAGTGCCTGTTGCTGGGCCGCTTCTCGGCTGAGCGTGCCGGCTGCCTCCAGGCCTTGGTAATAGGCCAGCACACCGGCTGCGGTCTGCACCACGTGGCGGGTCTTTTCCGCTTTGGCCTGGTACAGGTCACCGTGGATCTGACGCAGCATCAGCAGGCCCAATACCACCAGCATGGCCACCGCCACCAGAAGGATCAGCCACAGGCGGCGGCTGATAGACATCGATCTCAGGGTTTTCATACCACAGCTCCCGTATTGTTCTTTTTATTCAGGCCCATCCAAGCATGCTTTGCGCCAGGTCCCCACTCGACTAATGGCTAAGTGCTATTCATTCAATAGTCTGCAGCAGGTTGTACTAGGCGATTGCAAAGGCGCTCTGTCAGGATTTCGGCCGCGCAAGATGAAACCTTTAGGCGGCGTGAACTTTTCTACTGGCATTGCGCCCAACAGTCGCTGTAAAACAGCCGGGCCGCGTGCGGCAACTTCAAGCAAATCAAGAACAAGGGGCCTGCAACGAGCAGCGCTTCATCGGGGGAACGATGGATTTTTGGACTGCCTTCCAGGCAATCATCTTAGGTGTGGTCGAAGGGTTGACGGAGTTTCTACCGATCTCCAGCACCGGCCACCAGATCATCGTCGCCGACCTGATCGGGTTTGGTGGCGAACGGGCCATGGCTTTCAACATCATCATTCAGCTGGCGGCGATCCTGGCGGTGGTGTGGGAGTTTCGCGGCAAGATCTTCGACGTGGTCTTCGGCCTGACCAGCCAGCCCACGGCGCGGCGATTCACCGGTAACCTGTTGCTGGCCTTCCTGCCGGCAGTGGTGCTGGGCGTGCTGTTCGCCGACCTGATTCACGAATACCTGTTCAACCCGGTCACCGTGGCGGCTGCGCTGGTGGTGGGCGGGGTGATCATGCTCTGGGCCGAGCGCCGCGAGCACCGTGTGGAGGTGGACCATGTGGACGACATGCGCTGGAGCCACGCGCTGAAGATCGGCTTCATCCAGTGCCTGGCGATGATCCCGGGCACTTCGCGCTCCGGCTCGACCATTATCGGTGGCCTGCTGTTCGGCCTGTCGCGCAAGGCGGCGACCGAGTTCTCGTTCTTCCTGGCGATGCCGACCATGGTCGGCGCGGCGGTGTATTCGGGCTACAAGTACCGTGACCTGTTCCAGCCCGGCGACCTGCCGGTATTTGCCATCGGCTTCGTGACCTCGTTCATCTTTGCCATGATTGCCGTGCGCGGGCTGCTCAAGTTCATTGCCAACCACAGCTACGCGGTGTTCGCCTGGTATCGCATTGCCTTTGGTCTGCTGATTCTGGCGACCTGGCAGTTCGGCTGGGTTGACTGGGCGACGGCTCATGGCTGAGGTGGCACGTAGGCAAAGGGGGGAGGGCGTACGCAATGTGCGCCTGAAACTGGTGCTGTTGGGCCTGCTGTGCCTGCTGCCGGGCCTGGGCGCGGCGCGCATGGCCTGGGTCGACCAGGCCTGGTGGCCGCTGGCGCTGTACCCGGCAATGAGCCTGATCAGCCTGTTGCTGTATTGGCAGGACAAACAGCAGGCGCGTACCCAGGCCTGGCGTACGCCCGAGAAGGTGCTGCATGCCAGTGAGCTGCTGGGCGGCTGGCCGGGGGCGCTGTTGGCGCAGCAGCTGTATCGGCACAAGACGCGCAAGCTGTCGTACCAGCTGGTGTTCTGGGGGATTGTGCTGGTGCACCAGGTGTTCTGGGCGGACTGGCTGTTTCTTGGCGGGCGGTATCTGCCCTTCAGTTGATATGTGACTGTGTCGGCCTCTTCGCGGGCTTGCCCGCTCCCGCAGGGTTTTCACTGCCCTCAAGACCAGTGGAATACCTGTGGGAGCGGGC
>MTEU01005770.1_pt1 | contig 19462 bp, 16 predicted proteins | sample 1042701 | NCBI WGS metagenome assembly MTEU01 (sample SAMN06185813, study PRJNA358809) | soil metagenome | isolation source: naturally attenuated soil | place: India | collected 2015-05-23
AGAAGCGTGCTATGCAGCTGGTTCGAGGTCTTCATAACCTGCAGCCCCAGGCGCGGGGCTGTGTGGTCACCATCGGTAATTTCGACGGCGTTCACCGTGGGCACCAGGCCATCCTGGCGCGCCTGCGCGAGCGTGCCGCGGAATTGGCCGTGCCCAGTTGCGTGGTGATCTTCGAGCCGCAGCCGCGTGAGTTCTTCGGCCCGGACACCGCCCCGGCGCGTCTGACTCGCCTGCGCGACAAGCTCGCCCTGCTGGCCGCCGAAGGCGTCGACCTGGTGCTGTGCCTGGCCTTCAACCGCCGCCTGCGCGAGTTGTCGGCCGCCGAGTTCGTCCAGCGTGTGCTGGTCGATGGCCTGGGCGTGAAGGATCTGGAGATCGGCGACGATTTCCGCTTCGGCTGCGACCGTGCCGGGGATTTCGAATTTCTCAAGGCCGCCGGCCAGCGTTACGGCTTCAGCGTCGATGCCTCGACCACCGTCGAAGTGCTGGGCGGCCGGGTCAGCAGCACGCGCGTGCGCCAGGCGCTGGCCGATGGCGATTTCGAGCTGGCCGAAGCCTTGCTCGGCCGGCCGTTTCGCATCGCCGGGCGCGTATTGCACGGGCAGAAGCTCGGCCGCCAGCTCGATGCACCCACTGCCAACATCCAGCTCAAGCGGCGCAAGGTGCCGCTGACCGGAGTCTATCTGGTGAGCTGCGAAATCGATGGCGTGATTCAACCGGGCGTCGCCAATATCGGCGTGCGCCCCAGCGTTGCCGGTGACGGCCGCGCCCATCTGGAAGTGCACCTTCTGGATTTTGCCGGCGATCTGTATGGCCGGCGCCTCTCGGTGGCTTTCCACCACAAGCTGCGTGATGAGCAGCGTTTCGCCTCGCTGGAGGCCTTGAAGGCGGCGATTGCCGCTGATATCGCCGCTGCCCGTGAATATTGGCAGAGCCACCCGCTGATGAAGAGCCCGAAATGACCGACTACAAAGCTACGCTGAACCTGCCCGATACCCAGTTCCCGATGAAGGCCGGCCTGCCGCAACGCGAGCCGCAGACCCTGCAGCGCTGGAACGAGATTGGCCTGTATAGCAAGCTGCGCAAGATTGGCGAAGGTCGGCCGAAGTTCGTCCTGCACGACGGCCCGCCCTATGCCAACGGCAGCATCCACATCGGTCATGCGGTGAACAAGATCCTCAAGGACATCATCACCCGCTCCAAGACCCTGGCCGGCTTCGACGCGCCCTATGTGCCGGGCTGGGACTGCCACGGCCTGCCGATCGAGCACAAGGTCGAAACCACCTTCGGCAAGAACCAGCCGGCGGACCTGACCCGCGAGCGCTGCCGCACCTACGCCAGCGAGCAGATCGAAGGGCAGAAGGCCGACTTCATCCGCCTCGGTGTGCTGGGCGACTGGGACAATCCGTACAAGACCATGGATTTCGCCAACGAGGCCGGCGAGATCCGCGCCCTGGCCGAGATGGTCAAGCAGGGCTTCGTGTTCAAGGGCCTGAAGCCGGTGAACTGGTGCTTCGACTGTGGCTCGGCCCTGGCCGAGGCCGAGGTGGAGTATCAGGACAAGAAATCCGATGCCATCGACGTTGCCTTCCCCATCGAAGACGCAGACAAGCTGGCCGCCGCCTTCGGCCTGAGCGAGCTGAGCAAGCCGACCGCCATCGTCATCTGGACCACCACGCCCTGGACCATCCCGGCCAACCAGGCGCTCAACGTCCATCCGGAATTCACCTACGCCCTGGTAGACACCGGCGAGCGCATCCTGCTGCTGGCCGAGGAACTGGTCGAGTCCTGCCTGCAGCGCTACGGCCTGCAGGGCCAGGTGATCGCCACCGCGCCGGGCGCGGCGCTGGAGCTGATCCGCTTCCGTCACCCGTTTTACGAGCGTTTCTCGCCGGTGTACCTGGCCGAATACGTCGAGCTGGGCGCCGGTACCGGCATCGTCCACTCGTCGCCGGCCTACGGTGAGGACGACTTCCGCACCTGCAAAGCCTACGGCATGAGCAACGACGACATCCTCAGCCCGGTGCAGAGCAATGGCGTGTACACCCCGGACCTGCCGTTTTTCGGCGGCCAGTTCATCTGGAAGGCCAACCCGGCCATCGTCGAGAAGCTGGCCGAAGTCGGTGCGCTGCTCAAGCACCAGCCGATCCAGCACAGCTACATGCATTGCTGGCGCCACAAGACCCCGCTGATCTACCGCGCCACCGCGCAGTGGTTCGTCGGCATGGACACTCAGCCCAAGCAGGGCGGCACCCTGCGTGAGCGCGCGCTGGCCGCCATCGAGCAGACCCAGTTCGTCCCGGCCTGGGGCCAGGCGCGTCTGCACAGCATGATCGCCGGCCGCCCGGACTGGTGCATCTCGCGTCAGCGCAACTGGGGCGTGCCGATCCCGTTCTTCCTGCACAAGGCCACCGGCGAGCTGCACCCGCGCACCGTCGAGCTGATGGAAGAGGTCGCCAAGCGTGTCGAGCAAGAGGGCATCGAAGCCTGGTTCAAGCTCGACGCTGCCGAACTGCTGGGCGCTGAAGCAGCTGATTACGACAAGATCAACGACACCCTCGACGTCTGGTTCGACTCCGGTACCACCCACTGGCATGTGCTGCGTGGCTCGCACGGCCTCGGCCACACCACCGGCCCGCGCGCCGACCTGTACCTGGAAGGCTCGGACCAGCACCGCGGCTGGTTCCATTCGTCCCTGTTGACCGGCAGTGCCATCGACGGTCACGCGCCGTACAAGGCGCTGTTGACCCACGGCTTCGTGGTCGATGAGAACGGCCGCAAGATGTCCAAGTCGCTGGGTAACGTGGTTGCGCCGCAGGAGGTCAACGACAGCCTGGGCGCCGACATCATGCGCCTGTGGGTCGCCTCCACCGACTATTCCGGCGAGATGGCCGTGTCCAAGGTGATCCTGCAGCGCAGCGCCGATGCCTACCGCCGCATTCGCAACACCGCGCGCTTCATGCTGGCCAACCTAAATGGCTTCGATCCGGCCAAGGATCTGCTGCAGCCCGAGCAGATGCTCGACCTTGACCGCTGGGCCGTCGACGCAGCCCTGCGCCTGCAGGAAGAGATCATCGAAGCCTACGCCGACTACCGCTTCTGGAACGTCTACTCCAAGGTGCACAACTTCTGCGTGCAGGAGCTGGGCGGCTTCTATCTGGACATCATCAAGGACCGCCAGTACACCACTGCCGCCGACAGCGTGGCGCGCCGCTCCTGCCAGAGCGCGCTGTTCCACATCAGCGAGGCGCTGGTGCGCTGGATCGCGCCGATCCTGGCGTTTACCGCCGAGGAAATCTGGCAGTTCCTGCCGGGCGAGCGCAACGAGTCGGTGATGCTCAACACCTGGTATGCGGGCCTGGAGCGTCTGCCGGAAGGCTTTGAGCTGGACCGCGCCTACTGGGATCGCGTGATGGAGGTCAAGGCCGCGGTCAACAAGGAGCTGGAGAACCTGCGTACGGCCAAGGCCATCGGTGCCAGCCTGCAGGCCGAGGTCACCCTGTTCTGCGACGAGGCCAAGCAGGCCGACCTGGCCAAGCTCGGCGACGAGCTGCGTTTCGCCCTGATCACCTCGGCGGCGCAGATCGCGCCGCTGGCCGATGCGCCGGCCGATGCGGTGGTGACCGAGGTCGAAGGCCTGAAGCTGAAGATCCTCAAGTCTGCCCACGCCAAGTGCGGCCGTTGCTGGCACTTCCGCGCCGATGTCGGCAGCCATGCCGCGCATCCGGAACTGTGCGGTCGCTGCGTAAGCAACATCGAAGGCGAAGGTGAGGTTCGCAAGCATGCCTGAGTCCTCGCGTTTCGGGCATCTGCCCTGGCTGCTGCTGAGTGTGCTGATCCTGGTCGCCGACCGGGTGACCAAGGACATCTTCGAGGGTACGCTGAGCATGTACCAGCGCATCGAAGTGATTCCGGGCTACTTCGACTGGACCCTGGCCTACAACACCGGCGCGGCATTCAGCTTCCTGGCCGATGCCGCCGGCTGGCAGCGCTGGTTCTTCGCCGCCATCGCCATCGTCGTCAGCGTCGTGCTGGTGGTCTGGCTCAAGCGCCTCAAGCGTCACGAGACTCTGCTGGCCGTGGCGCTGGCCATGGTCCTGGGCGGCGCACTGGGCAATCTGTATGACCGCGTGGTGCTTGGTCACGTGGTCGACTTCATCCTGGTGCACTGGCAGAGCCGCTGGTTCTTCCCGGCGTTCAACCTGGCCGACACCTTCATCACCATCGGCGCCATCCTGCTGGCGCTGGATATGTTCAAGAGCGACAAGTCCGCGAAGGAGGCTGCGCAATGACAGACGTACGCATCGGTCCGGACAGGGAAGTGACCCTGCATTTCGCCCTCAAGCTGGAAAACGGCGATGTGGTCGACAGCACCTTCGACAAGCAGCCGGCAACCTTCAAGGTCGGCGACGGCAACCTGCTGCCCGGTTTCGAGCAGGCGCTGTACGGCTTCAAGGCCGGCGACAAGCGCAGCGTGCAGGTGCAGCCGGAGCAGGGTTTCGGCCAGCCCAATCCACAGAACGTGCAGATCATGCCGCGCAGTCAGTTCGAGGGCATGGAGCTTTCCGAGGGCCTGCTGGTGATCTTCAACGACGCCGCCAACGCCGAGCTGCCGGGCGTGGTCAAGGCGTTCGATGACAAGCAGGTCACCATCGACTTCAACCATCCGCTGGCCGGCAAGACGCTGCAGTTCGACGTGGAAATCATTGAGGTCAAGGCGCTCTAGCCCGTGCTGCCGCTCTTGTAGGAGCGGTTTCAGTCGCGAAGCTCTTGTTGCAGCCTGCGCTTTTCCCGCGCAGGCTGTATCTTTCCGGGATCGCCCCATCGCCTCGTGCGATCCCCGATCAATACCGAGACAGCCAGCATGCATATCAAACTCGCCAATCCCCGTGGCTTCTGCGCCGGCGTCGATCGCGCCATCGAAATCGTCAACCGCGCGCTGGAAGTGTTCGGCCCGCCGATCTACGTGCGCCATGAAGTGGTGCACAACAAGTTTGTGGTCGAGGACCTGCGCGCCCGCGGCGCGGTATTCGTCGAAGAGCTGGATCAGGTGCCGGACGACGTCATCGTCATCTTCAGTGCCCACGGCGTTTCCAAGGCCGTGCGCGACGAGGCGGCCCGGCGCGGCCTCAAGGTATTCGACGCCACTTGCCCGCTGGTGACCAAGGTGCATATGGAAGTGGTGCGCTACAGCCGAGAGGGTCGTGAGTGCATCCTGATCGGCCACGAAGGTCACCCGGAAGTCGAAGGCACCATGGGCCAGTACGACGCCAGCAACGGCGGCGCCATCTACCTGGTGGAAGACGAGGCGGATGTCGCCGAGCTGCAGGTGCGCAACCCCGAGAACCTGGCGTTCGTCACCCAGACCACCCTGTCCATGGACGACACCAGCAAGGTGATCGACGCCCTGCGTGCCAAGTTCCCGGCCATCGGCGGCCCGCGCAAGGATGATATCTGCTACGCCACGCAGAATCGTCAGGATGCGGTCAAGCAACTGGCCAGCGAGTGCGACGTGCTACTGGTAGTGGGCAGCCCCAACAGCTCCAACTCCAACCGCCTGCGCGAGCTGGCCGAGCGCATGGGCACCCCGGCCTACCTGATCGACGGCGCCGAAGACCTCAAGCACGAGTGGTTCGAAGGGGTGAAGGGTATCGGCATCACCGCAGGTGCCTCGGCACCTGAAGTGCTGGTGCGCGGCGTGCTAGAGCAATTGCGCGCGTGGGGTGCGGCGGGGGAGACCGAGCTGGAGGGACGGCCGGAGAACATTACGTTCTCGATGCCGAGGGAGTTGCGGGTCAGGTCAATTTGACGCAACTCATCGTTTTATAAAGAAGCCGGCGAAAGCCGGCTTCTTATTTTGATGTATCACCAGTTGCATCGAGCCGCGAGAGTGCCTCCTCTAGCATTTGCTGCCGTTAGCGTCAGTGTTCCTGCTGCAAGCCGTCCAGTGGCTGTAGCTGTGAGTGTGTAGGCATTGGCCGTGACATTGCCTACAGCAATAGAAAACTCGCTTGTATTTGCAGGGAGGTTATTAAACCCTGCATAGCTGCCAGCATTTTGTGCCCGGCGACGCTCGGCATTGGCGGCCGCTTGCATTAGTAGAGACTTGCCGTCTTCGCAGGCGGCTCGCTCCAGGTAGGCCGTATAGTTTGGAATAGCAATGGCTGCCAAGATGGCGATGATCACAACCACGATCATCACCTCTATTAGCGTAAAGCCTTTTTCTCGTTTCATCATCTGTCCTTATTCCTCGTCGATCCAGTACAGCCGGGGCGTTACGGGCATCCAAATACACTGAGGGTTGTTGTCGCAGCGGCATTTCTCTGGGTTCGCACTTGTAGCGCAAGCGTCAGGCGGGTTATTGCCACCGGTAGGGGTCGGAACAAGTTGCGATGGATCGTGATATACCCAGCACGCATTGCCCGCGCAGTAAATCTGCGGATTGGACGGCAGGCTGGTCGCGTTGGTCTCTACATATCTGGTGGTGGAAATAGCGGCAGCATTTTTCAGCATGACGGTATAAGCACGACTGATACCTAGTGACGCCTTGCAGGAATTGGAATTCGAGCGTGGCTCGTAGGTGCTGAACAACACCATTCCGTCGGCTACCAAGGGGCGGGACAGCACTTTTTCACCTTGTGCTGTTAGGCGGATATACCACCCACCGTTGGTGCTGCTGAATTGCTGTTCGGCAGCTGCTTTCTCAGTGGCGTTACCTGTTTGCGCTAGATTAGCGGTCGCATCATAGAGGCTTCCCTCGGTGAAAGTGCTCTCGCTGGCAGTGCCCTTTATGAGTTTGTCGGTGCGGAAAGAGTAGAAGCGATCTTGAATATTTTTATCCAGCGGATGACCGCGATAGCCACTCCCAATGTTCACGGTAAGGACTCTGGTATTGCCAACGTTGAGCAGGGCAAGCTCTGCCTCATGGTAGAACCGTCGCGCAGCGGCGGTTCCAGCGCCTCCCACATCAGCAAATACACCGTTGCCTCCGCTACCTGCTGGGCTGACCAAGCTTGCCCCACTCGAGCCGTTGTTAATATGGAAGCGCCAGATTTGGCCCCCCATATCGCCAACGAAGAACTGTCCGGCTAGGCCTTGTGAGTCGATCACCGCGTTGCCGTTGGCATCGGGACGTAGTCCGATAACCGATACTCTGCTGGGGATGCTGTAACGCATGCGACTGAGCGTAGCGTCATGCCCGGCCGCGCTACTGGCTGACCAGATTTTTGCGCCAGTTACTGCATCTACGATATAGACAGCGTTACCCATGGTATCGACGGTACGTTCACTGACGTTATCCTGATTCGGGTCGTAACCGCCTCCAAAGATCAGTACGTCCTTGATCGTGGAGCCAACTTGAATCTTTGTGCGTACCGGTGCCGACCAAGTTTGCCCCAGTTGCTCAAAGCCTGCGGTGACTCCGCCTTGGATTTTCCATAGCAGCTGTGGTGAGTTTCGATTGGTAATGTCCAGTGCATAGATGTCACGGCCGCCACGGCCCATGGTGGCGTAGGCGTAAACGAATTCATTGGGATTAAGACCGGTCAGCAGCGGGCCAGAACGATCTGCTGGGTTAACCCCCCCGTAAATCACCCCGTTGCCATTGACATCATTGGCCCACACCACAACGGTGTTATCCATGCCGTAACGGCGCGGTTTCAACGTCGTCGACTTGGCATCTAGACGCAGCTGTCGGACGTTGGCAAGCAGCGGCTCTGGCATAAAGGCGAATCGTTCCACGCCATTGCTGGTATCAAACAACTGAATGAAACCTTCGTTGCTGCCGATGACTACTCCTTGGTCCTCGTTGGTGCAACGGCGACTACTGTCGTAGGTATTGCAGGCGTAAGTCACCAAGCTAGGCGTGGCATGTAGAGGGTCGCCCAACGCACGGCGCTCATTATTTGTCGCTGGATCAAGACCGCGGATATAGCTAATTAGCTCACTGCGTTCATCCGCATTTGCTGCGCCAAATTTATCTGCGGTCAGAGCCGTGTTGCCTGTTGCGATAGCGGTGAGGGCATTGGAGTTAGGAGTGACGTTCGTCAGCAGCAAGCGACTGCCACTGGCCGGCAAGCGAGATGCGGCACCGCCCAACACTATGCTGCCTCCGTCGCGGTCAGCGGACCAGAAGCTTCGTGAGTCACTGCGGAAAAAACCGGTATTTGCGTCAATGGCAGGGATACCGTCGGCATCCACGATGAAAGCTGCACCATTAGCAGTAGCCATTCGGTAGCGTTTCAGGTTGCCAGGCCAGCGATCAGTCTCCGAAGGCCTGAACAGGGAGAAATAGAGTTCATCCTTGTTGTCTTGGCGGTTGAAGGTATTGGCTGGTGCGGTGGCGCTGACGAAAGTGGTGTCAGTGGCTAGCACCTCCTGAATGATCCGGTTGAAAGCATCACTTAGTTCACCAGCATTCTCGGCGGTGCTGAAGGAGCCCCCGCCATTGCTGGCGACCTCACGCAGGAAGGTCTTGATTTGGTTGCTGGCGGTAGTGCCACTGGCATCTAGTGCGAAGCCGACTGTATGGGTGGTGATGTAATGATTGCCTTCCAAGCTGGATTGATCATTCTCAGTGATCCAACGAGCAAGGGTGCGTGCACAGCGCTCGCCGTCGTCGCTGGCGTCGTTGGAGCAACTGAGGCCTGTGAGGGATGCGATGGCGTTCTTGGCTGCTGTCGTATTGTTATTGGCTTGGCCATCGGTTAACAGCACGATGTGGTTGGCTTGGCATGCGCTGTCGATAGGCGATGGTCGCCCGCTGACTTCGTTGCGCATGTAGCGCACGGCATCTAAATAGGTAGGGACGATTGGTGTGCCGTCTGCGGCTGTCATGTTCTGTACTAAAGCATTCACGTGGCTGCGCACAGTAGTTACCAGGCCGCCGGAACTGAGTTTAAGTCTCAGTTTGATCGACTGTCCCGGATTGTCTTCGAACGCCACAGCTTGCAGGGAAGTATCGGTGGTGTGGCGGACAAACATGTTCAATGCGTTACCGCGATCCCAAGCTGAGTTGGCGAAGATACTTGTCAGCGCGCCGTTGAGGCTGCTGATATCGCAGGTGACCGGTTGTCCCGATACCCAGCCGGTGCTGCTGTTAATATTGCAGTCGCTCTCGGATGTCCGTGTGGTGCGATTGCTTAGGTTATTACTAGTAGCTTGAAAGGCGGTGGCTGTCGCGCTGTTCTGGAAGCTGATACGGCTAACTTGGTTAGGGGAGGTCACCGTGCTAGATGGTGTCATCACCATCTCGGCTTTCATAACGCTGGTGCCGCGCGCGATCGGAAGATTCTCGAAGCGAATGCCCAGTTGGTTGCGGCTCAGTGGCAAGCTGTTCTGGTTGAGCGTGACGGTGCCACTATTGTTCTGATAGCCGTCGTTGGCATTGGTAGTGACGCGAGCCTCAATAATCGGATTGAAGCAGCCGTCCTTTCCGCCGGTATAGCTAAGCGTAAGCACAGGCTGGAGGCCTCCTGCGCCGTCAAAGCTATGGGCGCTGCGTGAACCGGTGCCTGCCGTTGGGGTGATATGGAACGCCATAGAGTTGTTGCCACACCAACTGCCGAGGTTTACCACTTCCTGCACCAAGGCAGTGACGTCGGGTCCTGGTATCGGCTCAGGGGTGGCTTGGCTAGTCCAGGGGGCCGGTGTCCATGTGCTTACGGCCGTGGTCTTGGCTCGAGTTTGCAGGTTGCTTCCATTGGTGAAGGTGCTGGCATCACCAGTACGTTCCGCCCGGACTTCGAAGGTGACCGGAGTGTTATTAGCCGCTGAGGGAAAGAAGTCGATACGTGCGGAAGTGACCGTGGCACCTTGAGGGATGCTCACATCTTGAAAGCGCAGAGCGCCCATTCGCGATTCAGGGGCAAGACCTTCTACGGTGTAGTTGACGACTAGTGACGGAGCGTTGCCAGTTGAGCAGTTATTGGCGCAGAACGTGTAATCCTGCGCATTCTCGTTTGAAGTGCTGGTGTTAGTCAGGCGGACAAACATGCCTTGTACCGGATCACCGGTTGGCGCCGCGCTCTTCAATGTATTGAACTGTGAAGTGATATCGATTGCAACGCGATTACCGGAAATCCATCCGTTAGCCTGAATATTGGCCGCAGTCTGGTAGGTCCGAGTCCCCACAGGGTTGCTGTCGTTAAGCGGCGCGGGTGTTTTATTGTTCTGCAACTGCACATTGATAAGCGGATTGCGTCTTGCCGCTGCAGGGCTGTTGGTAGGGGTGATCTCGATGTAAGCATTCGTGATCGTTGCATTGGCCGGGATATTGAGCCCTTGGAAATGAAACAAGGCCATAGTGCCTTGGCTACGGCGTAGGTTCAAATCAGTCATGGTGCTATTGGTGCACACTGCATTGCCTGGGCGCGAGGGTGGGCTCAGGCGGCAGGCATATTCAGTACCGCCGCTGGTCAGGCGAAAAAAACTGCCGGTAGTGCCAAGAATGGAGCTTGCCTGATTGGGCAGAGGCTGGGTGGTGTCGATGACGCCCATGATTAGGTTCGGGTTGTCGACCACCGCGCTACCGAGCGGCGAGATGGCCTGCGTCGCATCATCCGAACTCTGCCTAATATTTGGTACGCCGGCGACCAGCTCTACATCGCCGCCTAGTTCCTTATCAATATATTCGACTGGGTATACGTAGCGAGTATTACCATAGGCGGCTCGGGGGTTGAGTACCATTACGCCAACGTTGATATTACTGGTGTTGCTCATGATGTCGCTGAAGGCGTCCTTCAGCACCATCATACGCGACTGCTGGGAGCCCGTAGCCGTGTTGTTGCTGTCCAAGCGCCAGTTCATCGAGCCGGAATTGTCGAGAATGAACAGGACATTGGGTTTGACGCTGTCGTCAATAGCCGGTCCGCCAAAAAAGACTTCGGTGTCGTCGGCATGGCTGAATGCCGCGCTGAGAATCAGCGTACTGGTTACAGCGGAGGAGAGCAGGGTGCGCAGTTGAATTAGGCGCTTCATGGTGTGGTCCTCGTGCCCGATGAACAGGCAATGCAACATTCAAATAGGGCTTAGGGGATATAACGGTTCTGCAGACCTTGGCGATGAGTTGCGGTGGCACCGCAATTGCCATCGTTGTCGCAGGCCTGTCCGGTGCTCACAACGTCGAAACGGATGACGTAGAGCCCTTGAGACATTCCACTACCCTCCAGAATTGGAATTTGAGTGCTTGTGTCAGCCAGCGGGGCAGCCTCATAGGTGATGGCCCCGGAAGCGTTCAAGTTACCGATGGCGTTGGGGTGCCAGCCACTGCCCGGTTGGAAGTACTGATTAGCCCAACGTTGCAAGCCACTTTCGGCAGCCTGAAATGCAACGTTTTGCTGTTGATTGTTGGAGGAAATACGTAACTGCAGGTTGGATTGTGATGCTGCGGTAATGGCAATGATTGTGAGCATCAGCAGTAACACCAGGCTGACGAGCAGAACCATCCCTTGCTGGCGAGTATTCATTGCAGACGATTCCTAAGTTCGTAAGTGGCGCTAAAAGTCCGAGGATTTAAAAGTGTGCCTGTCGTCCTAGAGTCAGAAACCGTGATCTGAATATGAATGGCCTTGGCTGTGAGAGGGTCGTTGCCTGGAAGGAAGGTAAAGGCCATGCTTGCATTGTCTAGAATGGGATCTCCATTACGACGTATACCGCTGTTGGCGTTTGTATAAGTAATTGGCGGTTCAAAGGCGAGTGCTGTAGTGCCGCAACCAGTGCCAGGAGTTGCGTAACGAAAAGTCAGGCTGTTTGTACCTGCGGTCGTGACTGCCGCGTCGGGAAGCGATGTGTTGTCCGGCGAAAAGGTGGTGACGGTATCTGATGCTACACAGCCCTGATAGCCCGCTCTCCGAGCATCTTGTCCAATTATTTCCAGAGCCAACCGACCACTTTCCTGCATAAAAGTGAGTTCGGTGTTGTCGCGGTCGGCAAAAAAGCTGCGGCTGAAAATTTCAGTGACACCAAGGATCAATAACGAACTGATCACGATGGCAACCATGAGTTCGACTAGTGAAAGCCCTTTCTGTGTGCGATTCATAGTTCTGCCTCTACTATCAGATCACTATTCTCTGCGTTTGCCTCTTGCCATTCGATGGTGACGCGGTATACGGAGCCGCTTTGGCGCTCCACACTCGCTGTTTGAACATTCGGTAAACTGCTGCGGACTTGTACGCACCATTCTGAAAGATCTGCCGTAGCTTTGGGTGAGCCTGTAGCTGCCGCGTTTCCACCAGCGGGGCAGTTTGCTGAGGAATACGAGTAGTTGTAATCAGTGCTTTGTGATGCGTGAGTGACGGTAAAAGAGGTGTAGGCACTATTGCTGGCGACCTTGTTGGCGCGCATACGGTCAATGATGTCATATGCCAGCAATGTCGCTTGGCTGCGGGAGTAAGCGCTTTCGCTCGACTGAAGACTCTGCATCATCAATGTGCCCATGCCGAGCAGACCGATAGCAAGTATCACTACGGCCACCATCACCTCGATCAGAGTAAAAGCTTTTCCCTCATGGCGGTTTATGGCTCTCATTCGGTTCCCTCCGAACTCTGGGGTGTGTTGTTGGATGTACTGCTCGTCAAGCTTGCACGGCCTATTGTATTGATCTCTATATTGCGCCCTCCCACGTTGATGCTCGCTGTGGTTTGGGGACGGCCATTGGCTTGGAAGGTGACAGCGACATTGCTCGCGGTCACGCCAGCAGGTATGGATACCACCCGAATGTCCTCGCTACCGTCACTCACTATCCAAGTGGACCCGGTGGTGGTCACGCTGACTGAGGCGCGTCTGGCAATCGCTTCGCTGCGTGCCAGTTGTAAAGCGCCTAGCAGGCTGTTTCGGGCGGAAGTTTCTCGGCCGCTTTCCATCATTGCCTGATAGCTGGGTACAGCGATGCTCGAGACAATTGCGATGAGGGCAATCACTACCATCAGCTCAATCAGCGTGAATCCTCTGCTTGATTCCATAACCACTCCGCCAGCGATAAGCCCAAAGACACGATGCTAATTTAGCCACCAAGTGTTTTCAGACTCCGTTCAAGCCAGACGGGCGGGCGTTTTGGCAGATGAATTGACTCTGCGCCGCCAGGTGCTGTGAGGCGTGTCACGCTGTGGCTCAGCAGTAGGCTCCACGCGCGGGTGGCTGATTGCGAACCCGCCCTGAAAGCGCGATGACCACTTGGCGTTGCGGAGCGCCCCTCTTGCAGAGAGTGAAGGTTCCGTTCAGGGCTCGGGTGGTGCCGTCTGCTTCGAACTGGATATGAGACTTGTTGCGGTTCCAGTGCCAGGAAAGGCCTTCAGCAATCTGCGTTTGATAGAGCAGCTCATCGCCTATATCCCGTTGTCCGTTAGCGTTGTGGTCTACGAATATCAAGAGTGTGCCGCGCCAAATAGTGGACTCCGAGCAGCGGCTTTCGCCTTGACATAAAGTGACGACGCGGCGGGTATACACCGCATTGCTGCGCGTGTGATGAAGCAAGGAAAGCAACTGATTAACGGCTTGCGTTCGCTCATTGTTCTCAATTTGCTGCCGCAGGTTGGGCAGCGCGATGCTGATCAATACCAACAGCATAGCGAGCGTGCTTATCAGCTCAAGAAGCGTACGGCCATAGATTTTCCGAGACATTATCCAGCATCCTTGCCAGTCGGTTATTCATGAATGCGAAGATTAGCCTAGGATCGATAGATGAAAAGTCCCGCACAGGTGGTGGTAGTGGGAGGCGGAGCACTGGGAATGCTTTCTGCCTTGCTGTTGGCAGAGGCAGGGCAACAGCTTGTGCTGCTCGAGGCGCGAGGCACAGGCAGCGAATCCTCCTGGGCCGGCGGTGGCATCGTTTCGCCGCTCTATCCGTGGCGCTACAGCGCGGCGGTGACGGCGTTGGCGCATTGGTCGCAGGATTTCTATCCCGGTTTTGCGCGGCAGTTGCGGGAAGACACTGGCGTCGATCCCGAGGTGCACGTCACCGGGTTGTATTGGCTGGATCTCGATGACGAGGCCGAGGCGCTGGCTTGGGCGGCGCGTGAGGGGCGGGTGTTGCATGGCATCGACATGGCCAGCGTGCACGAGCAGGTGCCGGTATTGGGCGAAGGTTTTACCCGCGCCATTCATATGCCGGGTGTGGCCAACGTGCGCAACCCGCGGCTGGTCAAGGCGCTGAGGGCGGCGTTGGCTGCCATGCCCAACGTGGAGCTGCGTGAGCATTGTCCGGTTACCGGGTTCATTCAGGAGGATGGGCAGATTCGCGGTGTAATCACCGGCGATGGCGAGGTGCGTGCCGAGCGCGTGGTGCTGGCAGCCGGTGCCTGGAGTGGCGAGATGCTCAGGACGCTTGGCCTGGAGTTGCCGGTCGAGCCGGTGAAGGGGCAGATGATCCTCTACAAGTGCGCCGAGAATTTTCTGCCGAGCATGGTGCTGGCCAGGGGACGTTATGCGATTCCGCGGCGAGATGGGCATATCCTGATCGGCAGTACGCTGGAGTACGCCGGCTTCGACAAGACGCCGACCGATGGCGCGCTGGAGAGCCTCAAGGCTTCCGCCGAAGAGCTGCTGCCGGCGCTGAAGGATGCCGAGGTGGTGGGGCACTGGGCGGGATTGCGGCCGGGCTCACCGCAGGGCATTCCCTTTATCGGGGAGGTGCCTTCGCATCCGGGCTTGTGGCTCAACTGCGGGCACTTTCGCAACGGCCTGGTGCTTGCACCTGCGTCCTGCCGGTTGCTGACCGACCTGCTGCTTGGGCGCGAGCCGATCATCGATCCGGCGCCCTATGCGCCAGCGGGGCGGTTGGGCTGAGTGGGCGGAAGGTGCGCGCGTGGCGCACCCTCCGCATGCAGGCCCACGGTAGGGGCGCTGCTTAGTCGATCCCCAGCTTCTTCAATCGATAGCGCATCGAGCGGAAGGTCAGGCCCAGGCGCTGGGCCGCCGCCGTGCGGTTCCAACGGGTTTCTTCGAGCGCCTGCATGATCAGTTTGCGTTCGATGCCTTCGAGATAGTCTTCCAGATTGTCGATCAGCGCCAGGCTGGCCTCGCCGGTTTCGCCGCTGGGGCCGCTCGCATCGGCCAGGCGTAGGTCGGCGGGGCTGATCTGGTCGTCCTCGCACAGGGTGTAGGCGCGTTCGAGCATGTTCTCCAGCTCGCGCACGTTGCCCGGGAAGCGATAGTTCTTCAGTTTCTCCAGCGCTTCGGGCTGCAGCTTGGCGGCGCTCAGACCGCTACCCTCGGCCAGGCGGGCGAGCATGACCTCGGCCAGTTGGGCGATGTCCTCGCGGCGTTCGCGCAGCGGTGGCACGCGCAGTTCGATGACGTTGAGGCGGTAGTAGAGGTCCTGGCGGAAGCGCCCGGCGGCCACCTCGGCGGCCAAATCCTTGTGGGTGGCGCAGAGGATGCGCACATCGACCACCACTTCCTGCTGACCACCGACGGCGCGTACGGCCTTTTCCTGAATGGCGCGCAGCAGCTTGACCTGCATCGGCAGCGGCAGGTCGGCCACTTCGTCGAGGAACAGGGTGCCGCCGTTGGCAGCCTGGAACAGGCCCTGCTTGTCCTCGATGGCCCCGGTGAAGCTGCCTTTCTTGTGGCCGAAGAACTCGCTCTCCATCAGCTCCGAAGGGATGGCGCCGCAGTTGACCGGGACGAACGGCTGTTCGGCGCGCGGGCCCTGCTCGTGGATCAGACGCGCCACCAGTTCCTTGCCGCTGCCGGACTCGCCGCTGATATACACCGGCGCCTGGCTGCGGGCGAGCTTCTGGATCTGCTTGCGCAGTGCCTTCATCGGCGGCGAGTCGCCGAGCAGGCGGTTGTCCACCGGAGCGCCTTCGCCCTCGGGGGAGCGGATGCGCAGGGCCGTGGCGACCAGCTCGCGCAGGCGGCCGAGGTCCACCGGCTTGGTGACGAAATCGAAGGCGCCGGCCTTGAGCGCATTGATCGCGGTATCCAGGCTGCCGTAGGCGGTGATCATTGCCACCGGTACCTGCGGGTGGCGCTGCTGGATGTGTTGCACCAGGTCGAGGCCGGTGCCGTCGGGCAGGCGCATGTCGGTCAGGCACAGGTCGAACGGCTCGCGGGCCAGCCATTCGCGCGCTTCCTTGACGTTGCGTGCGCTGCGCGTGTCCAGCTTCATCCGGCCGAGGGTGATTTCCAGCAGTTCGCGGATGTCCGGTTCGTCGTCGACGATCAAGGCTCTCTGGCGGGTCATGGTCAGCTCAGTTTGCGCGGATGGGCAAAGGTGATGCGGAAGCAGCTGCCGCCCCCTTCGCGTGGTTTGTAGTCGAGACGCGCCTGGTTGCCCTGGCACAGCTCGCGGGAAATATACAGGCCGAGGCCGGTGCCCTTGTTCTCGGTGGTGTAGAAGGGCTCGAAGATGTGCTGCTCCTGCTCGGGCGGCACGCCTGGGCCGTCGTCGAGGATTTCCAGCACCGGCAGGTCGCTGCTTGGGTCCCGGAACAGGCGTAGCCAGACCTGGCCGATCCTGTGCTGCTTGGCACTATAGCGCAGGCCGTTCTGCACCAGATTGGTCAGCACCTGGGTCAGCTGGTGTGGGTCCATGCGTGTCTGCAGGCTGCCGCCCTGGGTCTCCAGATGGATCTGCCGATCAGCCGGTGCGGAGCTGCGAAACTCGCTGGCGAAGCGGTGCAGCCAGTATTTCAGGTCGAGCAACTGCGGTTCGGCCTGGCGTCTGCGCGACAGTTGCAGCACGTTCTCGATCACCAGATTCATGCGTTTGGAGTGATCCTGGATGATCTGCGCCAGACGCTGGTCCGGCCCCTGCAGATCCTCCGACTCCTGCAGCAGCTGGGCGGCGTGGCTGATGGCGCCCAGCGGGTTGCGGATCTCGTGGGCGATGCCGGCGGTCAGTCGGCCGAGCGAGGCGAGCTTGAGCTGCTGAGCCTGCTGGGCGATCTGCGAGATGTCGTCGAGAAACACCAGGGTGTGCTGCTCGTCGCCGCGTTGCAGGGAAATGAAGCTGGGCTGCAGCACCGGGCCGTCCACCTGAGCCTGCAGGCTGTCGGGGCGCAGGGTGGGGTTGTGCAGCCACTGCTGCAGGCGTTTCACCAGTTCCGGGCAGTGCGGGTCGATGATCTTGCCGGCCAGCTCGCCGCGCCCCAGCAACTGGGTGGCGCCCTGGTTGGCCAGTAGCACGCGGTGCTGGGTGTCCAGCACCAGGATGCCGGTACGCATGCGCTGCAGGATCTGGGCATTGAGCTCTTCCAGATTGGCCACATCGGCGGCGCGCTGTTCGGCGAGGCTTTCGCTGACCTGCAGGCGGCGAGTGATGCCCTGAATGAACAGTGCGCCGGCGAAGCACAGCGCACCCAGCGCGCCCGCCTGAACGTATTGGGCGGCAGCGGCGGGGCGGCTGAGGCTGAGATAGAAGGTCAGATAGATCAGCGCCATCGCGGCAATGGCGGCGATCAGCAGGCCGATACGGCCGCGCAGCAGGATGTTGGCGATGGCCACGGCCACCACCAGCAGGTTGCCGATGCCGCTGGGAGTGCCTCCTGCCGCGTAGAACAGCGCGGAGAGAAAGATCACATCCACCAGCGCCAGGCTGAACAGCTGCATCAGATGCTTGGGTTTCTGCACCAGCACGGCGATGAAGATGTTCAGGATCAGGTAGGCCCAGCTGCCGCTGCGGAACAGGTCGATATGCACGACATCGAGCAACTGCTCGTCGAGATTGCTGGAGATCAGCAGGATCAGCGCCAGACCGATGCTCAGGCGATAGAAGTGATAGAGCCTGAGGATGCGTCGGCCTGGCGTGCTGCCGAGGGTGCTGGCGTCAGCGATCACCGGTGTGTGGGCCCTGTTCGAGGTGAGCCTGGCTGCAGTACCAGCGCTGGTCCTGGCTCAGTGCCTGGCTTTGCGGCACATGCACGCCGCAATGGGCACAACGCACCATGGGGGCCGCGGTGTGCTTGTCCTCGCTCGGGCGAGGGCGCTTGGGTTGGCTGATGAAGCGGCGCCAGATCCAGATCGCGGCGAAGATCACGGCGACCCAGAACAGCAGGCGGAACAGGCCCATGGTGTGCCCTTTTATCTGTTATCCGGTTGAAGCCGGCAGTTTAGCCAAGCTGTGACCATCGGCACAGGGGGCTGATGGCAGGCTGTGAGCTGTTTCCGCGCGGCGAAAGCGGGTGTGGAAGGGCGTTCGGCGTCGCCTGACGAAGACCGGCTGGGAATGGCGGCGACAAAAAAGGGAGGCCGTGGCCTCCCTTTTCGCTGCGACGCGTCGGTCAGTCGAACAGGCCGAAGGTCAGGTAACTCCAGATCGAGCGCTTCTTAGCGGTCTCGCCCGTCTTGGCGTCCTGCTGCAGTTCGGCCGGGATCTGCTGCTCGGCGTCCTCGTACTGACGGATCACGTCCTGGCTGGCGCGGGTTTCACCCGGCGGCAGCGGCGTGTCGGTTTCGATCAGGCCGAGGGTGGCCTTGGCCAGCCAGGAGCGGCCGTCGGCTTCTTCCTCGCGCGGCACGAACTGGCCGTTCTCCAGGCTTGGGTGATCCGGGTAGTTGAGCTTGAGGGTTTCCAGGCTGGTGGCGGCCAGATCGTTCAGGGCCAGGCGCTGATAGGCTTCGGTCATGATCGCCAGGCCGTCGCCCACGGCGGGGGTTTCCTGGAAGTTCTCCACCACGTAGCGGCCGCGGTTGGCGGCGGCGACATATGCCTGACGCTTGAGGTAGTAGTGACCGACATGGACCTCGTAGGCAGCCAGCAGGTTGCGCAGGTAGATCATGCGCTGCTTGGCGTCCGGGGCGTAACGGCTGGTCGGGTAGCGGCTGGTGAGCTGAGCGAACTCGTTGTAGGAGTCGCGGGCGGCGCCCGGGTCACGCTTGGTCATGTCCAGCGGCAGGAAGCGCGCCAGCAGGCCGCGGTCCTGGTCGAAGGAGGCCAGGCCCTTGAGGTAATAGGCGTAGTCGACGTTGGCATGCTGCGGGTGCAGACGAATGAAACGCTCGGCCGAGGACTTGGCGGCTTCCGGCTCGACGTTCTTGTAGTAGGCGTAGATCAGCTCGAGCTGCGCCTGCTCGGCGTAACGGCCGAAGGGGTAGCGCGACTCCAGCGCCTTGAGCTTGGCGATGGCCTGGGTATAGCTGCGGTTGTCCAGGTCGGCCTGGGCCTGCCGGTACAGCTCCACCTCGCTCAGGTTTTCGTCGACCTCCGGCTGCTTCGAGGAGCAGGCGGCGGTGAGGGCGAGGATGGCGATCAGCAGCAGGTGTTTCACTTGCATGGCGGCTTGCGTCCCTGTGACGGCCGCGCGGCCGTCCTGTTATGATGGGCGCCCCCTGGAACCCCCTGGGGCAAAGACGCCGTATTTAACCACAAGCCTGACGCCGAAACCAAAGGCCGGGCTCCCGCCCTTGCCCAAGAGCCTGTTCAAAGTTTCGCGAGCTAGAGCAATGCAAGGCAAAAACAGGCTAGGACGCGTAGTTTACGAGCTGTAAATGAGCATGACTCGCTTCGCTCGCCCCTTCGGGG
>MTEU01005218.1_pt1 | contig 19426 bp, 17 predicted proteins | sample 1042701 | NCBI WGS metagenome assembly MTEU01 (sample SAMN06185813, study PRJNA358809) | soil metagenome | isolation source: naturally attenuated soil | place: India | collected 2015-05-23
AGTGACTCTCGTTCGACGGTAGATCAAAGCCACTGGGTCCCCGCCTTCGCGGGGACGACAGGTTGGCGCTTGCGGTACACTGTGCGGCGCGCGGCCCGTCCATCGTGCTGACCGGCATTCATTGCCGGCGGCGAGCCGCCCCAAGATCCTGTTCGCGATGCGCCGGTTTTTCCTGATCCTGCTGGTCATGCTGTTGCCGCTCCAGTCCGTCTGGGCAGCGGCCGCCGCCTATTGCGGGCACGAACAGCGGCCGGCGGCGCAATGGCACCTGGGCCATCATCAGCATCAACATCGCGGCGAGGGCAGCACCAACTTCCAGGCCGACAACAAGGCTGACAACAAGGCTGATAACAAGGCCAGCGCCAAGACCGACGCCACCAAGGACACTGACGCCGCGGGCCTGCTCGATCCCGACTGCGGCACCTGCCATCTGGCCTCGCTGCCGTTCGCGCGTCCCGAACCGACCGACGTGCCGGTGTTGCGGCTGCCGCGGACCGTGCTGGTGACGCACGATTTCCACTACACCTCGCTGCATCCCCGCGCCCCCGATCGCCCGCAGTGGCTTCGTCTCGCTTGAGCGGCGAGACGACCGGATCGATTCCTTCCTGATTTCCCGTCTCGCCGAATTCCCTTGGTGTCTTTTCCAGGTGCAATTCGATGCGACGATACATCGTGCCGCTGTGCATGGCGGCCATTCTTTGCGGCCCCGGCCGGGCTGGCGCACAGCCATACCCACAGCCATACCCACAGCCATTCCAGCAGCCATTCCAGCAGCCATACCCGCAACCGCCGTTGCCCGCGATCGAACCCTCCGCGCGGCCAAGCGAGGCCGCTGAGCCGCTGACGCTGGAGACAGCGCTGGCGCTGGCCGCGGCCGGCAATTTCTCTCTTTCCGCCGCGGCAAGGGAGATCGACGCCACCGAAGGCGCGATCCGGCAGGCGCGGACGTTTCCCAATCCCGAAGTGGCGGTCGCCATGGAGGACACGCGGCGCGAGACCCGTGCGACCACGGCGCAGCTCAACCTGCCGATCGAACTGGGCGGCAAGCGCGCCGCGCGGATATCCGCGGCCGAGCGGGGCCGCGACGTCGCCCAGGCGCAATGGCGCAGCACGCAGGCCGACCTGCGCGCGACCGTGATCGCCGCCTTCTTTGGCGTGGCGGTGGCCCAGGAACGCGTCCGGCTGGCCGCCGCCTCGGTCGATATCGCCCGCAAGGGCGCCGATGCCGCGGCACGGCGCGTCGCCGCGGGCAAGGTCTCGCCGCTGGAGGAGACCCGGGCCGCGGTGGAGCGGGCCAATGCTGAACTCGAACTGGCCGATGCCAGCGCGGAACTGCAGTCGTCCCGGCAGGCGCTGGCCGCGCTGTGGGGCAACGCCTCGCCACAATTCACCGAAGTGCGAGGCGACCTCGATGCGCTGCCGTCGCGTTCCGCGCCGGCGCAGTTGCTGGCCGCGCTGGAGGACTCGCCGCTGCTGCTGGCAAGCCGTCTGGAGGTGAGCCGCCGGCAGGCGCTGGTCGATGTCGAGCGCAGCCGCCGTTATCCGGACATCACCGTCAGCGTCGGCACCAAGCGTGACAACGAGGCCAATCGGACCATGCCGGTGCTCGGCGTGGCGATACCGCTGCCGCTGTTCGATCGCAATCAGGGCAATCTGTACGAATCGATCCGGCGCGCCGACAAGGCCGCGGACGAATTCCTGGCCAACCGGATCCGTCTGGCCAACGAACTGCAACAGGCGAGCAACCAGCTGGCCGTATCGCGCAGCTCGGCACAGGCGCTGAAGGAAACGGTACTGCCCGCGGCCCAGCGTGCCTACGACGCCGCGACGCGTGGCTTCGAAGCCGGCAAGTTCGACTTCCTGAACGTGCTCGACGCCCAGAGGACGCTGTTCCAGGCGCGCATTCGCTACCTCGGCGTGCTGGCCCGCGCCTATCAGGCGGCCACCACCATCGACCGCATCGTCGGACGCTAACCAGGACCGATCTCGATCATGGCAATCACATCGAAGCAAAAGGCCGCCATCGCGGCCATTCTCGCGGTCGGCACGCTGGCGACGGCTGCCGTGCTGCTGACCGGCCGCGCCGGTTCTGCGGACCCGCACGGACACCACGGCGACGCGCATGGGCATGGCGCCGAACAGGCATCGGCAGCGGCGGCAACCCCGGCCGCAACCTCGGCCGCGGACAGGCATGCCGACCACGACGCCCCCATCGCGCTGACCGACGAACAGATCCAGCGCGCCGGCATCATCATCGAGACCGCAGGCCCCGCGACGATCCAGTCGGGCCTGCAGTTTCCCGGCGAAATCCGCTTCAACGAGGACCGCACCGCGCACGTGGTGCCGCGTCTGGCTGGCGTTGCCGAAAGCGTGCCGGCCACGCTGGGCGAGCAGGTCACGAAGGGGCAATTGCTGGCGGTGATCGCCAGCACCACGCTGTCGGATCAGCGCAGCGAACTGCTGGCCGCGCAACGCCGCATGGAGCTGGCCAGCGCGACCTATCAGCGCGAACGCAAGCTGTGGGAGGAGAAGATCTCCGCCGAGCAGGACTATCTGCAGGCCAAGGCGGCGCTGGAGGAGGCCCGCATCGCCGTGCAGAATGCGCAGCAGAAGCTGACCGCGGTCGGTGCGAAGGCCTCGTCGGCGCGGCTCAACCAGTTCGAGCTGCGCGCGCCCTTCGACGGCGTCATCGTCGAGAAGCATCTGGCGCTGGGCGAGGCGGTGGCCGACAACGCCAATATCTTCACGATCTCGGATCTATCGACGGTCTGGACGGAGTTCGTCGTGTCGGCCAAGGACCTGGAGCACGTACGGGTCGGCGAGACCGCGCTGATCCGCTCGGCCGCGTCGGACGGCAAGGCGGAAGGCAAGGTCTCGTATGTCGGCTCGCTGTTGGGCGAGCAGACCCGCACGGCCAAGGCGCGCGTCACGCTGAAGAATCCGAATCTGGCCTGGCGGCCGGGCCTGTTCGTCACCGTCGAGGTGCTGACCGACAAGGCTACGGTACCGGTCGCGGTACAGGCCGATGCGGTGCAGGACGTCGACGGCTACCGCGTGGTGTTCGTGGCCGGCCCCAAGGGGTTTGTCGCGCAGCGCGTCGTGCCCGGACGCAGCGATGGCCAACTGGTCGAAATCCGCGAAGGCCTTCGCCCCGGCACGCGCTATGCCGCGCGCAACAGCTTCGTGCTGAAGTCCGATCTCGGCAAGGACGCTGCCGGGCACCAGCACTGACACCGGAGATCGCCATGTTCGAACGTGTCATCCGTTTCGCCATCGCACAGCGCTGGTTGGTGCTGCTCGCGGTGCTTGGCATGGCGGCATTGGGCGCGTACAGCTACACGCGCCTGCCGATCGACGCCGTGCCCGACATCACCAATGTCCAGGTCCAGATCAATACCTCGGCGCCGGGCTATTCGCCGCTGGAGACCGAGCAGCGGATCACCTATCCGATCGAGACCGCGATGGCGGGCCTGCCGGGCCTCGAGCAGACCCGTTCTCTGTCGCGCTACGGGCTGTCGCAGGTCACCGTGATCTTCAACGAAGGCACGGACATCCATTTCGCGCGCCAGCTGGTCAACCAGCGGATCCAGGAGGCAAAGGAAAGGCTGCCCGCCGGCGTGTCGCCGGCGATGGGCCCGATCTCGACGGGGCTGGGCGAAATCTATCTGTGGACCGTCGAGGCAAAGGAGGGCGCGCGCAAGCCGGACGGTTCGCCCTACACGCCGACCGATCTGCGCGAGTTGCAGGACTGGGTCGTCAAGCCGCAACTGCGCAATGTGCCGGGTGTGACCGAGGTCAACTCGATTGGCGGCTTCGACAAGGAATACCTGGTCGCGCCGAGCCTGGAGAAGCTGGCCTCGTACGGCTTGACGCTGGCCGACGTCGTCAGCGCGCTCTATCGCAACAACGACAATGTCGGGGCCGGCTATATCGAGCGCAGCGGCGAGCAGTATCTGGTGCGCGCCCCGGGGCAGGTCCGCAGCGAGGCAGAGATCGGCGAGGTGATCGTCGGCAGCGCGCAGGGGCAGCCGATTCGCGTGCGCGATATCGCCGAGGTCGGCATCGGCAGGGAGCTGCGCAGCGGCGCCGCCACCGAGAACGGCAAGGAGGTGGTGCTCGGCACCGTGTTCATGCTGATGGGCGAGAACAGCCGCGCGGTGGCGCAGGCGGTCGGCGAGCGGGTCGAGGCGATCAACCGCACCTTGCCGAAGGGCGTCAGCATCGTGCCGGTCTACGATCGGACCCGGCTGGTCGACAAGGCGATCGCCACCGTCAAGAAGAACCTGCTAGAGGGCGCGGTGCTGGTGATCGTCGTGCTGTTCCTGTTCCTCGGCAATATCCGCGCGGCGATCATCACGGCGCTGGTGATTCCGTTGTCGATGCTGTTCACCTTCACCGGCATGGTGAGCTACCGGATCAGCGCGAACCTGATGAGCCTGGGCGCACTGGACTTCGGCATCATCGTCGACGGCGCGGTCGTGATCGTCGAGAACTGCGTGCGGCGGCTCGCCCATGCGCAGGCGCATCGCGGCAGGCCGCTGACGCGCTCCGAACGCTTCGAGGAAGTGTTCGCCGCCGCGCGCGAGGCACGGCGGCCGCTACTGTTCGGCCAGCTGATCATCATGATCGTCTATCTGCCGATCTTTGCGCTGACCGGCGTGGAAGGCAAGATGTTCCACCCGATGGCCTTCACCGTGGTGCTGGCCCTGCTGGGCGCGATGCTGTTGTCGGTGACCTTCGTGCCCGCCGCCGTTGCGCTGTTCATCGGCGAGCGCGTCGCCGAGAAGGAAAACCGGCTGATGGCATGGGCGAAGCGGCGCTATGCGGACTGGCTGGAGCGGTCGCTGGCGAACGCGCCGGTCGTGCTGACCTTTGCCGGCGTCGCCGTCGTGCTGTGCCTGGCCATCGCATCGCGCCTGGGCAGCGAGTTCATTCCGAACCTGAACGAAGGGGATATCGCCATCCAGACCCTGCGGATCCCGGGCACCAGCCTGTCACAGTCGGTCGAGATGCAGAAGCAGCTCGAAACGACGCTGATGGCGAAATTCCCCGAGATCGAGCGCGTGTTTGCGCGTACCGGCACCGCGGAGGTGGCGTCCGACCCGATGCCGCCCAATATCTCCGATGGCTACATCATGCTGAAGCCCCAATCGGAGTGGCCCAAGCCGGTCAGGACCCGGGAGGCGCTGCTCGAAGCGATGCAGGCGGAGGTCGCGAAGCTGCCGGGCAATCGCTACGAGTTCTCGCAGCCGATCCAGCTGCGCTTCAACGAGCTGATCTCGGGCGTCCGGTCCGACGTGGCGGTCAAGGTGTTCGGCGACGATCAGGCGGTGCTCGACCAGACGGGCGAGCGCATCGCGGCAGTGCTGCGCAACGTGCCGGGCGCGTCCGAGGTCAAGGTCGAGCAAACCACCGGGCTGCCGATGCTGACCGTCGACATCGACCGCCACAAGGCGGCGCGCTACGGGCTCAACCTGAGCGATATCCAGGACGCCGTGGCGATTGCGATCGGCGGCAAGGAGGCCGGCATCTTCTATCAGGGCGATCGGCGGTTCGACATCATCGTGCGCCTGCCCGATGCGGTCCGGCAGGACATCGAGGCGCTGCGCCGGCTGCCGATCGCGTTGCCGAAGGGCGGCGGGGCCGACGCGCGGGTCAGCTATATCCCGCTGGCCGAGGTCGCCACGCTGGAGATCTCGCCGGGGCCCAACCAGATATCGCGCGAGAACGGCAAGCGGCGCGTCGTCGTCAGCGCCAATGTCCGGGGCCGCGACATCGGCAGCTTCGTGCCCGAGGCGCAGGCGGCGATCGACAGCGCGGTGAGGATGCCCACCGGCTATTGGATGAGCTGGGGCGGTACCTACGAACAGTTGCGCTCCGCCACGGAACGCTTGCAGATCGTCGTGCCTGTGGCCTTGCTGCTGGTGTTCGTGCTGCTGTTCGTCATGTTCAACAACATCAAGGACGGCATGCTGGTGTTTACGGGCATCCCGTTCGCGCTGACGGGCGGCATCCTCGCGTTGTGGCTGCGCGGCCTGCCGCTGTCGATCACGGCGGCGGTCGGCTTTATCGCGCTGTCGGGCGTCGCGGTACTGAATGGACTGGTGATGCTGTCGTTCATCCGCAAGCTGCGCGAAGACGGCAAGCCCCTCGACGAGGCGATCCGGCTCGGCGCGCTGACGCGGCTGCGGCCGGTACTGATGACGGCACTGGTCGCCTCGCTCGGTTTCGTGCCGATGGCGATCGCGACCGGCACCGGCGCCGAGGTCCAACGGCCGCTGGCCACCGTGGTGATCGGCGGCATCCTGTCATCGACGGCGCTGACGCTGCTGGTGCTGCCGGTGTTGTATCGCCTGGCACACCGGCGCGATGAGGCTCTGGCGGCCGCGGCGGTGTCCCACCCGGCCTGAGCGCGAAGGCCCTCCGTCTTCCTTCTGCGCAAGCCGCTGGCGATCGCCGGCGGCATCTCCCATATCCGTTTCCTGATATCGGCGTCATCCGAGGGCCGCTCGCCATTGTTCGTCTCCATTGAATAGACCTGGCAACGGCAGCCGGATTGTGGGCCCGCGGCGCAGCCGACAGAATGCGCCAACGACGGCAGGGTGCCGCGGCGGAGAACGGAATCATGAAGCTGACGATCAACGACACCGAGCACGACCTGCAGGTCGACCCGGACATGCCCCTCCTTTGGGTCCTCAGAGACGTGGCCGGCCTGACCGGGACCAAGTTTGGTTGCGGGATGGCGCAGTGCGGTGCTTGCACCGTTCACGTCGACGGCGTGGCGCAGCGCAGCTGCGTGTTGCCGATCTCGGCGGTGCAAGGAGCGCGGATCACCACCATCGAGGGACTGTCCGCGGGCGGCGATCACCCGGTGCAGCGGGCCTGGGCCGAGCTGGACGTGGTGCAGTGCGGCTATTGCCAGTCGGGTCAGATCATGTCGGCGTCGGCGCTGCTGCGTCAGAACCCCGCGCCGACGGACGCGGACATCGACGCGGCGATGTCGGGCAACCTGTGCCGCTGCGGTACCTACCAGCGCATTCGCGCGGCGGTCCATCGCGCCGCCGAGCTGTCGCGGGAGCGGACATCGTGAAGGCCCCGCTCGACGTTTCGCGGCGCCGTTTCCTGGCCGCCGGCGCGGTGCTCGGCGGCGGGCTGGTGATCGGATTTTCGGTGCCGTCGATGCGCCGGCTGGCGGATGGGGCCGTCGACGATGCCATGGCTGCGGAGCCGGCACCGTGGACACCCAACGCCTTCCTCCGCATCGGTGCCGACGACAGCGTGACGGTATTGCTGGCGCATTCCGAGATGGGGCAGGGCGTCTGGACCTCGCTCGCGCTGCTGATCGCCGAAGAGCTCGATGCGGACTGGACCCGCATTCGCGTCGAACATGCTCCTGCTGCACCGGCCTATGGCATTGCGATGCTCGGTGGCATGCAGGGCACGGTCGGCTCACGCAGCGTGCGCAGCGAATTCCTGCGCTACCGGCAGGCCGGCGCCGCGGCACGCGCGATGCTGGTGCAGGCGGCGGCAGTGCGCTGGCAGGTCCCGGTGGACGTGCTGCGCACCGACAGTGGGGCGGTCGTGCATGACGGCCGGCGGCTGCGCTATGGCGAACTGGTTCACGAGGCCGCGGCACTGCCGGTGCCTGCCGCCGAGGCGCTGCGCTTGAAGAACGCGGGCGATTGGAAGTGGATCGGCAAGGGGGCACGGCGCCTCGATGCCGCCGACAAGATTACCGGCCGTGCCCGCTTCGGCATCGACGTCAAGCTGGACGGCCTGCTGACCGCGGTGGTCGCGCGTGCGCCGATGTTCGGCGCGAAGCTGGTCTCCTTCGACGACAGCGCTGCGCGCGCCGTGCCTGGCGTCCGGCAGGTGCTGGCAGTGCCCAGCGGCGTGGCCGTGCTGGCGGACCATTACTGGGCCGCCAAGCGTGGGCGCGATGCGTTGAAGGTCGAATGGCAGGGCGGCGACAAGGCGCTGGGCAGCGCCGCGCTGATGGCAGACTTCGCAAGGCTGGCGCGCGAGCCGGGGCCGATCGCGCTGGAGGCCGGCGATGTCGACGCCGGCATGGGGCAGGCGCGGCGCACGGTCGAGGCCGAGTACCGGCTGCCATATCTCGCGCACACCCCGATGGAGCCGCTCAATTGCACCGTGCGGTTCGGGCCCGACGGCTGCGATGTCTGGGTCGGCACGCAGATGCAGACGCTGGCGCAGCGCACGGTGGCGCAGATCGCCGGGGTCGAGCCCGCGCAGGTACGGATCCACACCACGTTTTTGGGCGGCGGTTTCGGGCGGCGGGCGGTGCAGGACTTCATCGCGGAGGCCACGCACGTCGCCCGCGCCGCGGGCGCGCCGGTCAAGACCGTGTGGTCGCGTGAAGACGATGTCCGCGGCGGCTATTACCGGTCCGGCTTCGTGCATCGGATCCGCGTCGGCCTCGATCGCGACGGCCGGCCACTGGCGTGGCGGCACGGCATCGCCGGGCAGTCCAACCATCCCGAACGCGAAGGCGTGCATCCGACCTCGGTCGAGGGCGTGGTCGACTCCCCCTATGTGCTCGGTGCCACCGCGCACCGCGTCGTCGCGCATTCCCCGCGCACCGCGGTGCCGGTGTGGTACTGGCGTTCGGTAGGTCATAGTCATGCGGCCTTTGCGATGGAGTCGATGGTCGACGAACTGGCGCACGCCAGCGGACAAGACCCGGTCGCCTATCGCCTCCGACTGCTGAAGGACGCACCGCGCCATCGGCGCGTGCTGGAACTCGCCGCGCAGCGCTTCGGATGGGGGCGTCGGCCCCAACCCGGTCGAGGGCACGGTATTGCCGTGCACGCGTGCTTCGGCAGCGTGGCGGCGCAGGCCGTCGAAGTCTCGGTGCGGGACGGTGCCATCCGCGTCCATCGCGTGGTCTGCGCGATCGATTGCGGCGTGGCGGTGAATCCCGACAACGTGCGCGCGCAGATGGAGAGTGCCATCGTCTACGGGCTCAGCGCGGCGCTGCATGGCCGCGTGACGATCGTCGACGGCGCGGTGCGCGAATCCAACTTCCACGACTACCCGGCGCTGCGGATGGCCGAGATGCCGGTAATCGAAGTCCATATCGTCGACAGTGCGGAGAGTCCCGGTGGTGCCGGAGAGCCCGGCACGCCGCCGATCGCGCCGGCGGTTGCCAATGCGGTGTTCCAGCTGACCGGCGCCAGGTTGCGCGAACTGCCGTTGACCTTGCCCCCGCGCGCTCGGACTCGACCGAACGCCTGAACCAGGAGCCGTCCATGTCCAACCCATTTCCTTCGCATGCCCAGGCGCCCAGCGGCGTCATTGCCAGCCTGCCGGCCTCCCGGCTCGAACCGCTGGCCTACCTGCTGCTTCGCATCGTCTTCGGCATCGTGATGATGACGCACGGGGTGCCGAAGCTGCTGGGCACCAGCCACGGTTCGATGGCCGACCCGATGGCCGGGGCGACGCGGCTGATCGCGGACGTGCTGCACCTGCCCGGTGCGCCGGTGCTGGCGTGGCTGGTGGCGGTGCTCGAGTCCTTCGGTGGCGCGATGCTGATCGCCGGGGCGTTGACCCGCCCGCTGGCGGCGCTGATGACGCTGCAGATGATCGCGATCTGCTATATCCACCGCCAGCATTTCGCCTGGATCGATCGGGGCATGGAGTACCCGCTGGTGCTGCTCGCGGTGGCCCTGCTGGTGGCGGCGCGCGGCGGCGGGCGCTGGTCGGTGGACGCCCTGCTGGCGGCGCGCCGCCGATCATAGGCTGGCATGGCGGGATTGACGCGGCGCGGATCGATCTGTTAATTCTGCCGGACCTTCAATGCAGATCGATCCCAACGGCATGGACCGCTTCGACGCCTTGCAACTGTTTACCCGCATCGTGGAACTGGGCACCTTCTCCGGTGCCGCCAACGCGCTCAATATTCCGCGCGCGACCGCCACGCATGCGATCAAGGAACTGGAAGCCAGGCTCGGCGTGCGCTTGCTGGAACGGACCACGCGCCAGGTGCGGCCGACGCTCGACGGCCAGGCGTTCTACGAGCGCAGCAAGCGCGTGCTGGCCGAGCTCGAGAATGCGGAGACTTCGCTGAGCAGCCACGTATCGGATCCGCGCGGCACGCTGCGGCTCGATCTGCATGGCATCCACGCGGCGATGATCATCCTGCCGCGCATCGACGACTTCCATCGGCGCTATCCGCATATCGAGCTGGTGATCAGCAGCGGCGACCGGCTGGTCGACCTGGTCGGGGAGGGCATCGATTGCGTGGTGCGGGCCGGCGTGCCGCGAGAATCGTCGCTGGTCGCGCGGCGCCTGGCCAATCTGCCCGAGATCATCTGTGCCAGCCCGGCCTATCTGGAGCGGCACGGCACGCCGCGCCATCCCGACGAGCTCGCGCAGCACCAGGGCGTGGGCTTTTTCTCGCGCAATCACGACTATCGCTATCCGTTCACCGTACGGGTCGACGGCGAGGTCGTGGAATACCTGCCGCGCGGCTGGATTACCGTCAGCGACGCCGAGTGCTATACGCAGGCGGGCCTGGCCGGTTGCGGGCTGATCCAGGTGCCGCGCTTCCGTCTCGAGGAGCATCTGCGCGCGGGGCGGCTGGTGCAGGTGCTGGCGGACTGGCCGTGCCCGGAACTGCCGATCTCGGTCATGTACACGTCGCAGCGCCAGCTGGCGCCGCGGGTACGCGCGTTCGTCGATTGGGTCGCGGCGCTGTACGAGGAGCGCTTCGGGCCGCTGAAGTAGCGGCGGTTGGCGCGCGGGGCGGCCCTCTCCGCCAGCCCCTCTCCCGCAAGCGGGAGAGGGGAGCACGCAGCGGTCTGCTTGGCGCGTCGCGAATCTGCTCGCGATGACTGCCCCCTTCTCCGGCGCGCGGGAGAGGGAAGCGCAGCGGCCTGCTTGGCGGGTGGCCATCCTGGTCGCGATGACGTGCTCCCTCTCCCGCTTGCGGGAGAGGGCTGGGGAGAGGGCGCGGCGGTGCATGCGGCGCAGGCGACTGCATCGCCCCAGGCAAGCCTGGGCCCGGCCTCAGGCCCGATTCACAACCGGCAGCAGCGCGCCGTGAATCGCGCGGGCGGCGTCCGAGGCGAGGAACAGGATCGCGTCGGCCAGCGCCGCGGGGTCGACCCAGCGCGAGGCGTCGGCGTCCGGCATCGCCGCACGGTTTTCCGGGGTATCGAGCACGCTGGGCAGCACCGCGTTGACATGGATGCCCTGGTCGCGCACCTCGGCCGACAGCGCCTCAGTCAGCCGCGCCAGCGCGTCCTTGGACGCGCAGTAGGCACCCATCTGCGCGAGCCCCCGCGCGGCGGAGTTCGCGCCGACATTGACGATCCTGCCGCCGCCGGCCGCGATCATGTGCGGCACCACCGCGCGCGACACGTTCAGCACGGTGCGCAGGTTCAGGTCGAACATCCGCTCCCACTGCGCATCGGCGCCTTCGCCGACGACCGGGCCGATGCCGAATCCACCGGCCAGATTGCACACCACGTCGATACGGTTGGCGCTGCCGATCGCCTGTTCGACCGCGCGCTTGACCGCGGCCGCGTCCAGCAGGTCCGCTTCCACCGCGAGATGCTCGCCGGCCGGAAGGGTGGGGCTGACGCCGGGGCGGTCGACCAGCACCAGACGTGCGCCGGCACGCGCAAAGGCGTCGGCGACGGCGCGGCCGAGGTTGCCGGCCGCGCCGGTGATGAGGACGGTCTTGTCGTGGAAGTCGAATGCCATGTCGGATCTCCTGAATATACGTTGCGTGGCGCCGGCGGCCCGGCGCCGATGCGGTCGGCGCCCAGTGTATGGCGGCGCGCCCAACAGGATGTTGCGATTGCGGCTCGGGCTAACCCTGTGTCGCGGCAGAAAATTGCGGCATGGCGCCGATATCGGCGGCCGGGGGCCCGCCTACAGCTCCAGCGGCATCGCACTGGTGCACTTGATCTCGTCGAGGCATACACTGGATCGAACGCCGCTGACGCCGGGAATCCGCATCAGCGTATCGAGCAGGAAATCCGACAGCGACTTTAGATCCCGCGCGACCACCTTCAGTACGTAGTCGATATCGCCGGTCACGGAGAAGCACTCCTGGATCTGGGCCAGCTCGGTGACCAGACCCTTGAACTTGGACAGGTCGCGGATATGGCCGCGTTCCATCGTCACATGGATGAATGCCACTACGCCGAAGCCGAGCATGGCGCCGTCGAGCCGCGCCTCGTAGCGCTTGATGATGCCGCTTTCCTCCAGGCGCCGGTGACGCCGCAAAGTCTGCGCCGGCGACAGGTTGATGGCCTCGGCCAGTTCCAGGTTGGAGGCGCGGCCGTGCTCCTGCAAAACGTCCAGCAGGCGGCGGTCGGTACGGTCCAGTTCGATCGAATGCATCTTTATTTCTCCAAGGCGCGTATGGATGAAATGTTATCTCACATCCTAGGGTTTCCCTGTGGTTTTAACGAAATCCAATTTGGCGCCCCGAAATATAAACTGCATCGCATCGCTGCATGCCGCCGACTGTTCCGGCTACATGCCGAGGCCCCCGAGGGGCCGACGCGCGCCAGTGCCGCCGGACGCATGCGAAGCCGAAATAATATTTCCCCGGGGGATGCCCCGGCATCCCGGACCCACAACCCACTTGCCAGAAGACGATATGAGCGATCTCTTTGACAACCCGATGCAGCTGATGGGCTTTGAATTCGTCGAATTCGCCTCGCCGACGCCGAACGTGCTCGAGCCCCTGTTCGAACAGATGGGCTTCACGCTGGTGGCCCGCCACCGCTCCAAGGACGTGGTGCTGTATCGCCAGGGCGACGTCAATTTCATCGTCAATCGCGAGCCGAACAGCCTGGCCGCGTACTTCGCCGCCGAGCACGGCCCGAGCGCCTGCGGCATGGCCTTCCGCGTCAAGGACTCGCACAAGGCCTACGCCCGTGCGCTCGAGCTCGGCGCGCAGCCGATCGAGATCCCGACCGGCCCGATGGAACTGCGCCTGCCGGCGATCAAGGGCATCGGCGGCGCGCCGCTGTACCTGATCGACCGCTTCGAAGACGGCAAGAGCATCTACGACATCGACTTCGAATTCGTCGAAGGCGTGGACCGCCGCCCCGTCGGCCACGGCCTGAAGCTGATCGACCACCTGACGCACAACGTCTACCGTGGCCGCATGGCGTACTGGGCTGACTTCTACGAGAAGCTGTTCAACTTCCGCGAGATCCGCTACTTCGACATCAAGGGCGAGTACACCGGCCTGACCTCGAAGGCGATGACCGCGCCGGACGGCAAGATCCGCATTCCGCTGAACGAGGAATCGCAGAAGGGCGGCGGCCAGATCGAGGAATTCCTGATGGAGTTCAACGGCGAAGGCATCCAGCACATCGCCTTCCTGTGCGACAACCTGATCGAGGTCATCGACAACCTGCAACTGTCGGGCGTGCCGCTGGCGACCGCGCCGAACCAGTACTACTACGACAACCTGGCCAAGCGCCTGCCCGGCCATGGCCAGCCGGTCGACCAGCTGCAGGCCCGCGGCATCCTGCTCGACGGCACCACCGAAGGCGGTCAGCGCCGCCTGCTGCTGCAGATCTTCTCGAAACCGCTGCTCGGCCCCGTGTTCTTCGAGTTCATCCAGCGCGAAGGCGACGAAGGCTTCGGCGAAGGCAACTTCAAGGCGCTGTTCGAATCGCTCGAGCGCGACCAGATCGAGCGGGGCGTGCTGACCGTCTGATCGTCTGATCGATCGGTCGGGCCGGTCTGATTCCGCGGATCGGCAGCGAGCCCGACGATCGCGTCGGGACTATTCACAGGGTCATATCCACCGACTGCCCGGCGCTACCCGCGCCGCGGCAGCGCACAGCCACAAGCGCCCGTCCGATAGAGGCGCCCGGCTATCATTCCAAAAGAATGGGTAGAGGAAACACTTCATGCATGCAGACAATACGGACCGCGCGCTCCACCGCGGCCTGAAGAACCGGCACATCCAGCTGATCGCGCTGGGCGGTGCCATCGGCACGGGCCTGTTCCTGGGCATCGCCCAGACCATCAAGATGGCCGGCCCCTCGGTATTGCTGGGCTATGCCATTGCCGGCATCGTCGCCTTTTTCATCATGCGCCAGCTCGGCGAAATGGTGGTCGACGAGCCGGTGGCGGGCTCCTTCAGCTATTTCGCCAACAAGTACTACGGCAATTTCGCCGGCTTCATGTCGGGCTGGAACTACTGGGTGCTCTATATCCTGGTCAGCATGGCCGAGCTGTCGGCGGTCGGCATCTACGTCCAGTACTGGTGGCCCGAGATTCCGACCTGGGTGTCGGCGCTGGCCTTCTTCCTGATCATCAACGCGGTCAACCTGGCCAGCGTCAAGTCCTTCGGCGAGGCCGAGTTCTGGTTCTCGATCATCAAGGTCGCGGCGATCATCGGCATGATCGGCTTCGGCGGCTATCTGCTGGTGTCCGGCGAGGCTGGCCCGCAGGCCACGGTGGCGAACCTGTGGCAGCACGGCGGCTTCTTCCCGAACGGCGTGTCCGGCCTGGTGATGGCGATGGCGGTGATCATGTTCTCGTTCGGCGGCCTCGAGCTCGTGGGCATTACCGCGGCCGAAGCCGATTCGCCGGAGAAGACGATCCCGAAGGCGACCAACCAGGTCATCTACCGCATCCTGATCTTCTATGTCGGCGCGCTCGGCGTGCTGCTGTCGCTGTACCCGTGGGAAAACGTCGCCAGCGGCGGCAGCCCCTTCGTGCTGATCTTCCATGCGCTGAACAGCAACTGGGTCGCCAACGTGCTGAACGTGGTGGTGTTGACCGCGGCGCTGTCGGTCTACAATAGCGGCGTTTACTGCAACAGCCGCATGTTGTTCGGCCTGGCGCGCCAGGGCAATGCGCCCAAGGCACTGCTGAAGGTCAATCGGCGCGGTATTCCGGTCGTGGCGCTGGGCGCCTCGGCGGCTGCCACCGCGGTCTGCGTGCTGATCAACTACCTGATCCCGGGCAAGGCGTTCCAGCTGCTGATGGGCCTGGTGGTGTCGGCCCTGATCATCAACTGGGCGATGATCAGCGTGATCCATCTGAAGTTCCGCGCCCACAAGCGCAGCGCCGGCGTGACCACGCGCTTCCAGAGCTTCGGCTACCCGCTGACCAATTACCTGTGCCTGGTCTTCATGGCCGGCATCCTGGTGATCATGTACCTGACGCCGGACCTGCGCCTCTCGGTCTATCTGATCCCGGTATGGCTTGGCGTGCTGGCTGTGTGCTACCGGCTGCGGAACAAGGACGCCGCGCAAGCGCTGCCGCAAGGCGCGCCGGTACGCTGAACCAGTAATGGCGGTGACGGCAATGCGATGCGGCGCCCCGCGCCGCTCGCCACGCCGCGCGTCATCACTGAATTTGGATCGGTCTCAAATCTGGCCTGAGGTTTTCATGTTTGCTCATATCGACGCCTACCCCGGCGACCCCATCCTGTCCCTGAACGAAAACTTCGCGCAAGACCCGCGTCAGGACAAGGTCAACCTGACGATCGGCGTCTGCTTCGACGACGCAGGCCGCCTGCCGCTGATGGCCGCGGTGCGCGAGGCCGAAGCCGCGCTGGTCGCCGACCAGGGGCCGCGCCCGTATCTGCCGATGGCCGGCATCCCCGGCTTTCGCCAGGCCGTGCAGCAGCTGGTATTCGGCGTGGACAGCGCCGCGCTGGCCGAGAACCGTGTGGCCACGATCCAGACGCTGGGCGGCTCGGGCGCGCTGCGCGTCGGCGCCGACTTCCTGAAGCGCTATTTTCCCGAGGCGCAGGTGTGGATCAGCGATCCGAGCTGGGACAACCATCGCGTGGTGTTCGAGCGCGCCGGCTTCCAGGTCAACAGCTATCCCTACTATGACGACGCCACCGGCGGCCTGCGCTTCGACGCGATGATCGACGCGCTGCGCCAGGTGCCGAAGGGTCATGTGGTGCTGCTGCACGCCTGCTGCCACAACCCGACCGGCGTGGACCTGAACGAATCGCAATGGCGCGAGGTCATCGCCGTGGTCAAGTCGCGCGGCCTGCTGCCGTTCGTCGACATGGCCTACCAGGGCTTCGGCACCAGCCTCGATGAAGACGCCTTAGTGATCCATGAGCTCGTGCGCGAAGGCGTGCCGTGCCTGGTGGCCAATTCGTTCTCGAAGAATTTCTCGCTGTACGGCGAGCGCTGCGGCGGCCTGTCGGTGGTCTGCGCGAACGCCGAGGAAGCCGGCCGCGTGCTGGGCCAGCTGACCGGCGCGGTGCGCGCCAACTACAGCAACCCGCCGACGCACGGCGCCCGCATCGTCGGCAAGGTGCTGACGACCCCGGCGCTGCGCCAGTCGTGGGAGGCCGAGCTGGCCGCCATGCGCGACCGCATCGCGGCGATGCGCACGGCAATCCACGACAATCTGCAGCGCCTGGCCGGCGGTGCGGACCTGTCGCGCTATCTTGCGCAGCGCGGCATGTTCACCTACACCGGCCTGTCGGCCGAGCAGGTCGATACGCTGCGCACCGAGCATGGCGTCTATCTGGTGCGCTCGGGCCGCATGTGCGTCGCCGGCCTGAACCACGGCAACGTGGCGGTGGTCGCGAAGGCGATCGCCGGCGTGATGGGGGCGAAGGGCTGACCTGGTAGTCCCGCCTTCAGAAAGCCGAAACCCCGCTTGCGCGGGGTTTCGACTCTAATCACGGAGGCCCGTCCGAACTCGGACCACCTCCGTCTCAAAGCGAGATGATAAGGGTTTTCTCGCTCGCATGGTCCGCTATACGACCATCCCCGTCGCCTCCGCCAGCGCGGCCATCGTCCATCCCCGTCCCAACAACACCATGCGGGTATGCAGTTCGTCGAGCACCGGCTCGGTGACCGCCGATCCCAGATAGCGCAGCGCCTTGTCGCGCAGCTCCACATAGCCTCGCTCGTAGTCGGCGGCCAGCGCATGCCATAGCGCATGCGCGCCGGGCGATTGCCGTGCGCCGGTGATCAGGCAGTGTCCCGCGTCCAGATACGAGCGATAGATTGCCGAGGCCAGGCCGCGGCGCTGGTAGGGCGGGGCGAACTTCGAATGCGGTGCGCGCAGATGGCGGTCGGCGCGCCGGTCCAGTTCGACCAGCCGGTTGAAGACGGTATAGCCGGCCAGGCGGCGCCGCACCGTGTCTTCGACATAGAAGTAGTACTCGCCATCCGCTTCGCGGTAGCGCACGACGAGGCCGGGCAGCGCGGACGGTGTTGCCGCGATGTCGTGCAGGCAGTCGCCGGGCTGATAGAGCCGGTCGTACAGCGCCCGCAATTCGGCCTCGAGCGTGTCGGGCGCGTGCTCGACGTCGATGCGCAGCTCGATGGCGCGCAGCAGGCGGGCGAGGGCAGGACGGCTTGCGTGCCGCCGGCGCGGGGAACCGCGCCATGCAACGGCGCCGAACGCCGCGTGAGCCAGCATCGATGACATGGCGGCGGTCAACCGGTCTGCCAGGCGCCGCTGACCAGGTTCTGCGGCTTGCTGCGGGCAACGATGCGCGCGCTGACGTCCCAGATATCGATCCGCACGTTCAGTCCCGCATGGATGCCGTATCCCGGTCCGGTGACGATCTCCTCGTCGGTCTGCACGCCTTCGCCGGCCTTGATCGCGCTATCGGCGACGATCGACCCGCTTGCCTTGATGCCCCAGCCGGCTTCGATATGGTGGCTGCTGCGGATGGTGCCGCCGGCCTCGATGCCCTGTCCGGCACTGATGCCGTGGCCCTGCAGATCGCCGTCGGCCTTCAGCGTGCCGCCGCAGCGGATCGCGTGCTGCGCGGCGATACTGTCGCCCGCGCGCAGATTGCGGCCGACGTGGATATGCTCGCCCGCGGAGATGTCCCAGCCAGCGCGGACACTGCCCTTGGCATCGAGAAAGGTCGCGACGTCGATGCCCCACGCGGCCTTGATGTCGCCGCCGGCTTCGATCGCGCCGCCGCTGTACAAATTGCCCGCGCAATCGATATCTTCACCGGCGATGATCGCGGTGCCGGCGCGAATGCCGCCGCCGACGCGGATCGTGCGTCCGGCCCGGACCACGGAATCGACATCGATGGCACCGCGCACGACCAGCGTGCCGGCGAAGACCAGCGCGCCGGCGTTCAGCGCATCGAGCGTCAGCACGGCATCGGTGGGACCGAACTGGTCCAGCAGCCAGCATGCGTCGCCGACGCGGCCGGCATCGACCAGCGCATCGAGCAGCCGCTGGTAGTCGCTGCCGTCATGCCGGTTGCGCAGGAACCATTTGTAGCCGTCGGCGCAGGGGCGTTTCGCCTTGACGAAATTCTGGGTGAGTTCCATGGACATCGGGATCTCGGTAGTCGGTGAAAGGAAGGCTGGCGTGCTGTGGGCGATGGGGGTTGCCCTCTCCCCAACCCTCTCCCGCAAGCGGGAGAGGGAGCAGGCCGGCGCGGTATCAAGGCTTGCGTGTCGGCTGATGACTTCCCGCGCCCGCGAGCGGCAGAGGGAGCCCGGGATCGCGACTGCGTTCCCGCGTGCCGATGGCCTGCTCCCCTCTCCCGCCTGCGGGAGAGGGGCTGGGGAGAGGGCAACACGCCCAAACCGCCTACAGCGGATTCAGCACGAGAAATTCAACCGCCAGGTAAAGCGCGGCAATGCCGGCCATGGCAAGCACGGCGCGGTAATAGACGGCGGCGGATTTTTTGGTCTTGGCGGACATGCGCTCTCCCATTTGCACGTTGAACAGTGGACCGCCATCGACGGATGGCGATCCCCGGGCAATGTGCCGTGCCAGGGAGACCGGTGTGGGACTGTGGTGTGGCTTAGTCCCTGGCTCCCCGCACGGCTGAGAGAAGCACGGCGGGAATATGGGATGTGCGGGCGACCATGGCCTGACGCGCGGCAAAGCCGCAAGCGTCGCCGTACGCGCGTGCCGCCACAGCATGCAGGGCATGCTGGTAAAGGGCGGTGCGGCGCAGGACGGTTTGCATTCGGTCGCGAATTTGAAGGAAGGAAGATTGGCCAGACGCAGGAGCGAATGGCGGGCTTTCGGTGGAGCGTTTGCTCCATCGGCCCTGAAAAAAGGGGCGAAAGCAGGGCAAGTATCCCATAGCCGTTGAGAAGTCTCAACCTTGCGGCGCACCAAGCGTGCGCGACAGGGCTTCAGCGGCAGTACTTCCGGTACTGATTGAAGTGCCGGATCGCGCGATGCGCGTCGCCCAGTTGCTCGTGCAGGCGGGCCGCGTTGAAATGCGCGTCGGCCATGTCGGGCGCGATATCGATGCAGCGGTGATAGCTGTGCAGCGCGTCCTCGTATCGCTCCAGATCCTCGAGCGTGACGCCGAGATTGAAGTGGAGCAGCGGCTCGTCGCCGATGGCGGCGACCGCGTCCCGATACAGCGCTTCGGCCTCCTGCACGCGACCGGCTTCCGTCAGCAGGCAGCCGAGGTTCAGATAGGGGTCGGCGTAGTCGGGGGGGGGCG